>JAEEGL014134082.1_pt1 | contig 44393 bp, 49 predicted proteins | sample 9134231 | NCBI WGS metagenome assembly JAEEGL01 (sample SAMN16246548, study PRJNA631951) | gut metagenome | biome: gut microbiome; feature: rumen; material: fiber-attached | host: Bos | place: Iran: Karaj | collected 2018-10 | reverse complement strand
GATGGGACCGAGCCATGTGCCCTTGTGCTTGGCGACAATATTTTCCATGGCGCAGGATTCAAAGAGTTACTTGTTGAAGCGAAGGAGCGTGCTGAAGAAGACCTCGTGGCCCACGGAGAGGCAACAGTATTCGGTTACTATGTTAATGACCCTGAAAGATACGGAATTGCAGAGTTTGACGAGGAAGGTAACTGCATATCCATTGAAGAGAAACCGCAGGAGCCGAAATCAAACTACGCCGTTGTCGGTCTTTATTTCTATCCTTCCGATGTGATAGACCGTGCGAAGATGGTTACTCCATCAAAGAGAGGAGAATTGGAGATAACAACGCTCAATCAGATGTATCTCTGTGAAAGGCGTATCGGTGTTGAAGTTCTTCCTCGCGGATTCGCTTGGCTTGACACGGGAACATTCGATAGCCTTTATCAGGCATCATCCTATGTTGAGGCAATAGAGAAGAGGACAGGGCTGCAGATTGCCTGTCTTGAAGAGATTGCATGGAGAAACGAATGGATTGACGACGAACAACTCCTTGCCTGTGCAGATAGGATGGGAAAGAGCGAATATGGAAAATATCTCAAATCACTTATATGATGAAAAAGTTGCCAAAAGTAGTTGAAGAACCGATGGAAATTTTAGGCGATGAGCATCCGATTGATACAGAAAGAGATATTCGTAAAGAGATTGTAAATCGATGGGAGGCACTTGGATTTACTGATGGTTTATCCGGTGAGATAAATGAGAAGTTAAGAGAACTGTTTGAGTCAGAAGCAAAGGGATTGCTTGCCGATAGTTCAGGTCAAACGATAGAATGGCCGGCAATAATAAGGGTCACAAAAATAAGAGATTACAACAACCATGATGATAAATAAAGAAACGGGCCGAAGTATCGGTCCGTTTATCCATTCTTGATACTCCGCTTCGGTTTCAAATTTCTTCATTACTCTTGCTATAATATGTGTCTCCTATTTTTGATAAATAGTTTGCTTTAATGCGTATTTTTCCGTATATTATAATAAAAACTCACGGAGATGAAGATAATAAAGCAATACGAAGACGGCCCCGTCCTGATACAACCGAATGTGTTTAAGGATGATAGGGGATATTTTTACGAATCATTCAACGAAAATGAGTTCAAAGAAAAAGTATTTGACACTACATTCGTTCAGGATAACCAAAGCCGTTCCGCATATGGAACTATAAGGGGAATGCACTTCCAAAAAGGAGAATATGCGCAGGCGAAGCTCGTAAGGGTTGTCAAGGGTGCTGTCGTTGATGTTGTTGTTGATATTAGGCCCGACTCGAAACACTATCTTGAGACATACTACGCATATCTGTCTGATAAGAACCATTATCAGTTCTTTGTTCCCCGTGGATTCGCCCACGGATTCATCGCTTTGGAAGACGATACGATATTCCAATACAAGTGCGACAACTATTATAACAAGGAGAGCGAGGGCTCGTTCAATTTTAAGTCCATAAAAGATTTTGCTTGGGGACTATATGTTCCTGAAGATGAGTGGAAAGTGTCGCCAAAAGATAAGGACGCCCCGTATATGGAAGATGTAAATTTCGCATCATATGGTTTCACGGGTCTGTCAAAGGTAAAAAAATACAAGGAGTTGGACTTGAATTTGATAAAGAATTACCTGACACCTTCGTTTTCAAATACAGGAAGAGAAATCGACAGAGAATCCATACGAAAAGTCTTGATGAATAGTTATGTCCAATTTAAGGATGGAAGAGAAGGAAAGATTATTGACACACAGAATGTGTACAACCCGGCAGAATTTTTTGGAAGTATTTCTCTGTTGGTACATATTGATGGGGAGGAATATCCAATCGCGTTAAAGGCAAGCGGGTTTGACAGTGTTCTTAGAATATACTTAAAATAACACTATAAGCCGATAATCATTGACTACAAAAAACCAGTAAAGTATTGATATGTACAAGAAAACAATTTTAATAACAGGAGGATGCGGATTTATTGGAAGCCATGTAGTCCGCCACTTTGTAAACGAATACCCGGAGTATTTGATTATCAACTTCGACGCATTGACATATGCGGGTAACCCTGAAAACCTTAAGGATATTGAAGGAAAGGAAAACTATATTTTTGTTAAAGGAAATATCTGCAACCAATCCGATGTGGAAAATGTTATGATGCAGAATGTAACTGACATCATTCATCTTGCTGCGGAGAGCCATGTTGACAGGAGCATGGTTAACCCGACAAATTTCGTTGACACCAATATCTTTGGAACTATCAACCTCTTGGAGGCGGCAAAGACTTTTTGGAAGGACGGGGAGCATCGTTTCATCAATATGGGCACTGACGAGATTTATGGCTCATTAAATGTAGATGATGAACCATTCAACGAAAAAACCCCGCTTGACCCGCATAGCCCATACAGCACATCCAAGACCGCTGCTGTTATGTTCGGAAAGACATACTACGAGGCTTATGATGTTCCTGTAATTAATGTTTCTTGCGGAAACGCAATTGGGCCGTATCAATTTCCGGAGAAATTGGTTCCTCTTACCATTGACAGGCTCATTAACGGACAACCGATTCCAATTTACGGAAAGGGAGAACAGATGAGAGACTGGACGAATGTCCACGACATTGTAGATGCGTTTGACCTGATATTCCATAAAGGAAGGGTTGGAGAAATGTACTGCATTGGCGGAGACGCTTGCAAACAGAACATCGAAATCGTCGAGAGGCTTATATTGGAAGTGTCCAAATACTATCCGAATGACAGAACTAACGAGTTCAGAAAGCAGATTAAGTTCATCAAAGACCCTCGCGGAAAATCTCACGATTTCAGGTATGACATCAACCATGAAAAGATAACAAGAGAATTGGGATGGACTCCGAAGCATACCTTTGAACAGTCAATCGAAGAAACAGTTAAATGGTATATCGAAAACAGAGATTGGGTAAGCCATGTAAAATCAGGAGAATATAAAAATTGGATTAAAGACTATTATGGTGAAGAGATTGACAAAAAGTAGAAAGGACCGAAAACTTTTCGGTGTATGCGGAGGAATCGCCGAATATCTTGAATGTGACCCAACCTTCGTAAGACTTCTTACAGTAATTGCGACTATGGCGTGCGGAGCAGGAATATGGATTTATCTGATAGCCGCAATCGTAATGCCTAATGATGACAAAATGCAGGGTTAATTTCCTGCATTTTGTTTTTTATAAACTAATTTGTATATTTGAGGCGTTATGATTAAAGTTAATAATATCACAATCAATCAAAACCATTTTCCCGATGGGTCGTTGAGGATTCTCGACTTCCCTATTCTCCAATATAAGGAGAACATTTTCATTAAATGGAATTATGAGAACGACGCGGAGTTGTTCACGCTTATCTGTGTGGTAAACCACCTCAGGAACAATTGGGGAGCACTAAACAGGACTATTGGCCTTGAGATGGCGTATATTCCTCACGCGAGGATGGACCGCACGAAGTCAAACACAGAGGTCTTCACGCTGAAGTATTTCTGCGATGTAATCAACTCGCTGAAGTTCGACTATGTGCGTGTCCTTGACCCCCACTCATATGTGTCTGAAGCCCTTATCAATAACCTCATTAGGATGGATGTTGAGACGGGCATAGTAGATGCCATTGACGACATCGAAGGAAAAGACATTGATGGCGGAGAGAAATATGGCGGGACTACCGTCATCTATTTCCCTGACGATGGAGCGATGAAGAGATATAAGGGCCTCAATGCCTTCTGTGGGCACAAACTTATCTACGGAAAGAAAGTCCGCGATTGGAAAACGGGCAAAATTAATGGCCTTACAATCCACTCCGAGGGTGGGGAATTGCTTACAGAATTTGGGCAGAAGCCGCTTACCGATGCCGTTGTCCTTATGATTGACGACATTATCTCTTATGGAGGAACACTTGCTTACTCTGCCGATGCATTGAAAGAACTCGGCGCTCAGGCAATTTATGCCTATGCCTCACACACAGAGAACAGCGTGCTTGACGAAGAGAACGGAACTCTTATCAAACGCCTGAATAGTGGTATTGTAGATGGGTTGTTTACCACCGACAGTATCTACAGCGGAAAGCATCCGAGAATAAGCGTATTAAAACTCTTCAAGGACGATGACTGAAACACTTCAAGACAAAGGGAAACGCCTTCAAAAACAGAGGGATTATAAAATCGATGTGGATAAGTATATTCTTGTCCATGTCGATGGCCGTAGTTTCTCCAAGAAGATAAAGAACAGGTTTAATAAACCATTTGACGATGATTTCATCAAAATGATGAATGAGACGGCCATCTATCTTTGTGAGAATGTTCAAGGGGCGAAAATAGCGTATGTGCAGAGTGACGAGATAAGTCTTCTGTTGAAGAAAGATACGCCCGAAGGAGACATCTTCTTCGGCGGTCGCCTGTGTAAGATGCAGAGCATCATAGCTGCACTTGCTACGGCGAAATTCAACCAATTGATAACGGCGTACGAATTGGTGTCCAAACAAAACGAAGGTCTTGTACAGAATATTCTTTATACTCAAAAGGCCTTGGCTGAAATGATAACCAAACTTCCTTTGTATCAGTTTGACTGCAAGGTATGGGATGTAGATACAGCAAACGATGCGCTTGCTTGGTTCTTATTCAGGAACATTGACTGTATACGAAACAGCAAGCAGCAATTTGTACAGACATACCTTCCGCATAATACCATAATGGGTCATAACACCGACGAACAGGTACAAATGGCCATTGACATGAAGGGTAAGGATTGGAATGAGTGCCCTGATTATCAAAAATATGGCAGGATTGTTTCAAAAGAAGATTTTGAATGCGCTCTTGAAGACGGAACACCATACATAAGGACGCGGTGGGTTGCTCATGACGGAGTTGACCTTACCGATGCTGATAAACGAAATGAATTTGTTGAAAATAATCAATTTTTTAAGTAATATGGCGAATATTTTAAATTCAAGAAAAGATGGGCTCGCATTGTTTGACAATGGAGTTACCATAAACTATGCGTTGACAAAGTGGAAAAATGCGAAGAAAGGCGTTACAAGAAACGGAAACGCTTTCATTATGCCGGAGACTCGGTTTGACTCTAACACGGGTACTGCAAGCAGAATCGTTGATGTTGGAACCGTAAGCACAATTGGCACTCCGAACATAACCATTATCAATAGCAGCACCAACGAAAGTTGGGATACTGCAGATGGTTCCAAAGAACCGCAGAAGCACGACCTGACAGAAGTTGCGTCAATGGGATTGAGGGAACTTAATAAGTTTATCAATGACCACAACTTTGCTTATATCCTTACAAAGACCGGCAGGTTTGGTACTGACTATATTACCCCAAATGAAGCTTCATTTGCTGAATGGAAAAAGGATGAAGTTAAGGAATTGAAGTTCATTGATAAGGTTAAACTCTTATTCAAGAAAACTGAGAAGCCGGAAATGGATGTCATTTCTTTCTTCGCAAACATCAAAGCGACTTCAAAGAATTCGTTCAATGGATATGTTAATAGGGTTGAGAAATATCTCACTGCTATTCATAATGCCAAGATAATCGGACAGGATGCTCTTGTTGAGAAGTTGTCAAGGGAAATGATTGCCAATAAGTATGAATCTTTCCTCGCAGCAGAAGGCTATTACCATGTAGTTACTGAGCAACAGGCGGCTGACTTTGTTAAGAAATCCGAAAGGGGTATTTCTTTGGATTATATGAAGAATTTCATTCGTCCAATTCCGGCAAATGTGGTCAACAAGATTGCAGAGGCAGATAAATTGGAAGTGTTTGACAACTATGTCATCATGCACTACGACCCTAAGGGCAAGGCCCGTCAGGATACTGCAAATGAAGAGGCAAAGAAGCGTGACCCTATTGTGTTCGGTGTTATTGCGGGTTCAACCAAGTTGTATTACATCACCGATTGGGTAGACGAATATTGCGACCTCACACTCGAAAAGTTTGTTGATACCCTCAAGATTACAAAGGATGACCTTATTGAGGACGAAGAGAAGAAAGCGGAGGTCTTGAAGGAGAAGAAAGCCGCAGAAAAAGAAGCAAAGAAGGCGGAAAAGAAAGAGGTTAAGAAGACCACCAAGAAGACCGCAGCAAAGAAAGAAGAAAAGCCGAAGTCAAAGAAAGTTGATGAGGCCGTAAAAAAAGATGTTGTTAAACAAACAAAGAAAAAGAAATAAGAATTATGTCAAGTTACACAAGAGACAATTTTAAAATCAGGTTTGAGCCACAACCGTCGTTCTATGTGAATGAGAAAAAGGGCGTGGTCGTATGTAAGGTAAGGGGTAGTCTGCAGTGCCCGTATGACGAAAGCATATGGGGCGGGTCGCCTTTCTCCAAGCCGCAGATTGATGGTATTTCACTTACGGGAACTGGTATCGCAAAGTGCCACGAGAGTGACGAGTTTGATGTCAACAGGGGAAAGAGGATTGCCCTCGCCCGTGCGGAGAACGAATGCTACCTCGCCGCTATCAGGTATCTCAACGAACAGGCGTATAACCTTCAGTTCCTCATGACCGCCATTGACGAGTTCGTGGATAAGGGATTCGGCTGTTGTGCACACAACGATGACTATGTGGACAGTCTCGTGTTTACCGAGCATCCGATGTATAAGAAGGAAATCCTTGCTCCGAAAAGAGGGGTTGAGGTTAGTACCATAAAGAAGTAATTCATATGCAGTATATTGGTGCTCTTATCGGCGATTACTGCGGCTCAAAGTATGAGTGGAGTAATTTCAGGGGAGAAACTACGGAAGGTATGGAGTTGTTGGAGAGCGGAAAATTCACCGACGACTCCGTGCTTACCATAGCGACAATGGATTGGCTCAACAACGACATTAAGCCTGGCGAGGACCACGGATTCGCGCAGTACTTGAGAAAGTGGGCAAAGAAGTATCCCGATGCAGGGTATGGTGGAAAGTTCCGTGGATGGATTGAAAGCGGCTCAAACGAACCGATTAATAGTTTTGGTAATGGCTCGGGCATGAGGGTTTCCCCTGTCGCCTACTACGCCAATACTCTCGAAGAGTGTCTTGACCTCGCAAAGAAGTCCGCAGAGGCAACGCACAATCACCCCGAAGGAGTGAAGGGAGCACAAGCCATCGCAGAAGCCATTTATTTGGCCCGTAGCGGCGCCGGAAAGGACGGGATGAGAAAAGTATTGGAAGAAGATTTCGGATACAATCTGGGGCTTAATTTGGGCGAAATTGGGCGAAGGGCTCATCGCTTTGACGCGACATGTCAGGTTACGGTTCCTGAGGCCATCATCTGCTTCCTTAACAGCCGAAATTTCCTTGATGCAATCCGTCTTGGAATTTGGATTGGCGGAGACAGCGACACCATCGCAGCAATGAGCGGGTCTATCGCTGAGGCTTATTACGGAATACCGCATTTCATTGAAGAAACAATGAAATCAAAGATTCCCGACGATTTCAAAGAAGTTATCTATAAGTTTAACGAGAACATGTTGAGAAGGTGATTTTGCCTTCTCAATATTTTTTTGTATATTTGCACCATGACAAAGACTTTTGACGAATACTACAACGCTCTCATAACCATGGGGGAGGATGAAAAGCGTTATCAAGACCTCATAAATGAAGAAAATGAACGCTTTGAACTTTCGACCGATACCGTATGGCATAGGGAAAAGATTAAGGAGTTGTGCGAGAAACAGCACACCGCCTTCGTGGAAAGAATGGCTTCCGTCAAGGAAGCAAGGCCGAAAAGAGAAAGGTTTAAAGCAAATACCAATGCTGATAGCCCGTTTGTCGGAATTCCCAAGAACGAAGATTCCAAGGAATTCACTGCGGCATTGGAGGCGTTTGATAAGTTGAGCGATGCTGAAAAGAGAAAATTATGGTGGCATAGCAAAAGTGGCGAAATCCCTGTTGATGAAAGTCAGAAAGTCGATGACGAGACCATGACGAAATTGCATTACATTCTCGTTCAAACGGTCATTGATTTCATCAATGAAAAGAATTTGAAGAATGTGGATGCGGTTTCATTCTCTGCAGATGGACTTATCCGCTCTGCTGCTTTCGGAGAATGGACCCCCGAAACAGATTCTTTCCTTTCTTTGGAGGGGATTGTTGAAGAAAAATATACCGATAAAGACGGCAAAGAGCATACTTGCCGTTCACGGGCTGAGATTGGAAAAAGTTTTTAATGAAACAGCCGAGCAAGAAAAAGAAAAAAATAACCCATGTAGAAGGAACGGGTATTGGTATAGAGACATGTAATGAATGCCCTTTCATGCTCGTTCAAAATGGGCAATCTGTATGTAATGCCTCAGATGCCGTTCTTGGTGAAGAAAAAGTTATTAAAGTGCCAAATTGGTGCGGGAACAAAAAAGGATATGGAAAAGGAATACAAAGTAAAAAGTGACAGGTATGGGCATGTACATAAATTTGTACAAATACCAGGCGGATATTATTCGTTTGTTCCTGAAAAGGATTGGATGCCGGTCTATGTGACATATAACAACAAAGATAGAGAATCCGTTAAATTCATTGACACAGAAGGAGGGCCGATAATATTTGAGGGGTTTGAGACCGATGAAATTAGAGTCACTAAAATTGAGGTAATTGGCAATGGTGAAGTGTTTACATTGGAAGAAAAAAAGAGAGGATAAAACCTTTCTTTTTTAATTTCTATGAGTAGTTTTACGTTTGTATTTACAATTTTATTTTTGTATATTTGCAGTGTATGGATAATTTTAAAAAGGCAAAAATGGTATTGCATGAGTCGGGATTCATACCCGCCTTCTACTACATCAGAAAGATTCAGGAAGGAAATGTTAACTCAAAAAATGTTCGCCATGAGACGGCAACAAGAGCATGGGGGATGGACATCCTTAGGCGGCTTGAAAAAGATGCCAAAAAGAAACACCCAAAATTGAAATATTTTATAGAGCAGGTAACAAATCCTTATTTTGATGAAATAAGTTCCCGTCATTACGAGATAATTGACAATATATTGGAAAATAAGGCACATGGAGATAGCGAGCAAGAGGCCAACGATAGCAATTGATGTGGATGGAGTCCTCAGGGATAACTTGGGAATCATGGTTGACATGTACAATAAGGCATTTGGCACAAACATGAAAGAATCCGATGTCAAGGAGTTTAAGACAGAATTGTCGTTCCCACTTATTGAGGAGCGTCTTGGTATCAAAGCGAGTGATTATTTCTTCCGCGCAAAGGCCGAGGAAGTGTTCTTAATTGCACCCGCCTATCCTTATGTGGCGGAGGACATCAAGCGCCTTCAGGAAGTTGCTGATGTTATCATCATCACTTATCAAAAGGATTATAAGAATAAGAAATTTACCTTGGAGTGGCTTGAAAACAATGGAATCGAGCCCAACGGTATCTGTTTCCTTCGTGATAAGACAGTTGTCCATTGTGACGCGCTAATAGATGATAACTATTGGAATTTCTTTGGGACCAATGTTGGGACATCGGTATTGGTTACACAGCCATATAACGAGGCAACTGACTTGAATGAACTGCTCCTGAAAACAAAAAATAGCAAAAAGGTGCTGAGGGTTTCAAATCTTCATGAATTTACGGAAAAATACCTTAGCGGAGAAATAACACTATAAAAAACGGAGGGCTTATTGCTCTCCGTTATTCTTATCATATATTTCAGGATGTAATCTCATCTGTTCGGTAATCAATTCTTCGACGACTTTATCCATCCCCGTTTTTCCGCTACTATTTTCCATCACGTATCCTCCTTATCGCTTCATTGACCATAAGTTTTATTTCATCTAACGATATCGTTTCGGCCAGTGCCTGCGCAGGTGCTGCCTGTGCATTGTCTACGCGGTATTCATTACCCTGTTCGTTGTTGTCATCTAATGGTGTTTTTTCCAATTCATCATAGTATACATCGCTGACACATTCCGCAAATTCTGTGTTTCTCGTATCCCTTTCGTTCCAACCGAATGTTCTGTGTGGTTTTTTATAAACACGCATAAATCCGCGACCTTGCACGCCGGCTGCTTCGAAAAGATAATCTGAAGGATAACCAAATGGGTTTTTCAACATTGCGTTGCTGTCAATATCGTATAACAATTTGCAATCCGTCCACGACCTGTTATTTTCGTCCCTTACATATTGATTTAAGACCGCATATGGCGAATCTGAATATGTATGAGAAATGCCCTGCACGAAAATATAATTTCCTCCACTCTTTAAAACAAATCCCTTTTCTTTATTGAAAACAACTCTTTTGTTTGCACCATCGTTTATTGCACCCCAGCTTCCGTCTTCTTTTTTTTCAAGCGGCGCTATGCACAGAAGTTTTCCTGCATCTTCAAAATCGCCAAATTTATCGAAGTCTCCAAGTTTTCCAATCTGTCCGGCTCCGTCAATAAACACCGTCGGCCCACTGCGCCATCGGTCTGTTCCTCTCATTGCAGTAACGGCATCGTATTTTCCAAGTATTTTCTGATGTTCTTTCGTGTTCAAATAAAGGCTGTCTAGATTGTCGTCGCCAACATACTGCAAGACATATGACAAATCGACAAATTTTTTCTGAGATGTAGAATAAAAATATTTTTCACCGGATGAGATGTCGTAAATGATTTCAATAAGGCCGTCTTCAAGAGTTCCTGCAAAATGAGAATCAAGCGAACGATAATATGACTCCGAATTTCCTTTTATCTTATTGCTCTTCATGTCATTAAACCAATATTCACCATTAGGAAGTTTTAATGGCATGTTGTTTGATAAACTTATTAATGCAATGTCGTTAGTTGACATTTTTACTTGAAAGAACTGCGGCATATATCCGGCGCCAGTGTCGGACCATTTGTCTGGAATTGATTTGAACCTTTTCGTGTTACCTACACTCACAAACTCATGCCTTCTCGTATCGTAGAGACCCCATCCGCCTTGGGTTCCCTTGAAAATTATTAAGTTGTGCGGGACACCCCTTTCGTCGGACGCATCTTGCGCACCGTCTCGGTTCCGATAAAATTTTTCAGCCGGCATCATTGTGAAATCCCATTGCGGCCTTCCTTCTGATATGGTTTCAAAAATTATTCGTCCTTTGTCCACGAGGAAATATTCTCTTGGCCTTTCTTCCCCTTGCGGCATAGGTGAACAAATCAACACGCATTTTCTAAAATCAACCTTTTGTCTTACAACGCCGTCTTCATCCCTTTCTGGCATCTTTCCATAAAGCATTTGGTAAGGCTTCAACAATGCGTTTGGGTCTTCTCCGCCGTTTATTCTCATCTGTATGTACTTCAGGCTTCTGAGGTTTTCCAGTTTCCTTGCTTTTTCTGCAGGGTCTACTGTTTTTCCGCTATGCTCTTTGTGCTTCGGTGCTTCTTTTTTCCATATTTGGAATATACGCTGAAGGTCCTCGGGAGTTACGCCCGTTATTTGATAAAACTCCTCAGGCGTGTATGCATGGTCGGCCTCAGTGCCTGAAGTTTCGCCATATCCGTGATTCCATCTTGAAGTAATGAAAACGGGGCTTCCATCAGTATTACTTTGAAGAAGCGCTATCATTGAATTTCCGTAAGCATCATGCGGCTTACTCTTTGTAAAGCCTGACCCAACCTGCCTTTTAACATTTTCATATCCTTCCTTAAGGAAAATAACATAATGGATGTTAAGCCTTCTTATATATCCATCATAATGATTTTTTCCATAGGTGATGCACCACGCGCCAGGCGCAGTAAATCTTTCATACTTTGTTCCGTCTTGGTAGGAATAAAGAATATGGAATGTATAGCCATTTCCAACATTGGTATTTATTACTTCGGGCTCGCCATCTTTTTTCTTTTTTGATGCCCCATCGTCAATTCCAAGGTAGGCATTTATCTTTCGATTGTACTTCTTAAGTAGTTTTTCAATTGGGAGATTTCCAAAATCCTCCGGTTGTTCCATCGTTTCTCCAACGGAATCAATATAAGAAGTCCTTAGGATATCGATAAGAGCGTCGAGTCTTTTGCACACCTCTATGTTCCATTCGTCCTGCCCGTCGGGATTGTCAGACAGCAAAGCGGGAGTACCTATCGTAAGGTCTCCGTTGAAATAGTATCTCGTTGCGCCCGCGAGATAAAAATTAGACGCTTTTGAAAGGTTATGCATTCCACCCTGTGCGCCAAGTTTATCAAGCATAATACCCTTAAATGCTCCAAGACCAACATTTATCCCCTTTTGCTTAAGCACATTCAAATATGGGAGAAGAAGGTCGTCACGCTTTGATTCATTCAACATCATATATTCTTTGTTCGTTCCTTCACTCAATTGGCCTTGTATAAATGGGAAATTAAAATTGTTTTCAGGAGAAGGAATATCGTCGCTATGCTCGTCGTGATAATTCTCATCATTAACAGGCAATGTGTTAGGATAGAGTTCAACATTGCCAATGGCCATCATTCCATGTTCTCTTGTGTTTTTGTATGCAACGCCATCGTCTGAAACGAATATTTTATGATACACTTCTTCCGCTCTACCGTCCTTATATTCACGGTCTTCGGCGCGAATATAGTCCCAAAAGTCCCATCCGTCAAAAATAAAAGAAAATCCATTATCTTCTCCGTCAATATCATCGCTAAAGAAAGGAGTACCCATAAATGCTTCTTCCCACATATTCTTTACAAAACATCCTTCTTTGGTGTCATACACAAGATATGCCGCACCACGAGGCCTTTGTAAACCGCATATCGGGCCATTGTTTCTAGCATCAGCCTTTATATATCTTTCGCCAAGACGGTCAAAATCGCCGCTTTCATTGGTCATGAACACATTATTTCCTATGGCTACCATTTTTTTGTGCTTCGGGTCATAATAAACGCGATTTTGCCTGTTCCAACTCTTGCTTGAAGAAAACATAATCATCCCCTCGTTTTCGCGCATATCCACGAATTTTCCCTTTCCGTAAATGTATGCTCTCGTACAATCACTCTTATACAACATAGGAGATGTACAAACTCTATCGTATTCATATTCCTTATCAGAAGAATATGTTATAGCGAAATAGCCCTTCATCTTCAATTTTGAATATATTACCGTTCTGTATTTTTTCGGGTCTCTTATTGTTGTAGGGCTATAATATCCTTGTTGAACTTCTTCGTTGTTCGTGCTTGCGTCCGGAATATCCACAAAACGCCTAAGCATCATGCTGTAGAAATATGACTCTCCCGATGATTCGTCGGCCACCAATTTCAAAACCTGAGAATTAGGGCTAATAAAATGAGCATGAAGTTCATTTCCTCTTTCCCACCCGTCATTTACGCCGGGATAAGTTATCTTATTGAACCAACAACTTCCGTTAGGCATTTTAAGTGGCATATTCGTCCTTGTTGATACCAAAGCAATATCCTTTCCTGACAGTTTTACTTCATAGAAATCGCATATTCCGTTCGGCCTATTCCATCTGCTTGTCCTTGCGGGTATGCACTTGAATTTCTTCTGTCCGTCAATCTCCAAAAACGCATGCTGCCTTACATTGTATAAGAGCCAATACCTTGTGGCCTTGATGACAACCATGTTCTGCATGAACGGGGACTCACCGTCCCATGTTCCGTACCAATCATTTGAACTATCCATGTTTTCAAGGTCTCCATCGAATATTATCGAATCAAATACAACCTTACCCTTATCAATGATAAATGAGAACTCGTCGAGTTTTGCGCTGACTACCGATTTCTTTTCTTCTCCGTTTCCGAAAAGAGGCCTTTCAGTGTTGACATACGCGCCGGCTTCAGTAAGGCACTTGAAAAGACTTTCTCCGCCGTTTGCCCTCATCTGTGCATACTTTATTTTCCTCACGGGTCCAATTGCAAGTTGTCTCTTTTCACTGGCAGATGTCTTGGTGGTTACGTTTTTGGCATTTGTCTTCCATATTTGATATATTCTCTTAAGGTCATCAACAGATACTCCGGTTATATTGCAGAATTCTTCAAGGTCATATGCATGGTCTGCATTTGTCCCCGAAGTATCGTTCTCGTAACCGTGGTTCCATCTCGATGTAATATATGTTGGTTCCCAACAGTCATTCCTCTGCAAAAAAGCAATCATTGAATTTCCATATTCATCGTGGGGTTTTTGCCTTGTATATCCGGGCCCTATTTTCCTTGGAACATTCTCGTAACCATTCTTAAGGAATATGACATAGTGAATTCCGCCATAACGACTGAACATTCTTATGTAGTTATCATAATGACCTTGACCATATGTAATACACCACGCGCCAGGAGCGGTATATCTATTATACTTCGTGGCATCCGCATAACTATAAAGGATGTCAAATGTATAGCCATTACCCACATTTGGATTTGTATCCAATTCGGGCTCCGCTTCTTTCTTTTTATCTTCTATTCCGAGGGCGGCATTTATCTTCTTGTTGTATTTCCTGAGTAGTTTAGGCAGCGACAATTCACCGAAATCCTCGGGTTGTTCGAACTGAGTACCTACGGTATCGATATATGCGTTCCTGAGCACCTGCACTAAAGCATTGAGCCTTACGCAGACTTCTTCGTTCCACACATCGGGCTTCTTGACATCACCGCTTTCCAAATATGATGGTGTGCCATTAGTAAGCAGTCCTTGGAAATAGTATTTTGTTGCTCCGGCAAGGTAATAGTTTGATGACTGCGACAAGTTGTTTATACACCCCTGTGCGGCAAGTTTTTCGAGCATTTCTGTCTTGAACTGCCCCAATGATTTCTCTATTCCCTTTTCTTTTAATATGTTCAAATAAGGAAGAAGGAGGTCGTCCCTCTTCGACTCCATTATCAATACCATACTTAATCCTCAATTAGTCCCATTCTTTCCATAATGGAAATCATGTTATTGTATTCTTTCTTTATCTTGTTCTCCCTGACAACCCTGTCAGAAAGGTTTGCAGGAATCTCATCTTCATCGTACCATGGTTGGTCAAGCGGCTTACCGTCTTTTCCTATTCTATACCAAGGATTTCTCCTCACATAATCAGGTATTTTCCCGTTAGATAAATCAGAAACATCAAAATTTGGGTCACATAAAGCCCTGTTCAAGTCTTTAGCATATCCTTCCGGGTCTTTAGCCCCAATATATCCCCTCCACCTGTCGTCGTCGTCAAAGGACTGCATTTCTTTTGAAAACCCAAAATCGGGGCTATATTTCATGTTAAGTCCATCATTGTCCAATTTTCTATCGTCGTCGTTCCACGCATCGAAAGCATCTTTTGTGCCTTTTCCTCTTCCATAATACTCATCCCACATATCATCCATCTGTTTCTGTACTTCAGGAGAATGACCGCCATTCTTGAGCCATGTGTAGTAATTTTTAGAAGAAACTTGTTCGGCTTCTGTTCTTCCATATTTATCGCAGATTTTCGAGGGATTACCACTGTCATCACATATTGTATAACCATTATTTCTGTCATACATCAAGATTCTTCTTACGCTATCGCTTCTGTTTTTGTATTTCTTTATATCGCAGATGATTGCCACTTTGTCTTGATTGATGTAATGCCCACTATCGCCATATACGCCGAAAATCGGTTCTCCATCTCCGCCAACTTTAACTGCATTGAATCCCGGGTCTTTGTATTCCAGCTCGTATAAAAGCAAATCGCCATCTGAAATGTGCTGACCATAGTAATCCACATTACTTATTGCACTATTTTCCTTCACTTCTTGCCCATATACTCCAATGTAAGGAAGATATATTCTATTTGTTCCATGACCACGAAGGACTATACCCCTTCCATATGGAAGAGTATAAAGTTCCCTTCCATAATTTTCACTTGAGCCAACACTTCCATTTTTTGCATTATAATATGCAAAATCATCCCCTGTTCGTCCAAATATAGCAAACATTTCATGCTCTTTATTCATTGGGCAGCATCTCCATACGAAAGTGTTTTCTGGTAAGTCAATCATTTTTGGCTTTCCTCCTTCCATTATGGCAGTATCAATTAACTTCACGCCTTTTAATTCTCCATTTCCGCGACTTCCCCTTTCTAAAAGAAAAAATCTCCTAATGTTTTGCGAAAACCCATAAGTATCAGCTTCCCTAATATTAATGTTGGTGTCGGCATCTGATATGGCAATAACATCTCCAATCTTTTCAATATTATTATTTTCGTCGCCGAAAGCCAATAATATTATAGAATCACTATTATCTGGGACATCAATGGAATAATACTCAGATATTGTCGGACTTCTATCTTCATCAGTAACATATTTCCTAATTCCAAATATCGGAGAAATGGTTAAAAACCAAATTCCATCAATATTTGTTTCAATATTTGTTATAGCAGCAAAATTTGTATCGGCAAGGGCAGAATCCGTTTCAGGGTTATTCCCGTCAACGTCCCTGTTAATCATCATCTTAATTATGTTACTATTAAGATACATCTTATTGTCGAAAAACTCTTTCCATGCAGAAAGGATTCTTTGCACCTTTTCCGAATTATAGTGTTCTACTTCGGCCTCCAATTGTTCTCTTAACCTTCTTTCCGCTTCTTCTTTTCTTTTCTTTTTCTTTGCTATAAGAACATCTTGAGACATTTGATATTTTTTCTCTTTTTCATATTGTTCTTGCATCTTGTTCCACGCCCATGAAAGAATTTCTTTATCACTCATGATGTTAAAAAGTTCTTCTCCGATATATTTCTTCAATTTATTTGCTCTGATGGGCGAATCATAAAAATCACAAATCTGACCAATGTTTCCATCCCTAACACCAACTTGTGCTTGAAACATTGAATATCTTTTACAAAGTTCCTTTCCTATAAATCCAAGTTCTTCATCAAAATCGCTTACATCCATTCTGCCATTGTCAAAATCATATTCCTCATCAAGGGGTTCAGGGTCATTTTCATCGTTATTAACCGCGCCCTTCCACTTGAATTGGAAGAGAACAGATGAATCTCCGTTTATTTCTTTAGTGTCAACATCAGTATAATTAAGAAACATTCTGTATCCATCATAATTTCCCTCCCTATCTGACGCAGTGCACCAATGGCTCATTCCGAAATAATGGTTACTTGCCGTATAGTTTGTCGTACAGGTCATCAACCACTTTTCGGTTTCCTTTATCTTTATATACCCTTCTTTTGCAAATTTCTTACGGGAAAGAACGGCTCCGCCTGATGAAAAATAGCTGATATCTGAAGTCATATCAAGAAGGTCTTCATATTCGCCGGCCCTAAATTTATTGAGAACATTCTGCCTGACCAATTCATTGGCCGACTTATACTTCTTAACTGCGTCTACGGCTTCTTCCGTTGTTGCATTGCCGTCTCTCACACAATTTAGAATAAATTGCATCAATTTGTCGGGGGCAGGGTCGCCATCAAGGATTTTGTCGTAATCTTCTCTCGGGATGCTATTATAAAATCTATTATACGCATCTTCCGCGCTTATCTCATTGATTATGCTCTCATATATGTTTTTTAACCAACTCATGGATATAAATGTCTTACTATATAAATAGTTAAAATTAGCCATTTAATCAAGGTGTTTGGCGGTTTGCATATGCCGGTTATTTTTTGTATATTCTTATTATGGGATATAGAAAAAGCACAAACGAAGGGGATAAAGAAGATTTCAAATATACAGAAGAGTTCATGCAGGCGAAGTTAAGTAATTTCTTTGCCTATAATACGGTTAAATACGATATAGATGGCCTTTACATATTTGAATGGGAAAGCGACAAATTCATTGAAACCCGCTCGGGGCTAATATACGAATTTGAAATCAAAGTTTCAAAATCTGACTTCAAGAACGACTTCAAACATAAGAAGGACAAACATATTATCCTTGAAGGGGAAGAAAAATATGGGGACAAATACCTTCCAAAATATTATGATAACTTAAGGGCTAATGAAGAAATTGGTGATTGGGCCGTGAAATCATTCCATAAGTATGCGGACGATAGCCCTCGCTATCTCGTCGGTGGCCACAATCGTCCAAACTATTTTTATTATTGTACCCCTCCCGGTCTGATAGAAGTGGAAGATGTTCCCGAATATGCGGGCTTGGTGCAAATAGATAAAGCAGGGCTTATAAGGATAAAGAAAAAGGCCCCGAAACTGCATGGAGAAAAGCTGAAGGATGAAGACCTTGGACTCGGAGAGAAGTTCTATTTCAATATGGATAGTTGGAGGAGAAAATGCAAGAGGGCGTTGGAAAGCAGGGATTTTTGGAAAGAGAAGTTAGACGCAGAACTTGAAGAACACGGGCAGGGGAGAGCATATAAAGACCTTGAAGATGAACTTGAAGGATACAAGAAAGAATACCACAGACTGAGCGAACAATTTGAAGCAACAAAAAACAGACTATACAGAGATTTAAACTACAATAATCGAATGATAAGGCGGCTTGTCCGTGAGGTACAAAAGCACGACCCAGAGTTTGACTATGGGAAATTTGAGGAAGAACTATAAAATTAATGGCAGTAAATTTTACTGCCATAAAATTTAGTTCATAATGTAAATTGTTCCGCCACTAAAAAGCCCATCAATATTTGTAATTTCACCCCACCTATTATCATCTTTAATAAACGCCTTTACAGCAATCCATGAATTCGAAGATTTCAGCCATACTTTTGGCTGTGGGTTATGGATTGTGATAACAATCGTGTGTGATGTTCCTACATTCGTGAGCCCATATGTGTAATTTACTGTGGTTGAAGACACCCCGTCCTTAACAATAACCGCATCTTTATATTCAATGCTGTTGGTCACATCTCTTCCGTTATCTGTTGCCGATACTGTTGATGCGGTATTTGTCGGTATTATAGTGGCACTATAGTTATCTACAGGAAGGACGACAAACTGCCCGTCAGGATATATCTTTCCATCCCCGTTAACCGATGAGTTTATCGTGTAATAAGTAACATCTCCAAATATGAAAATAAGGGAGTGTTGCTGATTTATATCATTGATGGTATATTCATAATACGAGTCTTCAGGAGTCGAAAGCATCTCTATGTTATCAATTTTCCATTGGAGAGTGTCGTTATTCGAATCCGTGGCATCGTCCTTAGAGTATTTCACATATATATAATGTTCTCCGGAAGGAATTTCATAGGTCAGCGTCTGCTCGCCCGACTTGTTATAAGAACTTGTATTACAAGCGAGTTTATAACTGCTATCCGTTATTGTTGCGCCGCCTGAGCCGGCCGCATAATAAGATGTGCTAAGCGCAGTGTCAATGTTTCCAAAAACACCGAAGTCGTAAGTTGCTTCAGCGTAGTTAATAAACTTAAATGTTACAAGGCAATCAGCGGGTAGATTAAAATCAATCCTTGCCAAAGCAGCAGATTTTGATGTACCCTTGTTGTTTGATGTATAGTATCCGGTTTGGGTGTTATGCGTAAATCCATAAGAAGCACCGTTTGCTGTTCCCGTCACATTATATGTCGGATTGCTCGTTCCCGAATGATAAACAAGACGATTGGATATATCTACCCCGTTATCTGTTGTCAGCGTTAAAAGTGGGTCTGACGGATATATCAAAATGGTTTGCGATGTTCCGCTTTCAACCCTTGTCGTTCCCTTCTTTGGCGTTGTTGATGCATTGATGCTTGAGACCGTCAATGAGTAATATGTCTTTTCGGGCTCTTCCTCCGGCGGGATAAATATCCCCGACACGACGACATTGTGGTCTGCTGATATGTTTGTCAGTTCATACTTATAATAAGATTGCGGGATTGAATAATTCACTTTCCACGAGACACCACCCAGCCATCCTCCATAGTAAGCAACTGTGTGTCTTAACTTTGCATTTTGCAGTTCACTTCTTGTCCATGTTCCTGGATTGGATATTGTCATTATCGTCGTAGCCGTAGATGTGAACTCTTGCTCCGTCGATTTCAATGTTGTTCCAGCATAGAGGCCAATCTTTGATACATATTGCGCGTTGCTGGATATTGATTCCTTTGCGCCATAACATTTGACTTCTACACTATCAATGATTGCATTTTCCGGTATTGAACTAAAATCAAAACTGAATATAATCCATCCTGTCGCCGTATTTTGACCACCATCCTTGACATAAGTCCATTTGTTTGATGACGGTTGAGATGCGGGACTTTCAGCTGTATGGCCTATTGAATCGTCAAGATTGGTTGTTCCGGTTGAGTTTGAAGAAATGTAGAAATTTGCATTATTTGAACTGACACCCGTAACAAAATTAGAAAGAGGGACACTTGTGATGCTGTCAGAAACATTGGATACCTTGATAAGAGAATTTGTTACATTAACATCATTATCTGTAACAAATATATCGTCGATGCTTTCAGTATAAATTGAGAAAGTTTTGCTGTCGCCGTCAAATGCATCCTGAGAGCCTTCCGGGTCGATTGTAGCAAGGTCTGTGTTACTGACCGATGTTATTTCATAGACAATTCCGCTTATGCTGTAATTTACGGTAAGTGTGGCTCCATAAAACGAAATATTGAATTCGTTCGTAGATGTTCCCCTTATTCCTTGAATAAGTATTTTCGCGTCGTTCAGTTCCTGTCTTGTCCATGTGCCTCCGTTGGTAATCGTTTGAACATTTACCGTGTTGTTTATCGATGTGTTAGTGATGGTAACCGGGGAACCTTTTTTAGTCGTCCCGCAGCATAATTGGGCTATTCTTGTATTGAAATAACTACTTGAAATTACGGCTTTAACATCACATGTCAAAGAATTAATAGTCGCATTTTGTGGAATTGAACTACAATCGAAATTATAATAGATGTTCGTTTCAGAGTTAGCCTGACTGTTTGATAAGAAATACGCTCTCGTATTGCTGTTTGCAACGGTTAATCCGCTCCCCGTCGTAGCGTTGTATGAAACATTGGTGTTTACGCTATCAAACGAGGATGGGGAAAAAGTCGCTGCACTTTGTATGTTAACTACTCTACTCATTATCCATTAACATAAATCGTTCCGTTATTAAATATGCTCGTAACATCTGTCCGCTTTTAGAATGTAAATGTATCACTTGAGTTTGCTCCATCAACTCTGACAACATCACCTGAACTGAAATTATATGCAGTAAATAGAGCAATGTTATCCGCTACAGTAACTTCCTCAACAAATGTGTTATTTACATACAACGAAAGTTTACCATTATCGGGGTCATTTGTGTAACACTTAATCACCCTGTCAGTCGTCTTTGTGTAGTCCTTTCCGCAGATATGCACGAACTTATCAGTGGTGTTCCACCATGCCTTATAGAGATAGAACGGGTCTTTCTTTGTGATATGGTCTCTCTCAACAAGGCCCTTATCGTTCAACCTTCTAAGACTATCGTCAATTGAAGTGTTCTCTCCATCAAGACAAATAGTGTAACCTTCGTTTCTGTTAGCCACAGCAATATCAAACAACTGCCATTGTGAGGTGAACGCCAGCTGAGGGAGATTCTTTATAGCAGCAATCTGTCCTTCATGCAACCACATCATATATTCAATATCATGCCTTTCATGATTTCCTCTCGTTGTGGTAGTCATAAAGTCGTCAGAGTGGCAATGTTGAGTACCACCGCATCCATATTCTGAATAGCACAATATCTTACCCTTGTTTGTAACGACATTCCTGAAACGGGTATTCAATGAATTCGTTGGATTGTTTGAACTCGTCGCGGTGTACCATCCGTCATAGATGTTACATCCGAACCAATCGGCATCAGGATTGTTGTAATAAGCACTTGGGTCTACGCCTGGCGACTGGGCCATTACATATCCGATAAGTCTGCTTGAATCAAGTGCCCTTATTCTCGCTATGTAACCATTCATCTTTTCCTTTGCAAAGTCCTTGTCATCAGTTGTTGTCTCATTACTGAGGCCCCAGAATATAATACAAGGATGATTGTAATGCTGATTAACCATATCGTCATACTGACCATTCAAGTGTTCAAAATATTCGGCAGGCATCGTTGACTGCATCTTATTGACGCAAGGGCCTTCTGTCTGCACTATAATACCAAGTCTATCACACCAATCGTAAGTTTCCTTAGGGTGTGGATAGTGTGCAAGTCGTAGGAAATTCAAGCCTAATTCCTGTATTGTCGCAAATGTTATTGCATAATCATTATCGTTCAAAGCATTAGCCTTTCCTGCAATATCATCGTGCATACAACAGCCTCTCAACAAATATGGTTGACCATTCAGCAAGAAGCCCGTATATGTTTCACCATTAACGGTCTCATTGATAGCATATTTATAGAACCTTAGTCCATAAGGCCTTTGATATGAATGATATAGCACGCCATCATGGTAGATGTTAAGTGTTATGTTGTATAAGTGAGGGTCGCTCTTTCCATTCCATAGGTGAGGATTAGTGACAGTCGCACTAAATATCATTTCGTTGCCGGTACTATCACCTGATGCCCCAAAGTGATAAACACCGTCATCTATTTCGCATGTAACAGTCGCCCCCGTTGGGACACTTGTCTTAACATTGATTGTTGCAGAAGATAGTGCCACATCTGAAACAACATGGAACCCATCGTATCCGTAGTTCATCGCAGGGACATATGGGCTTGTGAATAGTTTCACATTACCAAGTGTTGCGTTGAAGTTAAAGTCGGCATTTGCAGGAGCAAGGTTGTTACCCTCATTGTTCTTAAGTGCAACTTTTACCCTGTTAGTTCCGCTGTGTACATAATTTGAGATATCAACCGAGAATGCGGCATAGCCACCCCAGTGTTTCTCAACCAATGTATCATCTATATAGATTGTTGCAGATTGGTCTGCATGCTGGAACCATAGGTAAGTAGGCTGCGCCTCACGAAGGGCAAAAGTTGTTTCAAAGTTGAAAGTACCCTTTGCATAACTTGCGCTATGCCCGTCATCCTTGTTAACGGAATATGGTGTTGTAATTTCTTGCCCGCCATAACTCCACCTGTTTAGATTCCTATTGGATGACTCCAATGGAATATCGCTTATGTATTCGCATCTTTCACTGACAACCCTACTTGTTTGGCCATTAAATTCAGAATATGTTTCAACAACAGTATCTTCGCTTATAACAAATGGCTCTGTGTAAACAGTATAATTGTCCCCCCTAAGCTGGGCTGTTTTATAATAAATTGTTGCCCCGGATGTATCACAAGTTATCGTGACATTGTTATACCCATCGCAATAAACCACAGGTGCTATAACTGGAACATCATCGTAAACAAGCCATCCGCTAGGTATGCCATTATTGCCTACGCTCCAAGTGCTTGTAGTTATGGAACTATCTTTTACAAATGAGCCCGAAGGAGCAACTGTTTTTGTCCATGATTCTTTACACTTGCTAGCGGTAAAGCCTGTTATCGCCATACATTTTATGTAATTAAGGCTTGTACAAGCCTCAAACATGTGGCCATAACATTCAGCAACCAATGTCTGCGCTAATAACTCAGGTGCATCTGTAAACGAATCAGACTGTTCAAACATATACCAATAACATCCTGTCGCAAGTGTTGTTGCCGGTAATGCAGGCACTCTAACGAGGTCGTGACATCTACTGAACATTGCACGATAACAATAATTCGTTAGTGTCATAGTTGGAAGCACAAGATTCTCTGCCGAGACACAATGTGTACATTTGAACAATTGGCAGAAATTATAGGTACTTGTTAAAGCGCTTTGTCCTTCAAAGTTGTCTCCGTACACAAGACTCATTATGTTACCCTCAACATCAAATAATGCTGTTCCGCCGCCGACACCAGCTTCGGTTGAGCCAAAGCTAGAATAATTTGCCTTGTTTGCTTCGCAATATCTTGTATTGGTTCCTTTGAACCTGATAGAATCTCCGGTTACAACTGATATTGTTGTCGAACTACTTGCAGTTATGGTAATCCATGCTCCATTGTTTTTACTGTATTGAATAGCCTTTGCTGACCCGGTCCCAATTGAATTCCACCCAATCGTTCCATCTGAAAGTGCCCTGATTGTGAGATAATCTTTGCTATAATCGTGGACATCGTTAAATTCGCAAAGGGCACTTACAATATTACTTGTTTCTCCATCCCTTTCTGAATATGCTTCCACGATTGTATCTGCAGAAATGGAAATAGGCGTACCATACAAATCGTAAGTACCTTCTTCGTTTACCCTATAATAGATATCAGCACCAACGGTATGGCAGGTTATTGTAACAGCCGTTCCGTCGCATTCAATGATAGGGTCCTTAATGCTTTCATCATAAATGCAAGCCGCCGAGACCACTTCACTCTGCCTTCCATCTATTTCTGAATAAGCATAACAAACAGTATCTGCCGATATTACTAATGCAGAGCCGTATGGATTGTAAGTTGCTTCTTGGTCAAACTTATAATATATTGAAGCGCCGCCAGTTGCGCAAGATATGGTTACATATTCTCCGTCGCAGTAGATGACAGGCTCTTCAATACCATCGTCATATACACAAGTTTCTTTTACAATGGCGCTTGTTTCGCTGTCAAGAGTTGAATACGCCTCAACGATTGTATCTGCGGTTATCGAGATTGCAGTAGTGTACAGAACATACTCACCGCTCTCATTCAATCTATAATAGATGCTTGCGCCCTGTGTTGTGCAATTCAAAATAACCTCAAGTCCATCACAGATAATTGAAGGCTTCTTGAGCCCTTCTTCAATAATGGCCCATCTTGTAGGAATACCGTTAACTCCAAGTTCCCATTCCGTGTTAGCGTCTTTAACAAATGTTCCTGAACTCGCCACAGCCTGTGTCCATCCGAGGGTACATGCTGACGCAGAAATATCCTTTGCCATACACTTAATATAATTAAGGTTATGGCAATCATCGAACATTCCTTCGTAGCAGTCAATAACCAATGTTTCGGCAAGAAGGTCAGGTGATGAAACAATGGACGCATCTTGGAATATGTAACGATAACATGACTCCGCAAGCGTCGTTGCAGGAAGTGCCGGTGCAACAGCCAATGATGGACTATTTGCAAACAATGCACGATAGCAATGAGGTGTCAGAACAGTTGCAGGTAAGATAAGGTTCTCGACAGAAACAACATTTGTCTGCTTAAACATTGAACAGAAGTTGTATGTTCCTGTAAGCGCAGTATTTCCGACAAAATTGTCGCCATACACAAGACTCATTATGTTACCTTCAACATCAAATGACGCGGTTCCTCCACTGAATCCCATATAATTGGCGTTGCTACTTGCATACGATGCATATGCACCTTTAAATCTTATAACATCTCCATCCGAAACATTGACCGATGCGGATGACCCCGCCTGCGACGGAGTTAAATATAGCCATTGTCCGCCATTTATGCTATATTGAATCGGTTTAACCGACTCGGAGCCGACAGATGCCCAACAAATAGTTCCGCCAGTTTTAACGCGAAATGTAAGATAATCGGTGGCATAGTCATGGATTTCGCTGTAAATACATGTTTCGGTAACGGTATTACTTGTGTCTTCTCCGAGTTGTGCATATGCCTCTACAATCGTATCCGCAGTTATAGGGAACGATTCTGTATATACCGAATATCCGCCCTCCTGATTCAATCTGTAATATATTGTAGCACCTTCGGTAGCACATGTTATCGTAACCTCTGTTCCATCGCAATATATTGAAGGGTCGCTAATGGTAGTATCTTCTTCATATATACAAGTTTCGATTACAGTGTCGCTATTCCACTCGTAATAAGTTGCATATGCTTCAACGATGGTGTTTTCTGATATTGCAATAGGACTAGTATATTGTACAAAGTTCCCGCTCTGATTTAACCTGTAATATATTACCGCCTCGCTTGTATCGCAAGATATCGTAACTTCTTGCCCATCGCAAGAAATGACAGGATTGTAAAGATTCTCAAGCCGCTTGATTAAGAAATTCTTAACATCAATGCTTGAATATCTGAACGGGTTTCCGTTTTCATCCATGGCATATCCTATGGTAACCTTTAGGTACTTCAAGTCTTCAATGTCAGGGAATTTGTTGTTGCTCGTATATACATTGTTACCGTTGTTCATTGTTTTACAAACAAATGACTTTGTGGCCACGGTAGGATTATACAATATCCTTAAATTATATTCAAGGGTATTTCCGGTTGACGACATCGGCTGTATGGTAGTGTTGGTGTTGCTACCCGTTGAGAACTGAGTTCCAAGTTGGACATATTTGTTGGTATTACTTTGCCTAATTTGGAAACCGTACCAAGGTGACGGAGTGGCCCTCTTTGCCGTAAGGATGTTGTGGTGATTTTCATTTTGCCCAGCAGGTTTGTTTGAACTGTCAACAGTAAAATGCATATCAATTAGGAAGCCCCTCGTAACATCGAAAGCATAATATTCGGTATTAACGCCGTCTCCATTGAAAGTCTTTCCGCCATCTTCGCTTCCAGATGTGTCAATGGTATATCCGGTAACAACACTATTACCACTTTCATCATATTCGACATCTTGGATGTTAATATTTCCTTCAGTGTCGCCCGTTGTGTTTGTTGTTGTAGTCGGGTCTCCGCTCTCATTATAATTCGTAGTAGTACCCGTTGATGAGCCATCAGGATTTACCGTACTCTCAGATGTCTGTGAACCGGTCGTGTTTCCGCTTTCATCGTAATTTACTGTTGTCGAATTTGTGGTTTGCGTTCCGTCAGAAGATGTTGTCGTTTCCTGCTCGACGGAAGAAAGGCTGCCATCCTCGTTTTCGATTACCTGAGTGACGACCTGTGTCGTTGTTGTATTTCCTTCGCCATCAGTCGTTGTGGTTGTCGTTGTTGTAGTTGTTATCGTCTGCCCACTCTCGTTGGTTTCGGTTTCAGTTGTTGTTTGCGACTCGGTTTCTGCTCCGACATCATAAGTAACCGAAACTGCCTTTGTGACGGTTAAGCCGTTATAACTTACTGAAAGAGTCACGGGAGAAGCAGTTGCCCCCGCCAAGATTGAAAGGGTTCCGTCCTGTGCAATGCTTGCATAAGTCGAACCTTCAGATATCGCCCATACGGTACTTGCGCTCACAAGCCTTCCGTCATAGACTGCAACATATGTCGCAGCAGAACCAACGGCATAAGATGGCCCATTAATTACGAGCGTATGCACAACAAGCGTTTCTTCGTGATGCCCGTAGATAAAGACCGAGCCACCGTTTAGATAATCCAACAACTGTTGTTCTGTGAGAACTTCCCATTCCCCGTCATCCTTTTTGTATGCGGCAGTAATCTCACTCCAATTAGTACCTATTTTAGAATAATTCATTTTACATTAGGAAGTTTGAAGGTATATATCTCCGTTGTTTCCTAACGCACTCGATGGGGTTCCATCTCCCGTATAGATGGTTACAGGGGTAACCAACGCCCAAGCACCATTAACAACTTGAAGAATCTTACCATTATTTTCAGATGTAACAGCAGGAAGATGTAAACCTGTGTTTGCAATATGGGCCGTAGTTGCGGTATATGCCGATGCGCCAGACGCTGCATTATTTCTAATGTCGTTCAAGTCGGTTATTGCATCTTGTTTTCCGTCCCAATCCGTCAAATCTTGCGTAGTAATGTTGTAAGCGGGAGATGCTGTAAAAATAGGGTCAGTCTCCGTGTAGGCCGATAAGAATTTTGCATCAGCCGAGTCTTTGTCGTAATAGTTGTTTGGGTTAAATATTTGAGTAAGAGCAAGGGAAATATCTTCTCTTCCCGCATCTGTGTTAAAACTGATTACAAGGTTTCCGCCGGATACCGTTACCCCGCTGACCATTCCGTCCTTAATGAAATCAGTAGCGTCGATATAATCTTTTACTGTGCCATTGTTTTTGAAATTGATTCTCTTTGTATTTGAATCGTATTCAGCATCGTCAAAGAATACAGATAGTTTCCTTGTTGAACCGTCAGCAATACTGTCAAGCGTTGTTCCTGTTGCAAGGGCTCCCACTTCACTTGCCGTATAGGTTGGCTTAGATTCGGCTTTTGCCCAAGCAGGAACCGTAGGGTCGGTTTCTGTATATCCTGAAATGAAATTCGCGGTGTCCGCCGATGTAACAAAGGCGCTGTCATTCGTAAGGTCGCTTGTTTTCGTTGGGATTGTTTGGCTTTTAAGGGTAGCCACATCTTCCCATATAGCATCGTCTTTGTAATTTGCAGCCCTGACAATAAACGTAATGTTTTTCGCTGACGCGGCATTAAACAAGGCTTCGTCAATGTCATAATAAGACCTTGAAGAGACGTAGATTGTTATTGCATTCACATTCGCTGCATTATCAACAATATACTTCAATGATTCATATGATATCGGCGACCAAGAAATATTCAGGCTCGCCTTAAGGTTCTTGATTCGAAGTTCCCTTAATTTATAGCAAGAAATGAAAGGTGAATTCCAGTTGGTTGAACCCGTCAGCCAATTGGTCACATTCGTTGCATCGAAAGTTCCAATCGTCTCCATTCCACCATATGCACACAAACCATTAATTGCCGCTGGTAGTGTTATGATATTTGTCCCAACATCAGGGTCGGTAAATGTGGCGGAAGGGATGCTTCGTTGGTTGCAATATGAGAATACCTGATATCCCCTTGCTCCTCCCGGTCCACTTTCAAAGGAATTAATGAATATTGGATTATTCCAGTTAGGGTTCAAAAGAATATTATATGGCTCCCTGACATTGGAATAAGTATTGGCTGAAATGGTTGAATAGAACAACGGGCACTCAATGGTCTTGTGTAGATAAAAATACGGACCGCTGTTCAGGTTATCCGTCATTGGGTTATCATCCCAAAAGATACAGTTCTTATATTGGGCTTCCGTAACGCCAAACTTACCCTGTGCGTTCGTGCCGTGCCAGTGAGATGCGTCGATATAGGTGTTCGTCCCGTCGCTGAAGTGGAAAATCGTATTCTCCCAAGCAAGTACATCGTCAAACCAATCATACCATTGTTCGCAAACACTTGGCCAACTGTACACATAAAGAACCGAATTGTTCGTATTGTTTATGACAAACGATTCATCCAATTGGACGTTGGTACTTGCAATGGTGTTTGCACTGAAAGATTCCGTACGCTTTAAATTGCCGGACGCCTTATCGCTGATGCTTACTGTTATATCATCTTTTGTGTAGAAAGAAAGTCGAGAGCCGTGCATCAAAGAAGTTACTCGGTCTTCTATTTTTTCTTCTATCTTGTTGTCATTAGAAAAAGTGACTACTTTATCCAAGGAGTTTCTTATTGATAAAGTTTCTCCACTGGCTCCGTAATTGACTGCAATCTCTCCGTATTGCAGGGTGGATGCTGAAGGTAATTTTGGCTCTCCGTTAACAACGACAGAGCTCCTTATGTTACTAAGATGCTGTCTAGACATTATATAATGTATTTTATGTATTGATTATTTAATCACTGATAAATAGTACCAATTTGACGTTTGGGCCTGCTTTGTTCCCATTTTGAATTGACAATTACCCAAAAATGTCTTATTTATTATAACAAATGGATAGAACTAACAAAATAACAATAACCTGCGACGATTGGGATGAGCGGGTTAACATTTCAGAGAAGGTTGCCGACATTATGGGTATCAACCTGTTGGATATAGATGACTATATCCTTCGCGGGAGCGTACTTACAGGAGATATTGAAAACCTGTCCAAGGATGAATTCGTAGAAAAATTTGGGGCCGGTATCTTCGATACTCTTGAAACCATGAGTTATATGGCATATACCGATAAGGTAGAAGAGCCGTTTGTCATCTCTGTAGGTAATGACAGGAACGAATGGAACGCGGGACCGCTCAGGAAAACAATATCAATCCACATATCACACGAAGGAGAAAACGGTTTGTCGTCATTGTTGTGCGATTATTCAATTCCATCGCAGAAGTCCATATCTTCAACGGCGAAGAAGATAGCGAAGATAGTAGCATCAGACGACAGGTGGGCAAAAAATTTGCATTCTAATTAACTTTTTTGTATTTTTCAAACACTATAATATATTTTATGAAAGACCCAGAGATGTTCAGAAAATTCAACGGGGAGAGAATTCCGTCCGTTGACAGATATATAAACAAATACTTGGAGAGCCATGACGGTATAGAGATATTGGTTGGGACCGATTCCCAAAACAGGGGTGAGAGCACAATATACTCAACGGTAATAGCCCTCTATGAACCCGGTCACGGAGCACACTGCATATTCAAGAGGTGGAAGGAGCCAAGGGAAAGGGTCCGCTCAACGAGGCTGATGAATGAGGTGTGGGCGTCACTATCCTGTGCCGAAGAATTAAAGAAGAAGGGGATAAAAAAAGTAAAATATATTGATATAGATATAAACCCGAATCCGAAATTCAAGTCTAATGAAGTGTTCAATTCTGCGAAAGGTATGATTGAGGGGATGGGATATGAAGTGAGATTCAAGACTTTCGGCCCACTTGTAACGACAATGGCGGACTATGTTGTAAAACATTAAAAATATGTTCTTTAAATAACCAATAAAAAACAATTGATTATGAAAAGGTTAGCATTATTTATTTCATTTATTGTCCTATTCGCATCTTGTGCAACGGGAAGGTATGCGGACATGCAGGACCCACAGGTACAGTTCGATGCCGGTGAAATATTGTATACACAACATCCAGAACTGATGCAGTTCTATGATGAGGGTGTCCTTAAAATCACATCCATGAAAGAGATAAGGCGGGATGACGGAAGGAATGATTACAAGATTAACTATCGTTTCGTCAAGTACTATTACCGCGATTATGCAGAAATGCTCGAATGTCTCAGGACAAGATTTCCGGCGGCCTATGAGATGTATAAAGACGGATTCATTGATGTGTATTCACTTTACAAATATGTCGATACCCGTACGATGGAGATAAAGTACCGTCTTTCTTATCGAAAGATTTATAATGTCTACTATGACGTGTACTATGACAATCCGTTTTATCCTTACGTTCGGTATAGGCATAGATATGGTCCTATCCCGGTTCCGTCAAGACGAATGTCACCGCCTCCCGTGCCACACGGACAGGGTATGAATCCGCGTCCGTCCCAACCAAGAGGTGGCGGACAAGCCCCGCAGACAACTCCGCGTGGAAATTCACAGCCACATCAACAGCCGAGCCGAGGCTCACAGGGAGGAAGCAGGAGAAGATGATTCAAGCCGCCACAATCGTGGCGGTTTGTTTTTTTTATTTTATTTTTGTACATTTACGAAAAGTGTATTATATGGAAAACGTAATGACGACGACCAAATCCCTTCAGTACTTAGTGAAGGGCCGCTCGATAAAGACGGGTGAGGATGTAATCGGCTTCCCATACATCTATCTCGGAACGACCGAAAATGGGGCTGTGGGATATTGCAACGTAATTCTCACGCCACCCGAATTGAATAAACCAATCGGCTCTGATGGAGTCAATGCGATAAACATATCGGTTAATGAAATGCATCCAATCGACGGCCCGATTTATAGATTCTCGCATATGGACAACGGAAGGGCAGTATTTGAAGACGAGTCTGCAGAAACCAAACTTGCCGTAGCTGCAACGCTTTCGGTTGACACTGACCCGAAAGACAAGATAGATGCGGAAACACCGGAAGGTGCCATAAAACTGTTTGGAATGAAGAAATTTATCGAAGGGGCGAAATGGGCCGCCGATAACGGCATAACCTCCAATATGATAACTAAAAATGAAAAATCTGATAAGGTATAAGGGATTCAAGGGCTTCTTTATAATGAAGAAAAGTGATGACGGGAAATGGGAATATCTCTCGTCCTATTGGCGTAAGGGGAAGGCCTATCGCCTGTCCTTCTCCGATGCCGAAATCAGGTATTTTTCAGATTCAACGATTGAAAACGGAACGGCATGGATTGCCTTCAGTTGTGTAAGGCATGAGTTTCCTGACTCGCAGATAATCATGTATGCCAGTATAGATGGAAACATGGAACGCGTAAGATGGTACAATCCAAATTCAGAAAATAAGATGACGGTATGGCACAGGAGGGAAGATTACTTCGGGTTCATGCCGAGAGAAGATATGACAAGACGATGAAATTTCTTACAGAAGAAGATATAAAATTCAAGGGTGTAGAATATTACTACAAGCTTAAGCCAAAGTTTAACAGGGACGGAATCAGCCATCTCTATGAAACGAAGTTAAAGTTCGGAAGCAGCATTGGGTACGTGGCGGCCCTGATGAAACGTCTTGACCCGTCATCGGCTGAGGATGCCTATAATCTTTATTTTGCAAGCGGAAGGGAGGATAAACACCTTGGTCCATATAACCGCGGTCGTGATGAGAATGAATTTGAGGACCTTGCCCTTGAGTGGCAGGCGGCAAGCGGAAGGGACGATATACCATTGGTTGAATTCTTTGACGCCCTTGCCCTTCATGCTATAATCGAAACATATGACGGATTCAAGTACGAGAAGCAGGCGAAGGACCTGTTGGACTCGAGCGGCTTCAAGACAAGATGGCCGGAGAAGGATGAGGACGGAAAATACTTTGTGGATATCATCGCCGAGAAGGATGGCGTGCTGTATTTTATACAGATAAAGCCCAAGTCGTTCTTCTCGTCCACTCTCGGACATACAACAAGCGATAGGATAAGTGCGTTCGGTAAAATGAAAGCGGCAAAAAAGGATTTCGGGAACAATATAATCTATAAATACCTTATATATGACAAGGATACGGGTATGTGGATTGTCAACGAGAAAGACGGACGGTGTGCATTTGACTACGAAGAACTGGTCGCCGATGACGGTCGGGGAACGTTTCTCGGGGATATGAAAAAAATGGTGCTTAACGAATCTTATAACCTTTTTAATCGCAATTAATATTATGACAGACCAAAGTTCTTATTGTGAAAACCCTTCGGTTCTTGAATATGTCCTGCCGAAGAAGATTATGCTTAAGGAAGGAAAAAAGGAAAAGTATTACTCCTTAAAGGCGTATCATCAAGAAAATTGGCATGTATATTATTATGCAAATAATAATGATATTGCTTTCAAACCCGAATTCGGTCTGTTTTTATCTGACGGAAGGGATAACCATACTGCTCTATATAAGATGAAGGAATTCATGTATAACTATGAGAAGGAAATGAAGAAAGGCCGAAACAAATGATTTGTTTTTTCAAAATCATTTTTGTATATTAACATTGGTTTTATTTCATAATTACTTTAATAAATAACTTCCCCTGTAGGTACTTCCTACCGTATGACACGCACGACAACCCGTGTCGGCTGCAGACTAATCGGGCAATGTGAATGAACCGGCCACTACCTCACTGGTGCGTAGGTAAATTTCAATGTGGAAGGGGAAAAAAGATGGGACGGAGAAATCCGCCCCATTTTTGTTTTTTCAAAATATTTTTGTATGTTTTTACCGTATGATTACAATATCACCATTTACAGGAGGCGAAGTGAATCTGAGGCTGATAGAAACGACCATTGAATATCGTGGCGAGTATTATACGCTGCCACGGACGGTTTATCAGTGCATGGATACAGGCCATCAATTTTCCGACTCCGAACTTGAACAAAAATTCATTGACGATGTACACGATGAATATAACAAACGCCATGCGAAGTTATCCGATGGAACCCCTAAGTGGCTATACCGCCTTGAGTTCAAGGATGACTCCTGTGGACTTTGGTATAACGGGACGGGGAATTGGTGTTTTGAGGACGGGATAGGGTCGTTAAGTGACGAATGCAAGACGAAGGCCCTTCCGATGGACTATGATTGGCGATACCGTCAGCACGGAAAGATGTGGTTCTCATCGTGTTCAAAGAAAGAGGACCTGATGCATTGGTATTCTATGGATGATGCGAAAACCTTGTTGGAAAAAGGATTTGTGTTCACAAGGTATCTTGCAACTGATTATATTGAATATGAACTTGAAACGGTATTCCTTAAGGAAACGAGCCTAAAGAGGGAAGAGATTGACATCATCTCACTATTCGCCGAAGAAAATAAAGAATGAAGACAATTTTAGCAATACTGGCCGGGTTTGCATTATCCTGCATAGTAGTATTAATGCTTGTGATATACGAATATTTCAATCATAACGAGAATGGGAAATAAAATGGGGTGGCTTATTGTCGTCCCATTTTTGTTTTTCTCGCATTTTAATTGTATATTTGCGTTATGAAAGGAAATTATCGAGTAAATTATCTTCTGAAATACCTCAATTATGATTCAGACGGCAATAGCTGGCCTAACACCGATTGGGAGACCATCATGGTAAATGACATTGAAGTGAAGGACATTCCTGCATATGTCGACAAGCACGGAAGGAAGTGCCCTGAATATTGTCGTGGCCGTCAGTACATGGTTACAGGAACGGAAGTAAGGGATATCTACGATGCTGTTACGGGAGAAGCGGTGGCTATTGAGGAAGATAAAGTCGCATTGGAAATACTTGAACAGATTAAAGATTCAATAAAACAGAAGAACGAAGATGGAAACGACTCTTAGCAAAGAACAATTTCGAAGACTTTGCATAAAAATTGGAACTAAACTTTCCCTCATGGGCAAAGGGATTCATGTGGCTGCCATTTTTGAAAATAATAAATGTGACACCCTGATTGGTTGGGCAGTACTTGACTCAGACAACAATGTCATAAAAACATACGATAACATAGAAGATTTATTTAACGATTACAAATAGGACAAAGTCGACGTTAAAACAGGCCATGAACAAGGATTGTAACAGTTGTTGGTGGATGATGACCCGCAACGGAATAAGTACAAGGATGTGCCGTCATTCCAATTCCATGGGATGCATGGATTATATCAACAGAAAGGACGAGGATGAGGCAATAGGCCCAATCGAATCATGGGTCAATGACATCATGTCAAAATAAAAACAAAACGAAAACATCATGATAAAGAAATTATTTTTATGTCTTGCCCTCCTGACAGGGTTTGCGGCAAGCAGTTATTCACAGGACTACAAGAATGAGATATCCGTGTCATACGGACAGGCCACGGTCCCTCAGTTCGCCTATATGTTCGGCGGAATATTCGGCGTGGTCTTCACTGCGGGACACTTTGAATTCGACAATACGGTCATGACAGGAACGCTCGGCGTGGAATACAACCATTGGGTAAACAACTGGTTCGGTTACGGCGGAGCGGTCTTCGCGGAGTATATGACATCGGATACCTATTCGAAGGATTCGGACGGCAACAAAACGAAGAACGGGAAATTCAACCTCGGCTTCGCAAGCGTCATGCCTACCGCACGGTTCAAATGGCTCAATAATCCGCACTTCGGCATGTATTCAAAACTCGGAGTGGGACTTGGACTCGCTTTCAGCGACGAATGGCAGCCGACACTCTCAGCACAGGTATCCCCCGTCTGCATGGAATTCGGAGGAAACTCGTGGAGAGGACTCGTAGAACTCGGAATTGGAATGCAGGGAATAGCCACCGTAGGAGTGAAGAAATCTTTTTGAACATGAAAAGAAAATCATTTTTAACCGCTCTTCTCATGGCGGTCATCTTAATCGGATGCTCAATGGGTGATAATGGGGTTGGACATCTTAAAGATACAATACTGAAATACGAAAATGCGGACCTCCAACAAAACCTGTCCCGCTTCAACGACGGTTCAAAGGTTACGTTGAAGAAAGTGGTATTCACCAATGACGAACCGCCATATTACGGATACATCATATCCACATGGCGGGTAAGGGAAAACCCACAGGAAGAAACGGTACGCATCCCGATATACGGAGTCGAAGAAAAGGGATGGAACAACAAGACGGTGTGTTGGTTCACCGATTGGGAAACGGCACATCAATATGCGACGAAAAAATCAAAGAATACGGCAAATTAGAAACAAAAATATGTCAGATGATGAATGGTAAAAACAACAGCAAATTCAATAATATAATAACATAAATTAGTATGAAAAAGATTCTAAGCATTATTTTTGGTGCATTCATTTGCATCCATGCTTTCGCACAGGTTAGTGTGAATGCAGGCTATCTAAATTCAAATTACCATTACGGTGAAAACGGATATTCCCTTAACGTAAAGGGCAACGGCTTCTATGCAGGGGTAAGCACGGATATTGAACTGACCAACTACAGCCAACTTACGTTTTCTCCAGGAGCCAACTTCAACATCGTGAACTACAACATCGGTGATGGCATCAGCGACATCGAGTATTATATCGTGGCCCCGTTTCATGTCAAATATGCCCATCCGCTCGACAACGGAATGGATTTGTTCATATCGGCAGGACCTTCGCTTGTGTGCTCACTTGGTGGAAAGACTACAGTATATTATGACGGTCTCTCATATACTGAAAATGACGAAACTGCAGGAACACTTGACATCACCCTTGGTCTCGAAGGAGGAATCGTGGTATCAAGGAACATAAAGATAATGGCAGGATATGACTTCGGCCTCCTCAACCAAAGCGGAGAAAAAGACTACAGGATAACAAGGAACTTCCTTCACGTAGGTGTTGGATATATATTCTAAAAAAAACATGTTCAAATAAAAAAATGAAACGCATCCCGTCGGGGTGCGTTTTCTTTTGACGGGTATTCCCCAAATTCCTTATATATTGAGTATTCTCGCAATATAAATAGATTATGGGAATAAGAAATGAAACATCTAAATATTTCTACCACCATATAATTGCCTGAAAATGTGGGTGTTGGAAACGTGTTATTGAAGCGGTACTTTAAGATACTTTAAGTAAGCTGTCGTAAGTGGTTGTCAATTATTATCTTATGCCGTGTTATCTGAAGCGGTCGCTGACATAGTGTCTCTGTCCGGCGTAAAAAACAGGGTGTTGGCGATACCCGTATGGGCGTGTGTCGATGGGTGGGGTAGGGAAAATCTGGTGGGGAAAAAGTGTAGTAAGGGAGTGGTTGGATAGGTTCGAACAGTTGCTTCCCCGAAGTTTCCCTACAAAATTTCCTGCCCAAATCCAAATACCCCACTTAAAGTATTCCTTCAACTCAACTACCCCAAATAATTATCCCCCAATGCCTTAGCCCATTTCACCTAAAGTAAAACTTCGGCAAGGATATTTTTACGGCAAAATTATAAGTGGCTGAGTGCCATTGCATTTGCCCATTTTATTTAAAGTGGGGCTTCAGTTACGGAATAATTAGTGGGCGACAGCCGTAGGCAAAAAGAAAGGGCCACAGTTTTTTTGACCATGGCCCGAATAGGAAATTTTCTTTTAACAATATCCGTCACTTGGTGTCGTCGTCTTCGTTTTCATCCTTGTTATGTTCACCGAAGCCGTGTCTCTTGTCAATGATGCCGCACGCTTGGATAAGTGTGAAGCAGGCGCTGACGAAGAGGCAGATGTTCATTACGCTGTAGGTGAAAGGGAAGGTTACTGCGATGTAGAACAGAGCGCAGGTGAGGACGAGCAACGCCCAGAGGAGTAGTGTCTGAAAAAAGTGTTTCATAAAAGCATTAAATTTTTATCTTAGATAAATAGTTCTCCGAAGGTGAATATGATGGGTGGCGGAGGGGTATTGTTTTTTCGACCTTTTGACAATGGTAAAAAAATTTTCCCTAAGGGATTTTTTGCCGGAGGCCAAAATTATTCGACCTTTTGGCAATGATTTATCGTTTTTCGATAAAAAATAAAAAATGGTATACCGGAGACTATATGATTCGTCATTTTCCGTAGGTCGGAGACAATATAATCCGACATTTTAGAAGTAGCCGACTGCAATGGCCGTTCATCACCGCCATTCATCCCCGTTCACTCGCAGGGCGTATTTAAGGAGTCACTGTTGTGTTAGGTCATAATGCTTTGTGTTAAAGGTTCAACATTCAGGATTCGTATAGGTATATTGCAAAGACCGTGCCAAACTTATCATTTCGGGGAATAAAAAATGGGGTACGCAAATGCGCATCCCACGATTCTATATATACGGAAATCCCCGCTCCTGTTCGGGAACGGGGAAACCTTTATTTTAAGTCATGATAGACGGGACTATTATCTTAGATTGTCAAGGAGTTGTTTTAACTCAGCGGCCTTCTTGAGATACCACTGCTCCTTTGCGAGGTCCTGTTCTGCGGAGATGTTTGGCTTCGTTCCTGCACGCATCCTGTACTTGAAGGCGTTGAGGAGGCAGAACTGATATGTGGCTTTACTGCCGAAGATTTTCCTCATCATGTCAATGACTTCAACATTGTAGTTGTTGTAGTGCTGAGGATGGTTGACATATTCGTATCCTTCCGTGTTCAGGGTACGCGGTTGCGTATCCTTATATTCATCCAAGGCCTTTTTCAGGGCTGCAATCTTTGTCGGATTCTTTTTGAACCGTTTCAGTTCTATGTCCTCCCTGACCTGCCTGAGATACTTCTTTGCATCGTACTCGTTGAACGTTGCCGTCCTTGATTCAATTGCGTCCTGAGAGGAATCCCTCGTAACCCAATCCTTTGCCTCGTCGGTCAGTTCAATCCCAAGTTTCTCATCCCATTCGTCTCCGATGTTGGATAGGGGGTCAAGGTTGATTCTCACTTCCCTTTCGGGGATGTTCTTCCACTCCTCCGGTGTCTCCCATTCGTTGACTACCTTATCGTTGTCGTAGTCTGATGGTGTGTCGTCCACTCCGGGTCCTTCGACCTTTACGAACCTGCCTGTCTTCGGGTCCCTGACATTGTGGTATGCTGCGATGACGTTATCGCTGTCTTTCTTTGGATTGAAGGCGTTGTTGAGCCTGTCTATAAGTTCCTTTTCCTTTACTTCTATGTTTCTCTTCGCCATTGTACCTGTTGTTTTTTGTTATTATCAATATACGCCATATGGGTGGAAAAATCAAGGGCCCGTTACTTGTTTTCTGCAGCAACCGCAGCCGCCCGCATCTTCTTTATCGCCTCTTTCTTAATCTGACGGACCCTCTCAGATGTGAGGCCGATTGCAGCGCCGATTTCCTTGTCCTTGTACTCACGGGTGTAGCCGTATCCGAAAGCCATGGAAATGATATTACGCTCACGCTCCGTAAGGACCTTCATCATCTCCTTGACGGTTTCCGTAGCAGCATCTTTCTCAGCGGTGCGCTCGTACTCGTTCTCTACAGATGTCTTCTCATTGAAGTAACCGCTCTTCTCAAAGGTGTTGTCATCCTCGTCACCGATGTAGTCGTCGATACTGTCGAAACGCTGACCGTAGATATCAATCTCATCCTTGACGTCAATACCGTAGTCACGCCTGAGGATATCAATCACCTCAATTGGATAAGGGCGGCGACCGTTCTTAAGGAGGAAATCGTTCTCAATCTTCCTGACCTTGGGCGCGATGTGCATCCCGTTCTTGGGTCTCACAAGGATGTTCTCCTTCCCGAGGTAGGCGACGATAGCCCTCCTGATGTAGTACTGAGCGTACGTCGTCCACCTTACGCCCTTCCTCCAATCATAATCCTTGAAGGCCTCGTACATGCCCATGACGCCCGTGTTGATGAGGTCGGGGAGGATATCCCCCGTGCTGTAGCGCTTGGCAATCGCGAAATTCAGCCTGAGGTTACAGTCGACGATGTACTGCATCGTCTCGTCCCTCTTAGCCCTGACGTCTTCGAGTTCCTTCCTGTACTTGTCCATGTTCCCGTCGTTCTTGAACGTCATCAGGATGTCCTGCAGTTCTTTCTCGCGGATGTTGCAGTCCTCGATGACCACGAACAGGTCCCTTTCCTCCTGTGCGGTGAGAATCTTGAACTTCGAAATTTCCTTAAGGTATTGGTCAAGGTTATCGTTCCTGACCACATAGGTTGTCATTGTCTTTACATTCATAGTCGATATTCTTCTTATATAATATGGAATGCTGCAAAAAGCGTGCCATAAATAATCCGTGTTTTATTGGCGTAGAAAAAAGGCTCGCCGATGGAAGACGAGCCATGAACACAACACACATTATGAATCTCCGTATTGGACTCGGACGGAGCGACCGATATGAAAAAACAGAAAGCGAGAAATACCTTAAGGCCCTTTTTGGCGGAACCATTTCCAAGGTTTTTACCACACGGTTGTCTTTACGCGACGGCTACCGAGAAGTATACGGGATGCCCATTTGCCATTCATTCTGTCATAGGAGGGACATCCGTTCGGGATGAGGGTTACTCCTGACAGCGGGGCCTCTTCGAATTACTTGTTATAGTAGATTGAAGATTTGCTGTACGCTTTCTTAATGTATTCGCTTAAGCGTTGGCCAAGTCGATGTCCTCTTTTTGCAGGCCGTCTATCGTCTGCGACTGTGCGGCTTCTGCCATTGCACGGGCCCTGTCGGCCTCCATCTGCTGCTTTACCTTATACTCGGCAATTTTCTTGGCGATATACTCACGCTCCTTGCGGACACGCTCGATGTGCTCCCTCACGCCCTGATTGGCGTCGGTCCTCGGAGCCGTATGGACCTTCTTTACATGCTTTCTCTTAGGCATAACGTTTCGTTTGTTTAAATATACAAATAATAATGTTAAAAGTCAAATGCTTTTTCGTAGCTCAGGTGGGACTTGAACCCACACCCCCTTGCGGGGAACAGATTTTGAGTCTGTCGCGTATACCAATTCCGCCACTGAGCCATATTGTCCTTGGGGAGGGACTTGAACCCCCAACCTCGAAGGTATAAGCTTCTTGCGCTAACCAATTGCGCCACCCAAGGATATATGTGTTATAAATAGTTGTCAAATAAAAACCACGCCGCATTTCCCAACGAAGCGTGGGTTTCCCTTTAAGCCAGTGAGCAAAAAGGAGGTGTGTTTAAGGTACGCAAACGCGTATCCATTCTTCTGTATTGATATTAAAAAAAGAGTCTGACAAAGCCATCGTACTTGAATCCTCCTCTTACCCCTTGTACTTCGGGTGGATTTTGGAGCGGGCCGACATCGTTCCCACAAGTAACCTCTCCGCCATGTCCTGCGGGTTGCCCGTTTTCTGCATCGTTCGGGACGGCTATGTAAATATACATTTTCCTTCTGAAAAAAACAATTACTTCTTCATATAATCCTCCAATGTTAGATATTTGTCAACTTGGTCAAGATACTTTATTTCATGGAACTGACAGAAGAGGATGAACTTCTCCTTTGTGCAATCGTCAAGCGGATGGTCAGTACCAAATCCGTAGAATTTCTTCACCTTTTTGCCATCTAATGTACGGTTATATAATGTATAGTCATAGCCATTCATGACACTCGCCAATGTCGGATACCCGTTTTTGTTGTTGAGGAGGATGATGTTCCTTCCTTCCATTAGGAGGTCGTAGAGCCTGTCATAATCCGTGGAGGTCTTGTACTCATGCTCCACCTTGTTGACTACGGTTGTGGTGACCCGTCTTCTCGACCCGGGATACATACAGAGGATACCTGCGACCGCCAACCCGATTCCAATGGTTAACATAAACTCACCCATACCTAAACCTCCTCGTTATATCTGTCCACGTCCTCGTTGAACTTGTCCACTCCCCTATTGTATTCCTCAACGGCCTTGTCGTGGACGATGGCCTTAAGGTTCTCATCGTGGAAGTACATTACGTATACCACACCTGCACCTGCAAGGACAGAGAGGAACGTACTCCCCATAAACATTGCCATTACCAACGCTACAAGCGTTACGATGGTTCCGACTGCATTGATTATCTCTTTCATAACTTTAAATGATTGTGTTTAACTGATTGATTGTTTGTTGGGTACGCAAACGCGTATATACTATTTCTGCTCTCCCTCAAGGACCTCAACGAGGCCGTTCATCTCCTCCCGTGACATCATCATGCTGAGGGCTTCGTAGGTTGCCTTGCAGGCGTTGAAGACCTTCTCTCCCGTGCTCTCCTCGGGGTCGTAGCCGTACTCGTCCATGAAGTCCTGAAGGTTGCGGTTGTAGTCATAGGAATCTGAATCCATGAGGATGCAGTCAAGGGCGTCGTCAATCATTTCCTTGGTTGCGCCTTTGCCGAGTTGGTAATTACGGACGCTATCGTGGAAGGTTGTCTTGAACATCTTGTCATCCACCTCAACAGTGATGGTGTATGCATAGTGCTCAGCGTTCATGAATTTCTTGGCGACTCTCTTGTTCTTGGCGGTCACCTTCACCTTTCTGCCGTCGGGCAGGTCGTAAGTCTTTGTCATAATGCTTGTTATGTTTGTTTACTTGAAGTTTTACTTTATCATTTTGTGTCGGTATCAATACCAACTTACATATAACTTTCCTTCCTTGAGGAGGGAATTCTCCAACTTGCAGTCCTCGTCTTGAATCCAAGCGAAGGTGATGTCCTCGCCCTTTTTCGTCACGGAGAACTTACCAAGGATGTTGTGCCAAGTCTTGTTGGCTTGCCTATCCTCCTCGTTGCGGATACATTGGATACCCTGCGAGCGAATCCAATACTCATTGGTGAAATCCCCACGGGTCTCAATGTCCTTTGCGAGATACGCCATGTCAATGGTAAGGTCGCTGCCGATGTACGACTGAAGGGAGAGGGACTGCGGCCCGTCGTGGAATCCGTGCTCCTTGAAATATTCGTCTTCCTTCTTGGAGTATTGCAGGTCGTGGACGGAAATGAATGAGTCCACCATGCTCCTCATAGCAATGAGGGCCTTTCCGATTTCTGCCATATTAGAACTGAATATATAGGTTGTACAATTCCATATAATCGTCCTTGTCCTTGCCGACAATCTTGTCGATGTCATGGTCATACTTGGCGGCGATTTCGCCCATCCTCTTGAAGAGGAGGTCTCCGAGTAGGTTCCGCTCCTTGGCGGTGAAGGTGTACGCTAAATTGTGTCTCATTTCTGTTGGTTTGTTTATTCTTGCTTCAAATACCGTGCCAAGATTAAGATAGGTACGCAAACGCGTACATTAGTTTCCTATTGCGTAAAGATACGGCAGTCTCTTGATGTCCCTCTTGTTGAGGTTGAGTTCCTTACCCTCATACTCCCAATCTTCGTATTTCTTCACTCCGCTTTCGGAAAGGGCGTAGATGGTGAAGATGTTGGTTCCGTCATGGTGGCTGTAATAGACCACAATCTTGCCGTCCTCAAAATTCACCTTGAGGTTGGAGAGGGAGTCCCGTCCGTAGCAGCGGACGATGGCATCGTAGATGGTGTCCATCTTGGTGGGTACAACTTCGTGAGACCCGTCCCAAAGACCGAGGTGGCCCGTGATGATGCAAGGTACATTGTACCGCTTGCAGCAGCGAATCTCGTCCATGTCGCAGTTGTACTGCTCTTCGGCCTCTTCGTAACGCCAATCCATGAAGTCCTCAGAATCCTCTCCCTGCGGCTCAAGGTCGTTGCCTTCGCAGAATTCCTCATAGGATTCATACTCAAACTGAAGGGGGTCGGTGTCCACCAATGTGAATGTTCCGTGAATGTAGTCAACTTTTTCCATATCCTTACTTGTATTAATCGTTGAATCTAAGTTTCTGTTCGTCGTTGAAATTGTCCATGACCCAAGTCATGAGTTTCTGCTTGTTACCTCCGTCAAGTTCACAGTAAAAGGTGTTCATCACTGCGCGTGAGCCGTAGGTATCGTAGATGGATGCGAATTTCCCACGAAGGTGGTTTACGAGCCACTGCTCGTCCTTCCATACCTGCTCAATGAAATCGTGGGGATAGTTCATGCAGAAGAAAACCCACTTGTTGATAGCGATAAGCGATGTCTTGTTCATGTCTCGTTGTTTTTGTTGGTTATGCTTATTTATACTTCAAATCCTATGCCAAACTTTCAATGGATGAGTAAATTTTTTCCAAATCGTACTCATTTCGGTTTATAATATAGCAAAATCCGTGCCAACCCATAGGACTGACACGGAAAAAGTATCAAATGTCATAAGCCTTTTTGTAGCGCACAATGTCCTCCGTCATGGGGAAGGCATCCACATAGGCATCCCTCGCATCCCTCTGCTCGTCAAAGAGTCGCTTGTCACCGCATCGGTCAATGACCTGCTTGTCGGTAAGGCACTCCGTGCTTTTGCACAGGAAGGAATAACCTCCGCTACGGCTGAAAATATTGACTATGTAAAAGTAAATCATTGTCTTATCCTCCATTACTTAAAGTATTACTTTAATTAATCCGTCACCTCATAGTAGTAGGAAAGGGCTTCGGAATCGTTGGCAAAGGTCTTCTCAATGAAAGCCACGCACCGCTCATAAAGTTCTTGATAGACCTCCATGAAATGCTGACGCCACTCCTCGCTGCATCCGAGGTAGGAAGAATCCACATTGTCGTAGAAACTCCAAATCTTGTGGTTGAGAACCATGACCACTTCCGTGATGGCTTCGATGCTCTTGCCCCAAGATTCCTCAACTCTCTTGTAGGTGTCCTTCACTGCTCCTGCATCAGCCTTATAGACCTCACAGAATTCAGCGATACCGAAATCGGCATAGAAGGTGTACTTCCTCTCATAGTTACCCATGTCAGCAAGGTTGGCTTCCCAATTCCTCTCGCTGATGGCTGCATACTGATATACATTCATATCCTACTCCTTTACCTCTACTTCGTCAATGACTGCATCATAG
>JAEEGL012258081.1_pt1 | contig 44394 bp, 32 predicted proteins | sample 9134231 | NCBI WGS metagenome assembly JAEEGL01 (sample SAMN16246548, study PRJNA631951) | gut metagenome | biome: gut microbiome; feature: rumen; material: fiber-attached | host: Bos | place: Iran: Karaj | collected 2018-10 | reverse complement strand
GTTCTTTGGTCTGAAAGAAAAAAGTGACCAAATGCGACCAAATTGGAGGATACAAAAAACAAGACTTTGTAAGTGCTTGAAAATGAATTTCGGAGGCCGAAAGCCGACCCAGGGGGTCTGGGGGATTAGGCCCCCAGTCTATCGAAGATATTAGGCGCAAAAAGAGCTGCGATGTCGCAGCTCTTTTTGTGCCTCGGGCGGGAATCGAACCCGCACGGCCGTTTCGGGCCAAGGGATTTTAAGTCCCTCGTGTCTACCATTCCACCACCAAGGCGGGCGTTGGAATGGCAAAGATAAGAAAAAAACTTGTTTTTACCGTGCTATCGGGAGAAACGTTGCGTTTGGCGCTCCTGAAAAAAGTGTATAATTGTGTGGCCAAAAGCTGCCGAATCACTATGCGTATAACAGTCTTCTTAACAGCGGTATTGCTGCTGCTTCCCGCCTGCCGGAACAAGACGGTGGTTGACACCCGCGAGCTGGCTTCCACCGTTACGGACAAAGCCTGCACCATAATCCATCCCGGTCATTACACGGGCACCTGCCTGTACTGCGGCCTGGCCGACCTCGAAGATCCCCGCCTGTTGCCCATCCTGCAGGATTTGGCCGACGGTAAAACCAAGGTGGGCTGGGCCAGTGTGCACTGTTACCACGTGGGCGGCCCCGCAGCTGCTTATCTGGCCTGGAAAGGCAACGAAAAACTGCTGGAAACGGTAAAGGAGAATGCCGCATATATGTGGGAGAATCAGTATCGGACCACCGATAGCCTCATGACCGGCAACATCCAGCAGGAACGCTTTCGCGACGGCGTCTGGATTGACCTGGTGTTTTCCATCACTCCCTATATGCTCTATGCCGGCCTGCTGGAATGGGCCCCGGAAACGGAAATCTTTGGCGCTGCCTTTGCCGATCCGAATCAGGTGGAAGGTATCGTCCGCAGCGGTAAGGACGTGCTTCTGCTGGTCCGCGTCCCCAGCGGCTCCGAGGTCACTGTATATACCGGCGCCCTGTGGGACCAGCAGTTCGTGGAATGCAGTCACTTGGCCTGGGAAGGCTATGCCAAGGACCTGTTCGCGCAAACCGACTGGAATAAACTGAACGAAAGGTATCAATAACAGCCCCTCTCATGAAAAGGATCCTGGTTTTATAGGCGGCCATGATGACCCCGGGTACCACCCGTTCCGTCAAACTGCCCCAGGGAACATGGAAAGATGAGCTGGGTGCCGTGTATGCGGGCGGCTAAAAATATTTCTTTTCATCGCGGTACAGGGCCAGGAAAATAAAGATCATCATGGTGAAGGTCCAGAGCGAGGACCCGCCGTAAGAAAGCAGGGGGAGGGGAATGCCGATAACCGGCATCAGGCCGATGGTCATGCCCACATTGATGAACAGGTGCATGAAGATGCAGCTGGCCACGCAGTAGCCGTAAATCCGGGCGAAATGGCTGCGGCAGTGCTCGGCGTCCATCACGAGGCGCACGATGAGGAAGGTGTAGAGCAGAATGACCAGCAGACAGCCCGCGAAGCCCCATTCCTCGCCCACGGTGCAGAAGATAAAGTCGGTGGACTGCTCGGGCACGAAGCCGAAGGTGGTCTGCGTCCCTTGCAGGAAACCCTTGCCCAGCAGGCCGCCGGAGCCGATGGCGATCTTGGACTGGTTCACGTTGTAGCCCAGACCGGCCAGGTCCTCCTTCAGGCCCAGCAGCACCTCGATACGGCCCCGCTGGTGGGGCTGCAGCACGTGCTGGAAGATATAGTCCGTGGAAAAGATGAGGATGATGCCGGCCACGAAGGCCAGAACGCCCAGCAGCAGGTCGTTGTCGCGCCGGCGGTAGGCCGTGGTCAGCAGGACCGGAACGGCCACAAGACACGCCCCCAGCAGGATGTACAGGGCTTTGATGTTGGGCACGAAACGCCAGAAAAAGTCTTGCGTTTCCCCCTGTCGCGGTACCCAGGTCACCTGCTCGATCCACTGGATATGGCGGGTAACGGCTTCGCTGGCCTCCGAAAGGACCCAGGGCAGCAGGGACATCAGGCCGATAAAGGCGGCGCCGATCCCCAGCCGGGCCCAGAACTCCTTGGACGGCCCCAGCATGGCAAAACATACCACCAGGATGCCCGTGAGCAGCAGGATGGACCAGAAGGCCCCCAGGGTGAGCGTGGCGATGAACAGGGCGATAACAAGGCCGATGGCGCCCAGCCACCAGCCGGAAAGCCCCTCGCGGTACAGCACGAAGATGAATCCCACGTACACCAGGGCCGACCCCGTCTCGCTCTCGGCCACGATGACGAGCATGGGAAGGCCAATCACCAGGGCGGCCGTCAGGAAGTCCTTCCACTTGGTAATCCGGAAGTTCTGCTGGCTCATCACGAACGCCAGCAGCAGCGAGGTGGATATCTTCGATATCTCGGCCGGTTGGAAACTCACCGGCCCCAGGGTGAACCAGGAATGGGAGCCCTTGACGTCCCGGGAAACGAATATCACCAGCACCAGCAGGCCCAGGACCAGGATGTAGAGCGGAATGGACACCCCCTCCCACAGGCGTGGCGGAATGATGAACAGGATGAGTCCCGCCAGCGACAGGCCGGTGAGGATCCATACGAACTGCTTGCCGGCCCGGGAGCTCCAGTCAAAGATGGACTCCGGGTTGGCGCTGTGCAGGGAGGCGTAGATGTTCACCCAGCCGATGAGGATGAGGAGGAAGTAGATCCCCACCATCCGCCAGTCCACGGCCTGCCCCAGTCCGCGTTTATGTGAATTGTCCTCAATCACGTTTTACCCGGGACATTAAGTTGCTGTCTTTCATACGTTTTTCCAGCTCTTTCCGGCTCACCTCGCCTTTGAGGTATTTCTCTACCATGAGGGAGGCGATGGGGGCGGCATAGCTGGCGCCGAAACCGCCGTTCTCCACATAGGCGGCGATGGCAATCTGCGGATTGTCCATGGGCGCGAAGCAGATGAACACGGAGTTGTCGGCCCCGCGGGGATTCTGTGCCGTGCCGGTCTTGCCGCAGATGTTGAGCGATTCCACCTGGGCGATGGCTGCCGTTCCGCCCGTTCCGGGGGCGGAATTCACCGCCCGCCACATGCCCTTGATGAGCTTGGGGAAGTGGACGGGGTCCACCTTGGTGAACTGCTTTTCGTAGAAGCGGTCCTCGATCTCCACGCCCTCGGAGGCCTTGATGATGTGCGGGATGTAGTAATAGCCGCGGTTGGCGATGGTGGCGCAGAGGTTGGCCAGATGCATGGGCGTGGCCAGGATTTCTCCCTGGCCGATGGACAGGGAGATGACGGTGGTGGAATTCCAGCCGCCCCGCCGGTACACCCGGTTGTAGGTCTTGGAGGTGGGGATGCTGCCCGAGAGTTCGGCCGGGAAATCGCTCCCCAGCTTGCGCCCGAAGCCGAAGCTCTCCACGTACTCATGCCAGGCGTCCAGCCCTTCGGCCACGGAGTCGTATTTCTTGTTGTCCAGGATGTTCTTGAGCACGTAGCAGTAGTAGGCGTTGCAGCTCATCATGATGGACTCTTCCATGTTGAGGGGGCTCTTGTGCGCGTGGCAGCCCAGTTTGTGCCCGGAACCGAAGTGGTAGCCCTGGTTGCAGGGATACATCATATCCGGCCTCAGGACGCCCTCCTGCAGGCCGATGAGCCCGTTCACCAGCTTGAACACCGAGCCCGGCGGGTAGGACGCCTGCACCGCCCGGTTGTACATGGGCTTGTAGGGGTTCTGCGAGATTTCGTTCCAGTATTTGCCGATATCGGCCAGTTGCTGCACGTCGATGCCGGGGGAGGAAACCAGGGCCAGGATCTCGCCCGTGGTGGGTTCGATGGCCACAATGGACCCCACCTTGTCTTTCATGAGCTCCTGCCCGTACTGCTGGAGGGTGGCGTCAATGGTGGTGACAATGTTGCGCCCCGGGACGGCCTCCTTGTCCTCGGCCCCGTCCTTGTAGGGCTGTTCCTTCTGGTTGAGGGAATTGCGCAGGTAGATGTGATAGCCTTTCTCACCCCGCAGTTCCCTTTCCCGTGCCGCCTCGATGCCGGTCATGCCGGCATAGTCGCCGCTCCGGTATTCCCCGGGATGGCGGTCGATATAGGCCTGGTTCACTTCCGAGACGTAGCCCAGCAGGTTGCCGCCGGCGTTCACGGGATAGTCGCGGATGCTGCGCACCTGCCCGAAAAAGCCCGGGAAGCGGTATTTCACTTCGTCAAAACGCATGTAGGTTTCGGCCGGAACGGTCCGGAGCATGGTCACGGCCTGGTAGCCGATGGCTCCGCGCCGCCGGCGGAACTCCTCCAGTTTTCCTTTGATGAAATCAGGCTCCACGTCCAGGACGGTGGCCAGGGCCAGGGTGTCGAAGGCCTGCACCTGCCGGGGATAGACCAGGATGTCGTAGGCTACCTTGTTGCCCACCAGGATTTCGCCGTTGCGGTCGTAGATGACCCCGCGCGTGGGGTAGATGGTTTCAAAAATGGTGGCGTTGCGCTCGGCGTCTTCCTTGTAGCGCCCGTCCACGATCTGGAGGGAGAAAATCTTCCCCAGCAGCAGCAGGACGGCCGCGCCCAGGCCCACCAGCAGGCGGATATGCCGACCGTCCTGACTCATCTTCTGGTGTCCGGAGCCAGTATGCCGGCGGCCAGGAGCGAGAGCAGGAAGCTGGCGAAGGTGGACGCCCCGATGCGCGTGAGGTCAAACCACAGCGGGCGGGTGGAGGCCCCGTCGGCCCAGACATAGAGGGAGATGAAGAGCAGCTGTACCAGGAAAATGGCCAGGGCCACCTTGCCGAAACCGCTCCGCTGCACCGAGAAATCCTCCTTCCGGGCAAACAGTTCATCGCCGAAAATGAGGCGGATGACCGGGTTCCGCAGGAGGGCCACCGGCATGAGGGCGAAGGCATTGAGCCCCAGGATCCCCTCGGACAGCAGGTCCACGGTGAGGGCCGATACGAAGGCAATCAGGAGCACCCCCACGGTCCCCACCCGGATGGGAATGCTCAGGATCATGACGGGCAGGATGGTGAGCATCACATACGGGGTGAGCTGGAAATAGTTGCTCAACAGGAGCTGGGCCAGGAGCATGAGCAGATAGACAATCCAGAAATCAGACTTTCTCATGGCACAAACTCCTGTATTTCTTCAAAGGCGGTGTTGTGCACCACCATGACATAACGGACGGCGCTGAAATCCTGCAGCAGCGTCACTTCGATCTCGTTGGTGGCCCCGTTCACCAGCCGGGCCTTGCCGGCGATGCCCAGGGGGATGTCCGGCGGGAACAGCAGGGAATGACCGCTGGTGAACACCGTGTCGCCGGGCTGGTACTTGTACTGGAGGGGAATCTCCTTGAGCAGGGCGCCCTGGGTGTGGATGCCGTCCCAGACCAGGATGCCGGTGCCGCCTTCCCCGCCCAGCCGGGCGCTGATGGACACGTCGCTGTTCTGGAAAGACAGGGCATAGGCGTGATGGGCGCTCACGGCGTCCACGACACCCACCACCCCGCTGCGGGTGATGATGCCCGATTTTTCCTGGATGCCGTCTTCGTAGCCCCGGTTCAGGATGATGTAGTTGTGCTGCTTGTGCCGGCTGATTTTCACCACCTCTGCGCTGTTGTACTGGAATCCGGGCCGATGCTCGGCCCCGTAGCGCATGGTGTCGATGGCCGCCTGATGCAGCAGGGCACGGGTGCGGGCCAGTTCCGCCTGCAGTTCAAAGTTCTCCTGTGCCAGCTGGCGGTTGGTTTTTCCCAGGCTGAAGAAAGACCCCACCTGCTGGGTGCTGCCCCAGACCGCGCCCATGAAGCGGTGGGCGCTCCGGGCAATCCAAAGCTGCTGCAGCTGGGCGCTCCTGGACAACATAACAAGCGACGCGATCTCCAGAAGAAGGAAGACCGCGAGGCTGATAAGGGTCGGGAACAGGCTGCGCCGCTTCATGGCTTAGCGCATCAGGAAGGAGTAGTTGTCCGTATTTTTGAGGGCGATGCAAGTGCCGCGGGCCACGGCGCGAAGCGGGTCTTCGGCCACGTGGAAGGGGATATTCACCTTCTCAGAGAGGCGTTTGTCCAGGCCGCGCAGCAGGGCGCCGCCACCGCTCAGGAAGATGCCGTTCTCCACGATGTCCGAATACAGCTCCGGCGGGGTCTGCTCCAGCACCTGCTGGATGGAGGCCTCCAGGCGGGCGATGCTCTTGTCCAGGCAGTGGGCAATCTCCTGATAGGGGATCAGGGCCTCTACCGGGTGGCCGGTCATGAGGTTGGGACCCCGCACCAGGAAGGGTTCCGGTTCCACATCCAGCTGGGGAATCACGGCGCCCACGGCAATCTTGATCTTTTCGGCGGTGGTTTCACCCACCTTGATCACATGCTGCTGGCGCAGGTAATTCTGGATGTCGGCCGTGAATACGTCACCGGCCACGCGGATGGATTCCTGCTGGACGATACCGCCCAGGGAAATGACGGCGATCTCCGTGGTGCCGCCGCCGATATCCACCACCATATTGCCCTTGGGGGCTTCCACGTCCAGGCCGATACCGAGGGCTGCGGCCATGGGTTCGTAGATCAGGTACACGTCACGGCCGCCGGCATGTTCCGAAGAGTCACGCACCGCACGGATCTCCACTTCCGTGGAGCCGGAGGGGATGCCTACTACCAGTTTCAGGTTGGGGGCGAAGAGGCTGCGGTGACGGGAATTGACCTGGCGGATGAATCCGCGGATCATCATTTCCGCGGCGTTGAAGTCGGCGATAACGCCGTCCCGCAGGGGCCGCACGGTCTTGATGCCCGGATTGGTCTTTTCGTGCATCAGTTTGGCCTTCTGGCCCAGGGCGATACACTTCCCTGTCTGGTTGTCGATGGCCACGATGGAGGGCTCGTCCAGGGCAATCTGGTCATTCTGGAAAATGACGGTATTGGCGGTGCCCAGGTCTATAGCCAGTTCTTGGTTCAGAAATCTAAATGCCATATCGTAGGAGTCTAGTTGCTAAGTTGTCGAATAATCGTTCAAAATTACGAAAAAAATCTTACATTCGCATAAAGATTTCGTCCGATGGAAAGAAAAAAGTATTTGGTGGTGACGGCCGGCGGCATGGGGGTCCGGATGGGGGGAGACAAGCCCAAACAGTTTCTGGAACTGGGGGGAAAACCCATCCTCCGGCTCACGATCGAGCGCTTCCTGGAAGCGGTTCCCGACCTGCATGTGATCACTGTTCTCCCGGAAGACTATATCGGCTACTGGCGGCAGTATTGCACCCGGGACAACTTCCTTTGCCCGCAGCGGCTGGTGGCCGGCGGCTTCACCCGTTTCCATTCGGTCCGGAACGCCCTGGCCCAGGTCCCGGACGGCGCCCTGGTCGCCGTGCAGGACGGCGTGCGCCCGCTGCTTTCCGTCGGACGGATCCGCTCGCTTTTTGCCGCTGCCGAAAGCGTGCCGGCCCTCATTCCCGTGCTGCCCGTGACGGATACCCTCAAAGTCCTGGACAAAGCCGCTGACGGCAGCCTGGTGCAGGCACACGAGCCCCTGGACCGCAGCCGCATCTACGGCGCCCAGACGCCGCAAATCTTTTACAGCGAGCTGTTGAAGCAGGCCTATACGCAAGGCTACAGCACCCTGTTCACCGACGACGCTTCCGTTGCTTCCGCATACGGAATACCGCTCACCTTCGCGGAAGGAGAGCGGTACAATATCAAAATCACGACGCCGTCAGATCTGGATATGGCCCGTGCTCTCGCACAGGCCCGCTTGGTCTGAGGGGGCTATCAGTCTCTGCCGGTGTATGTTGTCGATTTGTAGTCTTTCACCCAGACCTGCCGCTCGATGGGCTCGTCCAGGGAAATCATCGTATCCGTGGACTGGATGTACGGAATCTTCTGGATGGTGTTCAGGAGCACTTCCATGAGGTGGTCGTTGTCCAGGCAGTAGAGTTTGGCCAGGATGGCGAAACGGCCCGTAACGAAATGACACTCAACAATTTCCGGAATCTTCTTGAGGTTGGCAATCACCTCCGCATACTTGGTGGATTCCGACAGGGAGATGCTCACGAAGGCACAGATGTTCAGTCCCAGGGCCTGGGGTTTCACCAGCAGGCGCGAGCCGGTGATGACGCCGTTGGCCTCCAGGCGTTTGACACGTTGATGGATGGCAGCTCCGGAAACGCCGCACTCGCGGGCAATCTCCAGGAACGGCATACGGGCGTTCTTTACCAGGAAGGAAAGGATTTTCTGGTCAATCTGGTCGATGTGATAACTTGCCATTGCTTAAGAATTAAAACTATCGACCACAAAAATACAAAAAAATTTTATTTTCTCCCCCCTCTTTTGAATTTTCCGGTAGGTTCGGTGTGCTCGATGATGGACAGGCAGTCGGCTTCGGTGAGGGTGGCGGCATCCGTCCCCTTCGGAATCCGGTAATTGGTTTCGCCCTGTTTCAGATAGGGACCATAGCGGCCGTTGATCACCTGGATGTCCCCGAACTGGGCCAGGATGGCCGTGGCGGGTTTCTCTTCCCCGGCTTCCTTGATGAGCTGGGTGCATTCTTCCAGCGTCACCTTGAGCGGATCCTTCCCGCGCGGCAGCTTGACATTCTTGTCCCCATATTTCAGGTACGGGCCGAAGCGTCCCTTGGTGGCAATGATTTCCACGCCGTCCAGCACCCCCACGGTGCGGGGCAGTTCCAGCAGTTTGAGGGCCTCTTCCAGGGTGATGGTCTCGATGAGCTGACCCTTCCCCAGGGAAGCGCTTTGCCGGTTTTCCCCTTCGCCTTTCTGCACGTAGGGGCCGAACTTGCCGAAGGCGGCGATGACCTTCTCGCCGTCCGGGGCGGTGCCCAGTTCGCGGCTCACCTTGGTGAAGGTCCTGTCGGCCAGCACCTCCTCCACATGGGCGTGGAAGGGCCGGTAGAAGGACTCGATGGTCTCTCCCCAGGGCTTTTCCCCTTCGGCCACCTCATCCAGGTCGGCCTCGATGGTGGCGGTGAAATCATAGTCCAGGATGTCGGAGAAGTGGCCCACCAGGTAGTCGGCCACCACCATGCCGATTTCCTGCGGCATGAGCCGGCCTTTCTCTGCGCCCACGGTCTCGTTTTTCCAGGCCGAGCGGACGACGCCGTCGGCGAGGGTATAGTTGGTGACCCGGAAGGTCTTGCCCTCCTTGTCTCCCTTCACGACATAGCCGCGGCTCTTGGTGAGGGTATCGATGGTGGCCTGATAGGTGGAAGGACGGCCGATGCCCAGTTCTTCCATCTTCTTGACCATGGTGGCTTCCGAATAGCGGGCCGGCGGAACGGTGAACTTGCAGGCGGCGCTTACGCCTTCTTCCAGCAGGATGCTGCCGCGATGCAGTTCCGGGAGGAGCACCTCCTCCGTGTCTTCCGCGCTCTCGTCGTCGCGGCCTTCCAGATACACTTTCATGAACCCGTCGAAGAGCAGCTGGACCGACTGGATCCCGTACAGTTCGGGCCGTTTGTCGGAGGCGACTTTCAGGTTGGTGTTCATCACGCGCGATTCGGCCATCTGGGAGGCTACCGTGCGTTTCCAGATGAGCTCGTAGAGTTTCTTTTCCTGCGGCGTCCCTTCAATCTCGGTGTTTTCGATGAAGGTGGGCCGGATGGCTTCGTGGGCTTCCTGCGCCCCCTTGGACTTGGTGCGGTACTGCCGGGTGTGGAGATATTCCTCCCCATAGTTCTCCCGGATGAATTTGCTGGCCGTGCCGATGGCCAGGGAAGACAGGTTGGTGGAGTCCGTACGCATGTAGGTAATCAGACCCCGTTCGTACAGGCCCTGGGCCAGCCGCATGGTGGTGGACACCGGGAAATGCAGTTTCCGGGAGGCTTCCTGCTGGAGCGTGGAGGTGGTGAAAGGCGCCGCGGGGAAGCGGGTGCCTTCTTTCTTCTCCATCTCGGCAATCCGATAGGTGGCGCCGATGCTGTCGGTCAGGAAAGCCTTGGCCTCATCGGCCGTGGCGAAACGGGTGTCCAGGGTGGCTTTCACCCGCGTGGACGTTCCCTCCGGGCGGAAGTTGGCTTCCACGCGGTAATAAGGCTGGGGCTCGAAGGCCATGATTTCCTTTTCGCGGTCCACGATCAGGCGCAGCACCACGCTCTGGACGCGTCCGGCCGACAACTTGGGCTGGATCTTGCGCCAGAGGATGGGGGACAGTTCAAAACCCACCAGGCGGTCCAGCACGCGGCGGGCCTGCTGGGCGTTCACCAGGTTCATGTCAATGGTGCGGGGATGCTCCACCGCCTCCAGGAATGCGGTCTTGGTAATCTCATGGAACGCGATGCGGCGGGTCTTCTCCGGCGGCAGCCCCAGGGTTTCCACCAGGTGCCAGGAAATGGCCTCTCCCTCGCGGTCTTCATCGGACGCCAGCCAGATGGTGGACGCCTGTGCCGCCAGTTTCTTGAGTTCGGCCACAATGCGTTTCTTGTCGGCCGGGACCACGTATTCCGGACGGAAGCCGTCGGCTACGTCCACACTGAGTTTATGTTCTTCCAAATCGCGGATATGTCCGGCCGAGGCCTTGATTTCCCACTCGTTCTTGTCAACGTACTTCTGGATGGTCTTCGCCTTCTGGGGAGACTCCACGATGACTAAATTTTTACCCTCCATAGCTGTAGAATTTTGGACTTTGTGTCCATAATTATTTGCAAAGTAAAGCAGAATTGGGGCAATTTTCCAAATTTTCTGATTAATTTTGTAAACTCATTTTGAAGCAAGACCTAAGGTCTTGTACGCAAGCAATTATTTTGGAAGATGACGGAGAAGACAAAGAAAACGATCGTCCGCTGGTTCTGGATTCTGCTGGTAGCGCCCATGGCGGGACTCGCCGCCCTGCTCCTGCTGGTCTGGGCCACGGCCGACATCCCCTCCATCGAGGAACTCCAGAATCCCGACTCCAAGCTGGCCACCCAGGTCATCGCGGAAGAAGGGGAGATCCTCACTACCTATCATATAGAGAACCGAACCTTTGCCTCCTATGAAGAACTGGCCCCCTCCCTGGTGCAGGCGGCGGTGGCCACGGAGGACAAACGCTTCTACAAGCACTCCGGCGTGGATTTCCAGTCCCTGGCCCGCGTGCTCTTCAAAACCCTGTTGTCCCGCGATTCTTCCCAGGGCGGCGGTTCCACCATCACCCAGCAGCTGGCCAAGACCCTCTATCCCCGCCAGGAAGGCGTAGGGAAGCTGGGCCTGGTCATGATCAAGCTCAAGGAATGGATCACCGCGGTGAAGCTGGAGCGCAATTACACCAAGGAGGAGATCGTGGACATGTACCTGAACGCCATCTTCTTCGGCTCCAACTCCTACGGCATCTCCTCGGCGGCCAGCCAGTTCTTCGGCAAGCTCCCGGCGCAGCTCCTCACGGAGGAGAGCGCCGTGCTGGTGGGCATGGTGAACAAGCCCACCCGCTACAATCCGGCCATCAACCCGGAACACGCCCTGGCCCGCCGCAACCTGGTGCTCAAGCGCATGCAGGAAATGGACTACCTCACCCGGGCCCAATGCGATTCCCTGCAGGCCCTTCCCATCGTCCTGCATGAACGCGTGGGAGACCGCACCACCGGCGTGGGACCGTATTTCCGAGACATGCTCCGCCGCACCATGAGCGCCGGCAAGCCCAAGCGCTCCTCGTACGCCACCGCCGAGGATTACCAGGCCGACTCCCTGCTCTGGGCCGATGACCCCCTGTACGGCTGGCTCAACAAGAACAGCAAGAGCGACGGCACGTCCTACGACCTGGACCGGGACGGCCTGCGCATCTATACCACCATCAACTACAAGATGCAGCGTTACGCGGAGGAAGCCATTGCCGAACACCTGGGGAAGGACCTCCAGAAGGCCTTCTTCCGGGAGCTCAAGCTCAGAAAGAACGCCCCCTTCTCCTCCGACACCGACAAGAGCGTGGTCGAGACCACCCTCCGCCAGGCCCGCCGCTGGAGTGACCGCACCCGCACCATGAAGGCCGCCGGCCGTTCGGACGAGGAGATTGCCAAGAGTTTCTCCGTGCCCGTGAAGATGCGGGTCTTTACCTGGGAAAAGCCCGGTTACCGGGACACCGTCATGACCCCGGACGATTCCATCCGTTACTACAAGTCCTTCTTCCGTGCCGCGTTCATGGCCATCGAGCCCGGAACCGGCCATGTGAAGGCCTATGTGGGCGGCCCCGACTACCGGTACTTTAAATATGACAATGTGCGGCAGGGCAAGCGGCAGGTGGGCTCCACCATCAAGCCTTTCATCTACACCCTGGCCATGGAGTCGGGCATGACCCCGTGCGACCCCGTGCTCAATTCGCCGGTGGTGATCGTGGTGAACGGTGACGACACCTGGACGCCGCAGGACACCCATGCCGACGGTTCCATGGTGGACCTGACCTGGGGCCTGGCACACAGTTCCAACTCCGTATCGGCCTACCTCATGCAGCAGCTCGGACCCATGTCCATGGTGTCCACCATGCGCAAGATGGGCATCACCGGCTTTATCGACCCGGTGGTTTCGCTTTGCGTGGGATCGGCCGACCTGTCGGTGTACGATATGGTGACGGCCTATAACACCTTCCCGTCCGGAGGCGTATATACCAATCCGCTGTTCGTCACCCGCATCGAGGATAGCGACGGCAACGTGCTGGGGCAGTTTGCCGACCGCAAGCACGAAGTCCTCTCCACCCGGGCCACGGGTGAGATGATCCACATGATGCGCGCCGTGGTGGACGGCGGCGGTACGGGCGCGCGCCTGCGCTTCCGCTATGGGCTCAAGGGCGTCATCGGCGGCAAGACGGGCACCACCAATGACAACTCCGACGGCTGGTTCATCGGCTACACCCCTTCCATCACCGCCGGTGTCTGGGTGGGCGCGGAAGACCGTTATGTCCACTTTAACAACAGCAATCTGGGACAGGGAGCCAACATGGCCCTGCCCATCTGGGGCCTCTGGATGCAGAAGGTCCTGAAGGACGGTACGCTGGGCGTTTCGGAAAGCGACGTGTTCCCGGAGGAGTTGCAGGGGCCCTGGTGCAACGCCAGTACGGACGCTGCGCCCCAGCAGGAAGATTTGGAAGATTATTACTTCGAATAGTACAGAATAGCACATGGCCAAGTATCAGACTATCGCGGTCATTTATGGGTCGGATTCCTCCGAATGGGAGGTCTCCTGCCGCAGCGGCGAGTTCACCGCTTCCCGTATTGACGAGTTTCAATACGATGTCTATGAAATCTTTGCGCGCTTCGGCAGCTGGAAACTGGTTGCCATGCGCAAGGCCAACTCCATGCGGGTCGCCTTCCCGGAAGGCGCGCAGCCCGAAGTGGACAAGACCGATTTCTCCGTCATGGTACTGGGGGAGAAAATCCGTTTCGACTTCGCCTATATCATGCAGCATGGTGCGCCGGGTGAGAACGGTCTCCTGCAGGGTTATCTGGAGATGCTGGGCGTCCCGCACTCTTCCTGCAGCGCCTTTGTCACCACCGTGGCCTTTGACAAATACTCCTGCAAGCGCTATCTGCAGGGCTCGGACTTCGTGAAACTGGCGCCGGATGCCTTCATCCGCAAGGGAGATGACGTAGAGGAGATGAGCGCCGCCATGGTGAAAAACCTGGGCCTGCCGCTTTTCGTGAAACCCACCGACGGCGGCTCCAGCTTCGGCATTACCAAGGTCGAGAAGGCCGAAGACCTGCCGGGCGCCATCCGCTACGCCTTTACGGAAGGGGATACCGTCCTGGTGGAAGCCGCCATCCAGGCCGAGCACGAGCTCACCTGCGCCGTCTATTTTGACGGGCAGAAGGTGCGGGCGCTCCCGGTCATCGAGATCATCTCGGAAACGGGCTGGTTCGACTACGATGCCAAGTACAACGGCCTCAGCCAGGAAGTCTGCCCGGCGCAGATTCCCGACAGCCTGTCGGCCCAAATTCAGGATATCTCCTGCCGGATCTACCGGAAACTGGGCTGCAAGGGCCTGGTGCGCATGGACTATATCTCGGCGGCCGACGGCGTCTATTTCCTGGAAGTGAATATCATCCCCGGCATGACCAATGCCTCCCTGGTTCCCAAGATGGTGCGGGCCGCCGGCATGGATATTACCACCTTCCTCTCCCAGATAATCGAAAACGCCTAGATGCTCCTCACCGATTTCCTCAAGCAGGGCGTAGGGGCCCTGGAAAGCCTGTATCCGACGGCGGAAGCGCGCAGCATTGTCCTGATGCTCTGCGAAGAACTCATCGGCACCAAGAGTTATACCCATATTGTGGAACCGCAGTATGAGATTGACAAGAAATGGGTGCAGCCCCTGGCCGAGGCCATGGTCCGTCTCCAGGCCGGCGAACCCATCCAGTATGTGATTGGCAAGATGGAATTCTGCGGCCGCACCTTCCGTGTGACCCCGGACGTGCTCATTCCCCGTCCGGAAACGGAACTCCTGGTGCGGGAGGCCATCAAACTGGCCGACCGCGTCAAGCGCATGCGCATCCCCTACGGCAAATCGGCCGATCCGGTGCGGGTGCTGGATCTGTGCACGGGAAGCGGCAACATCGCCTGGTCCGTGGCCCTGTCGGTTCCCGGAGCGCGGGTCGTGGGCGTGGATATTTCGGAATCGGCCCTGGACGTGGCCCGGAGCCAGAATTTCTCCTCCGTACTCAAATCGACCGGCGCCCTGGCTCCCACCTTTGTGGCGGCCGATATCCTGGATACGGAGCAGGAGTTCAATTATGGCCAGTTTGACCTCATCCTGTCCAATCCGCCGTACATCATGGAGCGGGAAAAGCCCGATCTGCGCCGCAATGTGGTGGATTTTGAACCGGCCGGCGCCCTCTTTGTTCCGGACGACGATCCGCTGCTGTTCTATCGCGCCGTGCTGCGCTGGTCGGAGCGCTTCCTCTCGCCCGAAGGAAAGGGCCTCACGGAAATCAACGAACTGCTGGGAAAGGAAACGCAGGCGCTTTTCAGTGCCGCCGGCTTCTCCCAGGCCGATCTCGTGAAAGATTTTTACGATAAAAATCGTTTCATCTTCTATGCTCGATAGGCCTTCTACGCATCTGTAAGGCCGTTTTTTGCAATTAGTGGTTTCATTTTTGATGAAACCGATAACTCTTCTGTACTTTGCATCCAGGAGCCGGCCACTGGCGGCCGGGAAAAGAAACGATGAGATGCAAGTATGGTTTTTGGGGCGCTGTCGTCGCCCTCTGCACCCTGGCCGGGTGCAATAAGCTTTTGGAAACAACCGCGATGGAGGAGCCTCCGGTGGAGGCGGGGACCCTTCCGGATATCAGCGTGGAACAGGTGGCCCGGCTCTTTGCCGGCCTGCCCATCGGAGCGGGGCAGATGGAGGAGGTGCATGATGCCGTTTGTGCTTCGGCCGGGAACGGATACGACGAAGAATACACCCTCCGGGACCTGCTGTCCACGCCGGGCTCCGGGGTGGGGGATGCCGCCACCCGGGCCCCCGCACGCTCGTATGAGCGTCCTTTGCGCGATTTGCTCCGCGAGGCCCTGACCGCCACCCGCGCCGCATCGGCCGAGGATTATCTGTCGCAGCTCACGGCCTCCGACCTGCAGCTGTACTGGCCTTTCTCGGAGTCCTGGGACGGCACGCAGCTTCCCGTGGTGACGTTCGATCCGGGCGATTTCGCCGTAGAAAACACCGGTTATGCCTTGCAGCCCGACGGTAGCGTGGAAAGCGTCCTGGTGAATGAAGCCATGGCGCAGCGCCGCCCCGTCTGGGTGGTGAACCGCAACTCCGATGCCGACTACACCTCCCTGGAACTGCTCCGCCGGCAGGACCCTTCCTGGGGGCAGGGCGGCGGGGACATCCTGGTGCGCAGCGCTTCTTCGGCCGACAAGGACATCAAGACCCTGATCCTTCGCTCCGTCAAGGCCAAGCGGAATTTTGACAGCTGGTTCTGTGGTGGCAGCGAGCTGCTTTTCAAGGTGGGCAGTGTCGAGGATTTCTGGGCCTCTACCGAGGCGGAACTCCGGCTTTACCAGCCTTCCATCACCGATTTCATGATTGTGGTGCGCCGCGACCAGCTGGGGCAGGAGCTCCCTTTCAATGCCGTCCTCATCTCGGAATGGACCAGCCAGCTCACCAACTGCGCCGTGATGATCGTGGAGGATGACGGCGGCTCGCAATCATCGTGGAAGTGTACGGCTTTGGTCAGTTATAACTCCAAAAAGTATGGCTTCGAGCTGGAGATCCCGCTCAACAGCCGGGACGACATCATCTGGCGCGGCTCCCTCACCCGCTCCTACATCGAGCGCTACAGCGGCACCGTGGGCCACTTCGGTGACATAGACCTGGTCCTGGAACTGCAATAATTGGGTTATCAATAGAAAAATAGTTGCTTTTGTATCGGTTTTTCCGAAAGGCCGGTGCCAGAAGGTGTATTCCGGTTCCTGGCAAAGACAGTCAGGCTTTGCACAGATTGGGAGCAGAACTGATCTCCCTTGAGCTATGACAATCCCCAGAGAAATCGCTATCTTTGCAGCTATGACGGCTTTGGAACTGTTGGCGCCGGCACGGACGGCACAGATTGGCATCGCGGCAGTGGACTGCGGGGCCGATGCCGTGTATATCGCCGGTCCGGCCTTCGGGGCCCGGCAGGCGGCCGGGAACAGCGTGGAAGACATTGCCACCCTTTGCGCCTATGCCCATCGCTTCGGCGTACGCATCTACGTAACGGTGAACACCATCGTCTATGACAAAGAGCTGCCCGGGATGCGTTCCCTGGTCAAGCAGCTGGCCGATATCGGCGTGGATGCCCTCATCGTGCAGGACCCCGCCGTAGCCCAGGCGGCCCGGAAAGCCGGTCTCATCGTGCACGCCTCCACCCAGTGGGCCATCCGGACGCCGGAGAAAGCCGCGCTGGTGGAGAGCATGGGCTATGGCCGGCTGGTGCTGGAACGGGAACTGTCGCTGGAGCAGGTGCGCGCCATCCGGGCTTCCGTGCGTGCCGAGCTGGAGTTCTTCGTGCACGGCGCCCTCTGCGTCTGCTACAGCGGACAGTGCTACTTGTCGGAGTGTCTGACGGGCCGGAGCGCCAACCGCGGCGCCTGCATCCAGGCCTGTCGCAGCCTCTACGACCTGGAAGACGCCAGCGGCAAGGTCCTGCTGCGTAACAAAGCTGTCCTCTCGCTCAAGGATTATAATCTCCTCCACCGCCTGGAGGACCTGGCCGATGCCGGCGTCTGCTCCTTCAAGATTGAAGGTCGCCTCAAAGGCGAAAGCTATGTGCGCAATACGGTCAAGGCCTATAGCGAGGCGCTGGACGCCCTGGTGGAACGCCATCCGGACCTTTATCGGCGGTCCTCCTTCGGCCATGCACGGGGCGGCTTTACCCCCGATCTGGCCAAAACCTTCAACCGGGGCTATACGGAGCTGTTCCTGGATGGGAAACGGGGCAGCTGGGCCTCCATGGACGCGCCCAAATCCATGGGCGAGTACATGGGAACCGTGGCCGCCCTGCGTCCGGACGGATTCCAGCTCAAACCCGCCCGGCCGGATATCAAGCTGTCCAACGGCGACGGCTTTGCCTTCGTGACGCCCCGCGGCGAGATTGTGGGTTTCCGGGCCGATGTCTGCGAAGGGTTCACCGTCCGGTGCAAACGGGTGGATGGGCTCAAAACGGGCCTGGACCTTTACCGGAACATCAGCGCCGCCTTTGAAAAGCAGGTGGAAGCCAATGCCCCTGTGCGGGAAATAGCCGTTTCTGTCCGGGTGTCCCTGAGCGGCGGCCAGCTGGCCGCATCGGCCCGAAGCGAAGATGGCAGAACAGCGGCTGTGACGGTGGCTACGCCGGCAGATATGGCCCGGGACCCGCAGCGGATGCGGGAAACCATCGGCACGCAGCTGGGTAAACGCGCCGGCATCTATGCTTTTGAGCTCACCGAACTGGAGGCAAGCGATCCGCTCCCTTTTATGGGCGCGGCCTTCCTCAACGGTATCCGCCGGGCGCTGGCCGAGCAGCTGGACGCCCAGCCCGTACACGTCACGGCGCTCTGTCCCGGCAGTGAGAATCCAGCGGTTCCGGCCGCGGAAACACTTACCTATAAAGCCAATATCGCCAACGCCGAGGACCGCGCCCTGTATGCCGCCCGAGGCGCTACGCAGATGGAACCCGCCTACGAACTGGCGCACCCCGCCGGCGCGGAACTCATGCGCTCCAAATACTGCGTCCGCCACGAACTGGGCCTCTGCCCCCGCCAGCAAAAGGGCCTCAAGCCCGACCCCCTGTATCTTCGCAACGCCGGCCGCCGTCTCCGGCTGGACTTTGACTGCCCCGCCTGCGAAATGACCGTCAGCGCTGCTCGGGAGTAAGAGCTAAGAGATACTTATTTCAGGGTTTTGTCAAGACCTCTTTTTGCCTATAAGATACTGCTCTCAATTTCTTAAACAGATTGTCTTCCAAAATGAAACAGTACTCAAACTGACATGATTGGGCATAATGTTTTAAACTCTGGGCTCGTTCTGAATCTATGCCATATTGATCTAAAAACTCTTGAGCGCAGATGTATTTGAATTGTGATGAGCCCTTATGTTCTAATGACAAGCATGAAGAGGAAGTCGTAATAATTGAATCTTTTTTTGTGAAGATAAAGATTCTATCCCCATGCAATCGACCATAAAACTGTAAGGTGTCAGCATGTTTTTCTCTTGAATTATTTAAAGTTACATAAAAATAATAATCATCAACCTTATAAGAAGCGACTCCTCCTGAATAGTGAACACGTTTTATAGTTCTTATCTTGTTTTTTTGATTGATGATTTGCTTATTCTTGGTGGATAATAATACTACGGGAATACTATTTGGTGACGAATAATATAATACTTGACTCTGTTCAGTCCGATTAAGTTGGTTGATCTCCGTCCTAATTCGAATAAAAGGTACAGCGTGATTTCTAGAAATAGGTGCATCTTTAAATTCCTGAATGGAATAATCCAGCGTACTGCACCTCCGTACTCTTAACGAATTCAAATCATTCTGCGAGCACTCAATTGTCCATTTAGAACTATCGCTCAAAAAGAAATAAATGTCATCACAGATGAATAGATCATTTTTATTATGACTAATTTTCGGTGGCTTGACTATTGTATCTGTCAGATTTCCGTCACTAATTAAAATGTTAGTTGTATTATTAATGGTTTCAAGACTAATACTATGCTTGTCGTTGGGTATTCTTACAGGCAAGAATACCCTTTCTGCTCCATCTGAACAGCCAATGAGAAGAGCGGATATTAAGAGAATAATCGGCTTTTTGTTCATTTACGTATTTTCATGAAATGACAATTTAGAATGGGAAGAGTCTCCGAATCATTCTTTCTAACAACGGATGAGTGTTTTGATACTTATAAAAGCCATTGGCCCATCCCAAAAACTGTGCGTTTTGCGAAGAGACAGATTCTGAAGAAAAAGAGAGATTCTGTAATGATTCAAGAGAATCAAAAAAAAGGCGTGTTGATGACCAGAGTAAACCATGAACTCCAGCTTCATATCCAGCTGCCATATTCCCGATATCTCTTGCCGACGAAATAACAGGAAGTTCATTTGAAGTAACGCCAATAGGCATACCTCTATATTGATTCATGCCATCATCTTTTGTCGCGAAAGTACCGTTGCTATACTTAAAATCTAATAGTTGATGAGGCAAGGCTAATGCTGCATATAACGGAAGAGGGAAATTAGAATCAACGACAAAATCAAGAAATTCCTTACCACTCTTGTCATTCATATCGATGATAGAATTGGTACTCCATTGATTTATGTCAGCATTGTAAAAAGAAGTAATGGAAGTCGTTATACCAATAGAAATCCTAGTTGGCTCATACTCTCCATCAGCATTTCGATTATACAAGTATACATTTAAATCATTATCTTCAAGGTTTCCGCCTATCACTCGATACTTTCCGTTCCCAATATAAATCACTCTTGTACTCTTCCCATCTTCATCCATCAAATTAATCGGATCACCGGCACAATATGCGTATGGCGAGATGCCATAGTAATCTTCACTCAAGGGATCGGGCACAAGCCAGCGACGAAGGGAAGGACTATAGTGTCGAGCACCGAAGTCTATTGTAGAAACACCAATACCATCTACGGCTCCTTGGTCTTCCTTCCCGGTAAAGTGATGGCGTGGAATCGGATCACCTTGCGCAAGGGAAGGAATGGTCGCAAAAGCTGAAGGATCAGCGTCTGTGCGTTGCCCGTAAGCGTCATAATCAGAGGCCTCGAATAAGGGTACAACCACCGGACGAGCGGCGGCTCCACCGACCACAGCCCGAACACTTCCCAGATGATCGGTTACATGGTATCGAACACCCTGTGAAGTGATACGACCCGCAGGTGTATGTGCACTGTCGAAAGAGAGAGCTCCCAAATCATCACGTCTCAGAACCAACGAGCCGACATATATCAACCCAGCATTGTCAGCACCTAATGCGCTGAGTTTTGTTCCGTTGGCCAAATATGAATAATTAACCAAAAGCGTATCACCCCTACTAACCGTAGCGGGCAAAGAGAGATGATTATACAATATCTGCTCACGGGAAAGATTATTTTCAGTCATGCGTCCTAAGGCGTCGTAGGAAAAAGCCTTGGAGGCAAGTGTGTCTGTAATGATTGGCTGAGAATGGAACTGGGGCAGCGTTTCTTTCAATTGAATGAGTTCAGAAAGACGGTCGCCGGAGAGTATATACTGGTCAATATAGTTCGTTCTTGATCCAACTGTTCTGCAGCGCCTTTCCGTAAGATTGGAACGTTTATCGTATGTAAAAGATTCCCTGTTTTGCAGAGATGATGGAACCGGCGATGAAGGGAGCGACTCGGAATTGAATCTGCCAACCTCGGAAAGCCGACCGGCCGCATCATAACGATAGGATTCCGTTGCGTATTGGTTTACGTCCCCAAATATTGACCACGCATCTGACCATTGCTCCTGCTTACCGGTTATTCTACCTGTATAGGAAGGGGAGAATCCGTTGAGTGAGTTATACCCGTCATAGATGAGTGTTTCACCAAATAAGGGATGGCTCCCTAGTTTTGCATTTCGGGAGGCCAGCCCGCCTTGCAATGTGTATGTATCAGTCGTTATAAAACTATAACCTCCGCAGTGTGATTGCTTGACTGAGAGTCGTCCAAGCGCATCATAGTTGAACCTTGTGGTATCGGCCGAAGACGAAACGCCATGCAACCAAAGTTGGGTGCGCGTTTCAGTCGGGCGCTCACGGAGATTGTAATCAGTTACTGTTCGCAGGGTCGCCAGGGCCGACATGTTTATCCCAAATAGAGCCCAATCATCCGGGGAGACATCGTCATAGAAACTCTCGGTTGTCTGAATAGGGCTATTAGAGAAGTTATACAACATCTCAAGCGTATGAACACCATAGTGAGATGGCGTGTTTCCCGGATACCGTGTAACGGTGAATTGTGGCCGCCCCTTTTCATCATAACGCGTGGCTGATTCCGCATAACCGGTAATGACATCATTGGAATCCATTATTGCGGTTTTAGTATAGGTTTCGCGGCTTATTATAGGATCCGATTCTAACCACATGTGTCCACGAAATGCAAGTAATAAGACAGAGGATTGGTCACGGCTATCATATCTGTGTTCTTCCAGTAACTCTCGGTCTTCAGGTAATGTATTAACAGAACGACGGTATCGCTTCAATGGTCTGGAGAAATTGTCGTATTCTGTTTCAAATAAGAGCGTATCCCGTTGAATAACTATAATACGGTCTTCATTGTCATAGGCGTAGAACTCACGTATGCCACCCGGAATGGCTTTGGAATATACCCGACCCAGGCTGTCATAACTGTAACGCCACATATTCAAAGTATCCGTTAGAGCAATACCCCCTCCAAAGACAGCGCGTAGCCGATCATTCCTATCATAGACATAGAAGACTGATGCGGTCGGGTCCTGAGGCGCCGTAATAGGGACGCCATGGGGTTGAGGACCAATGCCAAACAAAGAAGGACAACGCAGGGTGGCAATTGGGGTCTCCAAACGGTCGGTTATCGTTATAGTCTGGTTGTCATCGGCATCTTCCAAAACCGAAGTTAAAAGAGCAGACGGTATCCAGGTGTCAACCGACCGAATGGAATCTCCTTCCCATTGTAAACGAGGAAAGCCAGTCAACCCGACATCCCAAGAGCGATCTTTATGAGCAGGGTCATGACCAGGTAACGCCGTAATTTCCACCTTATCTCGGCCTGAAAGTTCATACTGTTTTAGAGCATACGGATGTGCGTCGTTATAATAAGCCGCAGTCTCGCTGGGTGCATCTGGTCGGAAACTGCCCGAGTTTAATCCGCTTATGGTTGCTGCAGGATATGGCAACCAGGAACGGACATCGTCATGACCCAGAAAATCACCGCCAAATGCGCTGACAAGGTCCGCTCCGTCAGACGATGCCCCGACAGCAATCTCTTCGAGCTTCATTCCTAACGTATTCCACCATGATATATTATCGACAAAGGCGTTTTCATTCGAACTCCTATATGTGCGATGTTGAAGGCTCAAGCGGTTCTTGTTGGGATCTTGAGGATCAATCGAATTCAACAGATTGTATGTGTAGGCCTCGACGCAGTTACCTGCCGCATCCCTCACTTCAGACAATCGCTCATTATTGTCCCAAACATACGTTGTTGTTAGCCCATCCGGCGTAGTTTGGGAGGAAAGACCGACACTCGGGATGTGTGTAAATGTAGTTACATGCGCATTTGGGAGCGCACCTCTAAGCTCATTTAAAGCATTTGACTGAGTTGAAGAAAGCGTCGGATTTGTCGTAATTGTATTTATCGCATTTAAGCCATTCATGGCACCTATCACTTCGGCTGAAGTGGCATTCTCAACAACGGCCACTGGATACTGTCCTTTGTAGCCCCAAATCAAGATGGTTTCAGGACGAGACTTGGCCTTCACGCTCCTGATATTGCCTAATATATCTCGTGACAGAATCTGCTCTGTATAGCTAACTTGGCCATCCGTAATCTCATTCTTCAGACACGGGAGAGGGAATGGGTGTCCATTAACTTGAAATATGTCATATTGTGTTTCGAATTGAATGCTGTGACACATCTCGGTATTACTGGACCTGCGAAGCCCTAAAACCAGGCCTAAAGTATCTTGGAAGAAATCGTCATTGCCATAAACATGATTCCAAGAAGTCGAAAGAACCGGCGTGAGGATATGGCGAGCTATCAGGGAATCATAAGCCGCTCCTGTCATTGATGAATTGTCAGGATACTCGTATGCTATTGTACGGTATTCTCCATTATCTTTAAGCGTGAGTCGGCAAATCCGTTGAGGATAAGTGATGTCGCCCGCTGTATATCCAAGATGTGTAATGGTTGTGTCATTCCCGCCTTGTCTGTAGTGGACCAGGGTCCGTTTTATTGGGACACTATGCACCACGCGATAGGTTTTGACAGGGTAATGATACTGGTCGCTTAAGTGAAACTCTCCCACATTATCAGGCTCCGTCCGGGTCATAACTTGATGGACGGAGTAACTAGAAAGGTAACCGGTTCCTCCAGGTGAAGAATACTCCGTGTCTTCAGAAAGCACCATGGAATACGTTCCATTTGCCCATCGATATTGTTCCTTGCGCTCCAGAAGGCCATAGTCGCCATGCGCGGAGTCAGTATAACTGTGATCTACATAATTGTTGGCGTAACCAAACCCACATCCCAATTCATACAAATCTTCCCACATATTTGGGAAGCGTTGGAGTAATAGATTCCTGCCAAAAGTATTTATTCCAGTTGTTTTAAAATGGTAGATTGTACGTGAAGAGCCCTCCTCGGGGCCGGCTGAACCATAAACATCTTCTGTAACTCTGGCGTAAAGAACTTGAGTAGAATTTAAGGATGGACCTTGGTATTGGCTGGACTCGCAAAGTGAATAATGAAAACGATAATGCGGAGAGGGTAATGTAACAACTGTTGTATATCTGCTGGCGGTAACCCGTAAATAGTCTAGTAGGATGGGCGTGGTACCGGAAGTGGATTTGGCTCCGTCATACGAATACTCCCGAGTTCGGACCAGATTATCCCCGTCATAGACTTTGATTTTGCGGATTCGAATACCGATGCGAGTCGTATCACTTTGCCCGGCGTACGGCGTATATGGAACGAGATTAGGCTCATATTCAAATACGGTGCGTGCGCCATCGTGGTTAACTTCTGAAAGAGAGAGGTTATCGGAATAGGAAGGGTTAGGAGTTCCATAGGATAGTTGAATTGATGTACTGATTGGATTGTGGATTACGCTATACGGACACAGATCGTTCCGCCCCGTTTCTCCGTTGCTGTATCCATACCAATCTTGGCTATACTTCGAACTACCACCACGATCGTTATAGCTGAAGGACCAACGATCGTATAAGGTGTTATGCCGATATTCAGATAACTGCGTTAGAAGAATTCTTCCGTCCTGGGAATAACCCGTGTTCACAACCCAATCCCGGTGGATGGCATCGCCGCCCCCACGGACAGATATCCCGGTAAGACACTTGGGAAAATTCCAAGCTCCATACCCGAGCCGGTCCAAGAGATTATTCCGCGATGATTCTGAAGCATAGTTGAAATATACGTGGTCATTCCCCAAATCAATCTGGCTAAGCACTATCGCTTCATAAGAACGCTCCACTCTGGATGGCGAAAACAAATGTAATTCAAAGTCCACTAACGACTGCTCTATAGATGCACTTATTGTTCGGTTCCATGTATATGCGGTTGTTTCCGTATTGTGTTCCCATGTTCCTGCCTGGGTGTAAGTGAAAGTGGCGGTTTCCGTTCCGTCTGCCGAAGTTATCTCAGTAAGATACCAGGCAGTCGGGGCTGTCCACTCTTCCTGCTGACCGGTTTCAAGAGAATAATTCACTGTAAGGTTCAGACGCGTTCCTATCTCTTTTGTCGCCATTAAATATCGTGTCCCATCTGGACCAATGAGTGTAAAAGTCATATTGGACGGATGAAACAGGATCTGTACACCATCTCCGGATAGCGGGATTACTTCCTTGTTAGGCTTAATAATAAAAGATCCGCTGAGCCCGCAAACGTTATAAGAATAATGGTCCGACCCTGTGTCAATCTGTCGCCAAACCGTTCTTCTTACAAAACTTTGCGTGTCGTTCGTATTAGCAAGGGCTTCCAAGTCTGCCAGTAGAGCGTCATCTGGTTGCTCGTAGAAACTCCAATTCCTAAATTCATCCGGCATAAAGACAACCTCCCGAGTAATGCATCCACCTGCTTCTAACGTCCACCCCAAGCCCTCTGCTCCCGCAATATCATCGGCCTTGATTCCCCCACACCGGTAACTCAGACGTACGGGGACAGATAAATGCCTGCCCTTTAATTCATATATGGGGACTTCCATAGTGGCAGTCCCCATACCATACGAGACGGGAATATCCACATATCTCGTTCGCGATGCTGCCTCTGGCGTGGGGGGCGTCACCATCTCCACCTCTGTCTCACCACGATGGTATAAAAAATGCTCCGATGCTTGGTCCTGGGCATGAAGTGGGGTCGTCATGGCGCCCCAAACACAAAGAGCCCCAAACATAATAACCTCAAGAAGAGTATTCTCTTTCATATACTATACAATCAACTGACATGGCGCAAGTTAACAATAATTCGGGAATAACGCTACAATTATCGGCTCCAAAATTCTGGCACTTAAGCATATGACAGTCAGCGCTTTATAAAAAGTAACTCCGCCACGCGGGCGGAGTTAAAAATAGCAAGTTTCTGTAAATCAGGCAATTAAGTGCCAGTAAACTATTTCAGGGTCTTGAGCTGGGCAGCAGCCTGGTCCTTGTACTTGGCGTCGCCGGTGAGCTGGTTGTAATACTCGATGGCCGTGGCCTTGTCGCCAGCCTTCTGGGCGGTGGCGGCGATGGTGAAGAGGATGTCGCTCTTGTCCTTGGCATCGGGGGCTACCTCCAGGTACTTCTTGTAGGCGCCGATGGCATCCTTGCTCTTGCCGCTCTTGGTGAGGGCGCTGGCCATGAGTTTGTAGGCGTTGGCGCTCTCGAGGTATTCGTTGGACTTGGTGAGGGCTTCCACGGCTTCGGCGTTCTTGCCGGCCTTCAGGAGGGCCTGGCCCTTCTTGAGGAAGATCGTGGAGTTGAGCTTGTTGGCTTGGTCGGCCTTGCCAAACTGGGCGGCGCTCTCCAGGGCGGCTACGGCACCGTCCATGTCACCGGTCTGCATGAGGGACTGGCCCAGCATGAGGAAAGCCTGACCGTCTTCGGGGTTCAGGGCAATCACTTCCTTGGCAGCCTCGGCGGCGGCGGCGAAGTCCTTGGCCTTGAGCAGCGTGGCGGCCTTGCGGGTGAACACGTTGGGGATGAGCTTGGTGGCCTCTTCGGCAACCTCGGCGGCTTCCATCTCACCGGCGGTGGCCACGGTCTCCTTGAGGGAGGTCACGGCCGCGTCATACTCGGCATTGTTGATCTGCTCCTTGGCAATGGAGAGGAGGGTATTGGGAATGATTTCTTTGCATTTGGTCACCATTTCAGCGGCCTCGGCCTCTTCGCAGGCCTTGAACTGGGCCAGGGCGGAGCGGAACTGGGTCACGGCTTCGGCCTTGTTCCCGGCTTCCAGCGCCTGGGCACCGGCGTTGAAGGTGTCTACGGCTGCGTTGAAATCCTGTGCGGTGGCCACGGCTGCGGCGAGGCCCAGGGTGGCGATGATCACAAATAACTTTTTCATTTCTTCTTCGATTTATGTTTCACTTCTTGCTTCAAGCACGCAATTTGCAAAAATAGCAAATAATGTTGTAATTTTGCACTTTGTAAGCGACAATTTTAATGAATAGCCAGCTTAAATACTGGTTTTCTGTGGCTGCTTTGCTCATTTTCTCAATAATTGTGCCAGCCCAGACCCTGCCCCCTCTTCCCTTGGACAAAAGCATCGAGAAGGGAAGGCTGTCCTGTGGCGTGACCTATTACATGGTGAAGGCCCCGCAGGACAAGGGGTTCGCCGAGCTGGCGGTGGTGCAAAAGGACAGTCCGCTCACGGCCGAAAAGAAGGCCGCACTCCAGACCGATTTTCTGGGCCGGATGGGCATCGCAGCGCCCGCTACCGGCTTCCTCCGGGAGCAGGACGGCGCCACGGTGTACCGGCTCTCCCGCATCCCCGTGTACCGGGCCGAGGTGCTGGATTCCACCCTGCTTTACGCCTTTGCCCGCCTGGCCGCCTCGCAGTCCCGGCAGGCGCTGGTGGTGGCCGGGGACATCGATCCCGTGGAACTCAAGAAGAAAATGGACATCTTCTCCCTGCTGGTGCCCCCTTACCGCGGATCGGAGCAGCTCCTGTCGTCCTATGTCTGGCAGCCGGATCCGGCCCCGCGGGTGTCCCTGGACCCCAGCGGCGTGTCGGGCATCGAGGTCAGTTATGCATCGGCCCGGGTGCCCCAGACCTTCATGAATACGGCCCAGGCCCAGGTGGCCGATATCTTCCAGCGGGAGTTCATGCTGCTCCTGCACCATCGGCTCGAACGGAATCTCTGGGACGCCGGCGTTCCTTTTACCGACATCCGCCTGGACGTATCGGACAGTGCCGAGCAGGGCGGCGACGAGCGCTACTGGATCCGGATCCAAACGGCGCCGGCCTTCCGGATGGCGGCCACCGAAGTGCTGGCGGCTACCCTGGCCGAGGCCGATGCCTTCGGCATGAGCGCCGAAGAGTTCTCGGACGGGAAACGCGTCCTCCGGCCCCGGATTCTCCGGCAGGCTTCGGAGGTCCCCTCCCAGCAGGACTGGACCGAGCGCTGCGTAGCCAATTTCCTGTACGACGCCAACCTGGCCCCCTTCTCGGAAACGGCCCGGCTCTTTGCCCGCAAACGCGTCTCCGAGGCGGCAGAAGCCCGTTTTCTCAATAATTTTACCAGCGCGGTGCTGGAGCAATTGTCCAACCTGGATCTCAAGTGGACGGCCGCGCCGGATTCCCTGGACGACAACGACATCCTGTTCCGCTATAACCTCTCCTGGCTGTATGCCTCCCTGGCCCCTTCCGGCAAGGAGTACCGCTGGCGGGTGGCCGACAGTACGGGACTCGTCAGGCAGGCGCCGCGGGCCAAAATTTCGAAAGAGAAGCCGGAGGCCCTCACCGGGGGCACCCTCTGGACCTTCTCCAACGGCGTGCGGGTGGCCTATAAGGAAGTGCCCGGCAGCGGGATGTTCAGTTACGCGCTGCAGCTGGACGGCGGCCTGTCCCAGATTCCGGACCTCCGGGAGGGAGAGGGCGGCTATATCGCCCCCCTGCTTTCCCTCTGCACGGTTGGGGGCATTCCGGCCCGCGCCTTCCAGGACCTGCTGCAGGTAAACGGCATCCGTCTCGATGCCAAGGCCGATCTCAACAACCTGATTATCCGGGGTGACGCCCCGTCTGACAAGCTGGAACTGGTGATCCACGTGCTCCTTTCCCTGGCCAACGAGCGCCAGCTGGAGCCGCTGTCCTTCCAGCGCTATGCCCAGAACGAAGCCATCCGGGAAGAAAGCATGGAAAGCCGCTTGGAATCCCTCTTCTATCCCGGTTTTGTCTATACCACCCGCCAGCGGCCGCAGGCCCTCACGGAGGATACCGCCCGGAAGGCCGAACGCTATTTCGAAGAGCGTTTCTCCCAGGTGAATAACGGCATCCTCATCCTTACCGGCGACCTTCCCGAGCCGGTGCTCAAGCGGATGCTGCTTCGCTATGTGGGCGGCTTCCGGACACAGAAGGGAAGCAGCGTGAGCCGCAAGTCCACGGCCCTGCATCCGGTTTCCGGCGTCCTCACGTATGAGGGAACCGGCCCCCGCGGCCTGTATATCCTGATGGATACGGAGTATGCCCTGACGGCCTCCAATTATGCTACCATGCAGGTGGTGGAGCAGTTGTTCCGCCGCGCCCTCTCGCACGAGCTGGCCCAAACGGGCATGGCCTTCGACGTGAACATGCAGTTTATGGCCTATCCCCAGGAACGCCTCCGCATGGCCATCACCCTGTCTCCCACCGGGCCGGAAGCCGTGTCCCCGGAAGACTGCCTGCCGCGTGTCCATGCGGCGCTGGCCTCTGCGGTGTCCCATCCGGCGGTGCCCAAGGACCTGGACGCATGGCGAAGCCTGGTGCTCCAGCGGATGAACCGTTCCCTGGAATGCCCCGAAACCATGGTTACGGCCCTGGTGGCCCGCTACGGCGCCGGCAAGGACATGGTTTCCAAGTATGCCGAGAACATCAAGGGCGTATCGGCCGACAAAGTGCGGCAGATGGCCGGGGCCCTGGTGAAGGGCGGCCGCGTAGAATATCTTGTACCATGAGCCGGAAAGAAGATTTTGGAACCCTGGTAGAGATCGGGGATATCCTGGTGTCGGGCGAAATCATTACGGAGTTCTTCGCCTGTGACTATCCTGTTTGCAAAGGCTGCTGCTGCATCATTGGCGACAGCGGCGCTCCCTTGAAAGAAGAGGAACTGGAGCCCCTGGAGCGCCATTATCCGGTCTATTCATCCCTGATGCGTCCCCAGGGCCGCTCAGCCGTGGACGAAAAAGGGTTCTTCGAGATTGACCGGGAGGGAGACCTGGTTACCCCCGTAGTCCCCGGCAGCGAGGAATGTGCCTATTGCCACTTTGATGCCGACGGAAACTGTCTCTGCGCCATCGAGCGCCAGTTCTGCCAGGGGCTGATTCCCTTCCGCAAACCCATCTCCTGCTCGCTCTATCCCATCCGGGTGGTGGAGCTGGGCGGCGGCCGCATCGGCCTGAACCTGCACCGCTGGCACATCTGCAAGGATGCGTTCGAGAAAGGCAGAAAAGAAAAGATCCGCGTGTATGAATTCTTGCGCGGACCTTTAATTGAAGCGTTTGGAGAGGAGTTTTACTCGGCCTTGTCGGCGGCCGCCAAGATGCTCATCGCGGCCTCGTAGTCATTTTCATTCACTTTCACTTCAATCCCTTTGGCAAAGCCCAGGGAAGGGTAGGAAGAGTCGGCGCCAAAGACGCCGGCCGGGATGCCGTTCTGGTCCAGCATGGATGCGCAGAGATCGGCCTGCACCTTTTCGTTGAAGGTGGCAACGGTTTTAAATTGCTGGGTGTCAGACATATTGATTGATTTTATGGTCGATGGACGAAACCACGCGGGCCAGGTCTCGCATGAGACCTTCCGCTTCGAATCCGTCCAGGACCGGTGTAATCGTGATGGTATCTTCCCACAGGCGGGCCAGGCGGTTCACCGGGGAAGCCAGGTGATAGCGGAGCGTGTCGCCCTCCTGTGAGCCCAGGACATAGCCGCGTCCCTGCATCACCTCGTCGATGGCGGCGCGGTGCCCGGCCGGGTCGCCGGTGGCGTGGATGTGCCGTTTCCCGTAGCCGAAGAGGGGATAGAGGAGGCTCATGGCGGCAAAGGCGATGCCAATATAGGCAATGGACGTCCAGCCGCTGCGGAACGCGACGCTCACGTCCTTGGACACCATGCCGGAGAGCATGAGCACGCCCATGATGACCACAAAGATGAAGCTGATTTGCACGAAATACTTGAGTGCGCGGCGCAGGTGCTGGATCATATGAGTTCGCGGATAATTTGGTCAGAAACAAAGAAATGGTCTTCCGGAATGCGGTAGCGCCGGCCCGTGGGGACCAGGGCTCCGTCCCGGAGGGCGGCGTCAAGCTGCGCCCTTCGGCAGTTGGCTTCCAGGAATTCGGCATCCACACCGCGCGAGGTGCGGAGGCCCAGCATGAGCGTCTCCACTTTCTCATCCTCTACGCTGAGCGGCTCGCTGGTGGCGTGGTAGTCGTCCAGGACGGCCTCGTTCCAGCTGCGGCCTTTCCCGCTGAAGGAATGGGCGGCCGGGCCGAATCCCGTATAGGGCCGGCGCTGCCAGTAGCCGCTGTTGTGGATGGCTTCGAAGCCCGGTTTGGCGAAGTTGGAAATCTCGTAGTGGTGATACCCGGCAGCGGCGAGTTTCCGGCACAGCAGGTCGTATTGCCGGCGGCACAGCTCGTCGGGCGCCTCCTCGTATTCGCCGTTTTCCAGCCGCTGGGCCAGGACGCTGTCCCCCTCGACGGTGAGCTGGTAGCAGGAAATGTGCTCCGGGTCCAGGGCCAGGGTTTCGTCGATGGACTTTTCCCACGAGGCATCCGACAGGTTGGACAGGCCGAAGATGAGGTCCACGCTGATGTTCTCGATGCCGGCTTCCCGCACCAGGCGGAAGGCTTCGCGGGCTCCTTCGGCCGAATGCCGGCGGTTCATCCAGCGCAGCATCTCGTCGTCGAAGGACTGCACGCCCATGCTGATGCGGTTCACCCCCAGGGTTTTGAGGCTTTGGACATAGGGAAGCCCCTTCTGCACGATATCCTCCGGGTTCGCCTCCAGGGTGAATTCCGTATAAGGGCCGCCATGCCCGCATTCCTCCAGGGTAAGCAGAATGCGGGTAAGGGCCGATAGGGGAAGGACCGACGGCGTACCGCCGCCGAAATACAGGGTCTTGAGGCTGTCGTCCACTTCGTCCTTCCGGCGGCGGATTTCTTCGCAGAGGCGGTCCGTGTAGCGGTCCACCAGGGCGTCCTCGGCAATTTCAGAGAAGAAATCGCAGTAGGTGCAGAAACTCCTGCAGAAGGGGACGTGGATATAGATCATATTAACGGAGCATGCACTCTCCCTTGCCCAGCAAGCCCTGTTCGGTATAGGCTTCTACGGTATAGATGCCCTTGATGAACTCGCCGGTGTCGTTGATGTAGATGGACAGGTCCACCTCGGCGCCTTCGTAATCGACTTCACGCGAGGCCGTGGCCTGGATTTCTTCTCCCTGGAGCAGGAATTCCGGGGAATCGTTGTTCAGGAGCAGGACGCCTTCCGGGTCTTTCACGCGCACATAGACACGCACCGGACCGCGGTTGGCCAGGGAGTTCTCCACCAGGGACAGGCTGGCCACCATGTAGCGTACGCGGCTGTGGCGGTCGCCTTCCTTGTCGTTGCTGTAGTAGGCCGTGAGGCTGATGCCGCGGGCGCGGAGGGTCTTGCCCACGTTCACCTGCTCCGACAGGCTCTCTACCTGCTGGGTGAGTTCCTCGTTGGCGCGGCGGCTTTCGGCGGCCTCGCGGCGGGCGGCGGCTGCATCGGCCGTCAGTTTCTTGTTCAGGGTGTTCAGGGAGTCAATCTGGACGATATAGCCCTTCATGATGGTACGGAGGGTACCCAGCTCTTTTTCATACTGACGGATCTTGGCGCGGTTGGTGGCTTCGGTCTTGTTCAGTTTTTCTATGAGTTGGGCCACCTGCTCGCGGGAGGTGTCCAGCTGGTGGTTGATTACTTCATAATCCGAATTCAGGGAGTTGAAGTCGTTCTGCAGGTCGGTCATCTGCTGGGCCAGTTCGGCCTTCTCGCCTTCCAGGGCATGTACCAGGGAGTTGCGTTGCACCAGCATGTATCCCAGCACCAGGGCCAGGACAACGGCCAGCGCGGCCAGGACATAAATCATGGTCTTAAAGCCGGCGTGTGCTTTTCTTTCGCGCTCTTCGCGCTCCAGTCTCTCGAGGGGATCTTCTGCCATAGCATTCAATTTTTAATTCATACAAATATAGTTATATTTGTCAAAAATAATGCCATGGAAGCTTGTTTTTCTGAGCGCGTAGAGGCGCTGCGCGCCCTCATGCGCGAAAACGCCTGGGACATTCTGATCCTGGGAGCGGGGGATCCGCACGCGAGTGAATACCCCGCTCCGCGCTGGCAGCAGGTGAAGTGGGTGTCCGGATTCACCGGAGAAGCCGGCGACCTGGTAATCACCCGGGACCATGCCGGCCTGTGGACGGATACGCGCTTTTTCATCCAGGCGCGCCGTCAGCTGGAAGGCAGCGGCATCGTGCTCCATAAGATGCGCGTGCCGGACCAGGTTCCCATCCCGCAGTGGATTGCTTCCCTGGAAATGGAAAACCCCGTGATAGCCGTAGATGGCCTCTGCCAGCGTGTGGAGGCGGTCCGGGAGCTGAAGGCGGCGGTTCCCTCGGCCGTAATCAAAGCTGTCCCGGATATCCTCTCGCCTTTATGGCTCGATCGTCCCGCCATCCCTTCCACGCCCATCATCACCCTGGGGGAGGACCTGGCCGGGGAATCCCGGGAGGCCCGGATCCATTGGCTGCGCAAGTGGATGATCCTGCATGAGATGGATGCCATCCTGCTCACCGCCCTGGATGAGATTGCCTGGCTGCTGAATGTCCGGGGCAGCGACGTGGACTACAACCCGGTGGTCATTTCCTACCTGCTGGTCACGATGGATCAGGTGTACTGGTTTGTCCGGAAGGATGCCTTCCTGGATCCGGACGGGGAGACGCAGGCCAGTTTCGAGGAGCTCCAGTCCGATGAAATCACCCTCTGCGACTATGACGAGGCCGTGATGGCCCTGTCCACCTTCGTGGGCGAGGACGTGTCCCGGATCTTCGTGGACCCGTCCACGCTCAATGTCCATCTTCGCGCCTGCCTGGACGAGTGCGGCTACGACGTGGTGGAGGGCCCTTCTCCCGTGCCGCTCAGAAAGGCGGTGAAAAACAGCGTGGAGATCGAGGGCATGCGGGAGGCGCACCTGGAGGACGGGCTGGTGATGGAGCAGTTCCTCTATTGGCTGGAGAGCCAGGCCGGGCGCGTGAACGAATGGGAAGCCGCCGCCGAGCTGGGCCGGCTCCGTGCGTCCATCCCCGGTTACCGGGGGGACAGTTTCGAGACCATATCGGCCTATGGGCCTTCCGCGGCACTGCCGCATTATGTGACGCCCCGCGAGGGGTCGGCCCTGGTGGAGTCGCACGGGCTGTATCTGGTCGATTCCGGTGGACAGTTCCTGTTCGGGACGACGGATATTACCCGGACGGTGCCTATGGGGCCCTGCACGCCGCTGGAACGGGAAGACTATACGCTGGTGCTGCGCGGGCACATCGGCCTGGCCCGGGCCGTGTTTCCCCAGGGAACAGCCGGTTGCCAGATTGATGCGCTGGCCCGGGAACCCCTGTGGCAGGCGCACCGCAACTTCGGCCACGGTACCGGCCATGGCGTGGGCTTTTTCCTCAATGTGCACGAAGGTCCGCAGGATGTGCGGCAGAATTTCAACACCCAGCCGCTGCTGCCGGGCATGATCCTTTCCGACGAGCCGGGCATCTACCGCGAGGGAATGCACGGGATCCGGCACGAAAACCTGCTTCTGTGCCGCCCGGTGGGGGATAATGAGTTTGGCTCCTGGCTGGGCTTCGAGACGCTCACGCTGTGCCACTTCGATACCTCCTGCCTGGAACTGTCTCTGCTCACGGAGGCCGAACGCTCCTGGCTCAACGCCTACAACGAGCGCGTGTACCGCACCCTCTCGCCCCGTCTCCCCGCTCCCGTAGCCGCCTGGCTTCGCGAAAAGACCCGCGCCGTGTAAACTCGCGTTTTTCTTAATCGCCTGATTGTACGCATTTTATCAATTTTCCTTGCGGCGTTTTGACCGCAAGGAAATAATGTTAGTGCTTGATAATCAGCATTTTAACAAAAACACACGCAATTAAACGTTTCTTTCTTGCTTTTGTCATAAAGGCTTCCGACCTTCGCAATGTAGTCCCCTGGGAAAGGGGGGCGTCTAAAAGGAAAGCTATGAAGCGTCGGATTGTTTACAGAGATATCATCAACCATTGTTATCAGCGCTCGGCCGATGGCGGTGTTTTGTTCTATACTCAAAGCGACCACCTGGTATTCTTTACGCTCTACTGCACGCTGGCCCGGAAATATGACGTACGCGTCCTCTCCCTTTGCCAGATGCCAGACCATATCCACGATGCCGTTGTCGTCAAGAGTCTGCAGCAACTGTCTGGTTTTAAGAAAGAACTGAACGCGCGTTTTGCAAAAAGCTATAATGCCTTTTGCAAGACGACAGGACCTGTATTTGAGAAGTCCTTTGGCAGCGCACCCAAAATGAGTGCCAAGAAGGGCCGGACGAATTTGATTTATATCGCCAATAATCCTGTTGAAAGACAGTTGGTTACAAAAGCAGAAGACTATCGGTGGAATTATTTGCTCTATGGCATTACTTCCCATCCTTTCTCTGATGAAATCATCATTCGCCGGGCCTCAAAGCCGATGCGTTCCGCGGTCAGGATGGTGAAAGCGCAGTTCGAGAAGGGAATCCCTATGAATTATACGTTGATCAAGAATCTGACGGAAAAACTTACTGCCACCGAGCAGCGCCAGTTCACCGACCTGGTCATCTCCACCTACAATGTGATCGACTACGGGGAGGCCCTCCGGTATTTTGACTCCTATGAGGATATGCTTACCGCTTTTCACGCCACTACGGGCAGTGAATATGATCTCAATGAAATTTTTATTGGCAAATCAGATAAGCCTTATTCCGAAATGACCCGGTTTTTGATGATCGAATATGGCTTCCGGGATATCCATGAGTTCCTATCGTGGGACGATTCTGCGAAGTGGGAGTTGTTCAGGCACTTGAGGGTGCGCACGCGTGTGATGAATGAGCAGATCGGCCGATACCTGCATCTCGCGCTTTAGTGGCCGTTTTTGCTAAATGGCCGATAATCAACACATTATCAATTTTCCTTGCGGCGTTTTGACCGCAAGGAAATCGCGCAACTTGCTAATAATGAGCGCTTTAATAAAAACGGGGAGGGCGCCCGCCGGGGCTACTGCCGAGGGGAGGACGGGCAGAAAAAGTTCCGGGAGGCAAAGGGGAGGGCTGTGGGAAGGGCCGAGTGCCAGTATTCCCAGCTGTGGCTACCGTCGCGCACGCGGAGCTCACTCTTGACATCGGCCGCCCGCATCTTCATGTGCAAATCCAAGGAGAGTTGCAGCAGGAAATCGTCGTCGCCGCAGTCCAGGAACCACCGGACGGTGCGCAGGGCGGCTAAGGTGGCGGAATCGGCCTCATCCAGGAAGCGGAGGGCCGAATGGTCCCGGACGGAACGGGCGGTGAGCCGGAGTTTGCTCCCTTCCTGCGCCGGCACGTTCACCTGGTCCGATTCATTGTCCAGCCAGGCACTCATGCCATAGGCGCTGGAAAAGAGGTCCGGGTGCCGCTGGGCATAGACGATGGTGCCGCCTCCGCCCATCGACAGGCCGGCCACGGCCCGTTGGCCTTTGCTGCCGCCGCAGTGGTAGCGGCGCTCCACTTCCGGCAGGAATTCCTGAAAGAAGAAGTCTTCGTAGGGCCAGTCCGTCACGTTGAAGTAGCCGTTCTGGTAGTGGTGGACGTCGGCATGGCCGGCATTGGGCATGACGATGACCATGGGGCAGGCCTCGCCGGAGGCCATGAGCTGGTCGGTCACTTCTTTCATGTGGCCGGCGCTGTTCCAGTCCAGATAGCAGCCGTACAGGCCGTGCAACAGATACAGCACGGGGTAGCTGCGGGCGGGATCATATCCGGCGGGAAGATAGACGTTAAACTTCTGGACGCAGGAGAGTTTGCGGCTGGCAAGGCTGTCCGTCACAACACGGCTCCGCTGGGCCATGGCAGAGAAAGCCGCCAGCGCAAGCAGCAGGGAAACAAATGCTTTTTTCATGGCCGATACTTACGGATGGACCAGGGTGCCCACCTTTTCTCCGGAGAGGATGCGGGTGAGGTTTCCGGTGGCGTTCATGTCGAAGACGATGATGGGCATCTTGCCGTCGCTGCACAGGGCATAGGCCGTCTGGTCCATCACCTTGAGGTGCTTGGAGATGGCCTCGTCAAAGGAGAGCTCGTCGTACTTGACGGCCGAAGGGTCTTTCTCCGGATCGGCCGTATAGACCCCGTCCACGCGGGTGCCTTTGAGGAGGGCGTCGGCGCCGATTTCCAGGGCCCGGAGCGCTGCGCCGCTGTCGGTGGTGAAGAAGGGGTTGCCCGTGCCGCCGGCGATGAGGGCCACGCCGCCGCGTTCCAGCACTTTCACGGCTTCGTCCCGCATGTAGTACTTGGCGTGCGGCTCCATGGGGGTAGAGGTGAAGACTTCGGCATCAACTCCTTCGGCCTTGATGAACATCTTGAGGGCCAGGGAGTTGATCACCGTGGCCAGCATGCCCATCTTGTCGCCGTCCACCCGGTCGAAGCCTTTTCCCACGCCCTGCAGGCCGCGGAAAATGTTCCCGCCGCCGTTCACGATGGCAATCTGCAGACCGGCTTTGGCCGCCGATGCAATTTCCTTGGCATAGCGTTCCAGCCATGCCGTATCCAAGCCTTTCCCGGCGGGGCCGCCCAGGCTTTCGCCGCTTAATTTGAGAAGTACGCGTTTATACATGGTTCCGACAATAATCTGTAACAAAAGTATCGAAATATGGGGAAACTTCCAAGAAAGATTCCTATATTTGCATACTTTATTGAAACAACAATTAGCAAATAATGGCAAATTTTCTAACCTCCTCCATCGGCAAGAAGTTCATCCAGAGCGTCAGTGGCGCTTTCCTCATTGTCTTCCTGCTCCTGCACGGTACCATTAATTTCTTCTCTGTCCTGGATTCCTTCGCCGGCCGTTTTGGCAAAGTGGCTGCCGACGCCTACCCCTATACGCACGGCGACGGCTGGTTCCAGCTGGGTTGTGACTTCATGTCCTCTCCGGTCATCAAGATCATGGTCCCTATCCTGGCCCTGGGTTTTGTGATCCATATCGCCTATGGCATCTGGCTCACCGTGGACAATTACATCCGTCGCGGCGGCTTCAAGCGCTATGAGGTGGCCTCTAAAGCCAAGAACGACAGCTGGAGCGCCAAGAACATGGCCGTCCTGGGCATCATCGTCCTGGGTCTTCTGTGCTTCCACCTTACCCACTTCTGGGCCAAGATGCAGCTGCAGGAATTCATGGGTGGAGAGGCTGAGAATCCGTATTATCTGCTCATCGCCACCTTCCGCAACTGGTGGGTTGTGGCCCTGTATTTCGTATGGTTCATCGCCATCTTCCTGCACCTGAACCATGGTTTCTGGAGCATGTTCCAGACCATCGGCTGGAATAACAAGAAGTGGCTCAAGCGCCTGAAAGTGCTTGGAACCGTGGTGGCCGCCCTTATCGTGTTGCTCTTTGTTGCCACGGCTGTCAACGCCTACATCGAGGCCCACTGCGTAACCGCTTCGGCCCCCTACACGCAGGCCCTGCTGGCAAGATTTTAAAAATTTTCAAGATTTTTCTTGCAATTCTGATTTCGATTACGCATCTTTGCAACAGAATGAGAACGAACAATAATAACTGGTGGCGCACTTACAGCTTAACCCTGTAAGTCGCTTCGCCGTAGTTATAAGATAGAAATAGAAGGCCTGCTGACTTACAGCAGGCCTTTTTCGTGCAGCACAATCAACAACTTAAAAATACCTTACCATTATGAAACAGAAAAAGTACATCCTCCCGGACAGTGAGATTCCTACCCATTACTTTAACATCCAGGCCATCATGCCCAACAAGCCGCTGCCTTTCCTGCACCCTGCAACCAAGCAGCCGCTGAAGCCCGAGGATCTCTACCCCATCTTCTGTAAGGCTTGCGCCGATCAGGAACTCAACCAGACCGACGAATGGATCCCCATCCCGGAAGAGGTACGCGAGCAGTATGCCGCCTACCGCTGCACCCCGCTCGTCCGCGCCTATGAACTCGAGGCAGCCCTCGGTACGCCGGCCCACATTTGCTTCAAGAACGAGAGCGTGAGCCCCGCCGGCAGCCATAAGCTGAACTCGGCCATCGCCCAGGCCTATTACGCCAAGGAGCAGGGTGTAACCAACCTCACCACCGAGACCGGTGCCGGCCAATGGGGTGGTGCGCTCAGCTATGCCACCAAGAAATTCGGCATCGACTGCGCGGTTTATATGGTAAAGGTAAGCTACGAGCAGAAGCCTTTCCGCCGTTCCATCATGCAGGCCTTCGGCGCCACGGTAACGCCTTCGCCGTCTATGAGTACCCGTGCCGGCAAGGACATCATCACCCGTAACCCCAACGACCAGGGCTCCCTGGGCTGCGCCATTTCCGAAGCCATTGAACTGGCTGTGAGTACGCCCAACTGCAAATATGCCCTGGGTTCTGTGCTCAACCATGTGTGCCTGCACCAGACCGTTATCGGCCTGGAAGCCGAAAAGCAGATGGCGATGACCGGCGAATATCCGGATATCGTGATTGCCTGTTTCGGCGGCGGGTCCAACTTCTGCGGCATCGCCCTGCCCTTTATGCGCCACAATATCCAGGAGGGCAAGAAGACCCGCTTCATTGCGGCCGAGCCGTATTCCTGCCCCAAACTCACCCGGGGGAAATTCGAATATGACTTTGGCGACGAGTCCGGCATGACCCCGCTCCTCCCTATGTTCACCCTGGGCCACACCTTCAAGCCTGCCGCCATCCATGCCGGTGGCCTGCGCTACCACGGTGCCGGTGTTATCCTGAGCCAGCTTATGAAGGACGGGTACATGGAAGCGGTGGATATCGAGCAGAAGGACTCCTTCGCCGCCGGCGTGCTCTTCGCCCGTACGGAAGGCATCATCCCCGCCCCGGAAAGCTGCCACGCCATTGCCGCCACCATCAACGAGGCCCTCAAGTGCAAGGAAACCGGCGAGGCCAAGACCATCCTCTTCAACCTTTCCGGCCACGGCTTTGTGGACATGAGCGCCTACGACCAGTACTTCTCCGGCGAGATGCAGAACTACCACGTCTCCGACGAAGACCTGGCCAAGTTCATCCAGAGCGCAGATGCTCTGAACAAGTAGTTCGGGCCGGCTCTCAACCAGCTGTGAGCCAATATCTTATTGATTTCAACTCCGCCCCTCGTGGCGGAGTTGTTTGCTTTAGTCCACGATGACCAGGGCGGCGGAGGGGTGGTTGAAGTGGAGGGAGACGATGGGGGCCGACGTGCGGTTGAGGGTGGCTTTCCACCAGGCGTCGAAGACCACCTCGTCGGTGGGCCACTGCAGGCCCGTGGAGCTGATACGCAGCGAGTTGTCGGCCGAAAAGAGGGAAACGCGGCGGCCTTCGCCCAGGTGCAGGTCGCAGCTGTCCGTGATGGCGAAGGCGGTGCCGAAGTCCGACACCATGGTGATGCGACGGTCCCCGAGATCGAACATGCGGGGGTATTCCATCAGAAGTCCCAGGTTGCCGATGGTGTGGTCTTCCCGAAGGCCCGTGGCGCCCAGGATGGTGATTTCCTGCGCCTCGGGATGCTCCCGCAGCACCCAGCGCATGGCCTTGGTGAGGTCGTTGTAGTCCTGCTCGCTTTCCGGGGCCAGCACGTCGCCGAACTGCTCCTGAAGCGCCTGCGGCAGCGAATCCATATCGCCCACTACCGCCAGCGGCCGGGCCGATGGCGTATGCTCCAGCCACTTGGACAGCGCCCCGTCGCAGCACACCACGCCCTCGGCGCTATCCAGCAGATACAGCGGGTACGCCTCTGTCGGGAACGCCCCATCGCATAATATGACGATGCTCGTCATATTATGCATACAATTGTTTGAAAAGCTGGGGGCCTAATCCCCCAGACCCCCTGCGTCGCTTCGCTCCTAGGTTCGTTGAGGCAATGTAGTTCATTCTTCTACGGGCATACAATTGTTTCACAAGCTGGGGGCCTAATCCCCCAGACCCCCTGCGTCGCTTCGCTCCTAGGTTCGTTGAGGCAATGTAGTTCATTCTTCTACGGGCTTTGCCTTTTCCAGTTCGGCCTTGGAGGTGCCGGGGGTGGTTACGTAGGCGGTGGGATTGCGGAAGCCCAGCAGGAAGGACTTGACGTCCATGCGCTTCTTGCCGGAGAGCTGTAGGTCCGTGATGGCGATGGCGCCGTCCTGCGTGGCCACGGCGAAGTAGGTCTTGCCGTCGCTGAGGACGGTTCCGGGCGCAGCGGCCGGCAGGTCGTAACGCATCTCGCCGAAGTAAATCTTCAGTTGCAGGCTATTTGCGGAGGGAAGGGGCGCCCCTTCCGGCTGCAACGGCAGCAATTCCGTATAAGCCCCCGGGTAGGGGGAGAGGCCGCGGATGAGGTTGTAGATGTGTCGGGTGGTGTCGTTCCAGTCAATGTGCTGGAGTTCCCGCGTGAGCTTGGGGGCGGGCTTGAGGAGCTCGGCGCCCTGGATGAAGCTGCGCTGCACACGCAGTTCCACATTGTGCTGCACCAGGCCTTCCACCGTTTCCACCACCAGGCGCGAACCCAGCTCCATGAGCTTGTCGTGCAGGGTGCCGGCCGTGTCGGTGGTTTCCACATGGCACTCGTTGCGCAGGATGATGCCGCCGGTGTCGATGCGCTTGTCAATCATGAAGGTGGTGACGCCCGTGATGTTCTCGCCGTTAATGACGGCCCAGTTGATGGGCGCGGCGCCGCGGTACTGCGGCAGCAGGGCAGCGTGCAGGTTGAAGGTCCCCAGCTTGGGCATGGTCCACACCACTTCCGGCAGCATCCGGAAGCCCACCACCACAAATAGGTCGGCCTTCCAGGCGGCCAGGTCCTTGAGGAAGCCCTCGTCCTTGAGTTTCTCGGGCTGCAGCACGGGGAGACCGTTCTCCGCGGCGTATTTCTTGACGGCCGATTCGTTCATCCGGAGGCCGCGGCCGGAGGGTTTGTCGGGCACGGTGACCACGCCCACCACCCGGTAGCCGGCTTTGCGGAGGGCGTCCAGCGGGCCCACGGAGAACTCCGGCGTGCCCATGTACACGATACGGGTTTTTCTGAACATGCGGAAGAATTTACTTTTGGCCCGGCGCCAGCCGCTGCGCAGCATCTCCGTGTTGAAGATGCTGGCATCCTGCACGGCCTTGATGGTGAGGAACGTCCCCACCGGCGCCAGGATGAAGGCCGATATGAATTTGCCCACGAAGGCGGTGGTGGTGCCGGTGTTGGCCAGACGCTCTCCGGTGATGTCAATGACCCAGTACAGGACGAAGAACAGCATGGAGAGGATGGCCGGCGTACCCAGGCCGCCCTTCTTGAGGATGGCCCCGATGGGCGCCCCGATGAAGAACAGCAGCAGGCAGGCCAGCGCCTGGGCATACTTTTTCCAGATTTCTACATCCGTGCGGTGGATGAGGTTGGTGTAGTCGTAGGAGTCCATGGTCTGGCCGCGGAGCACGCTCTCGTACTGCCGGGCCACACCGGCGGCCGATTCCATGTTGCGTTTCTTGTCGGCCAGGGTCACCCACTCGGGCTTGTCGGGGGCACGCATCCGGCCCGGTTTTTTCTCGCGCCAGTTGGTGTCCAGCTGGCTGCGGTAATACAGGCCGCTCTGCATGTTGAATTCCCGCAGGTGCTTCTCCGTCCCTTTGTTCACCAGGTTCACCAGGGAGTCGTGTCCGTGCTGCAGGGATTCGAGATTCATGGATTTCACCTGCTCGCCGTAGCGGGCCGAGTCGGAATGGTGGAAGGCATAGTTCTCCAGCGGAATCACCAGTTCCTGCCGCTCGAAGCGGATGCGCCGGAGCGAGAGGGTGGTGTCCCGGTAACGCCGGTTATTCTCCTCCTGGTAGTTGGTGCCGTTGTAGAGCTGGAAGGTGAGGTAGTCCTTGGCCTTGGACATCTTGATGATGCCGCTGTCGGCCACGGTGATCCGGGTGTTTCCCTTGCTGGAGGAATGGTCATAGACCTGGATCTGATGCATCATGCCGCTGTGCTTGTCACGACTTTCCACCCGGAGGATATAGCCCTCGATGCCGTCGTAGAAGGTTCCCGTGGGGATTTTGATCTCACTCTTGGTGCGGCCGATATCGTCGCGCATGGTGAAGATCTGGTTGATGGAGTAGGGGACCAGACGGTCGCCGATGAAGAAGGCGCCGATGGAGATGAAGATGCTCACCACTGTCATGGGGACCAGCACCCGCGTGAGCGAGATGCCGGACGCCTTGATGGCGGTGAGCTCGAAGTGTTCTCCCATGTCGCCCAGGGTCATCATGGAGCTCAGGAGGGTGGCCAGCGGGATGGCCAGCGGCAGCACCTGGCAGCTTCCCCACATGAGGAATTCCAGGATCACCTTGAACTCCAGGCCCTTGCCCACCAGTTCATCGATGTACAGCCAGAGGAATTGCAGGACCAGGATAAAGATGACGATACCCAGGATCGCGAAAAACGGTCCCACGAACGACTTCAATATGAACCTGTCCAGCTTGTTCAAGCGTTAGTTCGTTGCAATTTCCACCAGTTTGTCCAGCGCGCCCGGGAGTCCTTCCAGCAGGCGTCCGCCGGCAGTCGCCAGGCCAGGCTGTCCGCCGCCGCCGCCCTGGATGAGCTTGGCGGCTTCCCGGATATCCTTGCCGGCGTTCTTGCCCTTGGCAACCAGGTCGGCCGAATACATGAGCACCAGGTTGGGCTTGCCGTCAAAGGCATAGGCACCGGCCAGGACCAGGTTCTGCACTTTCTTTTGCAACAATAGGGCCACGTTTCGCACGATGGCCGGATCCATGACGCTGTCAAAGCGGACTACCTGGATGCCGTTCATCTCCACGGCGGCCTTTTCCAGTTTTTGGGCCAGTTGGGCGGCCTTTTCGTTGGCGATGGCCTCCAGCTGCTTGCGGGCGTCGGCATTCTCGGCCACCAGCTTTTCGATGGCGCCTTGCAGGTCGGGCACGTTGTTCATCAGGTTCTTGAGGTTCCGCATGAGGTCTTCCATGTGGTGGACGCTCTCCAGGGCCTTGGCGCCCGTCACGGCCTCGATACGGCGTACGCCGGCGGCCACGGCGCCCTCGGAGACAATCTTGAACAGGCCGATGGTGCCGGTGCTGCTGGTGTGGGTGCCGCCGCAGAGCTCCACGGAGTCACCGAAGCGCACCACGCGCACCACGTCGCCGTATTTCTCGCCGAACAGGGCCATGGCGCCCATGGCGCGGGCCTCGTCCATGGTGGCGTCCCGCTTTTCGACCAGCGGGAAGTCGGAGCGGATGAGCTGGTTCACGCGGATTTCCACGTTGCGCAGCTCCTCGTCGCTCATCTTCTGGAAGTGAGAGAAGTCGAAGCGGAAGTAGTCCGGTCCCACGAAGGAGCCTTTTTGCTCCACATGGGTGCCCAGCACCACGCGGAGGGCCTGGTGCAGCAGGTGCGTGGCGGTATGGTTGTTCTGGATGTGGCGCCGGCGCACGTTGTCCACCACCAGGTAGAAGCTCTGGGTGCTCTGCGAAGGCAGGCGTTCGGCCAGGTGGATGGTGAGGTTGTTCTCCTTTACGGTGTTCAGGATGGCGATGCGTTCGCCGTTTTCCCCTTCGATGAAGCCGGTGTCACCCACCTGACCGCCCATCTCGGCATAGAAGGGCGTGTGGTCGAAGACCAGCTGGTAGTATTCCTTGTTCTTCTGCTTGACGGTACGTTGTTTCAGGAGGTGGGCGCCCTTGACGCGGAGGGTGTCGTAGCCTTCGAAGACGACGTCGGCCTCGCGGAAGACCATCCAGTCTCCAAACTCGTTGGCGGTGGCGTTGCGGGCGCGCTCCTTCTGCTTCTGGAGTTCGGCATTAAAGCCGTCCAGGTCCACGGTATAGCCTTTCTCGGCCGCGATGAGCT
>JAEEGL012855287.1_pt1 | contig 44397 bp, 26 predicted proteins | sample 9134231 | NCBI WGS metagenome assembly JAEEGL01 (sample SAMN16246548, study PRJNA631951) | gut metagenome | biome: gut microbiome; feature: rumen; material: fiber-attached | host: Bos | place: Iran: Karaj | collected 2018-10 | reverse complement strand
TGCGAGGCCGACGAAAAGACCTTCTCATACGGAGGCATTGTGAGAAGATCAAATTTCAGGCCGAAATTCAGAAGGCTTAAAGCCGATGATGAGGCAGGTCTTCCTGTCGATACTTTTAATGCAAACTGCGTCCTGATACCGACCGGGCTTTTCCTTAGGACCGGAAATATGGACAGCGTATACAATCACTCACTCGGTGATTTTGATTACGGATATATGCTCAGAAAAAAGGGCGGCGAGATCTATGTTTCGGACGAATATGTCGGGATCTGTCCCTTCAATTCGGATAAGGGAACATGGAACGATACTTCGCTTTCAAGGCGTGAGAGATTTAAGAAAAAGGAGAGTATAAAGGGTGTGCCCTTCGGGGAATTCTTTCACTATCTCCTCAAAAACTACAATATCCTCACTGCGATAATTTACAGCTTTTCGCCTTATGTAAGGATACTTATCGGAAAGTGATAACAGGCAATGAATAAGAACAAGAAACTCAGCCCTGTAAAGGTTGAGAAAAAGCCGAAAAGTCAAAAGAGAATAAAGAAAGATTTCCTCAAACCAGGCGGAGCGGATAAGCTTATCATGATCGTCTTCTTTGTGATCACGGCGGTTTACGGAGGACTGTGCTTCTACCTGTTCTACAATCAGTCGCTGCAGGGGACAGGTTATGTCTATGCCTTTGAATCCGACCTGCCCTACCACATTAGCATGGTGGTTGATGACGGATGGTACTACAGTCTGACAGCCTTCATATACCTTGCCTTATATAAGCTTGCGCAAGGTGGCACCGTTCTGATAGCTGTTTTCCTTGCGCTGACTGCCGCTGCGACAATTATCGCAACATGGAAGCTGTTAGAACTGCTTCTTGACGGAGAAAAGCTTCCCGCCATGGGAGGAGCTCTCGCGCTGAATTTTGTGATGCCCTTCTTCATAAAATGGGCAGGCATGTACAGATATGTGAGCTATCAGTCGGGAAATGTCTGGCATAACTCCACATATATCTGCATGAGGCTTTTGGCGGTCATCTTTTTGTACTTTTATATCAGGTATGAAAAGGATTACGCGGAAAAAGGACTCGGGATAAAGCGGTGGCTTATATTGGCCGTCCTTCTTGCCCTCACCACATTTGTAAAGCCCAGCTTTCTTACGGTGTTTGCCCCCGCGCTTGCGATAAAGCTATTGGCGGATCTTATCTCAAAGAAAACTAAATTCCTGAGGGCGCTTATAATGGGGCTGATCGTTGTCCCCTCCCTCGGGGTCATGTTCTGGCAGAATTCCATACTCTTTGGAGAAGATACCGAGAACGGCTACAGGATCTCCTTTATGGAGACTTTCTCCCTGCATGCCGATCATCCAAAGGTTACCGTGATTCTTTCCCTGGCATTTCCCATAGCTGTTGCGATCGCCGAGATCGTGACAATAGTGAAAGTGCTTATTGAAAGAAACAGGGCAAAGACCGGCGGAGAGATTACTCCGGATTTTGGCCCCACAGCGATAAAAGACGGATCATATATTTTCTCAGGTATAATGGCTGTGATCGGTTTTGCGCTTGCGATCCTTCTCATCGAGACCGGCTCAAGGTCGCGGGACGGAAATTTTCTCTGGGGTTATTCGATAGCGCTTTTTATCCTGTATCTTACGAGTTATAAGAGATGGTTTATGTATCTTCGGGAAAAGAAATGGATATCCTGCGCGCTCTGCGGAGCGGTGTTTGTATATCAGATAATCTGCGGAGCCATATTCTTTACAAGGCTCTTCTCCGGGGAAAGTTACTTTATGATTGGATGAAGCAATCCGTAGTATATATTATAGGCATACACAAACCAAAAAAATTATGATAAAATAAATCGATTATGGTTTAAAAAATTTTGGCATCAAAAAGACAAAGTATGAAACGAAAAAAGAGTGAAGAAGCAATTGTATATTTGGGAAATGACAGGAAGCGGATCGAGAGGACCGTGTTCTTCGTTATCGCCGATATAGTCGCGGTGCTGATCGCTACGATCGGAGCTCTGTGGGTGCGCTTTGACTTTTCATTTCAGGATATGATCCAGTTCAGGGACGGACTTTTCTTCCATAACACCCTGAAGATGATACCCTTCAACCTTGTATCCGCCATAGCGCTTTTCTGGGTGTTTAAGCTCTATATCAGCGTGTGGAGATACGCGAGCGCAAATGAGTTCATAAAGATCATACTTGCCATCGTTGTAAACATGGCGCTGCAGATTTCGGTATTTCTGCTGTTTAAGATTAGAGTTCCCGGCAGCTATTATCTCTTCTATGCCGGCATACTCGGGGTACTTATCCTCTGCATCAGATTTTTCTACAGATTCCTGAGGGTGCTTCGCAATAAGCAGAATGCACTGAGGAACGGAAGCCTAGCGGCAAATGTAATGATAGTCGGCGCCGGAGCGGCAGGTAATTCCATCATGAAGGAGCTTGAGAGCAGTGCTATGATCTCGAAAAGAGTGCGCTGCCTTATCGACGACAATCCCGGCTGCCACGGAAAGCTGATGAGAGGAGTTCCCATCGTGGGAGGCAGGGAGTGCATTCCCGATGCGGTGGAGAAATATGATATCGATGAGATAATAATCGCTATGCCTTCGGCGAGCAGAAAGACAGTCAAAGAGATCGTTGAGACCTGTAAGGAAACAGCCTGCAAGCTTGAGATCGTGCCCGGAATATATCAGCTGATAAACGGCGAAGTCAGCGTGTCCCAGCTTAGAGAAGTAGATATTGAGGACCTTCTCGGCAGAGAGCCGGTAAATATAAATCTCGATGAGGTAGCGGGATATGTCAAGGATAAGGTCATTATGGTGACCGGCGGGGGCGGCTCCATAGGAAGCGAGCTCTGCAGACAGATCGCAAAGCATGAACCGAGGCAGCTGATCATTCTTGATATCTATGAGAACAATGCCTATGAGATCCAGCAGGAGCTCAAGATCAAATATCCCGAGCTTGACCTTGCGGTAGTTATCGCCTCGGTCAGAAATACTCTCAGGATGGATCAGATATTCGCAAAGTACAGACCGCAGATCGTTTATCATGCGGCTGCGCATAAGCATGTGCCTCTCATGGAGGACAGCCCGGGCGAGGCGATAAAGAACAATGTCTTCGGAACACTCAAGACCGCGCGTGCTGCCGACAAATACGGAGTTGAAAAATTCGTTCTCGTATCCACCGATAAGGCAGTAAACCCCACGAACATCATGGGTGCCTCAAAGCGTATCTGCGAGATGATAATCCAGATGATGAACGAGGAATCCAAGACTGACTTCGTCGCAGTCAGATTCGGAAATGTACTTGGTTCAAACGGCTCAGTAATCCCGCTTTTCAAGAAGCAGATTGCAATGGGCGGGCCTGTTACGGTTACGGATCCCAATGTGATACGTTTCTTTATGACGATTCCCGAGGCAGTATCCCTTATCCTTCAGGCAGGAGCCTATGCCAAGGGTGGTGAGATATTTGTCCTTGAGATGGGTGAACCTGTTAAGATCGTGGAGCTTGCCGAGAACCTGATAAAGCTTTCGGGCTACAGAGTCGGAGAGGATATCGAGATAGTGTTTACAGGACTTCGTCCCGGCGAAAAGATGTATGAAGAGACACTCATGAAGGAGGAAGGCCTGCGCGGTACGGAGAACAGCATGATCCATATCGGAAGACCCCTTGAATTTGACAAGGAAGAATTCAAACGCCAGCTCGACGAGCTCGACAGCATCAGCAAGACCACTCCCGAAAAAGTAAAAACGGCAGTCAGCAAAATAGTCAAAACCTATACGATCGACAGTGAATCGTGAAATAATGAAGTACTGAAATATTGAAATACATAAATACTTCCCAAAATTTTTTGAAAAGAGGAAACAGGATGTTAAACGATAAAATGATTTTTGTAACCGGCGGAACCGGATCATTCGGAAGGGCATTTACGAAATATGTGCTCACCCATTACGATCCCAAAAAGATCATCATCTATTCCAGAGATGAGTTCAAGCAGTTCATAATGCAGAATGATTTCAAGAAGGAATTTCCCGAGAAGTCTTCAAAGCTCCGCTTCTTTATAGGCGATGTCAGGGATAAGGACAGAATGATCCGCGCAATGGAGGGCGTCGATTATGTTGTTCACGCAGCTGCTTTAAAGCAGGTTCCCGCATGTGAATACAACCCCGATGAAGCAATAAAGACGAATATTCACGGCGCGATGAACGTTATAGATGCTTCGCTTGCGGCAGGTGTTAAAAAGGTCGTTGCACTTTCCACAGATAAGGCGGTTAACCCCGTTAACCTCTACGGAGGCACAAAGCTTGTGTCGGATAAGCTTTTCATAGCCGCGAATGCTTATGCAGGGAACAAGGATATCAATTTCTCAATAGTAAGATACGGAAATGTTGCGGGAAGCCGCGGATCGATAATTCCTCTTTTCAGGGATCTGATCGAAAAAGGAGAGAAGGCTCTTCCCATCACGGACCATCGGATGACAAGATTCTGGATAAGCCTTGAGCAGGGCGTTGAACTGGTTATCAAAGCATTAAGGGAAGCTACGGGAGGAGAAACCTTTATCTCCAAGATCCCGTCGTTTAATATCACGGATCTTGCCGAGGCGATGCTGCCGGGATGTGAGAAACCGGAAATCGGAATAAGAGAGGGTGAGAAGCTCCACGAGATAATGGTCACCGTAGAGGATGCCATGACCACCTATGAGTATGACAAGCATTTCATCGTTTACCCCCAGATGAAATGGAATAACCGTCAGGAGATCGCTCCGGGCGGAAAGAAGGTTCCTGACGGTTTCTCGTACAGTTCGGGAAACAATACCGAATGGCTCAGCGTAACACAGATCAGAGAGCTTTTAAAGACTGTCTGACCCGTGGGTGAACGCATAATATAAAGCTATAATTTCGAGATATAATTGATAAGGCTTTCGGCTACGAGCAGTCTTCCGGACTCGTTATAATGTACGAGGTCCATATAGCTGTACTGCAAAAACGTATCCTGGGTTATCCCGGGCTGTGTGGTCAGATCATAGAGATGCAGATTGAATTCCTCCGCCACTTCGGCGGAGGTTTTTCTGTAGTCGGGAAGGATATCGGCGCCCTCTGTAAAGGGAGTAAGGCCGTTATCTGCTATGGCGACATAGCCCGGAGACATAAGTATGATCTCGGCTTCGGGCCATTCGATCTGTATGGTGTCTGCTGCAGTCCTTATGGCACCGCCGTATGTTTCGGGATCAAAAGGCTTTGCGGGATCATTGGCTTTAATGCTGAGGAAATAATCGTTCAGTCCGAATTCGATTATGAATACAAGCCTGCTGCAGCTTCCCATGGCCTCACGGATTTCACTGTCAAGAGCGCGTATATCGGAGAGCTGCCCGGAGAGGATCTCGTCCTTTCCGAGAGTGTGATATACAGCCGCGGGCGATCCTCCGACCGCTTTGCAGAGAACCTTTGCACCGGAGAAATTTTCAATGATATTCTGAATCGAGGAATTGTCCCGGAAAAGATCAAAGATACTGTCGCCTAATATGACAAGGCATGTGTCAGAGAGGTCGGCATAAGTCCTTGGCTTTTCATGCTCCGAGATGATCAGCTCTTTGAGCTCTTCCGCTTTTGCGACCACTTCCTCGGGAGAAGAAAGATAGTATGCGGCTAGAATATTTGAGAGAACTCTTGTGGACTCCTCTTTTTTCAGCCTTATGTCGGAACCGTTCTCAAAAAGGTAGGGATCGTAGCAGATCCAGTCGGTCGTTCCGAGGAAATGATAGCTGACATTTTTGAGGTCGGAAAGGCATGAGACAAGCTTTTCGTAAAGATCCGGAAGGTCAGAGAGATATTTGTCAGAGAGATCCGCGTAATGTGAAATACAGTATCCCGGGAAAACTATCTGGAAATCGGTTGTATCATGTTTTTCTATAACAGATACGATGCGGTCCTTTACAAATTTTACGTAAAGGTCTCCTTCGCCTGCGATCTCACGGATAACCAATGGATCTATTCCGAGATACATGCGCTCGGGATTTATTATTTCGTCCTGTGCGGTATCATCCTTGCTTTCGGCCGGTTTTTTATCAAAAATATAGGAATTATATTTATCAAGATAGCGAAGTGAGCGCTCGTCTGAGATGCTCTTTTTAATCACATACGGCTTCCAGCCCATGTAGAGCTCGAAATCCGCTGGATCGAAATATGAGACATCATACATCGATATAAAGTATGCGGGATGGTCGTTTTCGGAGATGTCAGAGAGATCGGCGATAAGGGCCTCATCGAAGAGATAGTCTATATTTTCGTAGACCGTTATCGAAAAGAGATCATCGGAATACCCGGTATCGGCATATTTCGTCTTTGATGTATTCTGATATCTTTTCAGGGTATCATTGTCATATAAAAGATAAAAGGGTTCGCAGGACATAAGACTCTGCGCAAAATTCACAGTCTCATCATTTATAAAGCTGTATTTTGTGTCATTTGCGGGAAGAGGGGATAAGCCGTTTTCTATGTCGGCATGGATTACATTCACTTTTCCTCCTGTGAGGACCGATATGCCATTGGTTATCTCAGAAGTCGATAGGATATCAGTGATACCCGCTCCGTAAAGTCTCTCCGCCAGGGGCCCGAGCTTTTTCTTAAGATCCTCTCCCCTGGTACTGAAAACAAAAAGTGATCCGATGTTTTCGGAAGAAAGTGCAGAACCGCCGAATTCATATTTATCACTTAGGTCTTTAATGTTTTTGAAAGCAAATAAAAACGGAACGATGCAGAGCAGGGAGATTAATATTTTTATCGAATAAAGAACAGGCTTTTTAACAGTCTCTGTCTTGAAGGGAATGCCAAAAATTCCGAGAGCCAGAAAGCCCAGAAAAGCAAAGAAAAAAGCAAGCACCGCGATAAGAAGACTGCCGCATACGGCAGACCGCAGCGATGCAAAGCCTGCCCCGAAAGCAAGCACCGTCAGTATCAGATATGGGATCAGCTTCTTTGCGCGGAAGCTGAATGCAAAAAAGATGTATGAGACCGAGAATACCGCATACGAACAGAGTATTGCCTTAAGGTACGAGCCCCGCCAGCTGCCTAAAATATCCGGGAAAAAGGTTAGAAAAAATCTTGGAGCCAAAGGAAAATACGGCTTAGTGGAGATCCAGCCCTCGGCGAAGGTATGGGATCCATGTTCCGATAGGAAATGAGCAAAGGAAAGCTCATCCGCGAGATCCTGCGTCAGCACGGGCTTATAGGTTGCGATCGTGATGATCGCAGGGATAAGAAGCCCTAAAACGGGAAGGATATGAAACAATATATTTTTTATTATATTCCGGGTGGCCGGAGAAGTATGTTTACTCATGAATATATAGTATTATGTGCGGGTATTTTTTTCAATCATTTTGTGGTAAAATAATTCAGTGTGCGCTTATGAAAAAAAAGCGTATCTTTCTACGGAGAAAAGAAATATCATGACTAAAAAATTTCTGGGTTATATGGCGATCATATGCCTTATCGCTGCAGCGGTCCTTATAGGCATCGGAATGGGGCTGGGAGCCGGCAGAGACGATAAAACCGATGAAGAGATAATTGAAAATGAGGGACGCTTTATAGAGATCAGGATCGGCGACAGCCCGATCGGTGATTATGCGATCATCTGCCCCGGATCTTTGAAGACCGGAAAGAGGCTTTCTGCCTATATCGAGGAAGTGAGCGGAGAAAAGATCAAAACTGTTTCCGGCGGGAACTATCCAAAGAATATCAGGCTGGTCCGCGACAACAGTCTCACAGAGGATGACCAAAGGATCTTTATTGAGGGCGGAGCCGTGACCATAAAGGGAAGCAGCGCAGAGGATCTCGAAAAGCAGGTGGACCGGTTTGCCAACAGATATCTGGGCATGGCCTTTGCGGGCAGCCACAGGCAGCATGTGATAAAGAACGATGCGCTGAGGATAAATATTCCCGCGGATGTCTATTTTGCGGATGAGAGCTATATACCGGAGAGAGAGCCGATAATCTGCCTTTGGAAGACCAGTGCTCCGAGGGGAGTATTCTACAATTCCGGAACCTCTCTTAAGAGTGAGCTTTTGTCCTATTCGGACGATATGCTCTACGATTATGTCCGAATGATGTGCGCCTGCGGCTACACGGGAATACAGGTCACGGATATGTGCTCGGCCTGGGCTTATTACGGCAATTATGAATATGTCCATGACCGCATAAGATTTATGGCCGATGCCGCACATTCCATGGGAATGAATTTCACGCTTTGGGTATGGGGAGCGGAATTTAACGGATACGGCTGGATAGATAATGATGTAGAGTACTACGGGGAATATGACGAGAATTTCCTTCGCCCCTATGAGCATGCATACGATAATCCAAAAGCGAAGGAAACCTTCGAAAAATATTACTCGATCTATGCACAGCTGGCTGACTGCTGCGACAGAGTGATCGCACATTACAACGATCCCGGAAATCTCGAAAGCACAGAGGATATCGCATACTATGCCGAAATTCTCAAGAGGAAATTCAGGGCGATAAATCCGGATGTTGACTTCGGAGTAAGCTGCTATACTCATCAGATCCATCCCCGTGAACTCTGCAGCATTATGGGGACCGATACGACGGTTTATCTAGGAGCCTGCACCGAAAAGGATGCAACCTGGGCAAACGAAAGAGACTGCTGCTCGGTTGACGGTATCGACTTCGGGATCTGGTCCTGGAATCTCACCGAGATGGAGATAGACCAGCTTGCCGAGATGAACGTCAATGCCGACCTGATAAAAGATGTTTACAACCGTACCGCACAGGAGGATTCCTACGGAAAGCCTTCCTACTGGAGCGAGATGGATTCATACCATGTGCTCAACATTTTCTCACATTACTGTGCGGCCAGGCTTCTGCAGGATCCGGGACTTGACGCTGACGAACTTCTTCTTGAGTCCGCAAAAGCCGTTGTCGGTGAAAAATATGCCGGAAAGCTTTACGAGGTGCTCTGTCTTATTGAGGAAGCAAGGACGGGTAGCACCTGGGAAAGCTTCAGATGGGAGTGCGAGGATTACCGCTTAAAGAGCAGCGATTATAAAGCGGCTGACATACTGAAGAAAAGTGAAAAGTGTCTCGCTTATCTCGATGAGATGGCAGCGGAGGATATCAGGGAAAATACGATCCCGCTTCCTGTCAGTGTTTCGGATCTTCTCAACATGATAAAGCCCCATGTAAAACAGATCGGGGAGTTTGCAAGCTTTAGGAAAGATCTTGACGAGGCATATAAAAAAGCGGAGAAAACTTCTGAAACCGGCGAAATACAAAGGCTAATCGATAAAATCTATAAGCCTGTTTCGGAATACAATGTGATCACGGGAGTGTGGGGAGTTCCTGAAGCCAGGGCTCAGTATGAGATGACAGAGGAATTCTGTGAGAAATACGGCCTTGATGTTCCGCAGGATCCTGTCTTCACGGAATTTAGGAAGCAGAGGATCTATGATGAGTTTGTTACCTGGCAGAGAAAGAGCCGGGATAAGCAGGTCTTTGCAATGGACGGTTTCCAATGGGGATACGCCTACGGAAAAGAAGAGACAAAACGCCTTACCCTGCAGCTTGTCGATGAGGGACTTCTTACAAGGGAGTCTGATAATACCGTAAGTGTCACCGACTGGGAGAGATACCGCTACGATTTCTGAGAAGGTTTTGAGGAGAGTTATCTTAAATGCTTTTTAATTCAATTCATTTTTTAATATTCTTCCCGATCGTGGTGGCTCTTTATCTTGTGCTGCCCAGGAAGGCAAAGTCCGTGTGGCTGCTCCTCTCCAGCTACTATTTTTACATGGCCTGGAACCCGAAATACATCGTGCTGATACTCTTTACCACGGTGGTGACATATGTCTGCGGGTTGCTTATAGGCAGGCAGAAGACGGCGGCGAAAAAAAAGCTCTGTATGGCGATAGGCTTTACGCTGAATTTCGGACTGCTTTTCTTTTTCAAGTATTTTGATTTTTTCCTTCACAATCTGAGCAGGGCGCTCTCGGTGTTCGGGATCAGCGCCATCGACAATCCCTTTGATTTCCTTCTTCCCGTGGGTATTTCGTTCTATACCTTCCAGGCGGTGGGTTACTGTATCGATGTTTATCGCGGTGAGGTAAAAGCGGAGAGGAATTTTATCAGATATGCGCTCTTTGTCAGCTTCTTCCCCCAGCTTGTCGCAGGCCCCATAGAGAGAAGTAAAAACCTTCTTTCTCAGATAGACCGGGTGGAGAAGGAGCGCCTTTGGAACCGTGACAAGATAGTATCCGGAGCGGGTATGATGCTCTGGGGACTTTTCATGAAGATGGTGATCGCCGACAGGGTATCGATATTTGTCGACAATATCTTTGCGAATATTTACGCGATCGGCACCGTTGAGACCGTGGCCGGCGCACTGGGATTCTCACTCCAGATCTACGCTGATTTTGCCGGCTATTCCGCAATAGCGATCGGCGCAGCCAGAGTGATGGGCTTTGAGCTCATGGAGAATTTCAACACACCTTATTTCGCAACGAGCATCGCGGATTTCTGGCACAGATGGCATATTTCCCTGAGCACCTGGTTCAGGGATTACCTATACATTCCCCTTGGCGGAAACAGAAAAGGAACCTTCAGAAAATATTTAAACGTGATGATCACTTTCCTAGTCAGCGGACTCTGGCACGGAGCGGCATGGGGATATGTTCTCTGGGGCGGACTCCACGGAGCATATCAGATCATCGGAGCACTCTTTAAGCCCGTCAGGGAGAAGCTTGTAAAAGTATTCCGGATGAAAAAAGAGTCCTTCAGCTTTCATTTCGGACAGATCCTGATAACGGACTGCCTTGTGGTCTTTGCCTGGATCTTTTTCAGGGCGGGATCTTTAGGGACAGCCTTTGAATATATCTCAAAAATGTTCGGAAGGCCGGATCCGTGGGCGCTCTTTGACGAGTCGCTTTTTACCTTTGGGCTTGAAAGACCCGAGATGGGGATACTGGCAGCAGCAGTGCTCGCTCTTTTTGCGGTATCGGTGATCAGATATAAAAAGGGCATCGATATCGGCGAATTTCTGCTCAGGCAGGATCTGTGGTTTAGATGGGTGGCTTTAATCGTACTCATTATCTGTATAATTGTATTTGGAGAATACGGAATAAACTTTGATTCCGGTAAATTCATTTATTTTGACTTTTAGTTTTCGAAAGCGGATTTTAGATGGAAGCGGTTAAAAAAGAAAAGGGGAAGTCCTCTGCATTAAATTACATAGCGATCCCGGTTTTTATTGTCATTGCCGCAATTTGCATACTCGGCGTTTACAATGTCCTGAAATGGAAGGACACGACCGGGGACTATCTCTCATCTGTGGAGCAGCTTAAGGCTACTGACGCAGGCCTTATGGATGTGGTCTTTGTCGGAAGCAGTCATACTTACTGCGGCATTAATCCCTCCTATTTCTGGGAAGATAAGGGGATAGCCGCCTTCGATATGGCGGTGTCCGGGCAGGATAAGGATTCCGCATACTACCATCTTAAGAATCTTCTTAAGACTCAGTCCCCCAAGGTGGTTTTTGTCGATCTCTATGCGCTTACCTTCGACGAGCACGCGGTGGAGGGAAACATCTACAGGAACCTTCTCTCGCTTCCTTTTTCAGCGGATGCCGTGAGACTTGTCACCGACTATGCCGATAAGGATAAGTGGGCTGATTATATCGCGAGATTTCCGGTGATCCACACGAGGTACAGGGAGCTTGCGAAATACGATTTTATCGAGTTTTCTCCGAATAGCTTCGGAAGGGGAGAAGAGGTCGATTATCTTGTAAATCCGGGAATGCCTGAGCCCGACTATGCCGATAAGGATCCGGCTCCCTCGGTCCTCTCCGAGAAGAATTCCAAATGGCTTGAGAGACTTTATGAGCTTTCGCGTAAGCATGGTTTTGAGCTCGTATTCATGGTGCTTCCCTTTACCAGCAATGAGAACGATCAGCATATCATCGATGCCGCCGCAGAGTTCGCGGATGAAAAGGGACTTCGGATGATCGATTTTAACCGTATTAGAAAGGGTGTGGGTCTCAACTACGATACCGACTTTTTCGATACGGCGCATGTGAACGCCGAGGGTGCCAAAAAGATAGCAAAATATCTTGAGCTTTTCATGGAATCGGAATATGATCTGGCCGACCACAGAGGCGATCCGGAATACTGGCAATGGGACGAGGATCTCAAATGGAACAGATCTCTTGAGACGGAATACAGGCTGAAGAATACTCAGGATCTGGAAAGCTATACCGATATTCTCGCGGGAAGCTTGGATATGCTTGCGATAATCAGTCTTGAGGGCACATATGTAAACGACGGTTATGATTACTACGGACCGCTCTCAAAGCTGGAGATGGTTTATTCCGATTACGAATCGGGCGGAAAATGGATCTATGAAAACGGCTTTCTCGAGAAGGTCTATGAAAACCGGACGGGAGAGGAGCCCTATTACAGAGAGCTTTCTTCATACGATACCCTGAGGATCAAATATGACGGTGATTACATCTATCCCGAAAACGTTATGATCGGCAGGGAGCATTACCACAATCAGGGGGCTTACCTTTGCATCACGGTTTACAATTCCTTCCTCGACAGAGTAGTCGAGAGCAAAATTTTCTGGTAAAAAAATGCCCTTTTATGATAAAATGAAAGCAGATTTGTAAGTCAGAAATTCGAAGTCTACGGAGTGTTTTGATGGACAGGATAGCGGTACTTATCCCGTGCTACAATGAGGAGCAGACGATAGCGAAGGTCATAGCCGACACTAAAGCCTATCTTCCCGAAGCCGTGATATATGTATATAACAACAATTCAACAGACGATACCGTCAAGCTGGCGAAAGAGTCCGGCGCGATCGTGCGCAACGAGTACAAGCAGGGCAAAGGTAACGTGATCCGAAGAATGTTCCGCGAGATCGATGCCGAGTGTTACCTCATGATCGACGGCGATGATACCTATCCGCTCGAAAATGCGCGTGAGATGACGGACCTTGTCCTTTATCACAATGCGGATATGGTGGTCGGCGACAGACTATCTTCGACTTATTTTTCGGAAAACAAGAGGCCGTTCCACAATTTCGGGAACAGCATGATGAGATGGAGCATAAACTCCCTCTTTAAATCGGATATCAGGGACGTAATGACCGGATACAGAGCGCTCTCTTACGAATTCGTCAAGACATTTCCGGTCTTTTCAAAGGGCTTTGAGATAGAGACGGAGATGACGATCCATGCTGTGAATTACAACATGCAGGTTGAAAATGTAATTACCGCATACCGCGACAGGCCCAGCGGAAGTGTTTCGAAGCTGAATACTTTTTCGGACGGCTTGAGAGTCATCAGGAAAATGTTTGACCTCTACAAGAACTACAGGCCGTTCAGATTCTTCGGGATCTTTGCGCTCATGCTGTTTCTTGTGGCAGCGATATTCATGGTCCCCGTGCTTATAGAATATTTTGAGACCGGACTTGTCCCCAGATTCCCGACACTCATAGTCAGCGGATTTATCGGGGTCGCCGGAGTTCAGGCCTTTTTCTCGGGTTTTATACTGAGCGTCATCAATTCAAAGGATGTCAAGGATTTTGAGTACAGATTTACCAGAGTCCATGACCATAAAAAGAGCATTATGAATAAAGTGTCAAAAGACACGGATAGAGAAGGTTTTTAAATGAAAGTCAGTTTTGTGATTCCATGCTATCGTTCTGAAGCGACGCTTCCTTTGGTAGTTAAGGAAGTGGAAGAGACAATGGAAAGGATCGGAAAATACGAGTTTGACCTGGTACTGATCAATGACTGTTCGCCTGATTCCACGGCGGAAGTTATCAAAAAGCTCTGTGAGGAGAAGCCCTATGTTCACGGCCTGTCTTTTTCCAGGAATTTCGGACAGCATGCAGCTCTTATGGCGGGCTTCCGCGCCGCAGACGGTGATATAGTTGTCTGCCTCGACGACGACGGACAGACCCCGGCAAACGAGACGGATAAGCTCCTCGAGAAAATAGAGGAGGGATACGATGTTGTATATGCTAAATACGAGCATAAACAGCATTCGGGTTTCAGGAATTTCGGAAGCCGTGTAAATGATCTTATGACAAGGGTTATGTTGGGAAAACCCAAGGATCTGTTCATATCCAGTTTTTTTGCGGTAAGAAGATTTATCGTCGAGGATATGATCAGATATGAGTACACATATCCCTATGTGATCGGGCTTGTGCTCCGCTCAACCAAAAATATCATTAACGTTCCCGTTAATCACAGGGAGCGTCTTGTGGGGACCAGCGGATATACTCTCGGAAAACTGCTTGGACTTTGGTTTAACGGATTTACCGCCTTCTCGATCAAGCCGCTTCGCATAGCCTCCATCATCGGTGTTGTTTCCGCTATTTCAGGCTTTTTATACGGCGTGTTTACCGTGATAAAGAAGTTTGTCATTCCCGATATTCCCATGGGCTTTTCGGCTCTTATGAGCGTGGTGGTATTTTTCTTCGGAATAATACTTTTGATACTTGGTCTTATCGGGGAATATGTGGGAAGAATATACATCAGCATGAACAACGCACCCCAGTACATAATCAAAGACAGGTGGAACTAAATGTCATTTGTTCATCTTCATACCCATACCGAGTACTCGCTTCTCGATGGGTCTAACAAGATAAAGGAATATGTCGCAAGAGTTAAAGAACTCGGAATGACTGCGGCAGCGATTACGGATCACGGCGTTATGTACGGCGTGATCGACTTTTACAGGGCATGCCGCGAAAATGGGATAAACCCCGTTCTCGGCTGTGAAGTGTATGTCGCTCCGGGCTCGAGATTCGACAAGGAACCCTCCCACGGTGATGATAGATATCATCACCTTATTTTACTTGCGGAGAATAATACGGGATATGCCAACCTCTGTAAAATAGTCAGCCGCGGCTTTACCGAAGGCTACTATTACAGACCACGCGTCGATAAGGAGGTTTTAAGACAGTTCCATGAGGGGATCATCTGCCTTTCCGCCTGCCTTGCCGGAGAGATCCCCAGGGACATTATTGCCGGTAAGCTTGACGATGCCGTAAATGCTGCTCTTGATTATCAGGAAATCTTCGGGAAGGGCAACTTCTTCCTTGAGATGCAGGATCACGGGATCAGGGAACAGCAGACCGTCAATATGGAACTGATGTCCATGAGCCGCGCTCTTGACATTCCTCTGGTTGTGACCAACGACTGTCATTACACCTACGCCCAGGATGCCGATGCCCATGATCTTCTTCTCTGCCTTCAGACAGGCAAGAAAGTCACGGATACCGACAGGATGCGCTATGAGGGTGGACAGTACTATGTTAAGACTGAAGACGAGATGCGCCTTCTTTTCCCCTACGCTTCGGATGCAATAGACAGGACACAGGAGATCGCCGACAGATGCCATGTGGAGATAGAGTTCGGCGTTACAAAGCTTCCCCAGTTTGATGTGCCGGAAGGCTTTACGGCATGGACATATTTAAATCATCTCTGCACGGAAGGACTTCATGAGAGATACGGAGATGATGAAGACGCTCCTGCCGGAGATACCGGGCTGACGCTTCGTCAGAGGCTCGACTATGAGCTCGGCGTAATCAAGAAGATGGGTTATGTCGAGTATTTCCTGATCGTTTGGGATTTCATCAATTACGCAAAGCAGCATGATATCCCCGTAGGACCCGGGCGTGGATCCGCGGCGGGCTCCATAGTCTCCTATGCGCTTAAGATCACAAACATCGACCCAATAAGATACAGTCTTCTCTTTGAGAGATTCTTAAATCCCGAGCGTGTGTCGATGCCCGATATCGATGTTGACTTCTGCTACAACAGACGCCAGGAAGTGATCGACTATGTCACGGAAAAATACGGCAAAGAAAAGGTCGTTCAGATCGTGACCTTCGGTACGCTTGCCGCAAAGGGTGTTGTGCGGGATGTCTCGCGCGTGCTCGACCTTCCGTATGCCTTCGGAGACAGGATCGCAAAGCTCATTCCCGACGAACTGAATATCACACTGGATAAAGCGCTGGAGATGAATCCCGAGCTTAAGGAACTGTACGATACGGACTCTGATGTAAAGAAGGTTTACGACTACAGCAGAAGGCTTGAGGGACTTCCGAGACATACCTCGATGCATGCGGCGGGAGTAGTCATCTGCCAGAAAGCGGCGGACGAATTTGTGCCCCTCTCAAGAGGTTCCGACGGCAGTATCGTAACCCAGTTTACGATGACTACACTTGAGGAACTCGGACTTTTGAAAATGGATTTCCTCGGACTCCGCACTCTTACCGTGCTTCATGACGCGGTGAGATTTATAAAGGAAACCGAGGGAAAAGATATAGATCTCGACATGCTGGAAATGACGGATCAAAAGGTTTTTGATACGCTTTCAAGCGGTCATACCGAGGGCGTGTTCCAGCTTGAATCCGCAGGGATGAAGAGCTTCATGAAAGAACTCCGCCCAAGGAGCCTTGAGGATGTTATCGCTGGCATATCCCTGTATCGCCCCGGTCCTATGGACTTTATACCAAAGTATATTGCCGGGAAAAACAACGCTGATTCAATTACCTACGAGACGGAAAAGCTCCGCCCGATACTTGCTCCCACGTACGGCTGTATTGTATATCAGGAGCAGGTTATGCAGATCGTGCAGGATCTTGCCGGATATACCCTGGGACATGCGGATCTTGTAAGACGTGCCATGAGTAAGAAAAAGCAGCATGTCATGGAGGTAGAGAGGGAGAACTTTGTCAAGGGCGCTACGGAGAATGGGATCGACGCTTCAGTTTCAAACCACATCTATGATGAGATGATGGATTTTGCAAAGTACGCATTCAACAAATCCCATGCTGCGTGCTATGCTGTCGTCGCATACCAGACCGCATTTTTAAAGCGCTACTATCCCGAGGAATTCATGGCTGCGCTCATGACTTCGGTAATAGACAACTCCAAGAAGGTTTCGGAATATATCCTTGTCTGCAGGCAGATGGGGATCGAACTGCTTCCTCCCGATATCAATTACGGGCAGAGCGGCTTTTCGGTTGTTTTCGTGAAAGCCGAGGACGGAAGCGAGCACAAGGCAATCCGCTATGCGCTTACCGCACTTAAATCCGTAGGACGCCCCGTGATCGACAGGATCGTGGAAGAGAGAAATGCTCACGGTCTTTTCAAAGATATCAAGGATTTTCTCGAGAGAGTATCCGGAAATGATGTTAACAAGCGAGCGATAGAATCGTTTATCAAAGCCGGAGCCATGGACTCGTTGGGCGGAAACCGCAAGCAGCTCATGTCCGTATACGGCAGCATTATCGACAACATCGCTCAGAGCAAAAAGAACCAGCTCGAAGGACAGATATCGCTTTTTGATGTCGTATCCGATGATGTAAAGGATTTCTTTGAGGTAAAGCTTCCCAATGTGCCGGAGTATGAACCCGAGATAAAGCTTGCCATGGAAAAGGAAGTTCTTTCTGTGTATATCAGCGGACATCCGCTCCAGAAATATATGGATCTCATCGATAAATACGCCGATGCAAAGACCTCGGACTTTGCCATTGATGATGATATCGGGATGGTTACGGCGAAGGATGGAGCCAGAGTGACCATAGGAGGTATGGTCACGGGAAAAGTCGTCAAGTATACAAAGAACAATGAACCCATGTGCTTTGTGACGATAGAGGATCTTGTCGGCACTGTCGAGGTAATCGTTTTCCCAAAGAGCTACGCAAAGTACAGCAGCTTTATTACTGAGGATGAAAAGCTGTTTATCCGCGGCCGCGTCAATGCAGAGGAAGAAAAGGCAGCAAAACTGATCTGCGAGGATATGGTTACGTTTGAAACCGCTCTTAACGCAAACGGCGGTGAGATATTTAAGACAGGATCTTTTGGACGAGGAGGCAGCAGATTCGGCGGAGGCTCATGGAGGGAGAGACAGATAACCGACGGTTATAGGAACCCGGCGGGAGATGTTGCAGGCAATACCTCGAATGCCGGAACGATCACCAAGGCTCCGGAAAAGGGATTGTTCCTCAGATTCGATACGAGAAAGAGCTATGATGAGGTCGAAAAACAGATCTTAGAGATCATGGCGGACTCGGATGGAAATGATGATGTCATCATTTTCATAAAAGAGCCGAAGAGCCTGAGGGTATTGCCGCCCAATCTGAGAGTTGACGCAAACGATGAGCTCAAGGCAAAGCTTGAGCAGATCCTCGGAGAAGGAAATGTAGTGATACGAAAGTAGGATTGGTTAGAGAAACCTGCATGGCAGTGAAGTAATCCATGGTATCAGGCTGTAGAGAGAATAATCGGCGAATGGAATAATTGCCGGCAGAATAAGGACAGAATATGGAAAAACTTGCGATAATGGGCGGCGAGCCCGTGAGAAAAGAAAAGATATACTACGGAAAGCAGTGGGTGACCGAGGAGGACGCAAAGGCTGTCTCGGAAGTCCTTGTCAGCCCTTATATCACCTGTGGCCCTAAGGTAGAGGAAGCAGAGAGACTTCTTGAAAAATACACAGGTGCAAAGCATGCGGTAGTCTGCGCCAACGGAACAGCGGCACTTCACTGTGCCTGCATCGCAGCTGGCGTAGGCCCCGGAGATGAGGTGATCACAACTCCCCTTACCTTCGCCGCGAGTGCGAACTGCGCACTTTACTGCGGAGCAAAGCCCGTTTTTGCCGATGTAAATCCCGAGACCTACAATATCGATCCCGAGAGCATTAAGGCTCATATCACAGACAGGACCAGGGCTGTGGTGGCAGTGGATTTCACCGGTCAGGCAGTAGAGCTTGATGAGATCAAGGCTATCTGCGAGGAACATGGACTTATCCTTATCGAAGATGCCGCTCATTCGATAGGAACCGCATACAAGGGAAAAATGGTCGGCTCCATCGCGGATATGACCACCTTCTCGTTCCATCCCGTAAAGACTGTAACCGCCGGTGAAGGCGGCGCTATCCTTACAAATGATGATGAACTGTATAAGAAGCTGGTTCTTGCACATACACACGGCATCACCCATGATGAAGAATTGATGGAGGATGCGCCACATGAAGGACCCTGGTATTACGAGGAGATAGCGCTGGGATACAATTACCGCATGACCGATTTCCAGGCTGCTCTTCTTATGAGCCAGATGAAGAGGATTTATGTGTTTAAGAAAAGAAGGCAGGAAATCGTAAAGAAATATGACGAAGCCTTTAAGGAAGTGCCGGGAATAATCGTTCAGAAGGAAATTCCGGAATCCGATACATGCAGGCATCTGTATATTATCAGGCTGGATCTTGAAAAGCTTTCCTGCACGAGGCGTGAGTTCTTTGATGCCATGAGCGCCGAGAATGTGCAGTGCCAGATCCACTATGTGCCGGTATACTGGTTCCCTTATTATCGCCATCTCGGATATGAGAAGGGGCTCTGCCCCAACGCCGAAGAAATCTACAAGGGTATAATGAGCATCCCGCTCTATCCCAGAATGACCGACGCAGAAGTGGAGGATACGATCCACGCGGTGAAAAAGATAGCAGAGTATTATGCAAAGTAGAAATCCCACTGTAAAAGATGAGAAATATCATGGAAAAGATCAGTGCTAACAGATTAGACAGAGGTTTTTATAAGTATCAGGATGAATTCGAAGCAAAGGCGCTCGAGGTGCTGCGGAGCGGATGGTATGTGCTCGGAAAGGAAGTGAGCAGCTTCGAGGAAGAGTTTGCGGAGTATGTCGGAAGCAAATACTGCGTCGGACTTGCCAGCGGGCTTGATGCGCTCTGGATAGCATTCAGAGTCCTGGGAATAGGCGCAGGCGATGAAGTCATCGTACAGGGTAATACTTATATCGCCAGCGTTATGGGAATAACCATAAACGGAGCGACTCCCGTGTTCGTAGAACCCGATGAATACTTCAATATCGATGCATCAAAGATCGAGGAGAAGATTACCGAAAAGACAAAGGCGATACTTGTTGTTCATCTCTACGGTCAGGCTTCCAATATGGAACCCATAGCAGCGCTTGCAAAGAAGTATAACCTTCGGTTAGTAGAGGACTGCGCCCAGTCACACGGTGCAAAGTTTAAAGGAAAGACAACAGGAACCTTCGGAGATATCGGCTGCTTTTCATTTTATCCGTCAAAGAATCTCGGCGCATTCGGAGATGCCGGTGCCATCGTCACGGATGATCCCAAGATCGCTGATGATGTGAGAGTCTTCAGAAACTACGGAAGTGAGAAGAGATACTATAACCGCGTTGTCGGAACAAATTCAAGGCTCGATGAGCTTCAGGCCGGACTTCTCAGGGTGCGCTTAAAGCATATGCAGGAGCTTGAAGATGAAAAGAGAGCACTCTGTAGCAGATATTTAAGTGAGATCAAAAATGAAAAGATCATACTGCCGAAGATCAGAGAGGGCGCGACTCATATTTGGCATCAGTTCGTTATTAAGTGCGGGACCAGAGACGCATTAATAAAATACCTGAATGAAAACAATATCGGAACCATCATTCACTACCCGATTCCGCCTCATCTATCAGAGGCTTATGCTTATCTCGGCATAAAAAAAGGCGCACTTCCGATCACCGAAAAATACGCCGAGACCGTTCTCTCCATTCCGCTTTATAACGGAATGACAAAAGACGAGCAGGACTATGTCATAGAATGGATTAACAAATATTAGTATATAGTAGTGCTTTGCAGACAGGCTTTTTGCCTGTCTCTTTTTCTGGAAAAATAATGAAAGAGATTATTGACAAATGCAGGGAATGTGTTATTATATCAATTGAACAGTTATTCAATTGTTCAGATTTGCGAATAGAATTTTATAGAAGCAACAGTTTTAAACAACAGTTTAGAAAAAACCGAAATAAAATACAAAGGAGAACAGGAATTATGAAGAAAACCTACAATATCGAAGTTGACTGCGCAGCATGCGCACAGAAGATGGAAGATGCCGCTAACTCCGTGGAAGGCGTAGCAAAGGCTACTGTAGCATTCATGACTCAGAAGATGAATGTTGAATTCACAGACGGCGCCGATGACAAGAAGGTTATGAAGGAAGTTCTCAAGGCCTGCAAGAAGGTCGAGGACGACTGCGAGATAGAGATCTGATTGCGAGAGCTGCGAAGCAATCCGCGATATCAATCAAACAGAGGCATTAGGAAATGACAAAGAAACAGAAGAAGGTTTTAAAAAGAATAATAATTTCGTCGGTCATAGTTGCATGCCTGATGATCTTTGAGCATGTATTTCTTGGAATGAGCGGCGATGAGTACAGATTCCCCGTACTGGGAGAATTCTTCCACAAGTACAATTTTATCCTTCTTATTCTATATCTTGTTCCCTACTGGATCATCGGAAATGATATCTTAAAGAAAGCCCTGAAGGGTATCAGAAACGGTCAGGTCTTTGACGAAAATTTCCTTATGTCGGTGGCTACTGTCGGGGCCCTCGTGCTCGGTGCGGTTACGAAGGGCGAAGAGGGCGGATACAGCGAAGGCGTAGCCGTGATGCTTTTTTACCAGATCGGTGAGCTGTTTCAGTCGGTGGCTGTCGGAAAGAGCAGAAAGAATATTACCGACCTTATGGATATCCGTCCCGACTATGCGAATATAGAGGGAGAGGACGGAGAACTGGTTCAGGTATCGCCGGACGAAGTGAAGATCGGAGATATCATTATCGTAAAGCCCGGTGAGAAGATTCCCATCGATGGAGAGATCACAGAAGGCAAAACCAGCCTTGATACTTCCGCTCTCACAGGAGAGAGCGTTCCTAGAAACGCAAAAGAGGGGGACGCGGTGATCAGCGGATGCGTCAATCTCTCGGGACTCTTGAAAATCAGGACCACAAAGGAATTCGGCGAATCGACGGTTTCGAAGATACTCGACCTTGTCGAAAATTCCAGTATGAAAAAATCCCGCTCCGAAAATTTTATCGCAAAGTTCGCAAGATATTATACTCCTGCGGTATGCTACGGGGCGCTTGCACTTGCGATAATCCCGCCTGTAATAAATATCATTTTAAACGGCGGATTCTCAATGGGATTTGCATTTTGGGCCAAAACAGTTTTAAGCAGCTGGGTTATCAGAGCGCTTACTTTTCTTGTAATTAGCTGTCCCTGCGCGCTTGTGATCTCCATACCTTTAAGCTTTTTCGGAGGCATCGGAGCGGCGAGCAGCAGAGGCATTCTTGTAAAAGGATCGAATTATCTTGAAGCTCTGTCAAAGACTAAGACGGTTGTTTTTGACAAGACCGGAACTTTGACTAAAGGAGTCTTTAAGGTTACCGGAATAAAGGTCGCGGACGGCAACAAATCATACAGGGATGTAGCGGAGATAGCGGGAGAGAATTTCGAAGAAGCCGATCTTTTGAGGCTCGCTGCCGGAGTTGAGAGTTATTCCGATCACCCCATCAGCAGATCGATCAAAGAAGCTTTCGCTGAAAAAATAGATGCTTCAGACGAAAATACTGCGAACAACGCGCCTTCCTTTACCGTAACGGATATCGAGGAGATAAGCGGTCATGGCGTTACCGCTACTGTGGACGGTAAATTCGTTGCAGCCGGAAACCTAAAGCTTATGAAAAAGCTCGGCCTTACCGCAGATACCGATGTGCCCGTAGGAACCATAGTATATCTGGCGGTTGAGGGAATTTACGCAGGATATATCGTTATCTCCGATGTGGAAAAGGAAACCTCCGCAAATGCCATCAAACAGTTAAGGGCAGCAGGAGTCAGAAAGACCGTAATGCTTACGGGAGACCTTGATGCAGTGGCCCAATCTGTCGGGAACAGGCTTGGCATAGATGAGATCTATTCGGAGCTTCTGCCCGGGGACAAGGTAGAAAAGGTGGAGGCACTTCTTGCAGACAAACCCGCAAAAGAAAACCTTGCTTTTGTCGGGGACGGCATAAATGATGCGCCGGTTCTGTCGAGAGCCGATATCGGAATCGCAATGGGAGCCATGGGTTCGGATGCCGCAATAGAAGCGGCAGATATAGTACTTATGGATGATGATCCTGAGAGAATATCTCTTGCGATAAAGATTTCAAGAAAATGCCTCAGAATAGTCTATGAAAACATCGTATTTGCACTGGCTGTGAAATTCATATGCCTCGTACTCGGAGCACTGGGTATCGCAAATATGTGGATCGCGATCTTCGCCGATGTCGGAGTAATGGTGATCGCGGTATTGAATGCGATACGGTGCCTGAAAGTCAGTAAAAAATGAGATGATGTACTTTATATAACAAAAAACGACAGTCGTAAAGGCTGTCGTTTAATTATGTCGATTGATTCTATTTTAGAATAATAAGCATTTAGTTAAGCTTTTGATATACGCACAGCCCGTGCGCAGTCCTGTATCTTTCGAGATATCCGTTTTCCTCCGCGGCCTGGCAGAGAATATCATCTGCCGGAATGATAATGTATCCGGCCTTCAGGCTGCCCATATTGTTTTCGAGGAAGGAATGCTCGCAGAGATTGATTCCGAAGCCCTCGGGAACAAGATAAAAACGCTCAAGGTCCGATTCGGGATCAAGCAGAACATCAACAGTATTATCCCATGAGATGCCATCTTTTAGAGGCATCTCATTTTTTATCTTTTCTTTTTCAGATAGGAAATCCTCCCGGTCAGTCTCCTCGGAGACATAGGGAACCGCGTAGCTCTCCGGCACTCCCGACTTTACTACAAAGAAGATGAAAAACAGGCATAGGAATGAGGCAAAAGAGAGCAATTTAAAGGATTTGAAGGTCTTTTTATCGGTGCATACTATGATCACATCGATAACCAGAAAGACTATTAAATGTCTGAAACCGTCCGCGATATTGTACAGGATGAGGATCGCAAAGAAAACCGCAGACTGTGACAAAAACAAGGCCGCATAAAACAGGACATGCCGCAATTTCACGGCTTTTCTTTCTTCAGCTCCCCCTTCTTCAAAACGAAACCAGGCAAGTGAGATCAGTCCGCTGAGCAAAAGCAGGGCACTTGCTCCAAGAAAAACAAGGAAATATGCGCCGACTGCATCCAGCTCGTGTACAGCCTTGCTCATTCTGAACCCGAGCAGCGCTAGATTGTTTCTAAGGGTATCAACGATCTCATTAAAGACGGTGCGCGGTCCGTGGGTAAAGATCTTATCAAGCCAGTTGGTATAGATGTCTCCGATATATGCAGCTGTAAATCTGCTTCCGACAAAGGAATAGGAAGCAAGAGAAAAAACAAGGATCACTGCGGTAACACAAAGATATATGATCCTTTTTTACCCTTCCTCTCAAAACTAAGAAGAGCAGGCATGATAAATAAAACAGCCAGGTAAGGCCTTATTGTGACAAGATATACAAGGATCAGAAAAATAAAGATATCCTTTACCCAAAAAGCTTTTTCCCGGGAGGATTCAAAGAGCCCGAGCAAAACTATGACGAGACCGATGATCATGATCTCCGGCATATATGAAAACATATACCGCGAAAGAGGGGCAAACGAAAAGAATATCAGATAGAGCATCGACATATCCGCAAGCCCGATTTTTTTAAGGATACCAAAACCGAGCAGGCAAAGTGACAGAAATACGACATTAAAAATATAGGGTGAGAGCATTCCGTACCCGAAGAGCTTTCCCCAGATCGCACCGGGAATAAGGATTATCGGGGCCCATGCGCCGAAAGAAAGGGATGCGGCGCTGCTTTCATTGTATCCGAAATAACCCTGCGGCAGCCCATAGCTGACAATGCTTTCCGTCTGCTTGAAGTAAAAGGCTTCATCATTCCAGGAGGATCCTATCGGCCAGATCTCCGAGAATCCGTGTGCTGTAGCCATCAGGCGTACCATGGCGGACAAAACGGGAAGCGAGGCGAGAAGAACAGCCCAGAGGATAAAGAGATAATCGGCATTTTTACTTCTTAAGGATTTATTATTTTTTGAAAAAAAAGAAAGATTATTCATTTTGGTTATGGTATTATACTAAAGGCAAATTTTATTCTGTAGCCTTACCTTATCATTACTATATATTTTTTACATAAAAAAAGCAAATCTCAGAAACATGGAAAAGTATTCGGTTAAAAATATATATAATTCCATACCGGCGGAACAAAGAGGGAAAACACTTAACGTGGAGGTTCCGGGCTCTAAGAGTATCACAAACAGGGCGCTTTTAATCGCGACCCTTGCAGAGGGAGAAAGCTGCCTTGACCGTGTTCTTTTCTCGGATGATTCCAGAAATTTCCTGAAATGCGTGCAGGATCTTGGCATTGAAACCGCAGTGGATGAAGAGAAAAAGACGGTTATTATACACGGGTGCGGCGGACGGATCCCCAAAAAAGAGGCTTCTCTTTACGTGGGAAGTGCAGGAACAGCCGCAAGATTTCTTACGGCAGTGCTTGGTGTTTCGGACGGAACCTATAAAATGGACTCCTCGGAGCAGATGAAAAAAAGGCCCATGGGACCGCTCCTTGACTCCTTGAGAGAGCTTGGCTGCGAGATAGATTATGAGGGTGCGGAAGGGCATTTTCCTTTTACGCTCAAGGGAAAAGGCTTCGGAAAAGATAATATTTCGATAAATATAGATTCAAGCTCCCAGTTTCTCAGCGCTCTTTTGATAGCTTCTGTTTTGTCAAAAGAAGATTTCAGAGTCGATGTACTCGGAAGTCACGGAATGTCATACATCGATATGACCGTTAAGATGATGGAGCAGTTCGGAGCGGCACCCGGGGATATCGTTAGAAGCAGGGGATCAAAAACTGTCGGTGCAGATGCTGAAAACTCAGATGATGACAAAACTAAGAGTGAGAATGATGATTTTCAGATAAAATACAGAATTTCTCATAACATGAAATTCTTAGGCCGCAGCTATGACATAGAACCGGATGCCTCAGGGGCCGCATATTTTTACGCCATGTGCCCTCTTCTGAATATCCTTGTTGCAGTACCCGGGATCCGGGAGGATTCTCTGCAGGGAGATGTGGAATTCATACATATACTTGAAAAAATGGGATGCCGGATTGATGTCTCCGACAGCGATATCCTTCTTCTTCCGCCGGAAAGCGGCAAGTTTTCGGGAGTAGAAGCGGATATGCATGCCTGTTCCGACCAGGCGATCACTCTTGCGGCAATCGCACCCTTTGCGGAATCGCCTACGACTATTACCGGAATCGGCCATATCAGGCTCCAGGAGAGTGACCGCTTGTCAGCTATCGTAACGGAGCTTGGCAGAATGGGAATAAAAACCGAGAACGGCGATGACTGGATACGGATATACCCCGGAGCCCCGGAACCCGCAGAGATAGAGACCTACGAGGATCATCGCATGGCAATGGGCTTTTCACTTGTCGGGCTTCGCACCGACGGTATTGTGATAAAGGATCCGCTCTGCTGCAGAAAGACATTTGAAGATTATTTTGAAGTGCTTGACCGGGTGATCGGTGAACTGACCGATTCTTAAGCCCGTCCGGAATATGAAATGAGAGAGAGAGTTCGATTTGACAAGAGAATACTGATCCCGATCATTCACTTTATTGCCACATTCGGCCTTGAAAGACTGATTTTAAAGTTTGACGGTGATTCGGCGCTTCAGGTGGCTTTTTCCGTTCCGCTTTCCGACACTTTTTCCCTTCCCTTCGAGAGGGTCATGTGTTATGTGATCTCGAAACTGTTTGCGGGGATCATCATTTTTGCAATCTGGAAGCTGATATTCCATGTCTTTGATTCGCTCAGATGCAAAGACGTAAAGCCGGCAAAAAGCACGGACAGGCGCCGCATGATCATATTTACCGCCATCTGGGCCGTGTTGATGGTCTGCGTTCTTATCTGGTGGCCGGACAATTTAAGGGCGGGCCTTGACAATGACATTACCTTTTCATTTTCGCTGAGACTGATGCCGGAGTACTGGCACTCCATGCTTTTGGGATGCCTTTATACCGCGGCTATGATGATATTCCCCCACAGTATCGCAATAGTGCTTCTTCAGGGAACACTCTTCGTATTCACCGTCGGTTATCTTTATGCGAGACTTGAAAACAGTCCCGTGCTCGGAAAATACAAAAAGCTCAAGTACTTTGCCTTTTTGATAATACTTTTCAGGGACGCCTTTAATATCCTGAACAACCCGGAAAGACCGGAAATAAACGCCTCGCTCTTATTATTCTTCATAACATTGGTGACAATGGATATTATCGATAAGAAGGTAAGAAGCGACGCTCAGCTTATAATGATACTCTGCTTCGGAGCATTTCTTTCCGTATTCAGGAGCGAAAGCATAATCCCCGTGCTTCTCGGAAGTATGGCGCTTTTGATCATCAACTACCGGATGAAACCGATAAAAAGGTTTATTTTCATAATGGCTTTTGCCCTTGTGATGATCGCTTTCATTTTTCCGGGAAAAGTCGGGGAGAAAAAGTATTACGGGCAGGATTACAAGATAATAAATACTTTTCCCGCACTCAGGAATATCCTTAATTCCCAGGACAGCAACCTTTCGTATGAGGGCGCGGCTGAGGATATTGAGGCGATAGACAGTATCGTGCCGACAGAGCTTATCGGGGAATACGGCACATGGAGCTATCGAAGATATAATTACGGGAACGGACATATCGACTTTAACCAGTCCCGGGCGGGGATTGATAAGTCTTCAAGATACATGAGCGCCTATAAGAACATTGTACTGCACAATATTCCGATGTATCTCAAAACTCAGGGCTGCATGCTTCTCTCCGCGCTTGAGACCGGCGTTGAAGAACTTGAGATACCTTATACCGGAGAGCATCATGAGATCACGGATATCGGAAGAGAACTCTGGGAAGTCGGAACAGAGGATTACCTTAATGCCAAGGGAAGATACTTCTGGGAAGGCTTCGGCTTAAGAAATGCGCTTTACGCATTTCTCACCGGCATCAGAATAGGATATTTCCTGAAGGTTACGGAATTTAAGGTATACGCCGTCTTCAATATCCTTGAGATATTGGCAGGTATATTTACAGTTATCTTTTCGTTAATAAAACTGTTAAAAAAGAACAAGGTATATCTTGCACCATTTATATCTTCACTTATCCTGACGGTATATTTTGCAGCCCTTTCGCTCGTCATGCCGGTCGGGGCAAATATGTATTTCCATGCGTATTTTGTAAGCATGTATGCCGTGATAATTATTTTTGCGGGAAGCATTATTGCCGAAAAAGACGGGAATGGAAACGGCTGATCACAGAAGCTTAAAAGACGGGCGGGATAATAATCGGTCCGCAGAGGAATAAAAATGAACGGAATCGGTTCTTTTGTAAAAAACACATTACATTCTTCATATCAGAGGATCATTGCGACGGTCTGCTTTATCCTCCTTGTCATCTGTAACCAAAGGTTAATTACAGTCGTATGGTATCAGCAGAACTATTTCTGCGACTGCGTAGGCATCATTATGGCTGTTCTTGTAATGACAGGCTACAGATGGGCGGATTTTGTAAAATACAGGCTCCCCTACATCATCTGGTCGGCGGTCTGCGTTATCGGACTTCCTGTCGCCGTGGTCATTGTTTCAAAAACGCGGGGTCTCATACCGGACAATATCATTCTTGCATTATGCGTATTTCTCTGGGGTATCTGCCTTATTCATACCATTATCGACCTGTTCATAGAGAAAAACAGAAACCGGCTGTTCATCCCGCTTTTTGCAGTCTGGGCGGTTATGATGTTTTTGATGACCATTGCGAACACCAGCTATATCTGGCCCGGTTTCTACTTCTTTATGTTCCTTATCTATTACATTACCCCTCAGAAACAGGGAAACCGCTCCGAAATCTATCTGGGAATGCTTGACGGACTCGTGATCGGTTTTATACTTAACCAGGGCTTCTCGCTTCTTTTCAGGCCCTATGACCAGGTTCGCTATCTCGGAAATTTCTCCAATCCCAACCACAACAGCTTATATATGGTAATCTGGCTCGGAGCGATCTACGGCAGGATCCTTTTATCGATAGCAAGAAAAGAAAAGATCGTCAGGAGGATACTTCTCTTTGTACTGTCGGGAATCGTTCACGCGCTCAATTTCATGACCGCCTGCAGAACGGGATTTATTGCAGCGGTGATCGTTAGTGTTCTGTTTGTCATCGGATACTGCGTGATCAGACATAAGAAGATGTTTTTCAGAATGGGTGCGGCTGCACTTTTAATCTTTATTGTAATGACACCTGTCACATATTTCGCGGTCAGATATTTTCCTTTGACCAATCCTTACGTTGTCTTCTATGATTTTGACAACCATAATGCCCATGATGTACATAAGGAAAACAAAAAAGATCCCGCAAATTATGTGACATTTACGCAGATGCTCGAGTCTTCTCTCGGAAGACTGCTGGACCTGATAAAGAGAAATGATGTGAGCAGTGTGGAGGCACAGGAAGCCCTTGATCCGGCTTTCAACGAGGTGCCCACTCCGGGACTTTTTGCTGAAGAACCGAATATCGAATGGAATGATCTTCCGGAACCCCACAATTATATTTATGATGATGAAAATAACACAATTGCGGTCCGCACTACGATATACAAATGGTATTTGGAGCATCTGACTCTTCGAGGTGTTCCGAATACACCGGAATATCAGGGATTTCAGCTTACACCGGGAAGATGGCTTCAGAGTCCTCACAATATCTATCTGTATTACGGGATAAATTTCGGAATTCCCGTTATGATACTTTTTGCGGTATTGATAGTATGGGGGAATATCAGGACACTCATTAATTTCTTTAAAAGAAAGGATGTTCTTTTAATAGTTGTCCTGCTGCTTTCGTGCATAGTGCCGGTGTTCGGAATGTTTGAGGAAGCCTGGGGAAGCGGTGCGCTCTCGACCACGATCCTGTATCTCACATTCAGGGAATTTGTGTTAAAAAATCCATCGGAAGGTGAGATCATTACGCCCACAGGAAAGCAGTGAACGACCGTATTTGCCTGAAAAGACTGATTATGTTATAATAGGTCAGTTATAGTTTACTTTATTCAGAGGAAATCAGATGTTAGCACGTGTTAAAGAGATATTCAATTACAGGTTCATGATCGCGAGCCTCGTGCGCAGGGAGCTGCGCGGAAGATACAAGGGATCCTTTCTGGGATTTCTTTGGACCTTTGTAAACCCCCTATGCCAGATCGTTGTATATACGATCGTTTTTTCGGTTATTTTAAGAAGCGATCTTGATAAATTTTACATTTTTGCGATAACCGGAATGATACCCTGGCTTGCTTTTGACGGATCCATGAGGCTTGGAGTTACCTGTATCAAAGACAGGGGAGATATGATCAACAAGATCTATTTTCCGAGAGAAGTGCTTCCGATAGCAAATGTTACAACCAATTTTGTAAACATGCTGTTCTGCTTCATCATTATGTTTATCGCCATACTTATATCAGGGATCGGGTTTAATCCCCTGGGACTTTTGTTCCTTCCCCTGATCGTTCTTATCGAATATGTTATGGCTCTGGGCTTTACTTTTATCATTTCCTCCATAACCGTATATTTCAAGGATATGGAGCATATCGTGAACGTGATCATGATGATGTGGATCTACCTTACGCCCGTGCTTTATCCGATTACCATCGTTCCGGAAAAGCTTGCATGGGTATTCAAACTAAACCCCATGACATTTGTTGTAGAGACTTATCACTGCATCCTGTATTTCAAGGGTATTCCATCGATAAACATGCTGGGATATTCCGCGCTGGGAGCGCTTATCGTATTTGCTCTGGGATCGCTGATCTTCTACAAGCTTGAGCCTAATTTTGCGGAGGAACTGTAATGGATATGGAAAAAAAGATTACGGAAAATACTGCCGCGACAGGCTCGGAGAGCGAAGAATACAGCATTCAGGTTAAAAATGCCGAAAAGTTTTTTAAGATCTACCGCGATAAGGGGAAAGAACTTAAAGAGAGATTACTCTTCAGAGGACGCAGCAAATATGAGCCTCACAAGGTCTTAAACGGTGTAAGCTTTAACATAAGAAAAGGTGAGACCGTAGGCCTGATAGGAAGAAATGGATGCGGAAAGAGTACGACGCTTAAGCTTCTCACAAAGATCCTTCGGCCCAACTCCGGCGAGATCGTTGTAAAGGGAAGGGTATCGAGCCTTATCGAGCTTGGCGCCGGCTTCCACCCCGACATGACGGGCAGAGAGAATATCTATACCAACGCATCGATCTTCGGACTGAGCCACAAGGAGGTCGACAGGCGACTTGAGTCGATAATAGAGTTCTCGGAACTCGGAGAATACATTGACAATCCGGTAAGGACATATTCCTCCGGAATGTATATGAGACTTGGTTTTTCAGTAGCCATAAACGTTGACGCCGACGTCCTTCTCATCGATGAGATTCTCGCCGTGGGAGATGTCAATTTCCAGAAAAAATGCTTTGACAAGCTTAACAGCGTAAAGGAAAACGGAACGACGATCGTCATAGTCTCGCACGATATGGAGCAGTTATACAGCCTTTGCGACAGACTGATATGGCTTGAAAAAGGTGACATAGTAGAGGATGGGGATGCAAGAACGGTCGGAGAGCATTACCTTCAGAAAATGGAAGAAGAAAGGTTAGGACACTGATGGAGTATAAGATTCAGACAATAGTATTTCCCAAAGTTGACAGACATATGCTCTGCAAAAAGCTTTTTTACAGAGGGGATGGCGGATATCTCGACAGAGAAAACGGAACTCTCTTTTTAAGATACGGACAGTCCTGCGATCTGCTTACCTATCTTAATTCCTGCTCATGGGCTAAGTGGAAGGAGTTCACTAATGCCGAGAGCATTTCGCTCCATCTTATCATTGAGGGACAGTGTGAGCTCACCTATGTCGGAAATACTCTTGAGTATCAGGAGATCCGCCGTACGGAATATGATATCAGACAGGACAGACAGCTCGGAAAGAGAGAGATAACCTTTGGTTATCCTGACAACAACGAGACACTGCTCGGAGTAGAGATCGCTGCCCTCGGTGAATGCACCATTTACGGCGGCTACTTTACGGTCAGTGTTCCCGATGAGAAAATGCGCGATGTGGATATAAGCATAGCGACAACTACCTGCCGCAAAGAAGATTACATCCGTCAGAATATCAAGCTTATAAAATCCGAGATCCTTGGCGGTGATGATGAGCTTAAGGATCATCTCGAGGTACATGTCGTAGATAACGGAAATACTCTTAAGGACGAGGAGATCATAGGGGACCATGTCTATCTTCACCCCAATCCTAATACCGGAGGAAGCGGCGGATTTGCAAGGGGCATGATGGAGACTCTTCATCAGAAAACTCCTGCGACACATGTTCTTCTTATGGATGACGATGTGCTTATTCTTCCCGAGAGCATCAAGAGAACCTACCATCTTCTTCGTATTATGAAACCCGAGTACCGGGACAGATTTATAAACGGTGCGATGCTCAGATACGAGTGTCCGGAGTGGCAGCACGAGGATCTCGGAACTATTTCACAGGCAAGGCTTTTCGAACCCTTAAAGCCCGTGTTCAATCATTCCGATCCGATTGCTGTATTAAGGTGTGCGGGCGCGTACTACAATGACCCCAATACCTATGCTGCATGGTGGTACTGCTGCATCCCAATCGAGACGGTAAAGAAAAACGGACTTCCCATGCCTTTCTTTGTAAGAGGCGACGACAGCGAGTATTCATTGAGATGCAAGGCAAAGTTCATCAGCATGAACGGCATCTGTCTCTGGCATCTGGGATTTGCGCTCAAGTTCAGCGGCGCGATGGATATTTACCAGCAGTTCAGAAATCTCCTCATAGCAAAGGCATCTTCGGATATCATGCCTGATATTGATATGCATGCGATTTTTGTGGCGTTTTTCAAAAACGATATCCGCAAGTTCAATTACTGCGCATGCGATCTTTACTTAAAGGCTTTCGAGGACTTTATGAAGGGACCGGATTTCCTTGAAAACTGTGACGGCGAGAAGATGGTCAAGGAGAATAATGCTCTCAGTGAGAAAACCTATCCGCTCTCGGAACATCCGGAGATATCAATACACAATATCTGGGATGTATACGGAGAGCAGCTGTCTTCGATATTTACAAGAATTATCGGAAGGATCAGATGGAGCTTTACCGACAACGGACAGAAGTTCGGCAGGATGCCCAAGGAAGAAAAGGAAATTACTCCCGCAGCCTTTGACTTCTCGGTACAGATCACCAGAATGGGCGGTGTCAGAAAGTACGCTTCCGTAAATCCTTTTATGGAGACCGTAGCCATCAGGGAGATGGACAGAGCCAGATACAAGACCTTAATGAAAAGATTCAAAGAGCTTGAAAGACAGTACAAGAAGAATAAGTCTGAGATCGAGCGCAGCTACCGGGAGAAATTCCCTTACTTTACAAGCGAAGAGTTCTGGAAAAAATACCTTAAACTGGATAAAATCGGAAACTGATTTTTATTGTAAAGTTCCCTAACGCACTTATTTATTTGATTGACGGAAACTGATCATTAAACTATAATTATTCTTATCATCCCCGGCGGACCGGGGCACAATAGGAGGGTACTGTATGATGAAAGGAAAGATAGCAAACTGGTGCAGAAGAGCCGGTGCATCTGCCCTGTCGATCGCAATGGCAGTCGGCGGATTAAGCCTTGCTCCGATGCAAGTAAATGCGGAAAATGATGATGCTTCTGAGATCATGCTTGCATCATTCTGGACGAGTGATGAGGATACATCCGATACGCTGTATTTCTCAACCGACGGATTGAATTTCTACGAGATATGCGAGGCATATACCGACGCAACCCCAAATGATGCAAACAGCAATAATATCACCATGGCAAGGCATAATTATAAATATGCCGTAGGCGATGCTCTGAAGCAGCTGCCTGAGTACAATTCGTCTGTAGTGAGCGGTCTTGATGTTACACCTCAGGTGCTTGCACTTGATGAGAACGGGAATTATGTTTATGACTCCACAGCTACTACAAACGATGAGACTCTTCACGATCCCAGTATCATTTACAAGGATGGATATTTCTGGATGATCTCAGGATTTCCTTCCGGAACGGGAGTGGACCGCAGAGTAGTTACTATGCTTGGTTATTCCAAGGATCTCCTTCACTGGAGTTTCCCCACAAGCGGAAGCTCTACAAATATCAAGCTTTCAGAGGTTCCCAATGTAAACAACGAGAGAGCTCAGTATTATAATGCAGATGAGTGGGACATGGTTGCTCCCGATTTCTTTGTTGATGATAACGGAGACATCTATGTTGTATTCTCCATCGGTTATTTCGCTCTGTTCCACGAGGAGGACACCAGAGAAAATAAGACCGTAAACGATGAGATGTATCCGTACATCGTAAAGATCTCCGATATCAAGATGCCTGAGTACAGAGATGCGAAGGTTACCGGTAAAAATGCAGAAGAGCAGGATGTTTACGAGATATCTAAAGCATATGTTCCGGATCCCGCCAAATTCCCCGAGTCGGCTGATAAGCTTCAGGTTACCTATTCGGATGCTACTCCCATAAAGCTTCCCTGCATGACAGAGCGTGCTAATGTCGGCCATAACCACATCGACGCTTCTTTCTTCAAAGAGGGTGAGTATTATTACTACACCATCAAGGAAAACGGTGTTACCAATGAGATCTGGAGAATCAAGGACCTCAGCAAGACCGGAGATCCCAGCGCCTGGGAAGAGGTTGTTTATGATGCGGTAACCGGATACGAGGGTCCCTGCCTTACCAAGTTTGGTGGAGAGTACTTCCTCTACATGGACAGACTTTCAACCTTCAGACCTACCAACCTTGACGGCGACATGGAAGGTGCTTTCGGAAGCGAGGGTACATGGGTTGCCAAGGCTACCACAGGCACTACCGGCAAGCTTGATGCATACACCGGATGGCTCGAGGACAATGTAAAAGAGATCAAGACCTATAAGAAGGACAAGACTACTCTTAAAGCAAACCGTCATGGTACTGTTATCACAGTAAGCGGAGATGCTGCCAAGGTTGTACGTGCTGCAGCTAGAACGGCAGGCTATAAAGATGAAGATCTCTTCGGAACATGGAAAGAATCCGACTGGACAGCTACAGGCTGGTATCAGAAGGAGACATACCTTGACAAGTCGATCCACGGAACTGATGTAGCTTTTTATAAATATTATTATGAAAACGGCAAGAGAATAGGTACTTCGTTCGACACCGATATGGGTGTTGAGAAGGGCTTCAATGATCAGTGGAAGCCTGATGATTCAGGAAATCCTTACTTCTTCAAGTCTGACAAGAGCGATCCCGACCTTGACGGAAAGATCTTCTGCTCATCGGCTGATGACGGATACAATAAGGGCGAGGTTCAGCTCACCCTGCCTGTTGACCTTGATTACTACAACCAGGTTGGCGCTGCAGCATACGGAACTGCTGATTCCGCTTGGAGATGGATGCGTTACGACTGGAAGGGTGTGATCAGAAAGTGCGGCAACGAGGACAACAACAGACTCTATCAGGACGGAAATACAAAGAAGTGGTACAGATATGATCCCGAGACCGGATACATGGTTAAGGGTGCATTCAGTTATATTAACGCAAACGGTGACAAGTGCTTCATGTGGTTCGATCCCCAGACCGGTGAGCAGATCAAGGGCGGCGAAGGTGCAACCTTTGAGACCTGGTTTAACGGTGGAGCAATGAACGGAAGCACCGACGCATTTGCAAAGTTTACCATCAACAGAAGAAACTTCATGGTTGACCAGTACGGAAGCATCTGGTACAACAGATATGATCTTGGAGCAGACGGAATCGTAAGAGGACCTTATCTCCAGAACCTCCAGGAAGAAGGTGCACTTCCTACCGTAGAGTATCATTCACCCAAGCTTGATATTCTCAGTGAAGAGAATCATCCCGATGAAGGCTGGTATAAGCCTGACGGAGATGAGGGAGCATGGTACTGGTATGAAGGCGGCGTTCGTCAGGGTACAAGCATTGATCCCAAGGGCGTATACGGAAGAGATGCCGGTTCAGGAAAATCAATCAACCGCGGACGTGAGATCGCCAGCAATGATAAGTGGTACTGGCTTGACTCCGATGCACAGGGCAAGAGAGCGGTAGGCAAGGAAGTATGGGTTCCTTACATCTTCCAGGATGAAGGAACATGGGATAAGGAAACCATAGAGAATATTGCTAAGGAATCCGATGCCTGCATGGTCAACTACGTATGTGAGTGCATGCTTACAGCCACAGGTAAGTGGGTACGCTACGACGAGGAAGGCCAGATGCTCAAGGGCTGGGTTACCATCGAGGGAGCACTTGCTGATATTTATAAGGATCAGGTAGGAAATACCTACTATTATGATACAAAGACCGGACTTATGGCTAAGGGCTGGATCAAGATGGACGACAAGGTTTACTACTTTGATGAGGTTTCCGGTGTTCTCACAAAGGGTGAGAAGACTTTCGATGAGGGAACTGACAAAGAGAAGGTTTACAACTTTGATCCCGTAACCGGAGAGTGCGAGAATCCTCCGAAGGACATCTTATAATTCTTTAACAGACGGAACAATAAAGTAATTCAGTACGCAGTAAGGCGGCGAAAGCGGTTTTACTGCGTACTTTTTAAAAAGGATCTGCTTAATGGGTAAAAAGGGCTTTCAAAAATTCTTTATATTTTCAATATCTGTCATGATGGCACTGGGTGTTTTTCTGTTTTCGGCAAAGCATTTACAGGCGGCGGATACGGATGAGCTTTTGCTGGGTGTTTTCTGGACGAGCGATGAGGACACTTCCGACACGCTTTATTTTTCTACGGACGGAGTGAACTTCAATGAGATCTGCCAGGCCTATACGGACGACAGCCCTTTTTCCGCATCAAGCAATGTTCAAAAGATAAAAAGACGTTATTTCGAGCTGGACGAAAATGGGGAGTACATTCTTATTGACGGTTACAATGAAGATGGCTCGCCGAAATGGCGTTCGGCAGTGAACTGCCCCGAGCAGAAGGATGAAACGCTTCATGATCCGAGTATAATCTATGACGAAAAGCTCGGAGCGTTTCTGATGCTCTCCGGATTCACCGTTGGTGAGGGCGAGGATAGAAGAGTGGTTGCTATGATGGGCTTTTCGAGGGATCTTTTCCATTGGAATTTTCCGTCGAGTGGCAGCAGGACAAATATAAAGCTTTCGGAACTGCCGGATATTAATCCCGAGAGAGCCATATGCTATGACGAGAATAAATGGGATATGGTCGCTCCGGATTTTATGATCGACGATGACGGATCGGTGTATATTGTTTTCAGCATCGGGTATTTTGCTTATTTTCACGGTGATGATACGAGAGAGGGAAAGAGCTATTACGATGAGATGTATCCATATATCTGCAAGGTCGATATAGATATTCCGGAGCTTACAGTCTACAATTCTCTGACCTCAAAGGCTGAATCCATAGAGGCGGATCCGGCATTTTACCCGGAAATAGAGCTTAAATGCACATATCATGATGCAATTCCCGTCAAGCTTCCATGCATGGAGAAACGCTATAATGTGGCACATAACCATATAGATGCCTCGCTTTACAAAGAGGACGATTACTACTATTACATAATAAAAGAAAACGGTGTTACCACGGAAATATTCAGGACAAAGGATCTTTCCGAAGCCTCCGATCCCGATAACTGGGAGGAGATCTGTTATGATGCCGTTACGGGATATGAAGGCCCCTGCCTTACGAAATATGACGGGCAGTACCTGCTCTTTGCGGACAGGCTTGCCACATTCAAACCTACAGATCTTAACGGAGTACAGTCAAAGAAGGCCTGGGGGTACGAGGGAACCTGGGTGGTAAAAGCGACGACGGGCAATACCGGTAAGCTTGACGGTTATACCGGCTGGCTTGAAAACAACTGCAAAAAGATCAACACCTTCAGAAGGGACGGCTCGCTGAAAACCGACCGTCACGGCACGGTCATCACGGTCACCGGCGAGGCGGCAAGGATCGTAAGAAATGCTGCCCGCAAAATGGTAAATAAGGAAAATATGCTTTTCGTCGGAATAGATGAAGAAGATTGGAGTTCATCGGGCTGGTATAATAAGGAGACATATGTCGACGGCAATATTTTCGGAGACAGCTCGGCTCTTTGTAAGTTTTATTATGCCGATGAAAAGAGGATAGGAACCTCGCTTGATAATCCCATCGGAGCGGAGAGAGTTTTCCCGGGCGATGACAATCCTTATTTTTTCAAGGCGGATGCGTCCGATCCCGAGTTTGACGGAAGGATGCTCTGCTCATCCACGGTAGATGCCTACGAAAGAGGGATCGAGGTAGAAGCCTGCATGCCCGTAGACTGGGAATACTATAATGAGGTCGGACCGGAAAAATACGGAAACGCCAATACTTCATGGGTGTGGCACAGATACGATTCAAAGGGAAAGCTTAGGAAGGGCTATTACAAAAACGAAGCCACGGGAAGCTGGTATTATTATGAACCCCGGAACGGTAACATGGTAAAGGGTGCTTACCGCTTTGTCAATGTGGACGGTTATGACTGCTATATATGGTTCGATCCCGAGACCGGCGTAAGACAGGACAATAAAGATTTTACCGTTAACAGAAGAAATTTCCACACCAATGACGGAGGCTTTGCGTATTTTAAAAATGCGGACGGAAGCTGGGAGAATACACCGGTAAACGAGCCCGTGCTCCCGGTGGTTAAATACCATTCGCCCCGGGAGGACAGCTATTTTGATGAGGGACATCCCGAAAACGGCTGGTATAAACCCGAAGGTGAGGACGGTAAGTGGTACTGGTATGAAAACGGCGTAAGGCAGGGAACCGGCGTCGACCCCAAAGGGGTTTTCGGGGGAGAAAAAGGCGATACAAGCAACCGCGGACGCGAGATCTGCGATACAAATATGGTTGATGAAAACGGAGCAGAAGGAGTATGGTTCTGGCTTGATTCCGTTTATGACGGCGCAAGAGCCGTGGGTAAAGAGGTATGGATACCCTACATTTTCCAGGATGAAGGAACCTGGGATGCCGCAAAGATGTGGGAGGTGTCCCGCGAATCAGATGAATGCATGAGGGATTATGTCTTTAAGTGCATGCAGGAGCGGAAAGGAAAGTGGGTGCGCTACGACGAAAAAGGCAGAATGATGAAGGGCTGGGTTACCATAGGCGGAACTCTTGAGATACTCTATCCCGATCAGGCCGGGAACACATACTACTACGATACCAAGACCGGACTCATGGCAAAGGGAGATATTACGATTGAGGGCGTTTTATATCACTTTGACGAAAAAACGGGTGTCCTTCGGAAGTAAAAATGTCTGCTGAGGTTTACTAAAACCGAATATCTGATATAATAAGTACGCGGCGGAAAATATCTGCTGCGTACTTTTTTAAGGAGCATCTTTTTCATGACAAACCTCAAACAGTTAAGCGATTTAAAGGAAAACAGAAGATATGCATTTTTGGCTTTTGCAATCAATCTTCTTATTGCGCTTATCATTTTTGTACCCTTTATCATTTCAGGAAAAGGCCTTTTTACACTTTCAGATGATTTCAATGCACAGGAGCTGGCCTTTAACGTTTTTGCAAACAGAGAGATCAAGGAGCTGGATGTTTTTTTCAACTGGGCCATCGACATCGGTTCGGATTTCATCTCTTCCTTCAGCTTTTATAACCTTGGAAGTCCGTTTTTCTGGATCACGCTTCCCTTTAAACCGGAGGCTTTCCCGTATCTGATAGGTTGGATACTTGCCCTGAAATACGCCGTAGCCGGTTTCACTTCATACCTCTGGCTCAGCAGATACACCGGAAAAAGAGCGGCCCTCGCGGGATCGGTTTTGTACGCCTTTTCCGGCTTTCAGCACATGAACATGATCTTCTATCATTTCCATGATGTGGTGGCTTTTTTCCCGCTCCTGCTCATAGGGCTTGAAGAACGCGTAGATAAAAAAAGGAAGGGTGTTTTTGCTGCGGGCGTGGCGATAAACGCCCTGGTAAACTGGAATTTTTTCATCGGGGAAGTGATCTTTGTAATCCTTTTCTACATGATCAGATATGATATTCTTCTCCGCTTTAAGAAAAAAGAGATAAAAGAAGAGATATTCCGCATCCTTTCTCTTTTTGGGGAGGGTGTGCTTGGCGTGGGCGTATCAGCGGTCCTTTTCATACCGTCCGCGTATGCGATGCTTTCAAACTCCAGGATAAACGAGCATATCACGATGAGAGACGGTGTGGTTTGGTCGGCTGAGGATCTGATACGCCTGATCCGCGGCTTCCTGCTTCCGTCTGAGAGCATGAACAATAATTCTACTCTTTCGTATATGAACTGGTACTCCGTAAGCCTGTATCTTCCGATGATCGGCGGAGTATTTGCGCTTGTTTATTTTATCAGAAAGCGAAAGGCAAACGACTGGCTCTGCAAAATGCTCCTTATCTGCGCAGTCATTTCTCTTGTGCCTGCGGTCAACAATATATTTGTGCTCTTTACCCCCGAGCCCTACCGCAGATGGTACTACATGTATATCCTGATGCTGTCGCTGGCTTCGGCAAAGCTTATCGATGAGTACGAGGAATGTGCAGAAAACGATAAGAAGATTAAAAAGCAGATCGTTTCGGTTTCACTTATACTGACTGCATCAATAGGACTGCTTTGGATCATGCTTGCGAACTGGCCATGGGATTATGAGGGAAACACTGCGATCATCGATTCCGAAAAATGGACTATGACGGTCCTGATGGGAATGGTCGGCCTGCTGGTCCTTGTCGGGCTGATCCTTATATTCAAAAAGAGACAGATCTTTACAAGAATACTGATAGTCGGAATTTCCGGCTGGTCCATACTTACCGGTATTTCAGGCGTGATCCAGTATAAGGAGGGTTCGGAGCTTGACTCCAAGGCCGTTTATGATCTCGTGATGAATACGGGTGCGGAAATGGACAGGAATCCTTTTCCCTACAGATACGGAGTGCTGGATTATTACGGATATTTTAATCTCGGGATGGCAAATTCTCTGCCTACAATGGATTCCTTCATCTCGACCGTGGATTTCGGGATCTTTGAATTCTACGACATGCTCGGCGTGCACAGACACACGCTGACTCCTACGGGACCGATAGGAACGGACAGGCTGCTTTCGCTTAAATACTGGATTACTAAAGATCCCTGGGGGACGGAGCTTCCAATGGATGATCTGATAGGAATCTATGACAACGGCAGCGACTATATTTATCTGGTTGAAGATTACTACGCACTGCCCATAGGCTTTACCTATGACAGATACATTACCCGCAGTGAATTTCTTGAGATACCTGTGGAATCCAGGGCTATCGCGATGCTGACATCCCTTGTCGTAAAGGATGAGGATGAGAATAAGGTCAGCGGTATCCTGACTCATGCGGATGCTGCGCAGTATGCTGCCCGAAACGGAGTCATCGATCCTGCGCTTGATATTTACGGTCCCGAGCATACTCAGAAGGAGTTTTCGTTCGGAAGAAAGAGCTTCGGATCTACAATAGAGTGTTTCTCGGATAAATACGCATTTTACAGTGTTCCGTATTCAGACCGCTGGTCTGCGACCGTAAACGGTGAGCCCGTCGAGATCCTTAACATCAACGGACTTATGGCGGTGCCTGTAAAAGAGGGCGTCAATGTGATCAGCTTTGATTACAGTTGTCTCATCAACCTCGCATCGCTTATAATAAGTATGATATCTTTTGCAGTGATGATCGTGATCATAATTGTCGGAAGAAAAAAAGACAGTGCAGGAGACAACTGATCCTGTTTTTACATAAGGAGTTTGAATATTGAGATACTTTTTCAGAAAAAAGAAAAAAAGCATAATTGCGTTCATACTGTCGGTGCTGCTGATCTTTACAGCAGCTGATCTGGCGAGTATTTCATCCTTTGCATACAGCACTGAGAAGATAGTCGGTTTTGAGGCTCTTTCAGAGGATGTTGCTGATATCACGATATATCGCAGGATACCCGAGACAGAGCTTAAATCCGTATTTCCCGCTAAGCTTTCGGCTTATATGTCGGACGGAAGCACTAAGCAGATAAGCGTTACCTGGAAGTCTGCCGGGGATTATTCGGAGGAAGATGAGTACTACTATGTCTACGATCCCGTGATCAGCGGATTTGATCTGGCGGAGGGAGTTGAGGCTCCTTACATCGTTGTCTGGGTAAGGGACTATGTTGAAAACATGGGAATTGTAGCAAAGCCATCACCTGCAGATATTTCCGGTGAAGGAACAGTTACTGACGGTACAATGAATGGAACCGATGGAAATGGATCCGATGCCGGCAGTAATCTGAACGAGACTGAAGGAAGCGTATCCGGCAGCACAGATGGAAATACTGATGTGACTGATATCCAGGATACGGACAGCAATAGCAATAATGGCGGAAGCGGCTCTGACAAAACAGATACCGACGGAACTTCTACGGATGGAACCGGAACTGATGGAGCCAATAACGGCGGCAGCAAGGATACAGACAGCAGCAAATCCGGCGACAGCAAGACAGATACGGCGGAAAGTAAAGATGCTGACAGCAGCGAGACAGATACAGCTAAGAACAAAGATGCTGACAGCAGCGAGACAGATACAGCTAAGAACAAAGATGCTGACAGCAGCGAAACAGATACAGCTAAGAACAAAGATGCTGACAGCAGCAAAGACAGTACCGAGAATAAGGATAATTCTGAAAATAAAGACAGCTCTGAGAATAAAGACAGTTCTGAGAATAAAGAAACCACAGATAACAAGGATACCGACTCCGCCGAGAATAAGGACACTGACTCTAAAGATAACAAAGACGCTGACTCAAACGATTCATCCGACGAGGAAGCTTCCGAGGAAACAAAGAAATCCAATAAATCAGCTTCCATAATCCCCACTCGCAGCAACGAGGAAAACACCTTCCACTACCTTGTCGAAGAGATGGGACTATCCGAGGCGGCAGCCGTCGGAGTAATGGCGAACATTTCTGCCGAGTCCGGCTTCAGAAACGATGCTCTCGGAGATAAGATAAACGGTGAATATACAAGCTTTGGAATCTGCCAGTGGCATAACAGCCGCTGGACTTCACTGAAGATCTTCTGTGCGACCATGGATGAAGACTGGGAAAGCCTTGAGGGACAGCTTAAGTATCTGAGATATGAGCTTGAGCATAATTACAAGTATGTTTTAAATGCTCTTCTTGCGGTAAGCAATACACCCGAGGGCGCATACGAAGCCGGTTACGCTTTCTGTGTAAAGTTTGAGGTCCCTGCAAATAAAGAGGAAAAAGGAGCCGCAAGAGGAAAGGTTGCACGCGACAAGTTCTGGCCTAAGTATGGAGGATACGTGACGGATAACGGTCAGACATATATATGGAGGACGGGTGCCGACGGAAAGAGCTACTGGTACGAGAATGGCGTAAAGCAGGGAACTGTAGAGGATGCTCAGGGAGTTCTCGGAGACGGTACAGTCAGAGGCCGTGAGATCTACGATCCCCTTTCCGATGCATGGTACTGGCTTGATGCGGTCTACGACGGGGCAAAGGCTGTAAACAAAGAGGTCTGGATCCCGTATGTTTATAACGGAGAAGATAAGTGGGAGGACGCAGTGATCGTTGCAAAAGCGTCGAACTCCTCGGGGATGGCTGCTCAGATCGAAAGGACAATGCGCGCTAACGGAACGGTAAATGCCGGTAAATGGGTGCGCTACGATTCACAGGGAAGAATGATCAAGGGCTGGTATACCGTGGAGGGCGATGATATTGCTCTTTATCCGGATCAGGCCGGCAAGATGTATTATTACGATCCCATAACCGGGCTTATGGCAAAGGGCAGAACGACCATAAACGGAGTTGCATTTTATTTCGACGAAGTGACCGGAGCGCTGATATCGTAATAAAAGTATTGAAATCTCGATTAAATAGATATATAATATCTTCGATTTTGTTGTAAATACTTGATAATTTTTTAACGGACTACCGGTTCGGAGGATTTAAAATGGCTGATAAAATCGAAACAATAGCAGTACTTACCAGCGGTGGTGATGCACCCGGAATGAATGCGGCTATCCGCGCAGTTGTACGTACGGCGCTTGCAAGAGGACTTAAGGTAAAAGGTATCAAAAAGGGATATGCGGGATTGCTCGCTGAAGAAATCTTTGACATGAAGGCAAGGGATGTTTCCGATATTATCCAGAGAGGCGGTACAATCCTTGGTACAGCGCGCTGCCTTGAGTTCAAGCAGCCCGAGGTACAGGCAAGAGGAGCTGATATCTGCCGCAAGCACGGCATCGACGGAATAGTAGTTATCGGCGGTGACGGTTCTTACCGCGGAGCACAGGCTCTTTCCAGAAATGGAATCAACACCATCGGACTTCCCGGAACCATCGACCTTGATATCTCATGCACGGACTATACCATAGGCTTTGATACATCCGTAAATACAGCGATGCAGGCTAGCG
>JAEEGL010315680.1_pt1 | contig 44404 bp, 34 predicted proteins | sample 9134231 | NCBI WGS metagenome assembly JAEEGL01 (sample SAMN16246548, study PRJNA631951) | gut metagenome | biome: gut microbiome; feature: rumen; material: fiber-attached | host: Bos | place: Iran: Karaj | collected 2018-10 | reverse complement strand
TGATTTAACCACCCAGCTCAATGGTCTGAGGGAATGTTACAAGGTTCTGGAATCGAAATACACTGAAACCTTGAAAGAACTTAGCGAGAGTCGTAAAAAACAGATAGATCAGAGTGCGGTAAACAATGAACTGTCTATACTCACTAAAAAGCAGGAGTTTGAAATACAGGAGCTAAAACGGCAGATCTACATAAAGGGGCTGATAAACAGCCAGGGAATGGAAATCTTCCCTCCGGATAGATAACACAGCTAAAAGAACCGGTGTCACCACCGGTTCTTTTTTAGTGGTAAACGAATAATGTTAAAAGTGGTAAAGTAAAAAAGTTACAGCCGGTAAAACAATTATGTTAAAGATGGGCAATGAATTTGTTCTGAAAAGTTATAACAGGTAAACGAATTAGGATAAAAGCGGTAAAGTATTATGTTATAGCTGGGCAACTAATTAAATTAAAAGTGGTCAATTATAGCCGATTACGCCCAATAGCTAAAATTTTTGCAAAATCGACATTAAGCATTGGTATGGCTCCGTATCTTCCTGATATATAACCCTTGCTATACTTTTCATCTTTTCTTACATTTTTTAATTCAGCTAAAGAGTACAAAACTGTAGATCTTTCTTCTGGTGTTAATTCAGTAAACCAGATTTGATCTCTTCTAAAAATATCAAGATCAAGCAAACCTGTTTCATGCGTTGTAAAAAACAATTGAGAATTGTTATTAATAGGTAAATCCATGAATACCTTTATCAGCCCATATAAAACAGCCTCATGCAAACTCGTTTCAAGTTCATCACAGATAAGAGTTTTATTGTTTGCCATGATATCAATCAATGGACACAGCAGAGCAAATAATTTACGAATGCCTACCGATTCCTCCTGCATCAGATCGGTTGAAAAATTATCGTATTTAACTTTAGCAGTTATTGCATCAATATTTTGTTTCAATAATAAATTTTTAAATTCTTCCGATAAAAAATCCGGAAATTGAGATGATTCAATTTTCTTTGTATCTATTGTGACATCTATGTCTTTAATGCCCATACCTAAATCTTGCATAAGTGTTATAACGGCATTTTTCATTTGAGGATTAGAATTCATTTGATAAAGTGAATAATTCATCCAATTATTTTGATTTAATGGATTATAAACCACCAGTTCCTCAACAAAGAATCTGTATGCGTCTATAATTTCACTAACATTACTAAAATTAGCCGCACAAGAAAGTAGTAAACGATTAGGTTTCAACACATCATTGCACGTTGCCAATTTTCCGGCAAATTTTCTTCCCGTACTAAAACCTTTATCGGCACGCTCAAATATTTTGGTTTGTCTTCCTTTAGGGACGTAATACAAATACTCATCAATTACAAGAAAATCTTTGAGGGTAAAGCCATATATATACCGAATCCCTTTAGTAACAAACTGAATTGAATATGTACTCTCACTACCACTAGAGTTCAGTTTATGTGGATTCTGCCTAATCCCTTGTCCAATCTGATGATTTATACTGTTCATAACAAGATTCTTAACAAAAATAATAGCATCTATAAAATTACTTTTTCCGGAACCATTGGCGCCGTATATCAACGCAGAGCGAAGTACTTTGTATTTTCCAAACGGAATTAATTTTTCTTTATGCGTATCATCTGTTCCTGCGAGTGCAGAAAACAAAATCTCTTTCTGTATAGACTTATGATTTGAACAGGAAAATTCTAATAACATTGCACCACCCCAAAAAACAATCATAATATATAATACCATATACAAAACATTTCACAATTCAATTTGTATTTTTTTCACAAAAACACAACTTATAATGCATATTACACACTTTTTAAATTACAATTTATTTATGATTATCCATAACTCTTAACCCAAATTCTTTTTTCACCAAAAAACTTTTACTCATTTCTCTGTCGCTACTGTGCCCGTTCACAGCAAACAGATGCAAAATCTCGTTTATTTTTGTAAAAAAATAAGATTAAGTATAAAATAAGTTGAGCAGGTCTCTGTTAAGGTTTTTCTGCAGAGGTTACCGGCAGTGCTTCATGGTAGCCGTCTGTCCGGAACATCCGGTACAGAATGCAGAAAAAAACGGAACGATAAATATATATAATAATAGCTAGCATTGGGATTTTACAATGTACCAAAATACCCCTAACAATTCATCCGGCAATGATCTTCAGAATACCGAGGATCCCGGCATTACCATCGTAAATGACGCAGCCGCCGAATCCGCGGCTCAGCAGCAGAGCGGACAGGACGCAGGCCCGTCAGAATCTGCCGGAACTGAAACAGTCAGTACAGCACATTCCATAGAAAAAGATCACTTGCAGGATAACAGATCCGGAAGCTACAGCTCCGATGATGAGGTCATTGGTCAGTACAGAGAGGAAAACTGGTTTGAGCTGGCACTGAAATATGCCGGGGTATTCGCCATTCTGCTTCTCTGCCGTGGCATTGTAGGTTTTGCCGACAGCATAACTACAAAATGCATTGTTGCCTTCACCCTGATTTTCATATTCTTCATTATTCCAAGAACCTTCTACATCCGTTATTACCACATATACCGCAATAACGAAATGAGTATGGATTTCAATGCCAGAAGCATTGTTGAACGCGTTGTCTACTCTACAAGAAGAAACCTGTCATCTATTTTCATGTTTACCATGACCGGTTTCATCCTTTTCTATACTCTGGTGGGCAGTTCAGCTGAAGGCCGTTTTCTGGTTCTCACCTCTTTTATCTTATATGCCGTGCTGAATTCACTGTTCAATCTGCCGATTGTCAGTAAAATCATGAAAGCCTCCAGAAAGCCGAATGTATTCCGCTTCTACAGAAGATTCATTGTCTGCTTCATTATCGGTATCATCACCTTCTCACTCGGATATTTCAGATACCAGCCATCTCTTACTTTAGAACAGAGTAAGGCTGTAATATTCGGGGGTTTTGAAACAGACTACGAAAACAACCTTTTCACTATTTTTCTGCAGACCATCAATTTTATCATTGCCAGCGTGGATTTCACCCTGCTCTCATTGAAAGGAACCTATTATTATGAACCGGTCAAGGCGGTACTTGTAGCCATTCCTCTGGGAATTTTCGGCTGCCAGACAGCAATAATCTTCAGTCTGCTGTGTATGCCTTTTGCCGAAATCGGATCCATGATGAAAAAACAGAAGTGGATGAAACAGAGAAAATGCTTCCTGTTCAGATACTGGAAAACCATCGCTCTTCCGCTCTTCCTTACCATATTTCTGGCAGTGACCTATAACTTCGGCTACCCTAAATATATTGAGTTCCAGCAGAAGGTCATGATGGATAATGACGACAAGATAAAGGCTGATGCCGAACTTATCGGAGGGGTCAAATACAAAAACGGCACCTTCAAGGAAATCAGCAAAGCCAAGCAGAACGGCCTTAATGAGCTGCACCTGCTTCTGACAACAGCAAGTACTGAAATCAATGACCATTTCAGTGAGCTTAATGAAACAGCAGAACTCTTTATAAACTGGTACCAGGCCCGCAACAAGCAGTATCCGTTTACCGCCGGAGACTCCCAGCTTAAACAGTCCTTCATCAGTACCATGAAAATAAAGAATCTGGACAATTCCCTCAACAACATGAGAAAGGATATAGCCAGAGCTGCTGAAGACATTCTGAATAAAACTAAAGAGAAAATTGACGAAATCCTGAAAAATAACAAGCTTGATGAAAAAGCAGAGGTCCGCAAGCTCAGCCAGAATATAGATCCTGATTCACTGTACATGTTCTACACTTCAGACAAGGTATCCTTCTCCCTGCTTGACGACCTGAAGCAGCAGATTAAACTGCCAAGCGTTGAAACCATTATAGTTAAGGAATTCGACAACCCTGATTCAGTCTGGTTCAACAACAAGGCTTCCAGAGCCATGCAGTCCATTGAGGATCAGCTATTCGGCACCGAGACTGAAGGAAACAGCCAGAATATTCCTGCCGAAGAGGAGGAATCCGACAATAAAATTATCAACAACACCATGCTGAAGCACCTTTTAGCAAGTCTTGACAGCTGCCGTATAGAGATAACAGAGGCTCTCGCAAATTCTCTTAAGCTGCCTCTTGAGGATCCGAACACCGGAAAGAGCAAGGACAGACCTAAGAACAATGCCATCGGCATTGATGAATCCGGTGATGTAGCTGATGATACAGCAGGAAACGATGCCGAAGATACAGCCAGAACCAAAACGGATAAGGCATCAGATAAAGCAGCAAACGGCTAACCTGAAAATAACATCCGGATTTTTCTCCGGTATCCTGTAACAACCGTACAGTAATCTAAGCTCATTTCCCGACAACTGGAAATGAGCTTTAATTTTTTAGAAAATATATTTATTTAAGAGTTCCAACAGCATATAACTGATACCGGCATAAGGCTGATAAATCCAAAATAGCGGGATCAGAACGTATAATTGTAAAAACATCTTCAGCTATAAATAAAAAACTTCCCCGTCAGTCTGCAGATCTCTCATAAAAAAAAGACCGGCATTTATGAGATACATAAACACCGGTACTTATACATTTCTGAAAGATTCCTGTCACGGATAAAACCTGAGGTAACAGATCCTTCTCAAACAGGATCTTCTGCTTTACGGGTCAGCTGCCCGAATACAGAACCCAAAACTGCTACATTATTTTTTCAATTCTGATGGAGCAGACCTTGTATTCCGGAATACGGGCGAATTTATCCAGGGCCGCATTAGTCAGCACATTGGCAAAACCGTCGGAGAAATGGAACGGCATCCAGGTTTCCCCTACTGATACCTTATCCCCGACTCTGGCACTGGTAACAATACTGCCGCGCCTTGAGGATAATCTTACCTTCTCCCCGTCGGCAATGCCCAGTCTTGCGGCATCCTCGTTATTGATTTCAATAAATGAGGAACCAGACTTTTCCACAAGTCCAGGAGTTCTTCCGGTCATAGCCATGGCATTGTAGTGATAAAGCACACGCCCGGTCATCAGAATAAACGGATACTCGTCATCCGGAAGCTCCTGACTTTCTCTATAAGGCGCAGGATAGAATAAACCTAGACCTCGAGAGAACTTCTGGGTGTGCAGAATCGGCGTTCCCGGATGATTTTTATCCAGACAAGGCCACTGCAGACTTTCACCGGCATCAAGACGCTTATGACTGATGCCGCCGAAGCTTGGCGTAAGCGAAGCAATCTCATCCATGATTTCATCAGCACGAAGATAAGGCTGCGGATACCCCATACGATTCATAAGATCGGTAAAGATATCCGTATCCAGACGCATTTCACCTTCTATGGTTACAGCCTTTCTGACCCTTTGTACCCGGCGCTCCGTATTGCTGAAGGTTCCCTCCTTTTCCGCATAGCTGGTACCAGGAAGAATAACATCAGCATACTCTGCCGTTTTAGTCATAAAGAGATCACAGAGCACGAAGAAATCAAGACTTTCCAGGGCTTTAATCACATGAGCCTGATCAGGATCGGAAACTACCGGATCCTCACCGAAAATAAAGAGACCTCTGATTTCCTTTCTAACGGCAGCCGGAAAGACGTCTGTGGCATGAAGTCCCGGTTTACGGCTGAGTTTCACCTTCCAGGCCTCTTCAAATTTCTGCACTACGCTTTCATTGACCACCTTCTGATATCCCGGAAAATCTCCCGGCAGGGCTCCCATATCACAGGCTCCCTGAACATTGTTCTGGCCGCGCAGCGGATTGACACCGCAGCCGCTTTTGCCCAGTTTACCTACAACCATGGCCAGGTTGGAAAGACTCATTACCCCTTCAGTACCTGATGAATGTTCGGTAACACCAAGACAGTAGATTATCGGAGCTTTTTTGGCTGTAGCATACATTCTTGCCGCTTCACGGAGCTGATCCACGTCAATATTGCAGATCTCCGCCACTCTCTCCGGGGTATAATCCTTAACCAGTTCCTTCAGTTCATTAAAGCCTTCAGTACGTTCACTGATGAATTTCTCATCAGCAAGTCCTTCATTGATGATGATATTAATCATACCGTTTGCAAAAGCCACGTTGGTTCCCGGCTTCAGTCTGATATGAATATCCGCCTCACGGGATAATTTTATCTTCCGCGGATCAACCACAATAAGGTGGGTTCCTTTTGACACCGCCTGTCTTATCTGCATACCGATTACCGGATGAGCCTCTTCAGGATTTGAACCTACCAGCAGAATAAGATCAACATCTCTGGTAATGTCACCGATAGGATTGGTCATGGCTCCTGACCCCAGTGTCATGGCAAGACCTGCCACGGTTGCTGAGTGACAGACACGGGCACAGTTATCCACATTGTTGGTTCTGAAGGCACAGCGCACCATCTTCTGCAGCATGTAGCAGTCCTCGTTAGGAGCACGGGAACAGGCGAAACCTGCCAGGGCATCCGCACCGTACTTTTCCTTAATCTCCCCGAATTTACGGGCAATCAGATCCAGTGCCTCATCCCAGGTGGCCTTTTCAAATTTACCGGTCTCCCTGTTCTTAATGAGCGGATGTCTGAGACGATCCGGGGAGTGCACAAAATTAAAGGAGCCGAATCTGCCCTTCACACACAGAAGCCCCCTGTTGGACGGACCGTTTGCCGGTTCAACATCAACAATTCTGTTGTCCTTTACCATCAGGTACATCTGACATCCGGTGGCACAGTGCGGACAGGTGGTAAGTACTCTGGTTACATTACCAGTCTGGTATTTACCCATGTTCTTGGCCACCAGTGCACCTGTCGGACATACCGCGGCACAGTTACCGCAGAGTTCACAATCTGTTTCCTTCCAGTCCGGTCCGAAGGGAGCATCAATAAAGGTTCTAGTGCCTATTTTGGAGGCGTTGAGCACTCCGTTACCCACTCTTCTGCTGCAGACACTGACACAGCGCTGACAGCCTATGCAGAGTTCCGGATAATAAGCCAGAAAAGGATTGTCCGTTTTCGCCGGAAGTTTGGCATCATCACTCGAATACGGATTCTCCGTTGTAGGCAGCTCCAGTTCCGTAGCCAGCTTCTGCAGTTCACAGTCACCGCTCTTACAGCAGCTAAGGCAACGGACTGTATGGTGCGACAGCATAAGCTGCAGAACAAACTGACGGGAAAGCTTCACCTTTTCGGAATCGGTTTTTACCACCATGCCGTCCCAGACTTTGGTATTGCATGAAGGGAAGAGATGGGAATGCCCCTCAATCTCCACCACGCACATTCTGCAGGCGCCAATCTCGTTCACTTCCTTAAGATAACATAGAGTAGGTATATAAATACTGTTTTCCCTTGCGACCTCAAGTATTGTCTGACTGTCCATGGCCTCATAGCTGCGGCCGTTTATAACAATATTAACCTTCTCAGCCATTATAAAAGCCCTCCCTTCATGGTTCCGCTACCGAAGACATCACATCTCAGACACTTACTGCATTCCTGCATAGCCTCTTCATGAGACATGCTGTTTTCCACAGGACAGAAGCTCTTTTTTCGTTCTCTGGCTGATTTTTCCGTAAGATTAACCCTGCCGAAGTGATGGCGCATATTACTCTTTACATGCGGAATATCGAAATTCTGCATGTAGGCATGATGGAAGCCTAGATATTCATCAATATTTATGGCAGCCACCTTGCCGGCTCCTATAGCCATGATGGCGGTTGCCGGACCGCTCACACAGTCACCGCCGGCAAAGACACCAGGATGATCCTTCATGGCCGTAGTGTTATCAGTAATAAAGGTTCCTCTAGGACTTACCTCAAACCCCGTAAATTGATCTGTGACTACTGCCTGACCTATGGCCATAAAAATGATGTCACACGGAATCTCATAAGGTTCCTTATCAGCATCACGAACCGAAGGCATACCGGTTCGTTCATCATAATGACCGGTAATCTGAGGTTGAGTAATAAGTCCCTTTACATTGCCGTTTTCATCAACCTTGATTTCCACAGGGGAGTACATGGTCATAAGTTCCACACCTTCCTCTATTGCCCCTTGGATTTCCGAAGGCAGAGCGGTCATATCCACCTGTCTTTCACGAACAGCCAGCGTAACCGAAGCAGCCCCGCAGCGGATGGCTGAACGGGCACAGTCCATGGCCACATTACCTCCGCCGATGACCACAACGTCCTTACCGGTAAAATCAGGAAGATCTCCGTGTCCGATATGATCCAGCATTTCCACAGCGGATGCCACATTCGGATTGTCGTAGTTCTTTATCGGTATAACCCTGCCCTTCTGCGCCCCGATGGAGAGGTAGACGGCATCATATTCCTTTTCCAGAGATTCTGTGGTTATTTCCGTGCCCACAGGAGCATTGAGACGCACCTCTATACCGCCGACAGCAAGGAGTGCTCTGATATCCTCATCAAGACGATCTTTAGGCAGACGGTAGTTCGGAATACCGTATCGCAGCATTCCCCCAAGCTTTTCCTTAGCCTCATATATCACCACCGAGTGGCCCATTCTGGCCAGAAAATAGGCGCAGGTGAGACCTGACGGACCGCCGCCAACCACTGCAATTCTTTTTCCTGTCGGCACATTTCTCGGAGGTGTGGAGATAGTATCCACATGAACCTCGTCCACGGCAAATTTTTTCAGACCACGGATATTGATAGCAGAATCAATTAAAGACCGGCGGCACTGCATCTCACAAGGGCGTTCACAAACGTAGGCGCAGGCTGTCGGAAACGGATTGTCCTCACGGATAAGATTGATGGCGTCAGCATAGCGCTCCGCCCCTATAAGTGAAATATATCCTGGAATGTTTACATTGGCAGGACAGTTGTACATGCACGGCACTTTTACCGATACGTTGGACTGACATTTATGATTTTCTATATGGTAGAGATACTCATCCTTGAAATTCTTGATATTTGAAAGCACCATATAGGCAGCTTCATAGCCGATGGCACAGTCAGCAGTGTCTTTAATGTTCTGAGCCAGCCACAGCATGTTTACATAAAGATCCATGTCAGCACCGCCGTCAAGAATCTTCTGCATCATCCGTTCAAGCTGTTCCAGACCTTTGGCACAGGGAACACACTTGCCGCAGGTCTGGCTGCGGGCGGTACGCAAATATGCAATATGTGTTGATATACAGCATACCCCGGGAGGATTTGCCAAAACTCTTTTTTGAAAAGTTCTCAAAAAACTGTTGAGAATCCTGCTTCTCTGAGTATTCTTCAGTTCCTGTTTTTTATACATTTAATGCTCCACACGCCGTTTGTAATTATTATTTATTTTCTGTTTACGGGTTATCCGGATTATTGTCAGTCATTAAACAATCAAGGTTAGTGCCGGAATACTGTTTTAACCGTTCACATATTATGACGGCCTTTTCAGCCGGCATTCTATTGTTCAAAAAGCAACTCAGTAAAAAACTACCTTAGCTTACATTTAATCAAAAATTTTAACATGTGTTTTTTATAAAACTGTCAATATGTAGCAATTGAATTATCACTGTTTGATACAGTTAAAAAAAGAGGCAAAACAGGTTCCTGCATCCGATAAATTCAACATATATCACTGTTTTTTGGAAATAATTATATTTTATGCGTGATAATATCAGGAACGGACAATAATACAGTCTTTTAAATGAACATCATACTATGGAATCAGTATTCAAAGTTTTATTCTCATATTCTGCAGTATTCTCCATAATCCTGAAAAAAACACCTTCACTGCCGGTTATGAGGATTGTTTATTAAACTCCGGTATTCCTCCGGAGTGTTTACATTAAGATAATTAAATGTATATTCCGATGGAACAGGTACTTCCCTGTATGCTGTTTTCCTGATGATGTCACGGAGCCTGAACTCCCCTGAATTAATACTCTCCTCAAAAAAAGGAAGCACCCTTTTAGAATATAGAGATGCAAGCGGCTGCCACCTGCCGGAAACAGCTGGAATAAGCACATCCTCTCCGCTATATATGGAAATCAATCTGTATGCTTCATCCCTGGTAAAGCACGGCATGTCGCATGCAAGAAACAACACGACCTCCGCTTCACTTCGCCGGAGAACAGAGAGAATCCCCCCGGCAGGCCCCGCTCCGGAAATCTCGTCAACAACCGGAACAAAGTCCTGAACCTCATAACTCCGCTCAGCATTTACCGAAAGATATCGTTCCGGAAAAAAGCTCATCCTGCCGCATATCTTCTGTAAAAAGGTTTCGCGAGCATTAAACATAAGTCCGGCCTTGTCCGTCCCCATGCGTGACGACTGACCGCCGGTCATCACGGCAACCCCTATCCGGCTAATCAGCATGAAACACCCCGTGGACTCCGCCCTCCTTGTGCAGAAGTCTAATGTCGCCGATACGCATATCCTTCTGTACAGCCTTACACATATCATATACCGTGAGCGCCGCCACCGATACAGCGGTAAGAGCCTCCATCTCCACTCCGGTGGCTCCGCGGTTTTTCACGGTAGCCTGAATTCTCACTGCAGAACGTTCCTCAACCGGGTAAAGCCCGACATTAACACCGCTAAGCATCAGCGGATGACACATAGGAATGAGTTCAGATGTACGTTTTGCCCCCATAATGCCGGCAATCTGTGCCACCGTGAGTACATCACCTTTTTTTATACCGCCGCTTACTATAAGGGCAAATGTTTCCGGATTTACGTAAATATAGCCCTCAGCCACAGCGATTCTTGATGTATCATTTTTCTCAGATACATCAACCATCCGGCATCTGCCATTTTCATCAAAATGTGTAAAATCCCCCATGACGGAATCAACCTCCAATTCTTTTCATTCTGCCGGCATTTCCGGTAGCGCCGGAACCATCCTTATAATCCTGCGGTTTATGCCTTATCGCCTCTTTTAAAACTCTGACCGTATCCTCAAAGGAGAGTCCCTTGACACTGTATTCGTTATTTTTTAAAAGACATGGCCGGACACTGCCGTCAGAAAGCACCCGGATACGGGAGCAGCGGTGACAGAAGCATGATGACATCGGGGAGATCACCCCGATGCGTCCCGGAGCCCCGGGAATACGGTACATTTCTGCTACACCTTCCCCATCACAACCTGCACCATTCTTCTCAAGATGCGGAAGCGCCTCAAATACAGCACTCCGTGATACAAAGCTTCTCAGATAGTCCTTTCCGGTCACCGCAGCCGGCATCAGTTCAATAAATCGTAAATCCACCGGGTACCTTTCAGTAAGAGCAGCCAGTCCGGCAACCGCCTTTCCGTCATCATTAATCCCGCGAAGAAGAACGGCATTGATTTTCACTGCGGAAAATCCTGTCTGCACTGCCCGTGCTATTCCAGAGAGCACTTTATCCAGAGCATCTCTTCCGGTAACCCTGCGGAAGACATCAGGGTCAATGGTATCCAGACTTATATTAACCAGATCCACCCCTGATGCTTTGAGTTCTTCTACTGCAGATGCCAGATAAAAACCGTTAGTGGTAATGCCCAGAGTTTTGATATGCGGGACACTTTTCACCATACGGCACACCTCCATAATATCCCGGCGTATAAGCGGCTCACCGCCGGTAAGCCGGACCTTGGTACAGCCGATCTCCGCAGCAGCTCCTACTATTACCTCAGCCTCCTTTAGAGAAAGCTCATTCCTCATCAATGGTTCACAGCTGCCACTGTCGCAGTAAAAACACTTAAAATTGCACCTTGGAGTAAGCGATAGGCGCAGATAATCAATCTTACGGGAATATAGATCTTCCACCGGCTAGTACCTTCCGAAAGTGCAGTTTGGAAAATGACATTTACTGCAGCCCTGACAGAGACCGCCAGCCCCCAGATTAAGAATATCCTCTCTGGTGAACTTTACACCGGTAAAAATCTGCGGCAGCAGCACGTCCAGCATGGTAACGGGAAGAGCTATGGCCGCTCCGGGAACTCCAAGAAGTGTAACACCTCCAAGATAGGCCACAAGAGTCATGTTACCAGGCTGAGCCGGCATACCGTAGGAGATAATTTCAGCACCGAGGCTTTTGATGGCTCCCGGAGTCAAATCATCGGGATCCACCGACATTCCCCCGGTAAAAATTATCAGATCCGCACCTTTTTTAAGGAAATCGCCGGCAGCCCCCGTGATCATTCCCAAATCATCATCACAGAGGGTAACTCCAAGAATTTCCGCCGGAAATGAGTCAAGCTTGCTCCGGAGAACAGGTTCAAACTTATCTTTGATTCTCCCGTGATAAACCTCTGAGCCGGTAACAATAATGCCGGTTTTCATTTTTCTGTAGGGCAGAATATTGAAAAGCCGGCGTCCCTTTGCAAGTTCCTCGGCTCTCACTATTTTATCCTCCTCAGTGGTAAGCGGCACGATTCTCATAGAGGCGAGCTTCATGCCGGGCTTTACGGGATAATGATTGGGAATGGAGGTAATGGTAATGTCACCGATATGATTTATCCGGTTAAGGAGATCCTCGTCCACGGTAAAGAGACCTTCATTTTCGGCAGTCATCAGCATTTTTCCTTCCGCCGGTCCGGAAAAAACGGCTCCGGGAGTGGCACTTATAGCTGCAAGTCTCTGGGCGCAGTCATCCTCATGCAGTTCGTTGAGTGTCTCATCCCAGACAAAAACATGCCGTTTCCCGATATTCAAAAGATGCTCCACATCCTCTTCCCGGATTACCGTGTTTCTTTTAAAGGCCACGCCCTTAAAGCCGTCACGCATTTCCGTGATATCGTGACACAGCTTCATGCCGACAGCCTGCTCTACTGCTACTTTTTTCATTTAAACTCCGAGAAAAAACTAAACTATATCATAAAACCGTCCAGCACATCCCCGGCATGAACCGGACCATGTTCAGGAGGAACAATAACCATAAGGTTGGCTCCGGCCATACTGCTGATAACCGCATTTCCCTGATCAGCAGGAGGTTCCATGGTAACCACCCCGTCGGCAATAACCATCCTGCCTCTTATAAGCCGTTCTCCTTTGGCTCCTTTAGCAAAATCCCCGGTCATTTTCACCCTGATGATTTCCGGAAGGTAATTCTCCTCACCGGCGTACTTTCTTAAAAGAGGTCCGGCAATACAGTAAAAATTGGTCATGGCTGAAGCCGGATTTCCGGACAGGGCAATACATGGTTTTCCATTCTTGAAGCCGTACGCACAGGCCATTCCGGGTTTCATCTTCACCCCGTGACACCTGATGGATACTCCCGCCTTTTCCATGGCCTCAGGTACCACATCGTAATCCCCGGCGGAAACCCCGCCGGTGATAATCACACCGTCATAATTATCCAGACATCCGGCGATAAGCTCACATGTTTCCTCAGCATCATCCCCGGCAAGTCCGGCATAGAAAGCTTCGAAGCCGCATCTTGTAAGCTCTGCGGCCAGCATATATCTGTTGGTATTGTATATACTGCTGCCTGACAAATGATCCCCAACTTCAGTAAGCTCATTTCCGGTACTGATAACAGCCAAACGAAGCTTTTTATAGACATCAACAGTCTTCATTCCCTGTGAAGCCAGCATCCCTGTAACCGCTACATCGGCAATAGTGCCCCTGCCTGCAAGAAGCCTGCCTGCTTTGACATCCTCACCAGCCCGCACAATGTTCTGACCGCTTCTTAAAGGAGCTTTAAGAGTCACTGACCTGGCATCAAAAACCGTATCCTCGTATTTCTGTACGCAGTCGGCACCGGCAGGAATCGGGGCACCGGTAAGAATTTTTACAGCCTCGCCGGCACCAACCGGAGCTCCGGCTTCATCACCGGCCTTAATCTCATAAAGCACTCTGAGGGTGACCGGATGCTCCTCCGAAGCATTCGCTACATCCGCACTTCTGAGGGCATAGCCGTCGAACGGAGACCTGTCGTAATGAGGAATCATCATAGCCGCCCTTATGTCGGTGCTGAGAACTCTCCCGAAAACCTCGGAGATGTCAACCTTTTCCACACCGGTGATCCCGGTCTCTGCAAGAAGTGCGTCCCGCGCTTCTCTGAAATTTGTTTTTTTCAGCACTCGCATAAATAAATCCTCACAATCATTCACATAAAGGCATTACGGCCGTGTCAGGAATAAAAAGACTAATCTCCTTTCTCTCATCACTGTGCCACATATCCTTTGATACCTGCCAGAAAAGAGGCAGTCCGTCCGGGAGATCCTTCCGGTAAAGCTCCACGATATAATTAAAAAGATTCTCCGTTACTCCAGAGATAATAAAATCATAAAAGCGTCCCTGAACTGCGGTGTTTTGACCTGTTTTAATATCATTCATTCTGAGCCCGGCCATGATAACCTGCCCGCTACAGAGGTGATTCCCGGCAGTCACGTTAATTCCCCAGCCCGGCACATGCAGCACACCCCCTGTATCAAGAGAGGCCGGAACAATATTTTTAACTCCGGTAAGACGGGCGGCATTTACGGTACGGGGATTTTTAAACACCTCACCGACCTCACCCTCGGTCTCCTTCATGCCTTTATGCATAACAATAACCCGGGAGCTCAGTCTGTACACCTCATCCCGGTTGTGGGAGACCAGCAGTACTGTTCTTCCATACCCCCGCATAAGCTCCGCCACTTCATTCTCCACGGCAAAGCGCAGATGCTCATCAAGAGCGGAAAAGGGTTCATCGAGCATAATTATTTCCGCATTATTCACAAGAATTCTGGCAAGAGCAGTACGCTGCATCTCCCCGCCGGAAACGGACGTTGCCGGCTGATTACACACGGATGTAAGATGCAGTCTCTTTATGACATTCTCTGTAATTTCCCTCCTTGCGGCTGACGATTCTGCATTTCTAACCGAGCAGAGAATATTTTCATAAACCGTCATGTTTGGGAACAGCGCATAGTTCTGAAAAAGATACCCCACCTTCCGCTTCTGCGGCGGCAGGTTGATTCTTTTCTCCGAATCAAAAAGAACCCGGTCATTGAGAACAATGCGGCCTCTGTCCGGGGTAGCCACTCCGGCTATGCATTTCAAAGTCATGGATTTGCCGCATCCGGAGGCGCCGAGCAGTGAGGTAATACCTTCACCGGCATTAAAAGCCACCCGGAGACAGAAATTATCCAGATTTTTTTCAATATCAACGGTAAGAGACATTTAAATTCTTTTCCTGCGGTTTTCCAGCATATTCATAAAAAACAGCACCACAAACGAAATCAGGAGATTAATAAGAACCCATCTCACAGCCAGATCATCGTTTTCCGTGCGCCACAGCTGATAGACTGTGGTGGATATAGTGGCTGTCTCATGAGGAATATAGCCTGACACCATGCTGGTGGCTCCGTACTCGCCGAGAGCTCTGGTAAAAGAAAGCACCAGACCGGCAATAATACCGGATTTGCATACCGGCAGCATCAGACGCCAGAAAATATAGGTATTGCTAAGCCCCAGAGTCTGAGCCGCCTGAGTGATATTCACGTCAAAGGACTCAAAAACACCGCGACAGGTACGATACATCAAAGGAAAGCTTACAACGGTGGTGGCAAAAACCGTTGACCACCAGTTCATGGTAAGCCGCAGGTCGAACCACTCCAGAAAGAAACCTCCCAACAGACGGTGTGGACCGAGAATCCGCAGCAGCAGATAACCGATCACCGTAGGAGGCAGCACCAGTGGGATGGTAAGGAGCACGTCCAGTACTCCTTTAACCGCACGCGGCAGTCTGGAGATGTAATAAGCAGATGCCGTACCGATAAAAAAAATGATTACCGTTGAAATCAGTGCTATTCTTACAGAGTTATATAACGGGTATAAATCCATACTTTCACCGTGATCACTGCTGTCTGCTGCGATTTTTACTCACCGGGAGAGTCCAGATTCAGGACGGTAAAGCCCACACTTTCAAAAATTCTACGTGATTCATCATTTTTAAGATAATTCACAATGTCCCTGGCCTCTTTCTGATGCTTTGACTGCTTAAGTACAGCCACCGGATATACAACCTTTCCGACCATCTCGGTATTTGCAGTATCCACGAAGGTAAGACCGGCGGAATAGGCATCAGTGGAATAAATGATACCGGCATCAGCCACCCCCTCCTTCACCTGAGTGGTTATCTCCTTGACATTATTGCCGACGGTAATGGTTTTGCTCCGGTATAAATCATCCATATTAAGACCGTAATAGGCAAAAAGCTTCTGGGTATACTGTCCCACCGGTACATCGCTGTTTCCTATGGCAAGAAGCACCATGCCCTCGTTAAGAGAATTTACCAGTTCAGCAAAGCTGCCGATATTCTTCGGGTTGCCGTTAGGAACTGCAAGCACCACCTTGTTTTCTAATAGATTCACGCGGGTGTCACTCAGTACATAATCGGCTCCGGGGGCTGCCTTGCCGGAATTTTTGTCAAGTTCATTCATCTGTTTTGTCGATGCCGACATAAATATATCGCAGTAGGCACCTTCTACAATCTGGGTTTTCAGAGTTCCTGAAGAATCAAAACTGAAGACAATATCTACATCAGGATGCTCTTTCTGATATTTTTCAGCAACGGAGGAAAGTGTTTCCGTCATGGAGGCGGCGGCAAAAAAGGTAATTCTGTTTTTTTGAGATTTTTCCTGACTGCCTTCAACAGCTGACTCATCACCGCATCCGGAAAAAAGAATCAGAGATAATCCCAGTACTGAAAAAATGCCTGAGGCTTTTTTTAAATTCTTCATAATCATTTTTTCTCTTAATAATCGTTATCTTATTCTTCTCAATAATATTCTTTCACTCGGAACAGACCTTACAGATTATCTGTAAATCAAAAAAGCTTCCGCTCAACTCACACCCTTCCGCATTCCCCGTCACGCCCTAGAAGAATACCGAGACCGTGTCCTAGCTCGGCAAGGCAGACATCAAGGCATTCCTCCACGGCCTTTCTGCTCCCGGGAAGATTCACTATCAGGGTCTCGTTTCTGATCACCGACGCTGCTCTCGAAAGCATAGCTCTTCTGGTTATTCTAAGTGATTCGGCTCGGATGGCCTCAGCAATTCCGGGTGCGTTGCGGGTGGCCACTGCGAGAGTAGCCTCTGGCGTGATATCACGCTGTGAAAAACCTGTTCCTCCGGTGGTAATAATGAGATTTACCTGCCGTTCATCAGCAAGACGTATAAGCTCACGCTTCAGCATCTCCTCATCATCGGGAAGAAGAAGATATTCTATAACATCATATTTTTCTGCAGTGAGCCTCTCCCTAAGAAGTCTGCCACTTTCATCCTCACGCTGTCCTGCTGCGCCCTTATCACTCATGGTAATCACAGCAGCGGTGTAACCGGTATGCTCTTTTTTCTCCATAACCGTAACCCTGTCCCCTTTTCTGATAATCCCGCCTTTTATCACCTTCGCAAAAATGCCGTTCCGGGGCATGATGCATTCACCCATTTTCTTAAATATGGCGCAGTGACTGTGGCACTTTTTCCCAATCTGGGTAATCTCCAGTACACAGTCCCCCGAGACAAGCCTCATGCCTGGTGATATTGCCGTAAAATCGATACCTTCAACAATCAGATTCTCACCGAAATCACCGGGAATGACACCGGCTCCTCTGGCATTGAATCCGGCGATTTTATCCTGTGGCAGCAGACTTATCTGCCGGTGCCATTTTCCTGCATGGGCATCATGTTCGATCCCCCAGTCGGCAATCAGCCTGGCCTCTGGCACTTCACTCTTTGCTGTTCCCTTTGTGAGACTTATGCAGATGTTGCGGATTATTCCAGCTTCGTTACTCATTTTATTCCGTTATTTTTCTACTGATACTTATTCCGTTTTAATACTGATTATTTCTTTATTTGTGTTTTCATGCATCCTGACTCTTACTGTGATGACCGGAGCATCCTTTACAGAATCCGCGGCACGATGCAGGTCTTTCCAGATGCTTTACGGGAAGAGTGAGCTGAGGTACATTTTTTTCAATAAAACCTGCAAGCTCACCGATACTCTCATCATCAAGCGCGTTGAACCGTGGGAGTGCTGAAGTCCCTGAAACAGAATCCGCCGCAACCCCGGCAACGGCAAAGGTTTTTTCAGTAAGGCGTTCCGCGAGTTCCACCGGTTCTCCTAAACAGACAACACGGGGCAGATCGAATTCATATCCCCCTTCCACAATACAGAAATCAAGTCCGGCAGGCTCTAAAAGAGCCAGAGTCCGGCTGATATCCATAGGCTCCGAGTAAATAAAATCCACCTCCCTTCTGCCGAATGCCACCACCACATCTGCACCAGCAGCGGCATGTCGTGCCGTATTTGTTTTCTTATCAGAATCAAGAGAAAACAGCGGGCAGTTGATACATTTCAATGTACCCACACGGTACCCCCGGTGCTTCAGTTCTTTAACCAGATTTTCGACAGTCGTGGTTTTTCCGGATTTCCGGACGCCGACAATTTGTAAAACTTTCATGCCTTATGTCCTGTCACAATATTCCGCCGGGATGTTAAGAAAAACCGGGATGCCGGTTTCTGCCGTAATATGGCACGTAAAAATATTAGCCTAATTCCTCCGGGACTGCATTATGGTCATCGGCAATTTTTGACATGAAATAACATTTTGTCCAATTTTGTCTGTTCTTTCCTCAGGACAGAAGGTACCGGCGCTTTTCTTAACTGGAAATAATGTTTTTCCGGGAAATCTCATCCGGAATAAACTGCAGAATGAGCAGTCCGGCAGAAGGTATCTGCAGCCTTTTTCAGGTAAGCTCCTCCTGTCTAAAAAAACGTCCGGTAAAAGGCCCTGTGAATTTTCAGAAAAATGCTCCGGCAATGTCAGTTATTCATGTCAGATTTTGTCTCTTATGTTACAATAGTCACAGTTATTTATTATTGGCAGACCTCAGGTGGCAGCGGCAGGTTTGCAGGTTTTCTGTAATTGGGACATATCATGAAAATTACCGTATTATTAAGTGGAGGACTGGACAGTTCTACCTGTCTAGCCCTGGTCGTAAGTAAATATGGTTCTGAAAATGTTGAAGCTCTAAGCATTCACTACGGTCAGAAGCATGATCGTGAAGTGCGTTCGGCACAGGCTGTTGCGGACTATTACGGAGTTAAACTTACGATTCTTGATCTTTCACCTGTTTTTGCCGGTTCCAACTGTTCCCTGCTGAATCATTCTTCAGAAGAGATTGAACATCGCAGCTACGCTGAACAGTTAAAGGATTTAGGCGGTACCGGAACTGTTAATACCTATGTACCGTTCCGCAACGGACTGATGCTTTCGGCAGCAGCAGCCGTAGCCCAGAGCAACGGTTCAGACGAAATCTGGTACGGAGCCCATAAAGATGATGCTGCGGGAAGAGCCTATCCAGACTGCACTCCGGAGTTTGTGGATTATATGGGAAAGGCTATTTATGAAGGCACCGGCCATGAAATCAAACTGGTAGCTCCTTTTATTAACAGCAACAAGGCGGATATCGTCAGACAGGGACTTGCCATGAAGGTTCCTTATGAGCTCACATGGAGCTGCTATGAGGGCGGGGAAAAGCCGTGCGGTACATGCGGCACCTGTATTGACCGCATCAATGCCTTTAAGCTTAATAACGCCATAGACCCGCTCATGAAGTAAGAAGGTTCTGTCACTGTTTCGGATTCTCAATATGAAGCTCTACTTCCGTTATCCGGTGAACTTCATGACGTAGGTACCAGATACAGTTGCTACATACAGGAATGCAGTTTACAAAACAGAATTAAATCTCTCTTTAGCTTAGGTTCATAAGATTATATTCAGCAGAATTTAAGTTTTGGATTTTTAAAATTTAAAATATACGTTGTTAATAAAAAAGACTCTGCAGGGATCCCGGTGACATACAGATGCCGGCGAACCCGATGTTTTATCGAGAATTTGGTATATTCAATGTACAAAGTAAAAAAAAGAATTGTTATCAGCGCCGCTCATTATTTAAAACTCGACTATGAAAGCAAGTGCACCAATCTTCACGGTCACAACTGGATAATTGATGTTTACCTTAAGAGCCGCACCCTGGACAAAAACGGCATGGTTATGGACTTCAGTCTCATCAAGAAAAAGATCAAGGATGCTCTTGATCACAAGGTAATCAACGATGTTATTGATGTCAATCCTACCGCTGAAAACATTGCCTTCTGGGTATGCGAACAGCTCCAGCCTTACTGCTACCGGGTTGATGTTGAAGAAAGCCCGCAGAACAGTGCGTCCTATGAAAAGGATGACACAGCAGAGTAGAATTCCGTTTTCCTGTTACCCGCAGAGGTAACGGGGCTTCGTTTATCTGTTTATCTCCGGAATTCTTTTTTCCAGATTCATAACATGTACACAGCCATAAGATCTTCAAAAAACAAATGACAGAGAATGCTTTAAACATTACCTTATCAGCAAATCCGGCCGAATCCCGCTTTCCCGTATCCGAGATATTCACCTCCATCAACGGTGAAGGAACCCTGTCGGGGGAACTTGCCGTTTTCATTCGTCTCTGTAACTGTAATCTCCGCTGCTCCTACTGCGACACCTCCTATGCATGGAAAAGCGACAGCGCCGTGATTATGACCGCTGCGGAAATTATTGACCGGGTTAAAAGCGTCGGAAAGAACATCCGTAACATTACTCTCACCGGCGGCGAGCCGTTTTTCCGGAGAAATGCCGCCGATCTTTTAAAACTGCTCTCTGATGAAGGATACCTTATCAATATAGAGACCAACGGCTCCATCGACCTTAAGCCGTACCTTGACCTTCCTTTTTCAGGCAGTCTGATTTTCTGCTGTGACTATAAGCTCCCGGCAAGCGGTGAGGAAAAAAGAATGCACCTCCCGAATATTGATCTTCTGCGGCCGCAGGATGTACTGAAACTGGTTATCGGGTCAACAGAGGATTTTACCAGATCACTCGAAATTATCCGCGAGCGGCATTCAGAAAGCTACATCTACCTTTCTGCTGTATTCGGCAGGGTTGAGCCTATGGAAATAGTGGAAAAGCTGCTTGCCTGGTCCAAAGAGATATCTACTGAAAAAATCAGGGTACAGCTCCAGCTGCATAAATATATCTGGAATCCTGAAATGCGCGGCGTCTGATTTACTAGAGGAGAAAACCGTGTGTCACATGACCGCAGTTTTCCCCCCGATATCATCCTGATTTATCCCTATCTTACTTAACCCGAAAAATCTAAAAAAAAAACACCGTCTCAGCCAGTCAGTACTAAAACCGCCGCCTTAACTAATAAACATTGCTAGATTTATCCCAGTTTTATATTTTTTTTTGCAGACTATCGAACTATTGCTGAATATATATATCATAATTATAGTGAAAGGCGGTTACAGTGTGGATTATTCCCCATCATATTTCAGGCTCCTCTTCCTACGGCAGTCATTTGCATGTACACAGTCCGCTCCGGAATGAGATCCTGTTTTCCCCGTACCTGCCATCAAAAAACAAAAAAACAAAAAAACAAAAAAACAAAAAAACAAAAAAACAATAATATAAAAGATGCGCCGTCTGTTCTGCCATCACTGTCTACGTATTTTGAAAGGACAGTGAACCGGATAAAACAGCAGACAGTCACCAAAAGAAAAGAACTCTGACAACGGCACAAACACTTTTAATCCGGGGAGGCAACATGAATAAATTACTCAAAAACCTTGTTATCTGTTCAATGATGGCTTTTAGCTCCGCATCATTGACCACTGGATGTACCAATTCCGGTCAGCATGTTTCACAGTACCGCGATTTGAACGTTCGCATAAACTACTCTTCCACCTTTCAGCTTGAACCAGGTGTCCGCTATCCGGAAGCTGTATACTTCAGTCTGAGAGATTTATCAGGTACAGGACTGGATCAGATATTCAACCGTCAGATGACTGAAAGACTTATGCAGTATCCTAACGTATATATCACCCATGATCCCCGCGAAGCCGATATTGTCGTCTATGCAACAATCTCAGCTACCGACAACCGTAGCAGTCATTCCACAACCGGCGTGATTGCCGGAGCCGCCACCGGTGCCATTGCCGGCAGTGTGATAGCCTCATCAAGACATGGTTCCAGATACTATCATCACCATCATCATACCCATGCCTCTGATGCCCTGCCACTGATTCTTGGTCTGGTCGGTGCCGGTATCGGCTATGCTATTGATGACAGTCTTTCAATTAACACTCTTTACATTAATACTGATATTGAAGTGCATCAGAAAAACAGCGAGGGGACCTTTAACAAGTACACAACCTCTGTTCAGGCCTCAGGACAGCAGCTCAACATGAACAAGCGTCAGGCTTCCGAGGAAATTCTCGGCAGAATCAGTGAAGGTATTGCCCAGCTGATTAAACACTGACATGCAGAACGGCTGTATTAGTTCTGGAACGGATTTAATCATGCCGTATAAATATTTTTGATTGTTACCATGCCGGTATACCTGATACCGGCATTTCTTTTTTTCTGAATAAATAACCTGATGCATCCTTAACACCTTCTTTAGCGCATCATCCTCCATCTTTACCGCCAAACCTCAGCACCAAAGAAAAAGCACAGCCTCATACTTCTGAAACCGTGCCTCTTACAGGAACTTTCCGGCTGTTATTACATGCCGGATGAATTATTGTATTTTTGAATTATCAGATCTGGTGTGCTTTTCTGTATTCAATAATATCTAAAATACTTACAACAGTCATGCCATGCTGCAGACCGAAGGCTACCACCTGCGGAAGACGTGCCATGGAACCGTCATCATTGGTAAGTTCACAAAGAACACCGCTTGGATTCAATCCGGCCATTCTTGCCAGATCAACTGAAGCTTCAGTGTGTCCGTCTCTTACCAGAACACCGCCGGTTCGTGCAGTCAGAGGGAATACATGTCCAGGATGACGCAGATCTGAAGGCTTAGCATCAGGATTGATAGCTGCTTTGATCGTGGTTAAACGGTCATGAGCGCTTACACCGGTGGTAACCCCCTCGGCGGCTTCAATGGTTATGGTAAAGGCGGTACCGTATGAACTGGTGTTATCAGCAACCATCTGTGGCAATTCCAGCTGTTTCATCTTTTCTTCAGGCATACACAGACAGACAATACCAGAGCAGTAGCGGATCATCATGGCCATCTGCGCCTCAGTCATCTTCTCAGCTGCAAAAATAATGTCACCTTCATTTTCACGGTTTTCATCATCAACAACTAAAACCCCCTTTCCGTCACGCATTGCCTGTAAAGCCAGTTCTACACGTTCACAAGGATTATCTGCAAAAAGATTTAATAAATTAAATTGACTCACAATCTGACTCTCCGAATATATTTATGGTAAGTCAGGGCTGGCTGCTAGTAGAATAAAGAACCTTAAGGCGGATCTTTAATACGAATAATACGGATTATTCTGATACTATACTCTCTCCTATCCGGACTTTTACCGTCGGCTCGGGAATTACACCCGGATCTTACCTCGGAAGGCTCGTGGGCTGTCACCACCGGTGGGGACTTTCACCCCGCCCTGAGAATTTTCATATTTTACAATAAAAATTGGATGTTAAACACAAAAATCACCTAAAACATGTAAAAAAAGTAGCATTTTATCAGATTACCTGCATTCAGACATGGTAAAAACCTGAGATCTGCCATACAGTTCTTTTTGCCAAAAAACACCTTTTTCTATCGCCTCCGGCAGTGCTTCTTTCTCCGCTGTTCCGTCCCTCATCCGCCTTTTTCCGGTAAAACCGTGCGCATACACAAAAAAAGAAGACAAAAGTAATAAAGCATCTCTCATCTCGGCAATTTCTGTTATAATCCATTGACGGTGCTCAAAACACGTGCAGTCAGCTGAAAAACATAAAAAGTATTTAAAATGCCGACAGCATCAGGCATCTGCCTCCTTAGAAAACGGTACATAAGAGCATCTGTAACAGCCGGATATATAAAACCGGATAAACCGGAGGCTGTTAATTCATAATATTTTTAGGACTTGGTATATTTTATGAAAATTCGTAACTCTTTAATTTTAGCTTCTCTAGCCTCATTAGCAGTTTTATCAGCCCCGGCACAGGCTGAATATACCCAGACAGAAATTGAAAAAATCATTCATGATTACATCATAAACAATCCTGACGTTTTAATCGAAGCTTCAGCCAAAGTCATGGCACGCCAGAAAGAAATCGAAGATATGGAAAAGCAGCAGCACATCGCCTCCATTTCTGCAAACAAGATGTTTCCTCAGTCAGGCCCTGCTAAGGCTGACCATGTAATCATTGAATTCTTTGACTATAACTGCGGTTACTGTAAGAAAGCCAAGCCTCTGCTTATCGATCTTCTGAAGGAACATAAGGATACCAGATACATTTACATGGAACTTCCTATTCTTTCCAAGATTTCCTACACTGCTGCCAAAATCGGTATTGCCATCTACAATATTGATCGTAACAAGTATGTTGAATACAACAACAAAATGATGACCAGATCCTCAAGACTGAATGACGAAAGTGAAATCAAGTCCGTTGTCGAGTCAATCGGTCTTGACTGGGAAAAGGTTAACGAGGTAGCCAAGAAGCCTGAGGTTGATGAAGTTATCAGCGCTGTAAGAAAGGAAGCCGAAGCTCTTAAAGTTAATGGTACTCCAGCATTCATTGTTGACGGCGAAGCACTTTATGGTGCTCCAATGTCCAAGGAACAGGTTCTGACTCTCTTTAAGAAAAAGAAGTAATGTTTTAAATTCTCCTGTTTTTATTTAGCCAAAGCCGTGAAATCCACGGCTTTTTTATTGTTTATTGCCGATAATACCGGAATCAACAGATATCTTCAGGCACATCATACGCAAAAGACTACTGTCAGCCAAACTTAACTGGACTGACGCTACAAAGCATCAGAGCATTTCCCCCGAAAAACAAAACACACACAAAAAAACCGGTCTCCATACCCGGAACCGGTGTTATTCCTGTAAGTAAATCACTGAGTTCGACCGGCGCCTTATGGACAACCGGCCGGGAGGTTTTTATCAGGCCTCGTTATAGATTTCCAGATTTTCAGTGGAATCATTCCAGGCCTTGTCAGCCTTGGCATCGTCATTACGAACCTTGTCAAGGTAGTCAAGGTAGTTCTGATCAATATCATTGGTGATATATTCACCATTAAATACTGAAGTTTCGAATTCCTTGAGTTCAGGATTCTCCATTCTTACAGCTGCTTTTAAATCATCGAGTGACTGGTAAATCAGTGCATCAGCTCTGATTAAGCTGCACACTTCATCAACAGTCTTGCCGTAGGCAATAAGCTCCTTGCTTGAAGGCATATCAATACCGTATACGTTAGGATATCTAATTTCAGGAGCTGCTGATGCGAAATAAACCTTCTTTGCACCGGCTTCATGAGCCATGTCCACAATCTGACCGGAAGTAGTACCGCGAACTATAGAATCATCAACAAGCAGTACATTCTTGTCCTTAAATTCTGCCGGAATAGGATTAAGCTTGTTTCTTACACTCTTCTTTCTCTGCTTCTGACCAGGCATAATAAATGTTCTGCCGATATAACGGTTCTTCACAAAACCCTGACGATAAGGAACACCCAAGCACTTGGCAATTTCAACAGCAATATCACAGCTGGTTTCAGGAATAGGGATAACCACGTCAATGTCCAGATCAGGGAAATCACGCTTAATCTTTTCCCCTAACATAGTCCCCATATGAACTCTAGCGGCATACACTGATACACCATTCATAATTGAGTCAGGACGGGCAAAGTATACATATTCAAAAATACAAGGTCTTAATGAAGATGATGTAGCACAGATCTTTGAATATAATTCACCGTTTTCGGTAATAAAAATTGCTTCACCAGGAGCAACATCACGAATTAACTTGAATCCGAGAATATCAAGAGCAACGCTTTCAGAAGCAACCATGTATTCAGACTTACCGTTTTCTGCCTTTCTTTCACCTAAAACAAGAGGACGGATACCGTTAGGATCTCTGAATGCCACCAGGCCTACACCTAAAATAAGAGAGACTACACCATAGGCGCCTCTTACCTGATCATTTACACGATGAACAGCGGCAAAAATTTCATCCGGAGTGATGTTATCACAGTTGCATAAGGAAATTTCATGGGCAAAAACATTCAGTAGCACTTCTGAATCGGATGTGGTATTCACATGACGGTGGAATTTGTTGCATTTTTCTCTTAATTCCTGCACATTGGTCAGATTACCGTTGTGAGCAAGTGCAATACCGAACGGGCTATTTACATAAAAAGGCTGAGCTTCAGCTGCTGATGAAGAACCGGCGGTAGGATAGCGGACATGTCCGATACCGATATTGCCCTTTAATCTGTACATATGTTTAGTTTCGAATACATCACGAACCAGGCCGTTAGCTTTCCGCTGCTTGAAGTTACCGTCAAAACTGGTAACAATACCGGCTGCATCCTGACCTCTGTGCTGAAGAACAGTCAGAGCATCATAAAGAGACTGATTAACTGGGGTGGTGGCTACAATACCGACGATACCGCACATTTTTTACATCCTATTTAGTAAACAAGCCTATTCTTATTTATAACGCTTTATCTTTATGTTAACTTTATGAAATTAATCACATAACGCAATAAAAGTTAAAGCATGCCTATTATAAACTTTTTCATAAAATTAACTACAAAAAGATTTTCATAAGGTATTTTTTTTTTTGCAATAACAGCAGTCATTACCTCAAAAAGCCGTCCTTTGCCGGAACACAGAAGTACATATATATCCGGCATGACGGCCGATTCTACTGCTGATTGTATATGCCTGCAGACGGAACACTGCCGGCTGCTCTACTGTCTGTTACTTCCCGTACCGGAAATATATCTGCTGAAAAAATTGTACATAAGGCTGATAACAAGAAGAACTATACCGGCAAACAGAACAGATAAGGCCCTGGTTATGTCTGAATGGTAATCAATATCATAAACAATCAGCTTGGTAGTGCAGAGCAGGCATATTATAAGTCCCGCCCTTCTCACATATGATACCCTGTAGACAAAACCGACAGCCAGCATAACAGCGGAGGAAACAAGGGACAGAACAGTAAATACAAGCGTTCCCAGATCCAGTGTTATACACATGGTTCCGATAAACATAAAATACTTGGCAATGCAGTAGTTGGACTTCCACCCAAGGTTATCCCTGGAGGTAAACATCAGCGGGACACTTATGAGACAACTACCGGCCAGAGCCAGAAGGTGCAGTGCATTACTGCCACCGTCGGAGCTTACTGTCAGCATAAACACATAGCTTATGGCAGTAATCTCTGCGATGTACCACAACCGACGATTAATCAGATTTCCTCTTTCTGTGAATTCCTCGATAGAACCGCCGAATGTTACCCCTAGCATTGCCGCCTTACAGGAATCATTCTTTCCGTAGCGCACAAAAAATCCCCCGATAAAAGCCAGTATCACAGCAGTCAGAGCACTTAAATCCGTAAGCACTATCTTAATACTACTTTCACTGATACCAAACAATCCACGAGATAACGATGACGCGGCCGGCGTATCTGCATGAATATGTCTTTCACCGGAACTGATGCTGTGTATGGAACTATTCACAATATCAATTTTGGAAATATCGATACCAGTAAGATACAGAGCATAAACAAGATGCACCAGATAGCATGCCAGAAATATGAAAGACACCGCTATCAGGAATTTCACATATACCGAACCGGTAAAAATACTCATGACTCTGGCATATTTCTGCATATCGGACTTCAGTCTGGATACCGGCATCTGCCATATCTGCCCCGGATTTTCAAAAAACCAGTCAGGCTCACTCACCTTTGATAAACGTGATGATTTAATATTAAGCGCCACTGCACCGAGCAGAATCAAAAGCAGAACCGGAACATAAAAGAAATGATACTCATATAAAACATTCAGCACGCCACCGGCATAAATTTTCTTATATTCCGGAGCATCAACGAAACCGCGAAGAAGCTCGCCGTCGGAAATGTCTCCATTCACATAGCAGAAAAATACGTATAGGAGGATATAGACCGAAGTTCCGGCCACAGCAAGATTAATCCAGGTTCTGCTCCGGGCAGTCTCAACGAACTGATTAACAAACAGCCATACCGGCACAACCGGCAGAATAAAAAACATAAGATAATAGGACAGAGCTTTGTTATAACCGAAAGCGATAACCGATGTTCCCATGGCTGTCAGGACTACCGCCTTGAATAAATTAAAGCGGCTTCTGGTAATCACAGCCTCCAGGAAATGGCATAGAGCTGGAATAAACAGTATCCAGACATAGCCTGATGTTTTAACATCACTGTAATATATCAGCAGTCCGGAAAGCAGTATGAGAGAAATAATCTCATAGAGCCTCCGGTATTTTTCCGCCAGCATGACGTTCATAATGAATGCTGTAATCACATAGGAGAATACCAGGAACATACTGCTTCCAAAAACAGAATCGGAATGATAGCCATAGAAAACAATCATGATTGCTGAAAGTACCGGTATCAGATCCCTCCTGACATAAGCAACAGCAAGGTACAGTATTACCGGCACCGTCCAGTATACTTCACTGTTGTTTCCAAGCACCCAGACATTATCGTTATACAGACTGAAAAGACATTCCCAGATAATAAGAAGAGACGGAAGAAGGAAGTTGTATACTCTATGATGCTTAGGTTTAACCAGCAGAATAATCGATGCCGCTAGAATGGTATAACTGACGGTATTAGCAATACTTCTCCAGAATTCATCCCAGCCGTTATAGATGAAAAGGTACATGGTAAATACCGCCAGAACCACCGGAAGAATCTGTTTTTTAAACACAGCAAAGGTCATGTATCCCGCAACCGGAATCCACCAGTATAGAGGCAGCCCCTCCGGTTTTAGCGGAATAACATACTCCATAAGTGACTCCGTCTCTCTCTGCAGCACAGAGTACCCTGCCACAACCGCGGCAAGCCACATAATGAAGGTTAAGAAATTAATCAAAAATCTGTTAATAAATTCAGCATTATTTAGCACTTTTCCATAGTACGTCAGCATCCATGAACCGAATACAACAGTAAACAGCATGGTATTGACAAGTGCTCTGATGCTGTCAGTCCATCCGCTGTAGTAATTACGGTAAAGAAAAGCGGTAGCCGTAACTGTCAGCAGAACGGACAGGACATTGAGAAAACCCAGACTGTATCTGCTGGAAATAAGATAGACTGCCAGAGCCAGCGGAAACAGCACACAGATCTGCGCCAGATCCGTATGGAAAAAGTTTGTTACAGCCATCCACAGGAATACCGTCATCCCGACAGTATAACCGGTAATGACCACCGGGGTGATTTTCTTACGCAAATCCTTAACGACATTGCTGAAATAACTGAATCCGAATACTGCTGTATAAATAATCCATACTGCCGGTGCCACCAACGGATAATTTTTAAAATGATCCGACAGCAGCTCATAATTCCCGTAAAAATAATAGAAGCAGGTAGCAAGTATTACCGATACAGCCCCGAGTCCTCTTAAAAATAATTTATTGTCCTCAAGCACAGCATCTCTGTTTATAACATCCCCAACAGATGCACTGACAAAGGTTCTGCTGAATTTTTTCAGAGCAAGAATACCGCATAAACCGGCAAAAAGCCCCTGACCATAAACCCAGTTGAGATAATTTTCAATACATACGGCCAGCAGAGAAACGGCAACAAAGGAAATGCCAGTAATTATCAGACGGATATTCTTCACCCGGTGAAATACCGGTCTGTACACAAAGTAAAGCAGTGGTAGAAAAGTCAGTGAAAGTAATGTTCCGGTAAGAATATTTCCATCAAGGTTTATCCAATGTCCCGATATCATGGAACCGCTGACAAACTGACTGCTCCTGTGGGCGACAAAACTGATTATGGTTCCCACACTTACCAGCAGGAAACCGAATATACCTCCGGAAAGACTGTACACTCCCGCAAGGTTAACATCTTTATTGTTAACATATCCCGTATTATCAACAGACTTGAATTCCTGTTTGATTGAAGTCTTCCTATCTTCACTGCGTCTTTTAATTACAAGCACCGTCAAAATACCGAGAAGGAACAGGACCACCACCTTGGAAACAATAGAGAGAAATGTCCCTTCCTGAGCGGTTCCCCAGAAGTAATATATAATAAACAGTGCGGCAACAAAAAAATTAAGACCTATGCACTTTATGAACAAATCATCAAAACCGGAAACAGATTCCTGCCACATTCCTATGTGTCTGTTAATACAGTGCACCTTGGAATAATATCCGGCATCCCTGTCCTCAACGGTTCTTACCCTGTATAGATAATAAGCGAGAGACATTATTGCCGCTGTCCCGCCGATAACAGCCACCGTGAGCAGTTCCTTGTACAGATTTATAATAACTATGTGCTGCATTATGACAATCATCATGAACATTGCAGCAAGAAGCGAGCATCGCACCATATTCGATATTCTGGCCGTATTTACATCCTTCACTGCTTTGAGACAGAATATGAGACCGTACACCATGGTCAGTCCCCATATCATGACGGTTCTGTCCGGCATGAACACTCCGACGGCAATCAGCAGTACCAGAATTGTATCAATAGCCACACGTGCACAGAATCTGTTTTCCCGTTTCCGGCATGAACAGTAAAGCTTCTCGTCAGTTATCATCATGGCAGCAAATGATGCCAGCATAACCATAACTGCCGTCAAAGGGTTACTGAAAAGCTTATGTACGATGATAAGAAACGGCAGCTCGATAAAGAATAGAGTACCGGCAGTTACCGCTACATGAAAATTGAAACTCCATGAGTCTTCTGTTTTATAAACATTGTCACCATCACGATAACAGCTGATGATAAGCATTATCTTCTGCATGACAATTACTGCAACAACGAACAGCGACAGCAGGAGCATTCCACTGCCTGAAACAAAATTGATATTATATGCAACAACTGCCGTTACAATTGCAAATCCGATGCTCCCGCACGTAAAGGACCATGTACGCCTTTTTATAACACTGAATATATTTGCAGGCAGCTGGGAAAAAAGAATTAATGAGCATATGAGAATAAATGAATAATTCCCCATATGGCAGGCAAGAGGAATACTGCCAACAACACCTAACTGGGATATCAGACTGAATACCGGATGCCTTTTCAGCATCAGATGCATCAGGATAAAACTCCACAGTGTCAGAAATATCATCCATGTGACTATACCGCCGGGAATAATATCAAAATATACGTATCCCGCTGCCATGGTGACATACAGAAGGGCAAAACCGGCTGAGGAAAGAATCACCCTGCCCAAACTTAACTCTTCAATTGAAGATGACTTTTCTTTTTTTGATGCTTTAAATCCGCCGAAATAAATCATGACGCCGGAAAAAAGCAGCATGGCTAAAAACCTGCCGTATGGTCCAAAGGAGAAATTAATACTTCTGGCCACCATAATAAAGCCGATAATCATCAGTACGGCAGCTCCGATACCGGCAATCATTTTTCCGGTAATCATTTCCAGAAGATCACTTCCTGAACTCTTTGCCGGCCTGGAGTATCCGGAATAACCGGACATGGAACCGCCCGGGACATTTCCTGATGTTGAAAAACTATTACTGGAGAAACCGGTTACGGTATCATCGGATCTGTGCGGAACAGAATCACCGACTGAAGTAGCAGCTGTGATTTTATCAGAAGTCCCCCTGGTACTGTCGACTTTAAAGGTATTCTCTTCCAGCTCATTTCCATCAGTCTCATGAAGGCTGGCATTATGAGCAGAAGCATCATCAAGTATTACTTCACCGGTGGCTCCGGTTATCCCGTGAACAGCTTTTTCAGTGACACCGGTAGCAGGAGATGTACCTGCAGTTTCATGGTTAGCCGAAGGAGAAACAATCCCGGACTTTTCCGTAAGACTTTCTTTCTCTGTATTCTTAGGTGCATTCTGACGTACTCTGCTGATAATCTCATGCTTTATAGACGCAACATGCTGAATGAAATAAGGATTTATACCTTTATCCAGTGAAAAATTAGTATGAAGATTTCCGTTATGTACTGAATCTACCGATGATTCCAGTGCCTTTTCCGCCCCGGAGGAATTTACAGAGGTTCCTGCATTCCGCCCCTGAGACCACGATTCCATGAAAGCCTGAATTCTGTCATAATCATCGTCAGTCATGTTATCAGTCAGCAGTTCGTCCAGTATCCGGTGCATGCTCTCTCTTCGTGATTCACCGGCCTCATTTTTCTGATTTCCTGAAGCGTGGAAAGACTGTATTATCCCGGTATTACTGTCATTCAACGAATCTTTACTTTCATCAATCATAAGGACCTCTTTTATTCAACGAATACCATACAGAACTACAGACAGAAACATCCGGTTCTCAATAAGGCGGCTGTACCTATTTCTTAGGTGTTGTTTCTACAGTATCTCCTGCAGGATTAGAAACCGAATCAGGATCATTTTCCGGAGAAATTTCTTCTGAGCCGTCAGATTCGAGAATCTCTCCTACATCCTTATGTACATCACTCTTGAGGGATTCAAACAGATTAAAGTTCTTTCCGGCGTCACCGAGACCGAAAGACTTCAGTAATTCATCGGCAAATTTCATGACATCAGGCACAAGCATGGACTGTTTATACCAGGATTCCTCTTTTAATTTCAGCAGAAAACCGTAATTAAAGGCCAGCTGCAAAGTACAGGCCGCCACGAGAACAATCGCCCCACCTCTTAACAGTCCGAAAAACATGCCTAAAACCCGATCTGTTCCTGATAAACCGGTCTTTTTAATTACCAAAGTAATAATATAATTTACAAAACCGATAATCATCAGTGTGCCGATGAAAAGCCCGAAAAGAGCGATAACCACTCTGATAGACTGATCATCAGTAAAAGTTATAAACTGGGTCAGAGGTTTATAGAATTTCATAGCCACGAAAAATGCCACTGCCCACGCCAGCATAGACAGAATTTCCTTAATCAGGCCTCTGAAAGCACTGACAACAGTACTTATAAGGATAATCCCAAGCAAAGCATAATCAATCCACTGCATAAAAAACTTTTCCCCTCAACATACCGGCGGCCCTAAAATCATTTTCTGAAAATATTTTTATTATTCATGGAACAACATAAGAATGCGTTCTGATTACCAGGTGACTGCTATCGGTATAAATGAAACAAATTAAACCTAAAAACACATGCTCTTCACAGTATGATCTGCTCTGCCGGAACATCTGCATAAAAAAATCCGGACTAAACCGTTTAAACAAATTTTACACCGGAATTTTTGCATCAAAAAATTTGAACCACAACAAAAAAAATACCAACAGACACAAATTAACATACTAATTTGTATTAAATATCGCTTATTCAAAATAGCGTCTTTAAAATATGACAAATATATCATATATTACATTTTTTTAACACTCATATATTATTTTTACAGATTCTCCATCACTTAAAAACAAATACCGGTTCAAACAAACACAGGTTCAAAAAAATATACAGGCAGACATCAGCATATGAACTGTTGATTCTGAGATATTATTTTATTTAAAATAAACTGTTTATCCGTTAATGAACCGAACTCAAACTTTCAAATAGCCCCTGGACATACTGAAGAAAAGAAAAAAAACTGGAATAATCAATATATTTATTATCATTTCAGGATATTGTGTTGAAAGTTGTTCTGCAGAGAGTATAATGTGATACGTGTCAAATATTAACCAGTTATGAAGGAGCTATCCTTCATTGAAATTCCGGAAAAACAGCCATGATTAACTTCCTGAAAAAATTATTCGGTCTGGTATCAAGCTTTCTGATTATCTATGCCTGTCTCCTTATCGGTAAATATCTTGCCGGTTTTCTGCCTTTCGTTTTCCCCGGAAGCATTATCGGACTTCTGATACTTTTTGTTCTTCTTGAAATCAAAGCGGTTAAAATCAACTGGATTATGCCCTCAGGTTCCCTCTTTCTGAAATACATGGCCCTGCTCTTCATGCCGGCTGCTGTCGGAGTTATCAGTCACCTGAACGAGGTATACTCCTCTATAGTGCTCATTATTTTCAACATAGTAAGCGGTGTTGCTCTGATTATTCTGGTGGTTGGAAGAATGTTTCAGCATTTCAGCGAAACCCCTGAGGAAAGACGCAGAAGAAAACTCGTATATCGGAGAGCCCTGCGCTACCATCGCAACATGAGAAGAAAATTCAGTCATCTCAACACCAGTAAGCAGCCCGCCGCCACTCTTAATCAAGAGGGAGAATAATATGAATTTTTTAAACTTAAACTATGATGATTTTTCCGGTCTGCTTAGTTCACTTGAAAACAGAGCCTGGCTGTTTTACGCCGCCATCCCCCTCTCTATCGGTCTGTTTTTTATAATCAGAGCAATACAGCTGAAAACAAAGTGGTCTTTTTTAAATCCTCTGCTGATTCCGGTGATACTCATTATAGGTATCATCACCGGTACAGGTTCCGATCCGAAAGACTACAGTGATGGTACTTTCATCATAAGCTGGCTGCTCGAACCGTGTATTGTAACTCTGGCCATACCTCTTTACCTGAAATTTGCCCTGATAAAAAAACAGGCGGTGCCGATTATCATCTGTTGCGGCATTTCTGTGGTAATAAGCTTTATTCTGGCATATTTCAGCTGTCATCTTATTGGCATCAACTCCAATATGATTCCGACTTTAGGTGCCCGTTCCATCACCACTCCTCTCGCAATGGATGTCTCTGACAGAATGGGAGGCATTGGCTCAGTAACCGCCTGCATCGTCTGTGCGGTTGGTATTTTCGGGGCTGTATTCGGATTTCCACTGATGAAACTCTTTCATATCAGAAACCCTAAAGCTCAGGGACTGGCCATAGGAGCATGCGCCCATGCTGTAGGTACCAGCACTGCCAATGAACATGGAGAAACTCAGGGGGCCTACTCCTCACTAAGTCTCATTGTCTGCGGCGTAATGACCACATTTCTCGCCACTCCACTTTTCATGATGCTTAACTTTCTGGATAAGATATTCAACTGGTAGCCGTCCGGATAAAACATCATTTTTCGTCAAAAGGCGGACATATACTGAAAATAACAACGCCTGAACAATTTACGGTATAGAGCGTCTTAAAAACCACCGAGAGATGTTTTTAAGATGCCGGCCGTAAAATGGAACTGCACATTCCAGGAATCTGATATCTAATCCTGTAACTCTTCATCCTTCTCTTCTTAATATTTTTCCACCAGAAAAAAGATAAAAAGCAAAAAAGACGGAATCACCAAACAAATGACAGTCCACAGTAATTACAATTAAAAATAATACCTTCACAGCTTCCAAAGAATTAAAGAAGAAAAAGAATCATACCTGCAAACTGTTGCACATCTCATTTTATATATATAATTTTTTGTCATTATCTATAATTATTTAATGATTTGCTAGAATGACGCTTAATACCCTGTTAGGTGCAGAATTATCTTTTCCATATAACAAGCAAGAAGACAAAATCATGAAATTTAACAAATCATCTATCATAAAAAGGGTTATCCCCGTCTTCGGATTAACCGGGGTTATATTCAGTATTTCCTGCTGTCCAGCATGGGCCGACGATGAACAGGATCCTAATAAAACCTTCGAAAAAATCCGTTCCGCCATTCAGCAGAATGATCAGGCTGCTTTAGCAGAACTGGTTGATTACCCGATTCAGATATGCTACGAGAATAAATTACAAATGATTACCGACAAATCAGAATTTCAGAAGCTGAATCTGGAAAAACTGTTCGGTAATGCCGAAGTACTCAAAGCCATGCAGAAATACATGGCCAATATCAGCCACGGTGAACCACTCGAATTCTATGCAGGAACCGAGGAATATCCTTTCGGGATTAACGGCTACGATGAAAAAACCGATGCATCAAGCTTCTTTGTATACACCGTAAACGGTATTCACGAGATAAACAGTTCCACATGTGAGGCACAGATTCCTAAATCCACATTCTGCAACAACAAACGTCAGGATGCCAAAATAACCATGTATGCCAATTACAGCGCATTATGGCATAAAAACACCTATGAAAACTTTGTTGACTACAACTACTCCTCTATATCTCTTAATACCGGTTTCGTGAAAGAACTGGAATTAACCCTTCAGGGCCAGAAATTCAAATTGACCAGAGATAATCATTCACTTTTACAGATGCCGGTATACAGTGACAAAACCCATGACTATCTCATTATGACCCCAAGCAGAATGGACAGTCTGATGTGTGATGAACCAGATGATCCTAAATGTGCCCATTTTCCTGAATATGTCCATATATTCAGAAAAGCCAAGGACAGCACGACCTGCGATGATGGAGAAATTGTTCTGGCAGAAAAATACTCTCTGAACTTCTGTCCTTTCAATCAGATTAACAATACGGAAATCCGTCTGTTCACCAGTGGATTCAAATCCGGAATTGCCCCCGGTGATGATTTAAACTCCACTTACAGCAACAGCGAATCCGGTACGTCTGTAAAATTCATTAAAAAGAACGACAGTGACGGATATGAACAGACATTTGCCGTGCTCACCTATAACGGCAGTGAATATGAAATTGTTGTTAATGATTACGACAAAACAATTTTCAATACAGCTGACAAGGAAATTCTCGCCATCTTTGAAGGTGACTATGATCAGGCAGGCAATGTCGATAATTTAAGGTGCGGTCTGGGCGAATGCTCTACTGACAGAAAAAGAATTGTTCTGTTTGCCAGAGATAAAAACGGCGTATGCGAAAGAATCGCCCTTGACAACAATAGCATAGCCGACAGGAAATAGGAGAACGAAATGAAAAATAACAGCAGTTTTTCCAGACTATCTCTCTTATCCGGTGCAGCCGCGCTCTCTCTCTTTGCCGGAGAACCGGTATTAGCCGATACCACCGGACAGAACTCCGGTCAGGAAACAGATAATTTATTCACCAGAATGCAGAGTGACATCAATGTACAGCTTAACACTGAGGATTTTCCTACCGTTTATGCCAATTTCTGCAAACTTAATCCGAACATCCAGAGTATTATCGATTATTACGTTATCGCCAATAATGAAGATAAGATTTATATTCAGGATATTCCTAAGTATACATCCCTGAATGATGAATCCTACATCAGTGATAATCCTAATATGCGTTATCGTTCCTTCCCTCTGCTCAACTGGATGTATAATTCCATAACCTGGGCTGACGAGCCGATGAAATTCTATTACCTCGTCAAAGGCTCATGGGCTGTTGCCCCTATTTATAACATAACCCCGGATCGCAATGCCAAGCCTACCGGAAGATTCGTTATGCCTATTGCCATAGGCATGAACGACCGTTTTCTCAATATCGATACTCCGTTCTATCAGTCAGACTGCAAGACTGACAACTTCTGTGAAGATAATCTGAACGGGATGAATCCTTTCAGAACTATTCTCATGATCACCAGAGATAATGACGGCTACTGTACGGAATATTTCTTTAAGCCGCGTCGTATCGATACCGAATACGCTCTGGACAGTGAGGTTGTCCGTAATGAAGCAAGACTTTTTGCACCGCACGGCAATTTCCGGTTCGAACTGTCTCAGGAGAAATGGGAATCTACTGATAAAAAAGTCAAGGGATCCTTTACCTATAAGCTTTCCACACTGACCATTGACGGAAAGACCTATAAAATGATTCCCGGAGGCAATCCTTTCAACAAAGGAAACGGTTATCTCAAGGGCGAAGGTCCTTACAAGGAAAAGTGGTACTACATGTATCAGACCGGAAATATTGATCACATCTATGTTGATACCGAGAATCCGAAATACCATCTTGGTGACAAAGTGGTCGTCACCGTTTTCTCAAGAGGAAATGATGCCAATAATTCTTCAGAATCAACAAGATTTGTGCTGTATCCTGCTAAAAAGAAATAATCAGCTAACATAAAAACTCTTTATAGTGACTCCCGTAAGTTTAGCAAAACTTACGGTTTTTTTTATTAATCAGTCTTATATCACCTGCCGGAAACATCCCTTACGGGACTACGAGGACATGTGGATACCTTTACCTAAAACAATTGACAAAAACTATCAATAAGTATAAATATTAAATTACGTATATATCTGCAGCATAATAATAAAACGGAAATAAACACATGACTCTGAAAGAAATTATCAATGTACTCAGGACGGCAACAGATATCAGTGAAATAATGGCTGTTCAAGAGAATATTCTCAGAATTTTTCCGATAATGAGAACCACTGTTAATTACGATCAGCGGAATTATGCCCATCAGTACGACCTGTGGACTCACTGCATTCATACTGTCCTGAATCTCCCCCGTAATAATGAAGATGATATGCTCTACCTGGGGGCACTGCTTCATGATATCGGCAAGCCACTGGCTCAATGTCGCGGAAAAAATCCGGATGATCCCTACATGCATTACTACGGTCACCCGGAAATATCAAAATCATTAATCCAGAGCAGTGTTATTCCGGAACTGCAGAAACAGGGGGTACAGCTGTCATTAGACGATCAGGAGACCTTGATTTTTTACGTTCATCATCATGATGATGTTGTTGTGGTTTCATCAGAAAAAAGCATTGCCAAACTTCTGAAAAAATGTGGCAGCATCTACAGATTCAGACAGCTGATGCTTCTAGAATCAGCCGATGCCAAAGCCCACATAACCGATTTAGAAATCATCCAGAGACGCATCGAATCATGCGGCACGCTGTATACATACACCGATGAAGCTCTGAAGGAAATCGCCGGCAGACATGGCTTTGATCTGAAATAAAAGCTGATAACCGTACTGATACCCCTGACTGGCGGAAAACATAAGCATAACAGCAGGTAAAGCACTGCCGGCCTGACAGAAGCAGCCTTCTGTTAATCACTATGCCGAACCAAAAAGCGTTTTTACCTGTAAAAAAATACCGCTACTGCCATATCACAGCACAATAATTAACCAATAAAAACAAATAATTGTATATTCTGTAAACGTTGTTAAAAAAAAACTTGTTTTTTTAACAAATTATATTATTATGTATGTGTCTGTTATGTAATACACGTAACAAGACAATACAGTAATGGGGCTTGGTCCTCTCGTATTTTATCCCTGCGTAACCGGCCAGGTCCGGAAGGAAGCAACCAGCGTGGACGATAAAAGTACCGAGATGTGGCTAGGCCCCACCCTTTTTTATAACGGGATAGATTTCCTTCTCTAATCCCAGCCTCATCCTTAACCATTACTTTTTTACCTTGTTTTTCCGGATCTCCCGATCATCAAGCTGTTTTATTTAATCTCTGCATTCTCCATAATGATTTCTGAGCAACCTTTTTTTATGGCAATGCTCTTTTCTTTATGATATAAATCCTTATAAACCTGATTAACCATAATAGTTGTTCGGGACTCCGACTTTAGAACTAAAACCTGTTAGCGGGTATTAAGAACAATAATTTCCAACCTGTTATATCGGACTGCAGCTAAAAACGCTGCAGTCTCCGGAATCCCTGACTGCTCACAGATCTCCAGTCTGGCAACTGAATAATATGTTTAAGGAAGCATAAAAATAAAACAATGATTGAATTATTCGTAAAAAGCCTGAAATTCCGTTTTATGAACATAGGCTTTTTCATCATAAAGATACTTATCGTGATTACTGCTGTATCCGCAGTATTCATGCCGGCCTTTTTTGTCACCAATCTGGTAACTCTTCTGACAGGCATCATCCTGTGTATTCCTTCTCTGGCAGTACTCAGAAAACATAATGAATACCGGCCTATATACCGTGAAAAAAATATAATTTTATTTAATTTTATGCTTCAGGCCCTTCTTATGTTCACCACATACCGGCTGTTTTTCCACTATGATATGGGAGACTATAAGAAATACCATATGCTGGTCGTACTTGTACTCAATATCCCGCTGTATATTCTGGTCTTTATAAACTGGCTGAGATGTTTCAGAATGTCCGCTATACTGCAGAGCATTTCACAGACCAGTCACTACACCTCATACAATATCATAAATATGCCTACTATCATTTTAGGACTGGGTGAGTTTTTTATACTGTTTGTTTTTAATTTCAGGTGGCTTGATTATTTGAACGGATTATAAGCCGGAGCATGTATGCTGCCTTATAAAATAACATGCCCCCACAACATTATTTATGTTCAGTGATTAAGGTTTACCGTTTTCACTTTAGGTTTTTCTTAAAGCATGAAGTATAATAGAAAAAAAATACCGCAATATCAGGTAAAAATCGGGGAGTTTTTATGTTTTTTTTTGAAAATACCTCACATCAGAGCTTCTATGATCTGATTTTAGGCAAAAACACCTATATCGATAAAACATCCCAGATTGCCACACTTTACGCCAATCACAGCAAATTCGAAATACTTATCCGTCCGTGGGGCTTCGGTAAAACTCTGCTTCTTGACACCATCAGTTTTATTTTTGAAAAAGGTCTGGAACATGCAATTGTTGAAAAACTCAATATTGCCACAACTGAAGTCAGCATTCCACGACAGCTGGTAGTAAAACTGGATTTTGAAAACAACCGCACTCTTACAGCTGAATCATTTAAAAACTATCTGTTTTCTTTCTACCGCTCTTTCCTATTTGAACATAACATACCGTACAATCTGAGCGCTGACATGGGATCATACTGGCTTACAATTAATTTTTTAAGAAGTATATCCACCATCAGTCCCACCGGCCGGATTATTCTGCTGATTGACAACTACGACTTTCCTTTTTTCAAACATCTGGCCGGTAAGGTTAATGATTTCGATCAGCTTTACATTGAACTACTTAATTTCTACCGGGCTGTCTACTATTCATCAGACTATCTGGACTGGGTCCTTTTGTGCGGTGAAGCCAAATTCAACCTGTCAACAGAAAAGCATGAAGGCATTCCCTATCTTTCTGATGTCAGCTACAGTGATCAGACCACATGTCTCTGCGGTTTCTCCATAAAGGATCTTTATAAGTACTACAATGACAACATTCAGGATGAGGCCGATGCCAATAATGAAACAGTTGACAGTTTTCTAAGCACCATCTGCGACTGGTACGGATGCTACAGATTTACCCCGCATAATATTCAGGTTACAAGACCATACAGCATAAAATCCTACTTTTCCCAGTACAATACCACAACGAGCTTCAATCAGTTTGTACCTGTAGAACGTTATGCTGATTTTCTACCTGTTCTTCTTGCGAAATACGGCAAGGTATCCGATAAAATGCTGGCACCGAATGACTGCGGATACACCTTTGCAGAAAGTCTTAATCCCTACAACATTAATCTTTTTGCCCTGATGTCCCAGCTCGGCATCTACTCCTTTAACAGTATCACACTCAATAAAACGCCAAGCTTTGACCGATATAAATACGTCTCCAAAATTGTAAACAGAGAAATGGACAACTGCTACCGCAGGTTGCTTGATATTGCCGGAAAAATACCAAATTCAGCAATCAAAAACACCTGATACACCTGCTTATTAAAACAGTTATTCAGAGATTACGTTAAACAGCCATAAACTCCCGAAACAATTCGATGGAGAATATTTACCTTTTTTCCGGCATGGAAAATCTTATGAAACAGGCATTTTTCTAATTACTTGAACCGTTATATGTGTTAGGATTATCCTAGAAAATCATCTGACAGATACAGAAACCGGTATATCAGCAAAACTGACCATACCCGGCTGAAGAACGAACACAGGAACTACATTATGGCTTTAATGATTTTTGACATTGACGGCACTATTCTCAATGGTGACAGCAACGACCAGTTCTTTAAATGTCTGCTAGATCACCGGATTATTGATGAATCTTTTTTAGAATTCAACAAAACAGCCGGAGAAAAATTCTATCAGGGAACTTTGGATATTCTCGGCTACTATCGCTACGTCATCAAACCTATAGCCGGAAAAACTGAAGATGAGCTCAGAGATGTTCTCACAGACTACCGGGAGAACTACCTTAAAAATAAAATCTCCCCGGCAGCATCTGAACTTATCCGGAAATACCATAGCGCAGGGCACATGGTAATCCTGGCATCAGCCACTATGGATCTTCTGGTAAAACAGACGGCCATGCTGGTCGGAGCCGATGATTATATCGCCACCAGAATAAAATATGACGACGAAAACAGAATCATTGATGTTTATCCGGACTTCTGCCACCAGGAGGGAAAAAGGAAACGCCTGCTGAAATTATGCAGTGAAAGAAACTGGGATCTTAAGGGAAGTCACGGATACGGAGATACCATTAATGATCTAGCGATGCTCCAAACAGTGGAAACAGCTCATGTGGTTAATCCCGGAAAATATAATGCAAACATGGTGAATATCGCCAGGGAAAAAAAATGGGATATTCTCAGCTTCAAATAACAGAGTTTTCCGCGGTATTCAAACCAGAACGTAATTCCGGTATTATTTCCTTACCATAAAAAAATTGGGAATATACAGACATATATTCCCAAAAAGTACAAGGATTACAAAAAAAAACTCATCCAAAAAAATACTTCAGGACTGAACTGCAAATACCATATAAAACAGTAAAACTTTGTGTCTAATCCTGCCTTATAAAAACAGCCGTCGGTTTTTATAACTTGTCCATAAACGCCTGCCCGATCGGATGATCCGCTCTGCAAACAACAATGGATAATTAATAATAGTTTATATCAGGTAGTACTCACTACCGCCCCTGACGAAAATTATGAATTTTCAGCCTCATGGATATTATAAGGACAGTCATTAGCTGATCTCATCTTGCCAAGCTTTTCTGCTGTCATTACTTCTGAATACTGCTGAACAAAAAAATATAACTGTTCCGGAGAGCATTCACTGAATGCCAGGCTGTCCTTTAATAATACTTCTGACAGACGCTCACGATTATCTCTAGAATCTTTACCTATGGTTAATAATCCTTTCATAGTACTTTCTCAATTATTCTAATAAAAAAAACAAAACCTTAACTCTCAACATGGTTTAGCTTTATATTCTTTTTTGCGTTTTATTTATATTTACCGACTGCAGGTAAATGAACAGTCTTATCGTAATTCTTCTTATGATTGTTTATTAATTCTTATGATAGTATTAGGATAACAAAATAATAAAATTTTTCCACTCTGGAAAAATAAAAATATTCCATTCCTCACACTTATGAAATCATTTTCACAAAGTTCATCACAATAATATATTTAACATGATTTTGCGAAAGTATCCCTACTCATATTATAAAACATTGAACAAAAAACATCTCGTTTTTTTTGAAATAAATGCAAAAAAAATTATTTAAAAAATCGATTGCATCACTTAAGAAATAAAGATATTTATCTGAGTGCTCATCTGTTTCAGCACCATAATTATTTACTGTTAACACATATATTATATGTATTATTTTTTACAAACCGAAACATAGAACCATACCTTTATCGCTATCTTCAGGAAAGACTTTACCTCTTACACATCTATACGTAAAACGGAGACTTTTTTCGGGATATAACAGAAATCCAAAAAGACATAAAATCAACAGGTTGCACATGTCTAAGAACCAACGTCGCCTACGCCGGCAGACCGGCGTTTTTATATGCTATGTCCTTCATTTTGATAACGTTAAGGTTATAGCTACTTTCAATTGAGTAATAGCGTGAATTATCTATGTGGCGGTATAGAAGAGCATTCTCCGCCGGCATGCTTTCAGGAATATCGGTTGAATAGGCAGTTATGTAGTAATGAGGAGTCCCCACTCCGGCCTCTTTATAGACTACGGCATATTTAAAGAAATCTCTAGAGTTCAAATCTATCCAGCCCTTATGGTTATATTCAACGACCACTCCGACAGGCTGCAGCATAATTGGTTTGCGGTTATTTCTGAGATTCTTTCGTATATTCACATAATAAAAATATCTGCCCAGACGATATAAAGCATTCACGGAACAGAATACGGTACCTAAAGCCAGAATACAGACAACCCTGATTCCGAAAAAATGCAAAAAAGCTGCATTGGTATACAAAACAGCTACAAGGGAAAAAAACACAAAAAGATAAGTATAAAAGGATTTACCGGGGCCTCTTTTCGCCACATCATCAAGAACAGGTTCATCATAGGAGATGCCTGCATCTTTAAGTTCTTTTGCTGTCTTACAGAAATCCGGTAAATTTAATTCTTGCATTATAATCTTTTACCAAAACCGCCGGGGAACAGTAAATACAATCAGTTCACTTCTCAAGGAATCAAAAACAGAATTGCCGTCAGTTATATATAACACTTAGGCACCCACATGATTTTATCCATTTTTTGAGGCAATATCCATAATTAAAGATAAAAAAAGCCAGTAATGTGCATTATAGCGTTATTTCCATCCCGGTACATTTGCAATTAAAAGTACACCTTCTTTTCTGCTACTCAAAATATACTTAAATATACTCAAGCATACTGAGAGATTGAAGTCCTTACGGATACTTCTTACTGTTTCAACGTGTATGCTTTGGCTATTGCAAGCAATACGCTACTCACAAGTTCTTGTACACTCCACAG
>JAEEGL016644033.1_pt1 | contig 44407 bp, 45 predicted proteins | sample 9134231 | NCBI WGS metagenome assembly JAEEGL01 (sample SAMN16246548, study PRJNA631951) | gut metagenome | biome: gut microbiome; feature: rumen; material: fiber-attached | host: Bos | place: Iran: Karaj | collected 2018-10 | reverse complement strand
TCGTAGTCAACGTGTGAGGAGGCATCGGGCAGGGGTTGCTGCTTGGCGTCGAGCGTGGTCTGATAACTATTGTTGTTGGAGAATTGTGCCTTGCCGCCATAATTCAGTTCCCAACCTTTCGGCAGCGAGTGGGTCTGGTCTGCCGTAAAGAGCCATTTGCTTACTTTCTGACGACTGTCGACGGAGAGGTTGCGGCTGATGTCGTACAAATCGCCGTCAAGGTTCTGTGTGCGGGGTTCTTGATAGTTGGTATAGGAGACACCGAGTTGGAGACCGAAAGGAGCAGTGTATGAGGCATCAACGTTGTGCAGGTAAGTGTGCTGACGAGAGTGCTGAGTGGATTGCGCCGTGCCCGTCGTGGTATTGGTGGAGCGGGTGGAGTTCCATTGTCCCGTGTAGGCCAAACTCAGGCTGTGGTCATCGGCAATGGCATAGTCCATGCCGATTCGGTATTCGTGGTCCATGCCGTCACTGCGGTTGCGGGTCTTGTCGCTGTAGGCCACGCGCTGACCGTTGAGGGGATGGTTCGCTTCATGCTCCACCTGTCCGTAACCCGTTCCATTAGTGTAGGTATATGATAAGTCAACACTCAGTTTTCCATGGTTGTAGATGACACTGGGGCCCCAGTATCCCGTGCCATACTTGTTCTGCTGCCAGCCCCACATCATTTGTCCTGATAGTTGGTTAGTCCCGGAGAAGTCTTTCGTCACGATGTTGATGGCCATGCCCCGCACATGGTATTTGGCAGGAGCCGATGGCATCACCTCGGCCTTGGCAAGCATGGCGGCGGGCATCTGTTTGAGCCTTTCCACCACTTTTTCTGAACTGAGTGTGGTTGGCTTGCCATTGATGATGAGCGTCACGGTCTGACCAGAGAATGTGATGTTGTCATTCATCTCACTGACACCCGGAATGTTGGTCAACGCATCGTAGGCGTTGTCGGCAGGATATACTTGAAGGAGCATCGGCATGTTATAGACAAGGTGGCCATTTTCAGTTCCCGATAAGATGCGCTCGCCTGTTACCTTTACACCATTCAGCAAGATGGTTTCAGGTTTGAGTCTGATTTTACTGGCATTTCTTGAATCAAGCATCACATAGTTTGTCTTGTAACCGATGAAGGAAATCCGTGCAAGGACAGGCTTCTTTTCACAGGGGATGACGAAATAGCCGCTTTCATTCGATACGCCGCCGGCAATCAGCGTAGAGTCTAAGGGCGATAGCAGGGCGATGTTGGCATAGGCCACGGGCTTGCCTTGCTCATCGACGATAGTGCCTTTATAGTGAGTATCTGCCTTCTGCACACATTCCACGAAAATCTTCTTTCCACTTTCGTCTTTGCTTGTCGTGACGCGGATGGGATAGAAGCCTATCATCTGCCAGATGGCTTCGGGCATTGTCTTGCGGTGGATGGTCGTAGTGATGCGGAAGTCTTCTAGTTCGTTGTAGAGGAACATGATGGTGTATTCGCTCTGCTGCTCTGCGAGTTGGCTGAGGGCATCAGAGAGTGACACATTGTTATAGGAATGTGTGATGCGTTGAGCCTGCATGTTGACGCTTAGCAGCAGGAATAGCATGATGAGCGTGATGCTTCTTTTCATGACGGCCGGCTACTCTACGGTGATTTGATTGTCCTTCAATGTAACTGTCAGACTCTCGAACTGGTTGAGATCACTGACCACTTGGTCGATGTCCTGCTGCGGATTCCACACGAAGCGGAAGCGGAGTTGCCGGGCCTTGTCATTGGCAAAGGAGACCGTAGCATCGTAGTGGGCGGCGATATCTAGCAGCATCTCCTCCAGTGGCACATTGTCGAAGACAATGGGTTCCATGGTGGCCTTTGGTGCAATGGTGTCTGTTGTTTCCACCTTGACAGTGTCGTCAGGAATTATTTGTTGATGCGGCTCTTCCATCTGTGTCTCCTGCGGTGGAGTTGGCATATCTTCTCCGACGTAGTGCCACACGATGTGGATGGCGGCAAAAGCGATGCCTGATACAATCAGCAAACCGATAAAGGATGCGACCATCTTCATCCAACCTCTGTCACGCTGCTTGGGTTGAAGTCTTTGATGGAATCGCTGCCAGGCGTCATCCACATTGACGGGAGCTTCGTCTTGACGGTTGCGGCTGCTGCGCTTGGACTCAACCATTAGGCGGTAGGTCTCGCGTGTATTCTCATCATGGTTGATGATGTCGTGGATTTCCTGCTCGGTGTATGCCTCGGGGTGGTCGAGCATTTCCAGCAGTTGACGGATGTTTTCGTTGGTCGTTTCCATAGTCGTTGTCGTTTAATGGATGTTGAAGTGTTTCCTGATATGTTCCATGCACTGTGCGAGATACTTATAGGTGGTGTTCGGGTTCATGCCAAGCCGACGGGCGATGTCTGCTATGGTCAGGTCCTCATCGAAACGGAGGTGGAAGATGCTGCGGTGAGGTTCTTCCATTTGCTTGTCCACGAAAGCCGCAATGTCTTCGAGCCTTTCCTGCTGTTTGTCGATGGGCTGGAAGTCGGCATCTGTATCCATCGGCAGTAAGTTCCTCACTTTCTCGTGCAACTGCTTTTGCCGTATCCTGTTCAGACAGTCATTGCGCACGGCGACCAATAGATAATTGTCGCTCTTTGGTTGTATATCGCTGTCGGCGATTCGCAAAAAAATGTCCTGCACCACGTCATCTGCCTCTCCGTCATTGCCCAGCAAGACCTTGGCCAGATGAATCATCTTGCTGTAGTTCTGGCGGAAAAGTAGTTCTATATATCTCTGTTCAAGCATATCATTCAATCCAAATTTGCACCCCGTAAGGGGGCACATCTACCTATAAGACACTTCAGACCCCTCGTTTTTTTACGGAATCGCCAACTTTTTTTGCTTTTCCTTCATTTTTTAGAGATAGTCTTCGAAAACACTCAGGATTATCTGGTCTGTCACCTGCCGTTTTAGTCCGGGTCCAGTGCCATGTTCTCCGCAATTTCCTGCACCACCAAACAGGCTTTTCTGAAGTCGTAGGCCGATTTCACACCAAGGAAGCGGTACGAAGCTGATTATACGTATATAGAACCATCATGTCATATTCTCTTTGATTATTTTTGCAAAGTTTTTTGTGAAATCAACTATTTCATGACAGCCACATTACCTATTTAATACAAACAATACACATTATGGTCAAACCAAGTTGGTACAGCACAGAGAGATATTATACCGCTAGGGAATGTATAGAAGCACAAATCAAAAAGTATGGCATTCGTAAACGCCTATATGACTTTATGAAAGATGGCTCATGTAATAGGCAACTTCTTGATGCACAGTGCATAGGTGAGGCAACGGCAGAAGAAATGGTTGATATTGCAGTTGAGCATTTCAACAAATATGGAGAAGTTTGTTTTGAAGGATTCGGAACGGAGGGATATGTACAAGGTCTTGGGTGTTGGGATGAAAATGCTTTTGAAAGCCGTTTTTGAAAAATCCGCACACAATTCTACAATCCCTAACGTCCGTGGGCCGTGCTGACGGCGGCATGGATGTTGGCGGTGATGTCAAGAGGGGAGGGTACTGAGCAGTCGGCTCCTATTATGAGATGCCCATGAGGACCATTGGCAATAATCTGTCGTGTCATCTCGGCAATCTTTTCAGGTGAAGCCTTGCCGATAAGGAAGCGGTCGATGATTTCCTTCTTGTCAGCAGGGATGCTGTTGGTGGGCTGTTGCTGACCGTATGCGGTGAATATTGTAGCCGAAAATATGGTCAGTAGGAGTAATTTGAGATGTCTCATAGGTATGTTGTTAAGTGTTGAGGTTTTTCTGATGCGTCTTCAGCAGTTTGACAGCCTGTGAATAGGGACTTGTCGTCACGCTCTCGAAATAGGCTGCCATGGTGGTCGTATAGGTGCATTTGTATACACCTTTGGAAAAAAGTTTTTCGTCTGAGAAAGTGTCGGCAAGGCTGAGCATCTCCTGATGTGTCTTTGCAAGCAGTGACTTGGCTTCTTCTAGACTTGTGCCTTGGTGCTTCTCCACAATCATTTTGTCCATCTCATGGTAGTGTTCATCATTTCATCGCCGTGTTTGTCATATTGCTTGCGTTTTCCAGTCGGTGGTTCTGTCAGGGTTATCCTCACCACGGCTGTCCGTCCCAGACTTCGCTCAATGGCACTATCGAAAGCTTCCATGTGGTGAGGAAGGAATCGCTGGCAGATGGCTCTCATTCCTACAATCTTCTCTGTCCTGTCCGTTACAATCTCGGCTTTGCCCATAGCCATAGCAGAGCGATACTGGAGCGTGAAGCTTCCGTCTTTCGGCCCTACTGTAGGGGCGCATTTGGTCACGGCTGATAATGCGACGATAGGACTATGGGCTATGCAATCCATCTTCTCGCCCTCCAATGCACCGTGGAAGTAGAAGGTCTTCTCATCTGTACGTGCCAAAGAAAGGGGCACGCCGTATGGCTTGCCATCCGCTCTCGTGAAGCTAACCGTGATATAGGGAGCCTTATCAAAGACCTCCAATGCGAATGTCGCATCCATTTCTCTACTCTTTTTTCTCATACTATTATTATGTTAGAACAGGTTGTTTTATGTTTCAATGTGATTTAAGATAATTCAGAATATGTCCGCTCTACTTTTGTCAACCTATGATCCATGCAAAAATCCCTGATCCAGTTCATCTTTTCTTTATCGTCATTTGACTGTCGTCAGCCATTTTCTTTGCGAAGGCATTCTCACCAAGTTCTTTGATATAATGGATGCAAGCAGCCCTGTCACTGTTGAACAAGAAGGCAAACAACTTTCCGACTAAGTTGTTGTGAATCTTGCATTCCTTCACATCTTTGTCACATTCGGCACATGTGTGAAAGCCCTTCTCTTGGCAGCACTTCCGTATCTTGCACCATGACGCTTTCTCGTTCTCCTTGCACCCGGGGCATTTCCCTTTTAGGAACTTCCTGCACGCTCCGCAATAAAGGCCACATGCGGCTATCTGCCGAGGGTCATTTGTTATTGTTCCCATATCATTGATGATATTTCAAATATGACTATCAGTCTACATACTCAAAGAAATAGAAGTCGGTCCATCCGGTATTCTCGGCGTAGAGATGCTGCTTGCCTTTGTACTGAAAGCCTAATCGCTCATAGATTCTATGGGCGGGGGTGTTTGAGGCAAGGGCATCGAGGCGGATGGCCTTCATATCATTCTCCCGGGCGAGGCGGATGGCCTCACGAATCATTTCAGAGCCAATCCCTGTGCCTTGCTTGTCAGGGCTGACAGCAAGTATATGAATCACCGCCACCTTGTTATCTGCCACCTTCTGGCTCCATCCTATCGCATGATAGTCATCTCCTTGGTACATTGTCACAGCCATTGCGCCGGCGATGATACCATTCTCCTTATACAGATACATGCTTCCTTCATCGATATAAGCCTTGATGCCTTCGATTGTGGGATGTTTGTCTTTTTGCCATCTCGCATAGATGGCTATCTCAGACGTGCGCTCCGTAACATCATCATAGAAAGCGATGAGGGAATCGAAATCCTCTTGTGTAGCTTTTTCTATTCTCATTGGCATTTCTCACTCTATAGGTATTTGAATCACCGATAACCATTTCTCTGGGTCTTCTTGGTTCCAGGCACCGTCAATATAACATGTGCGATGTTGGCCGATGACTTTATACCCTTTCTCTTCTATATAGCGGAAAGCTTCTGTGAAAGACTCGTAAAAACGCTCGTATGGTCCGTAGTGTTTCATACATAGTGCCTTGGGGACGGCTGCTAAACGCTTAAACTGAATGATGGCACTGTCTTCACCCATTTCCTCCACCTGTTCGCAATACTCGAGGTCAATGTCCGTTGGGGTGTATTCCTTGTTGTGCTCGATAGTGAAGCAGTAGCCGGGAGGTGGGCACTTGCAGCCGAGTCTGTGCATCTCTGGAGCGATTTTCTCCACGCACATGGGGCCGATGGCGGCGAAGTTGGGGATGACTTCGCGATGACTTGCCACGATGATTTCTGGTAATGACTGAATGCTGAATTTTTCCATTGTCTTCATTTCTTTGCGAGCGTTCCTCCAATTGAGCAGTTGGTTGCGGCGAGCAATCAGTTTCTTCAGTTGCGTTTCCGTTTCCTTGATTTTTTCCGTCAGTTGCCGGATGCTTGGGATATGTGAATTGCCCTCGAACAATTCTTTGATCTCATCCAATGAGAAACCGAATCGCTGCAGGTCGCGGATGTTTTGCAACTTCTGCATCTGATTGATGCTATAGTAACGGTAGCCCGTCCACTTGTCCACCTCGTCTGGCAACAGCAATCCCTTCTGCTCATAGTGACGCAAGGTTTTTACAGTGACCTGCATCAACCGTGAGAACTCTCCGATTTTTAATTTCGTTTTATAACTCATTATCGTACGATGTTGTTGCTAAGCGACTACGAAATTAATGCTTACCCCAAGGGACGAGTCAAGAGAAATGAGACTTTTAACATGATTTTAACATTATTTCGTTGTTTCACCACCGTCCAAGTATGTTCTACTATGTCTGGCTTTTCCAACAAACAAGAAAACCCTGTCACAATTCTCTCCAATAAGAAGGGCGGGTGTGGAACCTATGTTGAACGCGTCTGTTTTCATCACTACATCTGTGCGCAAGTAACCTTTTCCTATTTGGTAAAAGAGCCAATCTCTATTAGGTTGCCGTCAGGGTCTGCCACATAGCAGGTGCGCTGTCCCCATGGTTCCGTAGTGGGAGGAAGGACGGATGCCGCCCCATGGTCGATGGCATTCTGATACTCTTTGTCTACATCAGCGAAAGTCGGCACGTCGAATGCCAGTTCCACAGTGCCGTTGAAGCCTTCGGGATACTGGAACTTCTGCGAGACCATCTGTTCGAAAGCCTCACGGGGGAAGAGGATAATACGCATATTTCCCAATGTCATCTCCACATTGGGTTGGACGCCGTCCCACTCAGTGGTGAAGCCGAACACCTTCGTATAGAATTCAACGGTCGCCTTGTTGTCACGGGTGAATAGTCCGATGGTGTTGAAGACGAGTCGGGTAGGGGAATTTGTTTCCTTCATTGTTGTTCAATGCACGTCGATTCCATCAAAATACAGTTCTGCAATAACGGTATCACCATATTTCGAGCCGGGATAGACTTCAAGAATCTCGAATTTCAGAGTCCAGTCGGGCTTTGCTTCGTCGTGGTAACCGAGGATACCGACATCGAAACTCTGGAGGGTGCGGCTGTCCTCCAAGGCGAGGATGGCATAAGGCCGGTTGTTGTACCATATGCGTAGTTTCTTCACGCGTGAGTTGGCTTTCCATGCCTCCTCCGACTTGACATGGCCGTTGAGGATTTTTACCGTTGTGATGCGAGGGCATTTCCCCTCGAACGTGTAGGTCAGACTCTCGCCAATGCCTTTACCCTTTGTGGACCACACGCTCTCGTGGCTGAAATCGTGGGCATTCTCGCCCTTGTAGTCAAACTTGTTGTTGGGAGACAGGCAACTTGATGCTGTGACGCTCTTCACTTCTCCTCCGCAGTACCAGCTGCATTTGCCACTGTACAAGTCGTCGTAGACGGTGATGTCGCCATATTTTCTTAACTCCTCAGAATCATCTCCATATTGGTTGGAGAGTTTTTCCCATTTCTCCACAGAGATCTTCGGCATCGGGATGATGCTTTGAGGTTTGATAACCTTTTCTTGCGCATGAACGGCTATCGTTGCAACGATGGCAATAAGGATGGTGATGATGCTTCTTTTCATAATGCTTGATAGTTATATTGTTCCGCAAAGATACAATATAAAGATAGATTTTGCCGTCTTTGTGGGATATTTTTGCCATTTTTTCTTTGGTTATTCTTATCGTCCAGTAGGGAATGTCATCTGTTTCTCATCCAACTGAAAATAATGTAATAGCCAGGTTGGGGTAGTCACTATCGGCAGGGGTCGAACCAGCTCCTTCTCCGTAGATCCGAATTGTTCCACGCATATATCGGTGTCTACCCAACCTTATGTTTCACGGCCTTATCTTGCCAGATGGTCATCAGTCCACAGGTACATTTTCCTTTGTTCCATCTGGTTTTATCTCAAGAACATACAAGTGCTCATAGATGTTGCCAGGTTCTTTGGCATAGAAGTCCCTGACTGTCTTGACGGCTTCCTCCCTTGTGTCACAGAAACACCAGTTGTAGTCACTGCCATCACCCCACTCATGGCATCTGACCTCGAAACGTGACCTTTTCTTTTCCTCCTTTTCCAAGAAGTTCCACTCTTTCAGTTTCTTGTTGGCCAGTCCATGTCCCTCTCTATAAGCTTGCAGGTAATATGCCTTGGCTACTTCAAGGTCTTGGCGCACACCCCAGCCATGCTCGTAGAACTCGCCGACACGGTAGTGGGCGTAGGGCAAGCCACACTCCTTGTAGAGGTCAAAGGCACGGCGCAGGTCTTTGGGATAGCCCTGGCTTCCTTTGCGGAGGATGTCGGCAAGATTGCATCGGGCCAGGTCGTTGCCCCATTCTATAGCCTGATTATACCAGAACACAGCAGCATTGATGTCAGGCTTCACGCATACCCCGTCTTCGAAGAACGTCCCAATGTCGTTCATTAGGTTGTCATTCATGTCAAGTTCATACAGGCGCCCTTCCTTGACACATTTAAGGATGTGGATGACTTCTTCCTTGTCATAACCCTTGTTCTCTGGATTGGAGGAATAGTCGAGAATGAAATCCTGATAGTTGAAGGGGATTCTGATGGTTCTCCCTCCGCCTAAGTCTATAAATCTCGCTTTTTGTTGTGGCATGATGAATAGTATTATTTGTTATTTGTTTCGCGTCTTACAATCTTGATAGTCAGATGAATCTGATATTCGGGGTGTGCATCAGGATTGATTTTGCTGATGCGGCACTCGAACATGTCCGTCCAACCCATTTCGAGAAATCCAACGATGGTCTCATTGTCCTCTTTGGGGATGTAACCGATTCGGAACATCTCGCCTTGCTCCTCATCATAATAGCCTACGGCCACCGCATTGGCATCATGAGGGTTGTTGGGTTCATGCTCCATGTGTAGCTTCGTACCCACCTTTAACTTATCCCATACCTCATCGGCATCGTGAAACTTGCGTCCGGCCAAATGGCAATCCATAAAAAATTTCTTTCTTGCTTCCATTATTAATGTTGTTTTTTTTTAAAACTTCATGTTTACGGATACAAAGTTACGGGTGGGTTGCACCATATCGTGGTACAACATCAAGAAAAATAGTATTTACTATTGAATTTCTTGGTTTTTAGGCTTTTTTATATCGATTCATGGCAGCCTGAAGCCATTTCTGTATGTCTTCGGCCAGTGATTCGGGAGAGAGGACCTGGATCCATTCTCCACGTGACATCAAGTGAGCCTTGAAGTCAGAAGTTGGGCGCATATACAGTTCAAAGTCAGTATATTCATCTGTCTGTCTGATTTCCCGTTGCGAGTGATGCACTGGCAGGTCACGCATATAGTGTGGCTCCAATCCATAGGCACGCAAAATGATGCGTACGGGCTTGCTTCCATCTCCTACCACGACACCAAAGCACTCATCGAAAAAAGCTGCAGCGTCGAAATCTTTTTTGATTTCGAATCTCGTTTCTTGCAGTTCCACATTTTCTATGCGGTCAAGCGAGAAGATGGCAAATTTGTCCTCAATCTTCTCCATGTTATCAACTTTCGATGGTCTGGTTATCGTCACCAACACATACCATCTCCGACGGAACAGCTTGACGCAGTGTGGGGCAACAGAGAAGGAATTAGCTGAAGCCGCTCCGTAGCGGCGGTATGTCATCATGATTCTACGACCTTCACGCATCGCTTTGATGATCTGTTGCAAGTGTATGTCACCAGAAGGGATACTTTCCAGAAGGATGCGGTGTTGTAGTCCAATGTTCTCATCGAGAATGTTGCTTACGCTGAGAGTAGAGAATAGCCAGTTCTGCACGCTATCCTCCTCCAGCACCTCCTTGTTGCTGATGTAGTATCGGTATCCGTCCTTCCTGTCGCAGTCGATGATGACACCGAACATATCGAGGATGGCATCACGGTGCCGGTTGAAAGTGGTGCGCGAGAAATCTACGCCGCCGCTCTCTTCCTTGCGTTTCCATTTCTTGTTGATATCGGCAAATGATATCTTGCCGGCTCGGTTGATTGTCTCAATCAGCCATATATACTCCTTGAACAATGTTGGAATTTTCATGATAATTTGGTTTTATATAAGTGGTTCAATATTGTTCAAAATAAACTAATTCGCCGCAGTTTTTGCAAAGATATGAAATCCTTGTGTCAAATTGTGATACATGCTTAAGGAAATTTGAAATATTCACCTATTTTTCCCTCTATCATTTCAAAACCGAAAATCATCAAACTCACAATAATGACTTTACAAGAAAAGCACCAATTGAATGAAAGTTTTCTCGAGACCTTTCCTATGGAATCTCTTGAAAATATGATACTTGACCAATATACCAATCTGAACCGTTCGGATTCGTTTTGCTATTGGATTGAGAGCAAGACAGAACCTCTGGGCTCGGTTTGGGGAGGATCGTCTTTTAAATTCGGCATCTATAGATACAACCAGAAGCCGAAAGAGGAAATGACTTATTGCCAATATGACGAGAATTATGCTTGGTACGCTACGCTTGGCAGCACCGCAGAGGAAGCTCTAGACAAAGAGCCCGCGACTATGTTCATCGCTTTGTAGGCACCATCATCGGCTTTGAGTATTTCAACCCTCCGTCTTCCTAAAGGGAGACATAGATACGTAAGAAAAAGGTGACAACCGGACTTATTTCAGTGGTCACCTTTTTGTTGAGCGAAGACGAGACTTGTGCAGGACGTGTGATCAGAATTTCCAAAAGAGTCCAATTGTGCCGTATAAGGGGTAGAGCGACTTAGCAGTAAATACTTTTTCATCTTTCTATTAAAAACATACGATGGTTATGGAGCGCAAAACTACAAAAAAAGATTGGGAATGCCAAAATATTATGCTATTAGCACAATTGTAATACAATTTCTTCTGTTTTTTTTACACCCTGCTTAGTGATTAATAAACTTTGCATTCCTCCTTTCTCGATTACACTGATTTCTGTTCTGTTATGAAGGAAAACGAGCGGCTCTTAATCAGTTCCCTTAGAAACTTTAGAACCGGAATTGCAGGTTAGCCTGGCCTTGTCAGCAAGAGTATAATTTGGTTTAGAATTCCCTTACCACATTGCGGTGCTCCATCCATGCGACCATGTTGAGCACGAGGTAGTTCCAGTTCTGGAAGCCTTTGTTGATAATGGGTTCCCCAGAGTCTGGATCGTAGTACTCATGGAGGGCACCCTCTTTCCGGAGATCCTCACCGAAGAGCGTGATGGTTTTTTCTGCCAGTTCTTGCGCTTCCTTGTCGAAGCCGTAGTCAACCAGTCCCCGGAACACCATGTAATTGGAGATGCCCCATATCGGTCCTTGCCAGTTGGAGGGGTTGTGGGTGGCCCGTGTGTTGTATATCTTCTCTAGCTTGGAGAGCGTGCGCACTCCGTATGGGGCGCAGAAGGTTCGTTTGTCGAGCAGGTTTTCCCTCACCATCCGCTGGGCCTGTTCCGGCGTGGCGATGCCCGCCCACATCGCCATGAATCCCGACCAGCTTCCGATACGTTGTATCAGGCAGGGGTAGTCGCGTGGGGCGCCCTCATGCAGCACGAAGTCCTTGCCGAAGATGGTCTGCGGCTCACCTGTGTATGGCAGCAGGTTCAGGTCTACGGAATAGTACATGCCGTCTTTCTCGTCCCAGCAGTAATTTCTGACCGCACCGCGCAGCTCGTCTGCGTCTTTCTCGTATTTATCTGCATCTTCAGGAAGGCCAAGTTGTCTTGCCAGATAGGCCATTGCACGCAGTTCCTTATACATCAGGCAGTTCAGGTAGATGGATGCGCTGCTTCCCTTGGGACGGAAGAAGGTGGACGGGTCATTGTCCACCCCGATGGCCAAGTCATCCTGCCAGTAGAACAGTCCTGTCTCCGCATGACGGTGATGTGTCTGGTAGTTTCTGATAAAAGCCTTCATCCTGTCAAAGTGAGACTGCAGCCAGCTGGCGTCGCCGCCATCCTGCTGTGTAATGAACGCCGCATGTTGCGCTATCACTGGTTTGTGCATGTTGGTATGATAGATGTCGGCAGGTTTGATTCTCTCCGGGTCACTGTCTGCGTCGATCACCATCGGCATGTATCCGTCATCCGGTGAGGTGTAGGTCAGGTAATTGAGCACGCATCCCCGTTCATAGTCCCGGGCCTCTTTCCTGTCCTTTTTTGTGCCGATGTCAGAGAGTATCTGGCGCAGGGCGATGTTCGACAGCCATGAGTCCCAGTCCCACAGCACCTTGTCATATTGTTGGCTGCAGGGGGTGAGATAGGGGAATACGAGTGCTCCGCCCGACGGTTGCCGGTACATTCCCTTGTAGTCTTTGCAGATATGTTCTTTGATGAGTGTGATATGCTCGTTTGTGGCACTCGTTTGGGCGAAGACAGCGTATGGAAAACACGCCAGGACAGCTAAGATGAATTGTCTCATAGAGTAGATTTTGTTTTCAGTTTACAAAAGTAAGCTATGCCGTCCAATCATCCAAAAATATCGGCAGATTCTTTCCTGACATTCTCTTCTTTAAATGTCGATAATTCTTTCTGCCAGTCTTGTGAGTTCTTGGTAAGGTAGAGCACCGACCTGCCTCTCAATATCACCATCCTTGGTGATGAAGAAGAGTGTCGGGATGGACTGGATGCGTGCAGCCATGGCCAAGGCCTGGTTCTTGTCCACATCTACCTTGAGTACTTTGACACGGCCCTCATAGTCTTGTGCCAGTCGTTTCAACAATGGTGCCATGCCTTGGCACGGGCCACACCATGTAGCGTAAAAATCGATAATGACGGGAATCTTGCCCGTGTAGTCGTACCCTCTGAGATACTGCTGATAGTTTTTGATATTCTCCATAATTGTATTGTTATTTTGTTAGTCGCATGATTTTAGTCGGGCAGGCCAACGCGCACTTCCCGCACTTGATGCAGTCGGGGTGCAGATAACCTGCAGCCTTGCCACGGGAATCGTAAGGTGTGAGTTGCATGGGGCAGACGCGGGCGCAACTCTTGCACTTCATCTGGCAGGTGCTGCTCACGTGAATGCTCTTGAATCCATTGGGTAGCGGTTCTTTTTGGGGCGCCACCCAGCGTGAGATGGTTCCCATGGGGCAGAAACTGCACCAAGTGCGTGGAGCATAGATAAACGACAGCACTATGCCCACGATGGTGGTGATGAAGATGATGGTCCAAAACACACGCCCCACATCGCTCCAGTTCTTGGCAAAACTCAGCTTTATGCCGAACATGGTGAAGATGAACAGCACCATGAACAGCCGGAACCCGAAAGTGCGGACGAACTTTGGTATGGGTCTATGGGGCGAGTATTTCGAAAGCAGACGGTCATACATGCTTCCTCTCGGACAGACATGGCCGCACCAGTATCTGCCGCGCCAGATGGATGTCAGCACAGGGCCTATCATGCAGATGAGTGCCAGCAGGCCTATCACAGGATAGAGCCATGCGATGATGAGGTAGGCGAAAAGAATCCAGTAAAGCGGCATGCCCTTGGTCCCGAAATGCCGGTGGAAGTTCCTTTTCTTGTTTTTCTTTTGTTCCATGTTGTTTTCGTATATTTCTGACTGCAAAATTACAAAGATAATAATAGAAATATGAACGAATTTTTCTATCTTTGCATCGATTCCATCTATTAAAAGAAGCCAATGACCTTACAACAACTGAAATACATCGTAGCCATCAACCGCTACCGCAATTTTGCCAAGGCTGCAGAATCCTGCGGCATCTCGCAGCCCACCCTGAGTGCCATGTTGGTGAAACTGGAAGAGGAATTGGATGTGCGCATCTTTGAGCGCAGCAACAAAAATGTCGCTCCGACGGCCAACGGTGTAAAGATCATCCGTCAGGCAGAACATACCATTGCAGAGGCTGAGCGCATCATTTGGCTGGTGAACGAGGAAAAGGGCAGTGTGTCTGGTCAACTGTCGCTTTCTGTCGGTCCTACCATAGCCCCGTATATTCTTCCAAAGTTCATCAGGCATTATGTGGAGGACTATCCCGCAGTCAAACTAAGTGTCAAGGAAATGAAAGCCGACATGATGCTCAGTGAATTATTATTGGGTCATCTTGATGCAGGCATTGCCATCAGCGGGAATACCCGGCAGGGCGTATTGGAGATACCGCTTTACACGGAAAAGTTCATGGTCTATCTGGCAGAGAACTGTTGGCGGAAACTTCCCGTGTTCAAACCCGAGAATCTGGAACACGAGAAGATGTGGGTGATGAAAGAGGCACAGTGCCTTCGAGAAAGTGCTTTCAGTTTCTGCAAGGCCCGGACCAAAGGGAGGCACATCTATGAGGCGGGCAGCATCGAGACCCTTATCCGCATTGTCGATGAGAACGGCGGTTTCACCATCATTCCCGAGATGCACTTGCCTTTCCTTACCGACAAGCAACGCGAGAACGTGCGCCGCATAGAGGGCGACTACCTGTCGCAGCGCCGTGTCTCCCTCTATATCCGCGAGGACTACATCCGTCAGAGTATGCTCAACACTATTACGAAAACGCTCCTCCGTTTCATGCCTATTGGAATGATGGAGGAGCGTATAGTGAAGTACGGAATAAAACTGTAGCCGTTACCTTGTTATTAGGCAGAACAGCTAATTTGTCGTATTTTTTCTTGAAACTACTGCAATGCCTGTTTCCAAAACTCTGTGGCATCACCGCCATATTCTTCAGTCAGCAGTGCCAGAAAAAGGAAAACGTCTTTTCTATTGTCGGTACAGCTATACTGTTCGGAGTCGCGGTTAACTTTCAGACAGGTTATTCTGTAACCGTCATCGTATTCTTCATACTTGGCTTCGAAAATACATATTCCGGTCCAGCTACGGTAATAGCGTATGGTATCCTCATCGCAATACATAAACCAATGGTCTTCCATAGCTTCTGGAATGTGACCATACTTAACGATATCCATCACGTCACTTGGAATAGCGACATTCAATGAAATGACAGTATGCTTTTCTGGCATGGGCAGGACATTCCATCGGTCTTTCGTTGCTACCTCACTTTTGGTAGGGATAGGATTCGCCCCGTTGAATCGTTTGGCAGAGTTGCCAGCCCCCATCGTCCACATCTTGAGAGCCAACATCTGTTCTGCAGTGGGCTGAGGGTGGTCCATCCCAGCAAACTCTTCGGCAAATGGCTTATAATTGCCATTGGGGTTATGCCTTTGGTGGGTGTTGTGGTCATCTAGAATAGCGAACACGATTTTCTTGTACTTGTTTTTGAACTCCGGTTCTTCCATCACCTCATGGAATAGCCGTGCCACATGGTGAGGAGGGTTACAGAAAGCTCCGCAGCCTAAAGCGCCAAGCACCAATGAATCATGGCCGTGTGCCAGTCCGATTCGGAAGATGGTGCGCATCTTGTTCTTGACGGGTTCCACAAGATTGTCTGCTATCCTGTTGTCTGCAGTCCGGACAGGGCGGTTCATGCCCGCAACTGAAATGAACGAGAGGGTAACAGGGTTGTCCAGCAAGCTGTAACCTTTTTGTTCGCTTTCCCTGAAGTAGAAGGCATTGGGAGTATAGACACCGCCGTAGTTCTTGTCCAAAGGGTATTGATATGGGGAAGGCAAGATGCCGTATTGTCTAGAGTAAGAAGCAAACTGGTAGAGGGAGCAGAAGAGATTAGTCCTACGGAAGAGCGTCTCCTCCTGTGCCCCATCTCCCTTTCTCACACCACCGCCAGGATTTTGTCGGTTGGCCATGTTTAGGACAGCTGGATTGAAACCTTGTTCTTTCAACTGCACTCCGGCATATAGACAGTCGATGTCTTGTATTTCAACGATAGTCGATTCACTGTTTTGCGGAGCATCGGACACATGAAACTCACGCATATAGAATACAGTATTACGCATCATTTCCTTATCTGATGGGAAGGAAATATGCTGGCCTGTCTCTGTGGTATAATGTCCTTGTTTGACGATGTCAACTGTGTTGCGGAACTCTTGTATTCGTAGTTCTTTCACCTGATGGTACGCATTATAGTCACCATTTCTAACCTTTTCCATCAGTAATCGATATTTCGCCAAGAAATCTTCCTCAGCGTTCCAAGTGATGATTGAAGTTGATGCGATGTTTTGTGAACGTGTCAGCACTTCAACGAAATCCTTTGGAAGGATGACGTTTTCTTGGTCAATGGCTTTTTGGAATAAAGGAGCAATCTCATCGGAAGTGAAGCCTGCAATGCCACAGCCGATGCGTGTCACGAGGAACTTTTGTTCAATGTGTTGTTGGGCGAAAGCAATAAACTCATCCACATAAGGCTTGATGGTTTCCACACCACCATGCATGGTAGGGATGGCATAGCATTGTCCTTGTAGTCCTACGCCTTGTCCCCATATCGCACCAAAACGGTCATAGGCCAGACGCGCGGCGCCGCCACCATGGGCACCGGCGAGGTTACTGCCAAAGACAAATATCTCATTTGGCTTGAGTGCATGAATTCTATTCGGGGTGTATTCTCTGTTGTACATTTTATATAGTTTTATGAAATTTGTAAAATGGTTAGGATCACATCATCAATGAGCTGTTCCAGAAGTTGATCACCTGTAGGTTCTCTCGCTTGTGCAACGTTTTTACCTTTTTTGTGTGTAAATTTTACGCAAAGGTAAGGCTTTTCTTTCATATCGCCAAATATTTTGTGTAAAATTTACGCAAAAGGGTGTTTTTTTTTATTTTGATGTGTAAAATCATGTAGATCTGGCACAATCTGAGTTGAAAAGGGTAGATGTATCAAGTTATTGTATCCTCATCAGGTTGGGGATAGGGTGGCCATTCAATATAGAGTTGTATAGGCCCTCGATGCATTTCTTCTTCCACAGGATTGGTCACCGTGATCCCAAGCAGGCGTACAGATTTTTGTTGAAAGTCTACCTCGTTAAGTAATTCCTTGGCAAGAGCCATGATATTTTCCTTGTTTTCAATGACAACATTTTCTGTAATGCTGTGTGTGGTTTGCCGGAAATCACTGAATTTCACCTTCAATACCAGAGTGCGTCCCTTGAAACAGCTGCGTGCAAGCCTTCCTTCCAGTTCATCGGCAAGAATGTCCAACTCAGCCTGCATTTCTTCTTGCCTTGTAAGGTCTTTGAGATATGTTCTTTCACATCCCACAGACTTCCTCACCCATTGCGACACTACCGGACGGTCATCAATGCCACGTGCGAAGTTGTAAAACACCCTTCCCATCTTTCCGAATTGGGTAGTAAGCTGCTGTAGAGTAAAGCCACGCAATTGCTTACCAGTAAACACGCCCATATCGTGCATGTGCTGTGCCGTCTTCTCACCCACGCCCCATAGCTGTTCTACTTTTAGATTGTCGATGAATTCAAGAGCTCGTTTAGGATGGACGGTGCATAGACCGTCAGGTTTACGATAGTCACTGGCCACCTTAGCCAGGAATTTGCAATAGCTCACTCCTGCGGATGCGGTGAGTCCAGTGACAAGTCTTATCTTTTGCTTGATCTCTCTTGCGATGTCGACGGCCATATCCATCCCACGCTTGTTTTCAGTCACGTCAAGATATGCTTCATCAAGGCTGAGCGGTTCGATGAGGTCAGTATATTCGTGGAAGATCTCATGTACCTGTCGAGACACTTCTTTGTAGCGGTTGAAATGCGGTTCTACCACCACGAGCTTCGGACATAGTCGATGTGCCATAGCTATAGAGAGGGCAGAATGTATTCCATACTTTCTGGCCACGTAGTTGGCCGTGGAAACGACACCCCTTGGGCCATCGTGCCCCACTACGACAGGTTTTCCTTTTAGCGAAGGATTGTCAAGTTCCTCTACAGAAACAAAGAATGCATCCATATCGATATGAATGATTTTCCGTTGTTTCATTGACTGTTCAAGCATTCGGTGGAATAATGAATGTTTTGTTATCAATCATAAAAGGATGTTGACTCCTGTCTGCTGTCAGGGTTAGAGTGATCAAAGGTAGAGGTTCCTTCCTCATCAATAGTCAGTGCTTTCGATAGCGGAATATGGTTCGTTGTATTCAATCAGATTCTCTATCAGTTTTCGGTTCCATTGCTCCACCTCATTGGGCTGATTTTTTGCTTTCAATTTGTTAAGCATGACTTGCCAGTAGGGCTTTTCGAAGTTGTATATGATGAAACCAGTGTCAAGGACATCTGTGCTAAGCCATTCCCAACCAGGATCTTTGGCGTAACGAAGGATGAGGGAATTCTCACGTTCATAGTTGACATCAAGGTCTCCTGTTTGGGGATTGATGCTGCAAAAATGCAGGTTGATTCCCTTATCTGCTGGTGAGAAGGACAAATGAAAACGTCCTGGTGAAAGGCGGATCATATCCGTTAGGTCCCCTTTGCCATCTTCGATGAAGAAGTAGTCGATGTCGGGGCTGTCAGGAAGTATGGGACCGGTCATTTTGTCATCGGTGATAGTGATTGCACCTTCAGCAGTTGGCTCAAACTTACTTTTCAGAATACGCCGGTAGGCCCTATTGCGGTATGCTATCAGGTCATCATAAGCGAGAAGTGTAAAGAGCATCATCTTGTCACTATATGCTGTCAGTGTCATCACGTCACCCACTTTCTCTGCCACGAAGCGTGCACTTTGTCCTATCATGTTATGTTTTCCAGAAGTCTCTTGATAAACGCCGTTTCCTGAAGGTTTCAAGAAGAGGGTTAGAGTACCTTCAGCGTCTTTAATGATGAAAAAGTCACCTTCTTTGGACACACTCATGGCTCCCATGTCCCAGGAAAGGAATTGGCTGATACCATCAATGGTGGCAGAAGTATTGGAAACACGCTCCGTGGGTGGCATGGTTTCTTGCTGCTCAGTTTGAGACGGGTCGTTGCCGGCATTAGCATTTTTGGATCCACAGGCTAATAGAAATGAAACAGCCAATGACAACTGAAAAATCGTGCTTCTATTTATCATGTTATTGTTTGGTTTTATAGATAGATAACGGTTATCTTTCGCATATGTATAGTTTCAGACGAATATGCCTTTATGTCAGCACTATTTCTTGCTTCTGTAGAATTTTTCAAGTGTGCGATAGGCATTCTCCTTTTCTGGGGAAGCCATTACCTTGGATTCCACGTCAATCTTCATGACAGGAGCAGCATCAAGATTGTCCTTGGTGATAGCCGTCCACTGAGGTAAGCCTTTGCCATTAGGATTACCTGTCTTGCAGAAGTTGGCATAGTAGGTGAGGAAGAGTTTTGAAATGGCGTAGTCATCATCATTCCAATCGTAATACTCATTGGTGCTGAGGGTTCCCATGGCGTATTCGATATCTGCTGAATGGACAGCACCAGGGGCAATAGCAGGTTGCTGAGCCTCAGACTTCTTTTCTTCCTTAGTTTTTTCACGTACACCTCCAGCAAGGGCTGCAACCTTGTCACCCATCTTCGCAGACACTTGAGGACGGGGATGCATATAATGATAGCGATAAACGGGTTGTCCTGACTTTGCATGATAGTCGCAGGCCTTCCATGTGGGGAAGCCCGTAAAAAGATCGGAGGCAAGATCGAGGCCCTTCTGACTCAGCACGTCTTCATCAGTCTCGAGCCCATAAGCCTTGAAAATCTCGTCTGTCATATCACCAAACTGCGCCTTCATTGCGTTTTTGTAATTTTCAAGAGTAGGAATCTGATTTCTCAGAACTTGCATAGGAGTACCTTCCAGCGAGTTCCATCCAGCGAGTAGAGGCACCTGGGCCTGCTGGCCCTTCTCGAACACATCGTCTGCGCTCTCTTTCATGAAATAGCCATCGAGCACCACGTTGGCCATCCCTTTTGGAGGAATGAGTTTTTGGAGTGAATCAGCATTTAATGCCATCGCATCTGCCAAGCTTGAGATACCTGCCTGTTTCAGAAGTTCTGCTCCTGCAGCATCTGCATCGGCTTGGGAAGAAGGTTGATAAGGCAACACCTCGGCACCCGAAGAAAGCATGGCGCCAGCAATAAGGTTCTTGGAGAGGGGAGAGCACATCAGGAGCGAAACAGAGAAGGAACCAGCCGACTCTCCTACAATGGTGATTTTGTCAGGATTGCCACCAAAGGCAGAGATATTCTCTTTTACCCACTTGATAGCTGCCACTTGGTCGAGGAAACCGTAGTTGCCGCTTCCCTTATACTCAGAAGATGCCGTGAGGTCTGGATGGGCAAAGAAACCGAAAACACCCTCACGGTAGTTGGCCGTCACACAAATCACGCCTTCCTTGGAGATGGAGGAACCATCGTAACGAGGCTCGCTGCCAGAACCTGCCATCAGTCCGCCACCATTGAAATAAATCAGCACAGGCAGGGCATCGTCTGTTGTGGCTGCAGTAGTCCAAATGTTCAGATAGAGACAGTCCTCGCTACGACCTGGACCTCTGAACGACATATCACCGAAGATGTTAGGCTGCATGGGATCGTCGCCAAACTGCTTGGCAGAACGCACTCCCTCCCAAGCTTGAACAGGCTGAGGAGCCTTCCACCGGAGTTCGCCCACTGGAGCTTGTGCGAAAGGAACACCCAGGAACTTCTTCACACCGTCTTCCTCGAAGCCTTGGAGAACACCATATTGGGTTTTTACGTCAAGGGCAACGATTGTCTCCTGCTGAGTGCAGCTGACAAGAACTGAGATACATGCGATGGCTAATATCGCAAAAACATGGCTTTTGATCATAATAATGTCGGTTTATTGGGTTTATTTGGCAAAATTAATAAAAAAGATGAAATATCTGTCTATTCCAATTATAACTATATACACTTTTTGGCATGCCTGAACAGATTTTTTCATTCTTCAAGTAAAAAGCCTCAAGAATCCCTCTTGATTATGCTTTGAGGAATCATTATTGTACGAGTAATTCACCATCTAGACAAGTCGTAAGCAGGGTATTTTTTCAAAGAATCAGTAATAATATGGATTTTTTGATTGAAAAAGCTTATCTTTGTGTGCTATATGCTGGTCAGCACTCTCTAATTCTAATATAAATTAGCAAGAATAGCATGAAAAAGATAATCGCATTTGTCATTTTGGCATTTCAGTGTATATGGGTGATTTCCCAAGACAATGTGGAGCAGACAGTACACTCCGAGGTGATGGCATGGAGCAATATCACGGGAGTAAGGATGGATGGTGAACTCATCGATTTCGAATCTTCATTATGTGTGGGCATTCCAGGCGAAAAGATGGAAAAGACTGGACGTGAACGACAGAGGAACGTCAGATATCATCGTAATGGACTTACACAGATCGTGGATATCCCACTGCACGGCGCACATTTCCATCAAGAGGTGACCGACACCAAACAAACGGTCAGGATCAAGCTGAGTGCTGAAGCCGATGAGACGCTTCAAGAAGGTGCCTATTTCTGCATGGCTTTCACTTCCAAATACTATACCGACGCTAAGATCAAAACATCGGGAAAGCAGGTGGTGGTGAGTGCAAAAGAACGAAATGTGACGATTGCATTCAACAGGAAAGTGAAAACAGCCATCAGGCAGGAAGATGGAAACAAGGTGCTTTACGTCACGTTACTCCCCACACTGAAAAAGGGGGAGAAATCAGATCTTGAAGTACTGCTTTCTGTCGGTGGTACCATTCACGGAGAAACAGCCCACGTTCATCTTGACCTTACCAAGCCAGGATCTCGGTTCACAGGGTTCGGCGGAAATTTCCGCATTCAGAATTCTAAAAAAGACCCAGAGGTAATTGACTACTGCCTCAAGAACATGCGCGTGGCCATGGGACGTGTAGAATTTCCCTGGGCATCGTGGGACAAAGGAGGCAAGAGCGACCCGCATGTACAGGAGAGCGCTCAGATGGCGGCACGGCTGAAAGCCATTGGCATGCCAGTCGTTGTGAGCTGCTGGTTTCCTCCCCAGTGGGCTTTGGCGCCCGGACAGCAACGTGGCACTGGCGGTGTAGCCGCACTCCGTCTTGACACAACGAAACAAGACCGCATTTATGAGTCCATGGTATCTTATCTGTTGTTTCTGAAAGAGGATTATGGCGTGGAAGCGGATTATTTCTCGTTCAATGAGTCTGACATCGGCATCGATGTGCTGCACACTCCTCAGGAGCATTGTGACTTCATCAAATCATTCGGAGCAACATTGGCCAGTCGTCATCTGCCGACAAAGATGCTTTTGGGTGACAACAGCGATGCCACGACCATCGACTTCATCAAACCTGCACTGCAGGACAAGGATGCCCACAAGTATATCGGTGCCGTATCGTTCCACTCATGGCGAGGATGCGACGATAAGACACTCCGTCATTGGCGTGATGCCGCACGCAGCATCAACGTGCCGCTCATCGTAGGCGAGGGAAGCACCGATGCTGCGGCATGGCGCTATCCGGCCATTTTCAAAGAGTCCACTTTTGCCCTCTATGAGATTAATCTTTACACCCGTCTTTGTGCCATTTGCCAACCACTGAGCATCTTGCAGTGGCAGCTCACAGCTGATTACTCTCTGCTTCAGGGCAATGGCATTTTGGGTGACAATGGTCCCTTGCGCCCCACCCAAAGGTTCTATAACCTCCAGCAACTGGCGAAGACTCCTGCAGATGCCTTTGCCATACCATTAACCGTGGACAAGGAGAACATCAACACTGCCGCTTTCTACCATAAGGCGCAAGACAAAGGGGCCGTGCATATCGTCAACAATGGTGCGGCATGCAAGGCGGAAATTACAGGGCTGCCAGTCACCATTCATACAGCTATCGTATATGTGACCAATGCAATTCAAAGTGCGGAAAAGTCAAAGGTGGAGGTTTCTCATGGAATCGCCAAGATTGATATGCCGGCAGAGAGTTTCATCACGGTACTGTTTTCTGCACCTGACACTATCAATATACTTTCCAATACCATATAATCATATTTGCTATCTTTGCAGGTGTATTGATATGAAGAAGGAAAATATTAAACCCATTAAAATCACGGAGCAGCCATCACATTTCAATCATTTGGAGCAGATGTCTGTCTTGGAGATATTGCAGCATATCAACGAGGAAGACGCTGTTGTGGCTGAAGCGGTCAGGCAAGTCATTCCTCAAGTCAATGCGTTGATCGAGGCCATAGAGCCAAGGATGAAGAATGGCGGACGGTTGTTCTATATCGGTGCCGGTACCAGCGGTCGACTGGGAATATTGGATGCCAGCGAACTGCCTCCCACCTTTGGTGTTCCCGAAACGTGGGTTATGGGAATTATTGCCGGTGGCGACCAAGCGTTGCGACATGCAGTGGAGAGGGCAGAAGACGATTCAGAGCAAGGATGGCGGGATTTGCAGGCCTACCATCCTACAGCCGATGACACTGTATTGGGTATCGCAGCATCAGGCACTACTCCTTATGTGGTCGGTGCTGTCAGTAAGGCAAGGCAATATGGTCTGCTGACAGGTGGCATCACCAACAATCTTAACACTCCTCTTGCAGAGGCTGCCGACTATGCCATCGAGACCATTGTAGGACCAGAGTTTGTGACCGGTTCCACACGTATGAAAAGCGGCACGGCCCAGAAGATGGTTTTGAATATGATTTCCACCACCTTAATGATACGTATGGGGCGTATCCTTGGCAATCGTATGGTCAACATGCAACTGTCCAATGCCAAACTGATAGACCGCGGTACCCGCATGCTTCAAGAGTCATTAGGGCTCGGCTACGACGATGCACAGCGCCTCCTGCTTGAAGAGGGAAGTGTGGAGAAGGCGCTCAAACACCGTTCGTGATATCAATGATAGTCTTTCCATTGTAGTATTTGACGCATAACACCTCATCATGATCACGTTCCGTGGTTTTGTTTTTAATGCTTACAAGCTTTACCCGATGAATGAGTATGCGAATGATGATGGTTGTGTTGGCCGCATCGAATCGGACGAAGTCCACTTGAAAACACATGGATTTCACCGGAATCATTTGGGCTCCACACAAATTTACCGTAAATTTGCACAAACAAAAGTGCTCATTCTGGCTTGATGTTTTCTTCTATGAGTGACGCATCCGTTTCAAATAAAGTATCAATGTGGATAGCACTATTCTGATTCATAAGGCGACAAGGGAACAGTCGGCTGATATAGCACGGCTGATTATGATGGCGATGACGGACGATTGCTGCCTGTATTTCTGTGGAGACGGTTATGGGCTGGAGGACTTCCGAAGGATGATGGTCATGCTTGTGCAAAGGGAGGATTCTCAATATAGCTACAGGAATACATCGGTGGCGATGGATGGAAACAAGATCGTTGGCGTTGCCGTGAGCTACGATGGCGGACAGTTGCACGAACTGCGCCGGGTTTTCATCGAAGCTGCCAAGATCTTTATCGGCGTGGATCATTCCTGTATGGATGACGAGACTCAGGCAGGTGAGCTGTATCTTGACTCACTAGCCGTTCTGCCTGAGTACCGCAGTAGGGGAATAGCTAAAAAACTGTTGATTGCCACTAAGAAACGGGCCGAGAGGATGGGACTTCCTGTAGGTCTATTGGTGGACAATGGCAATCCAGTCGGTGAAATCCTCTATACGTCTGTCGGTTTCCGTTATGTAAATGACAGCCTTTGGGGAGGTCATCCCATGAAACATTTGGTATGGGAAACACCTGCTCTTGACGAAAACCATTAGTTCAGTAAGCCAAATGTGAACTGCAGGCTATTATAGGAGTCGTCCTTGTCGATGAACTTGAGCGTGATCTCATCACAGAAATCATGAGGTCAGGATATCACACAGAAGTGGTGACGTCAGCCACCCCAGTGAGGTTTCCGCTGTCATCCTTGTGCATGCTCACTCTCGCATGGAGGCAATCAAGGAGCTGGATGACGCGAAGCGTGTTTGCGAGTATTGTGATAGTGATGTATTTCCTGTAGGGTCTGCCCTGTTCATTCAGCAGAGCGATGGAATAGTCAGGATCATGCCTGACGCTTTTATCCTGTTTAGCGGCCTGCACCAGTCCGATGTACTTACTGATGTCTGACTGGTCGAATCCGCATCTCTCCGCCATGGCGCATGCGGTGAGAATGATCTCGGAGGTGAGCATGATGTTGGTCTCACCTTCGGAAATGGCTTGTTCGAGTGCTTTGTAGCTTTGTACTTCTGTCATGATGGGTTTTTATGATTTGGGCTTATTGGATAGTTTTTCTTCAATGTCTATTATAATTCACCAATACCAGCCTTTCGCTTGTCGTTTCTATGTCAGGTATTTCTTGCTGAAATCTATCACATATTGTTTCAGCTCGGGTGCATCGAGGATCTTGATGTGGTTGGCGAGTCCCATGTAAAACCGCCCGACCCCTTCAAGCTGGCAGACCTCAGTATCGAAGTACCAGATGTTGTTGTCTCCTTTATGCGGTTTGATGCAGTTCTTCGCCCTGGGGAACTCCTCTGTCAGCAGGTTCTTCGCCATCAGGTCGAGCTGAAGGGAGATGCGGACTGGCTTTTTTCCAGTCATGTGGAACACGTCCACTTCTATCTTTTCATGCGAGGCAGGATACTTCCATGGCTCGTCCTCTTTGATCTCCACATATCCGATCCTGTTGATGTTGAACACCCTCGTGGCGAATTTCCTCCTGTCAAAACAGATCACCAGCCCGTCCTCCGGCCGCACGTCGTAGGCTTCCACGAAACGGTCAGACACCATGCCGCTGTTCGATGACGCATAGTCATGCAGCACGACACATTTCTTCTGTGTCTGGGCATGCTGGAGCCGGGACAGCGCTGCCGCCTTGCCCTCGTTGGTGAACACCTTGCGTGCCAGCATTTCCTTGCGCATTTGTTCCGGCATCTCCCTTGACTCCGCGTTCACCCGCAGGTAGGCCGTGTTGTTGAGCTCCACCACCCGGTAGGGGTGCGGATCCACATGGATGGCCACCACGGTATTGTCATAGAGCGGTTCAATGCGGAGATAGGGTAGGGTATCAATACCGAAGTGTTTCTTTGCCGTGTCCTGCACGTAGCGCATGTAGGAGTCTATCGTCTGATAGTTCAGGTATTTCATGTCGTTGTCTATGCCCACCACTGTTCCCTGGTCATTTACCCCGAGGTAGAGCGTTCCTCCTGTCGTGGAGTTGAGGAAGGCGCAAACGCCCTTCAGCACGTTCTGGTTCTGGGCGTATTCGTCCGGCTGCATGTGGTTGCCGGAGGGATAGACCATGGAGGTCTTGAACTCCTGCGTGCCGCTCTCGATACCGAGATAGATGCCGCTGTCACCCTCCAGGTCAGCATCGTTTTCCGTCTCCATCGAGAGAGTCTTGATGATTTCTCGGCGTATCACGTTAAGGGTGGCCTCCGAGAGCGTACCCTGCATGGTGTTGGCCGTCTGCACGAGCAAGGCGAGCCTTGAAAGTATGGGAAGGGATTTCTTGAACGTATGGATGGCGTCAGATAGTTTTTTAGATTCCTCTTTCTTGCCATATTCTTTCAGAATCTCGATAATTGCGAGACGGATAAGGGTAGGGGTGGCTTCTTTATATTCTTCATCGGGTATCAATTGTATGGAGTCCATACTTTCTTTCCTGACAAACTGTACCAATGCACGGAGATAAGTCCTGGCGAAGCGGAGGTACGACGAGGACGTGGTGTCGCCCACCAGCTCTGCCATCGTGTTGGCGATGGACAGGAAGCGGATGCGGTCGGATGGCTTGAGCAGTGATTTCTGGTGCTCGAACATCTGACTGGTCAGCAACCGGAGGACAGTGGGGTTGAGGTCGCCTGTTTCCTCTTCCTCTTTCTTGTGGCCAGGCACCTCCGTTTGGGTCGCAAATACACGGATACAGTCGTGCCGGACAGTTTTCTCATCGAAAGTCTCGTCAGTGTCTTCCTCTATCCTTGCGTCTATTTTCCCGTATTTAGCACCTGTGCCATAGTTCTTCACCGAGAGGAGGGCAAAGTTACCCCGCCCGTATTTTCCTATGTTGGCGGTATAGAAGGCGACTCCCCATTCATTAATCCATCCATAGAAATTGGGACGTTCATCAATCAGTTTGCAGAGGAAGAGATTTTCTTCATCGGCTGCTGCCTTGGTGTCCTGCACGAAGAAATCTATCAGCTGGTCCTCGATGTTGAACACCCCTTTCACCGGATCCTTGATGGTGGCCTTCATACAGTCGCCTATATGGAAATACTCATAGAGCGTACTTGTATAGTAATAGACGATGCTTTGCTTCTCGAACTTGATGTAACCAATAACAGGTTTGTATGCCGGGTCGATGGTGGAGACGTATATTGTACCGCTGCGGTCGATGGAGTCAATCCTGATGATGGCCTCATCTCCGTCATAATAGCTTTTCAGCGGTATCTCCTGAGGCTTGTTTTGCACCTTCTTCTGGAGTTTGATGAACGCATTGGTGAACGCATCCATATCCACCGGGTTGTTTTCCTGACTTTGCTTCAGTTTTTCCGATGAGGATGTCCGTAGTGCAACGCCAATCCCCGTATCCAGAGAGTTCGCCCCGTTCTTGGCCAGCTTCCTCGACTCTGACTGTGACTGGCAGGTCAGCAGCAGGCCTGTGGACGTCAGCATGGCGGTACCGTATTTCGAGAGCGCCAACGGCTTGGTGATGGGTGACTCGAACCTCACCAGGTTGCTGGAGTTGTAGGCGAAGATGTCGGTTCCGATTTTTGGAAGGTCGTTCCATCCGAATCCAAGTGACGTGACTTTCTCATACCGCAGCCGCTCGAAGGAAGCCTTGATGATGTTGTCCGACCAACGGGGGTTCATGGCCCGTAGCTCTCCCATAAAGGCAAGGTAGGCGGGGAGCGCGAGCGGATGGTCACCGTCAGCCAGAAGGTATGTGGCCAGCAGGCTGACATGGAACTCCAGCGTCTTCCTGTCCTCCTCCTCTTGATAGAGAGGTCGCATGGATATCGTGGCCACCAGGTCTTCCACACGCTGTCTCATCAGGTCGATGGTGATGGTGTAGAAAGAGTCCTTGGCCTTGTTGGTGGCACATTCTTTCAAGTATTCCTGCAATTTGGCGAAGTTGTCGTCAATATATTCCTTTCTCAGATCCAGCCAGAATGGGGTTTTCTCTTCTCCGTTCATCTTCTACGTCTTTCTTAGTATGGTCAGTATGCATAACACAAGTGCAAAAATAGTGATTTTCCCTCAAAACACCATAAGTTTGCCTTGTTAAGGGCAGCCTTTTTGTGCCTACCCCTCATGTACCGAGTCGAATAGAAGTGAAAATTCTGCTTTTGTCGCTGCCTTTAAGTTTTTTAATAAATTTTTGGTTAAATTCCGATAACTTTTTATCAGCATATCTATCTATAAAATGTATGCATATAAAAACTCCTTGAAATGATGAAAAGAAAAAATACGCTAAGAAGAATGATGTGGTTTTTCATTTTGACTATTGCTATATGTGTGGCCATTGTCATAGGTTGTCAGATGGCTGTCTTGAATGCCGCGGAGAACCGAATGTATGACGATGTTGGCGGGATACCTCACAGGAAGGTCGCCCTTCTGTTGGGAACATCGCCAATTGGCCGTTCGGGTTTGCCCAACCAGTTTTTCCTTCGACGTATTGATGCGACAGTCAAGCTGTATAAAGCAGGCAAATTTGACCGATTGATTATCAGTGGAGCTAATCGGCCAGAAGAGTTCAATGAGCCTGAGGAGATGAAGGCTGCGCTGGTTACCCATAATGTGCCTGATAGCATTATGACGTTAGATGGCAAAGGCTTCCGCACGATAAACTCTATACTGTGGGCGAAGGATGTTTACGGTGCGGACAGCCTGATGATCATATCACAGCAGTTTCATAATGAGCGTGCTTTGTTCCTAACGAAGTGCAAGGGTATTGAAGCTGTCGCCTTCAATGCGGAAAACACCTCCAGCCAGAGATGGCGTTTCCTGATGTTCATCCGTGAGAGTCTGGCAAGAGTTAAAGCTGTGTTCGAAGTCTTATTTGTCTGATGAGCCCAACGGGGAGTTGTCAAGTAAATCTCTCCTGGTCCGCCCTTGCTCGCATCGCCCATGAATGTGCCCATGAATGTGCCACGAATGTTCTGCGTCTGTCAAAACGCAAGATGGGGTGGGGTGAGAAGCCCTGAGAATTATAAGCGACAATAATTATGGAAAATTTGACGATATTTACAGGTCGCCCTTGAACGACTTCACCGGATTGCCGCGCTCCAGCGTATTGTGGTTCATCCACACGTCTCTTGTCTGGTGCATCTGTTTCTTTTCTTCCATGGCAGAGAGTTTCATCATCAACCGTTCATGCGCCAGCTTCTTGTTCTGACTTTGTGAGCGCAGGTCGGATGCCACTACGCTGATGCCTGTAGGCTGATGTGTTGCCCTGACGGCGGTCTCCACCTTGTTCACGTTCTGTCCTCCTGGTCCGGATGCACGTAGTGTTTCGTAGGTGATGTCCCGTACGTTGACCTTTGCTTTCTCCAAGGGTTTGAACGCATGCACTCCCACGAACCAGTTCTTGCGACGGTGCCAGGGACGGAAAGGGTTTTTCTGTGCCACCCAAAGCACCGACCCCTCCCATTCGTCGGTCAAGATGCTGATGTTGTCACCTTTTACGGCAAGGGTGACGGAGAACATGCATCCGTCGTTCGGGCCATCCTCATGTTCCACCAACTCTGTCTCAATACCAAGTTTTTGGGCCTGCTCAATGATCTTCCTCATAACGAGCACCACCACCCGGCAGCACTCTACGGGACCACGTCCCGAAGTGATTTGCATATACGTCTTTTCCATATTATTCTTCACTCATTCTTACAATTTTTGGGATGATGGTCCCCTCTATGTTCACCAACTCTTTCTGTGCCTCCATCACGGCATGGATATCCTTGTAGGCCATGGGTGCTTCCTCGGTTGTTCCACCGATAAGCGTGACGCCGCATTCTGACAAATGCTTTCGAAGTGCATGTCGGCTGATGCTGTTGCGTGCGTCAAGTCGCGACATGGTCCGTCCGGCACCATGAGAAGCGGAAAACAGTGACGCCCTGCTTTCTTTTCCCGAGACGATGAAGCCTGTTGTGGCCATACTTCCTGGGATGATGCCTAATTCACCCTCATGGACAGGTGTTGCCCCTTTACGATGAACGATGACAGTCGTTCCATCATCGAGTGTCTCACGCCATGCGAAGTTGTGGTGGTTGCTGATATTTGCCAATGGCTTCAGCCGCAGTGCCCTTGCCACATTCTGATGGATACAGTCATGGTTGGCGGCGGAATAGGCTCCCGCTATCTCCATACATGCCCAGTATTCTTGCCCTATATCACTGTCCATGCTCAGCCAGGCGAACGGGCCCGCCTGTCTGGGAAGTCGGCATGTCTCTTTGGCGATGGCTGTGAAATGGTCGGCGATGGCTGCCCCCAACCCACGGCTACCCGAATGGCTTAGGATGCCGAGATATCGGCCTTCTGCCAATCCTATGGCATTGTGGGGTGGGAGGGTGACCTCGCAGATGTCCACGAAGTGGTTGCCCTTACCGCTGCTTCCCAGTTGCCGGATGGCTTTTTCACGCATTTTTTTCAGGATAGGGATGTCACGCCACTCGCACTTGTCGAACAGCGGATGGTACATTCTGATAGGGAGCGTACCGTCAAGTCCGAAGGCTGTGTTCTCCGTCAGTGCTTTTACGGCGCGGTCGTGGTGTTTCTCCAAATAGTCGGGTTCTGCCTCGAGGATGGTAAGACTCATTCGGCAGGCGATATCTTTACCTACGGCGTAGGGAATGACCACGTTGCTTTCGGTGGCCAACACGCCGCCGATGGGGAGTCCGTATCCGGCACATCCGTCAGGCATCAGTGCCCCTGCAATGGTTATTGGCAGTTGCATGGCTACCTCCATTTGTCTTTTGGAGAGTTCGTCAATGCCGTTTGTTCCGTAGATGGAGTAGGGGAGAGAGGATTCTCTCAGGCTATAGGAGGTGGGAGAAGAAACAGAGGGTGCCAGTACTGAGGCGAGTTTTCCCCAGACTCTGTCTTCCTCATATTCTTCTGGATGTCGGATGATGTCCTCCAAGGTGGAGAGGATTTGTTCTTGATCGTCGTGTTTGCAGTATTTGGCGATGGTCGCCATGGCTATGCTGCGGGCCATATTGTCGCTGTATCCCAGTCGGGTCAGCGCTTTTGGTTGTATATTGCCCATGATAGGTGTATAAAGTTTGAAACTTGGCAGTGCGTTCTACCTGCCGTTGATTAAAATGGATGAAGTGGATGAGAAACGGTCACGTCTAATATTCTGCAACCAAGAGGCTGCAGTTTCCGTTTCTCTGCTGGGTGTTTGTTCTTACTTTATACTCATTCGTTCGACCCTTTCTCCAATGGTTAAAAGGGTTTGACATAAAATCGGCGCAAATTTAGTAGATAGGCGCGTAATTCCCAAATTTATATACGTATAATTTGATATTTTTATGGGTTTCTTATATGTATATATAGACACCTGTTTGTAGATAAAGCGTTAAATTTGCATTTAAATTGTTTACCCAGGAAAGGAAAAAAATATGAATAAAGAGGAGCATTTAAGAAGATATTTCAATCAGGTCAGTAATCTGACTGCCGTATGCCAGTCGAATCTCACGTGGTCAGGTAGGGAATATCCTGAATTGGAAGAAGGTAAGACATACCAAATCTCTCATATCGGGGTTTTCAGCTCATCGTCCTATGTCATGCTCAAAGGATTTGAGAATACGGAGTTTGAGTATAGGAATTATGAGGCGCAATGTTTTGAAATATATGAGAATGGGGAATGCATTGACGGGAAATATGTCAATGACCCTCGCTTTTGGGCACCCTATCTTCGTGAGAGATACAGGATGTTCGTTCCACATGAATATGCAGATGACATGGAGAAACATGCGATTCCAGCCCACCTCAAGAATATCGAGCGGGAATATGACGTGAGGATTCTTCTTGCAGTGGAATCTGGCAGTCGTGCATGGGGCTTTGAGTCGTTGAACAGCGATTGGGATGTACGCTTCATCTATGTCCACAAGCCGGAATGGTATAATCGTGTGGAGGAGCAACAAGACGTTATCGAGCACTACTATGAAGATGGTGTGGATTTGGCAGGATGGGAGTTGAGAAAGGCTCTGTCTTTGTTTAAGGAGAGCAACCCGCCTCTTTTCGAATGGTTGAATTCGCCAAAAGTCTATTATGTGGATGATGACTTCGCCAAGCGTATCCATGCTGCCGAGAAGGATTTATTCAATCCAGCCAAGGCCATGTATCATTATAACCATCTCTACAATAAGACAAACGAGCGGTTTCTCCAGCAGGAAGGTTATCCAATGAAGCGTTTTCTATACTATCTTCGTGGCGTGTTGGCTTGCAAGTGGATTGAGGCAAACCATTCCATGCCGCCGGTTGTTTTCAAGGAATTGCTTGACGCTACCGTCGATGATGAGAACGTCAAGGCTAAAATTAGAAAATTGATACGGTTCAAAAGGAAAGGGAAGGAGTGTGACATGCTTGCTGTCGATGACACATTGGTGGAATATGCACGTCATTTGGCGTGTGATTACGATAAGCGTCTTGGTTCACTCTGTACAGAAGAAACCCTGCCATCGTCTGAGGCATTGGACTCCATCTTGTATGACATGGTTCATGCACTCTTATGAAGGACCAGCACCAAATACCACTATTCATACACTTTCTTCCAGTTGAACACACGATAGAAGAAAGGTCGGTAATAATCGGCACTTCCAGGGTCGTTGAAGTTCCAAAAGAAATCATCGGGGTCGCTATTGGTAGAAAACACCAACTCTCCCTCGCGTGATAGGGCAGGGTGCAGATTCACCATATAGAGCCAGTGGTATTTCTGAGGTCCAATCTTGTCAAGATGATCGGGGAGCCGGAAGAGCAGCCGCTTGTCGGTGAAAGGACCGTATGGCGTGAGCGAACGGTAAATGTACACCTCGGTAGAAAAAAAAGGAGCCTGCGAGGTGAGATAGTAATAGTCGCCATCGCGAAACACCCATGGCAGATGACCAGTATCCTCCGCAGAAGCCATGATATTAGAGCGTTTCATCTCATCGTCGGTTGGGTATTCATCTTGCCATTGCCATTGACCGTTGGCCTTCTTCACATAATATTGCCAACGACTGTAGAGACTCATTGTATCTGTGCGCACCACCACGACATTGAACTGGTCGGTGCCGTAGAGATAGAGATGGCCGTCGGTTGCCTCATCGCAGATGGTGGAACCATAAGAGACACGGTTGTGATTCACGTCGTGAAGCACGCTCTCACGATACAGATAGTCGCCAGGGTGGGGGAGATAGTCGGGAATAGTGTCGAGATAGTAGCCTGTAGGCATGTCGCCTTTTAGGGAATAAACGGCAAGAGCGGTGCCGATATTCTGCAATACCTTCGACTCAACGGCAATCCACACCATCTGCAGTTGACCATTGCAGACGACACCGTCGCTCGACCAATAGACTTTTTCCTCATCGATATCACCAGCCGCTATCTCCAAGGGAGTCTTGTTACCCTGAGGATGCCGCAAGTGGGTTCGAGCATGAAAATATCGGTATTGAGAGGGCTGAAGCCAGTTCACATAATCGGCCAGCCACACAAGATCTTTTTCGGTTTCGCCCAGCTTACCATTATGCGCACGTTGTACCATGATACTGTTACGGGGGAAATTGCAACTGCCACGCGAACGGTCAGAGGCATTCACCGTACCATAAAAGCTATCGTTGAATGTCCACATCACATCGCCGTTGGGAAGGCTAATGGTGAGTACGCCATCACCGCCATTCCATCCGCGAGTACGGGTGAATAGCCGATTATATTTCAAGTCGCGATAAGCCCTGATATCATCTTTCGTGGTGCTGCCAGGCATATATTCCAGTTCCCAGTCAGGACTGACAACGGATTCCACTGGACGGATAATAGGTTCGTTGGACAATTGTAACCTGTCGCCAACAAACTCCATAGTGCCAATATACATGCCTCGTGGTGCCACCTCGGACTCTGAGGCATGTGCATGGAAGACAACGCGAAGACGCCCCTCCTTGTCTGTAAAGAACGAATGGTGGCCAGTGCCAAGTAATCCTTCTATGCGGTGTATGATAGGATTGTCAGCATATTTGGTCCATAAAGGTGCTTCACCAGCGACTGTCGTTAATCGGTCGGTCGTGGCATAGCCCACGGCATAGTCCTGGCTGCGGTAGTCATTTCCTGAATATGTGAGATAGTAAGTACCTTTTCTTTTGATGACGAATGGACCTTCGTTCACACGTCCCTGCAGATCTTCCCAAGATTGATTGACACTGATGCACTTCTGCAGGGTGCTGGGCTGCAGAGTGATGAGGTCATCCTCCAATTGGCACATCCATATACAGTTGCCATCCGTGAAACGCACAAAAAACAAATAGGCTTGGTTGTCATCGAAAAATACGCTGGAATCGATGCATTTCTCATCACCCAGCATATTTTTTGTCATACACTCGCCAACTTGACGAAATGGTCCTGTGGGAGAAGTTGCCTTCGCAACATAAAGATGCTCATTTGCCGAGAAATACATGTAATATGTGCCATTTCTCTTATAAACCTCTGGAGCCCAGAACCATTGATTCTCACTAGTATTTTGCTTGTGCAAAGCCAACTCGTGATGTCGCGTCCAATTAAGAAGGTCGTTAGATGTCCATACGGCAATACCATTAGCGTCGTTTGTTCCATAGGCATAATAAATGCCATTGTCGAGAAGAATAAAAGGATCGGCCAAAGGGACGGCACTTTTTTCCTGAGCATGTGAAGGCATCCCAAGACTCATCACAAAGATAATTGTTAATAATAATGGCTTCATGGATACAAGGTAAATCAATCATCAATTAGCAAATTAAAAATCACAATGTTGGTAGGGGATATCCATTTAAGGACATTTAGATTCTCCATCACTCTATTTATCATAATATTGATTATGTTGAAAAGGGAGGTGAAGATTTTTTATGTAAAAATGACGTAGTCTTACATGTCACAAGTCCATCAACCCTGATAATTCTCAGAATAGCGATTTCCATATTTTTGCATGGTATATACACAAAATAAGTATTTTTGAATTATTTAATACAAGATAATGCAAAAATAGCAAAAAATTCCTGTTACTTATCCTTTGTGGTTAGGAAAAATGAATCGTTTGTAATTAAGAGTGGTTATAATGTTTGAGTTCTCTGATAACAGTGTTTATTTTATTGACCATGCGGCTTGAAGCAAGATGCTGACATGGTATGATGCGTTTCTTTTGAGCCGAATAATTCACTATAGTAAAAGGTTTACCGACTTCGTCTATTGTCAGTTCCCAGAACTTTTCTTCCCCCACCAGATAGTATTGACTGCCATCATTGATAAGTGAGTTGTGCAATTCAGGAATCATGTCATTGACCCGTTTGATAACACTTATGACTGCTGGAGTACAACGGTCTACATCATTGAAATTTATGTAAACATTCGTGCTGGCATCATTGATTCTGAATATCATCTCGAAAAGACAATCCTTCGAAGGTATAGGCCGGCTGCTGAAGAAACGTGCGTGGCTATTCAAAAAATGTTGCTCGACCTTCACGCTGAAATGGTCATGCAACTCTATTGAATTGATGAGTGCCTCCAACTTCAACTTCTTTATACGGATGAGATGGTATGTCTTCTCCTGTTCGCGCTTCTGTTCCTCCCTTTTTCGGTCGCGCTCATCACGCATTTGCTTGCACCCGTCAACAAAGTCAGTGAAATCGCTAAACCACAGATCCATAGGTGGATCCATGTGCAGAACTCTACATTCTTCGAGGATTTCTGCCTCTGTATTCTTGTATTTCCAAAAGGGGTTGTTGTTGTCTAGAAACATCTTGCATGCTTGCAAGTTATAGTATTTGATTCGGAATCGTTCAACCCGTTTCTCATCATCGTGCATCTGTCCCGACATCCAGTCATAACGGAACTGTTGCAACGATGACTTCAACCTCTCCCCTATCTTGTTTTTCTCTTTTCGCAACTTGTCATCAGCCAACCAGATGTGACGCCATCTCGGAATGTCACGCTCCAGAGCGAGGATGAACTCAGACAATTGGTGAAGGTCGCATGATGCGGTGTCCTGGAACGTCATCTGGTAATCACTGTTGTAGGCGATTCCTATCCTCGACAGGTCATTCGCCAGTGATACCGACACATTATAATATATCGCACGTACACATGTACTGTCTTTAAAGACCTGTATCGGTTGAGTCACTTTTCGGTGAAGAACATCGAGAAGGTCAGCAGCGGACTGATTGGTTTGTACCGAATTGTCTTGAACGGTCTCATCAAACAGTCTCTGAACATTGTCCGAGAATTCTTTTATCATATAGTTGGAAATTTTAGGGGTTTTCAATGAAGCACACTCTGCCGCTTTGTCTCATCCAATGTTCATGCTCTTTCATCCCTTTTTCAGAGCGGAGCACCCAGCATAGCGGTGTGTGCATGCCAGCAGGTATGGATGGTTGAGGGGCATAGCCATCGGTGTAGATGAGTGCACCATCGTATTCGGGATGCTTGGCAACAAAGTCGATGAAAGGTTGGAAATTTGTACCGCCGCGTCCGGTCACCCTTATTTTCTCTGACGCCTTGAGCAGTGTCTGTACCTCGCTCAAACCCGTGTCGAACTGCACGACATCAATCTGCTGTATTCCATATTGAAAGAACCGGTTGATGGTGGAGTAGAAATTCCTAAGGTCGTCGGTAGTGATACTTCCACTACAATCTACGCCGATAATCATGCGCGTGGTAAAATCGTAGCGGCTTCCCATTGCGTCAAAGCCAGAGCGGCGGTTGGGGCGCATGCGGGTCAGTTTGCGCTTTTCCGACAGGATGGAAGCCCGGAATCCTGCCAGAATCTTGCGGTAATCAACTCGTGCCTTGGTCGAAGCCATTATCTCCTCAACCAAATGTCCTGGCAGTGAACCCCATGAGTTGACATCACGGATGACTTCATTGACCTGTGCCGCCATCAGCTCGTCTTGTTGCCAGTTTGCGGCAATGTCTGCATACTCCTTGCCGAAGCTGCCTTCACTACCCCCACTGCCTTCGTCTTGATGACGGGAATGCTCCTCGGAGTTTTCGCCTTGCAGACCCTGTCCGTCCATTTTCTGGAGAAGTTTCTGTATGCATCGGGCGTAGAACTCGAAGTGGCCTTTGGGAGGCAGTTTGAAATCTGAAGGTTTCTCCATCTCCACCTTCTGAAGATGGTAGGAATCGCCAATGACACAGTTGCTGCCAAGAGCTCTTGCAGGGATGCTGCAACCTTCTGGCTGTCGGTCGTAGGGATGCTTCAACAAGATGCGGATGACCTCCACACGAAGCCGTTCCTCCAATTCCTTGTCGCTGATGTCCGCACACAGGTCAGGATTGACCTCAATGACGCCCTTGCCTACACGGACGTGGCACCCCATCCCGCTGTTTTCCGCTACCCGATGGGTGCAGAAAACAGAGAACAGAGCTTCCTCACTGAGGAACCAGCGTTCGGTTATCTTTGATATTCGTTCCAACATATTACAATCGGTTGACTGTGGGAAATAATGTTGATAATAGGGAAAAATCAGAGTTTCTCCACAAACTCATTGAGCATGTCGTACACCTCTGCCGCATTGACGACTATGAAGACGATAGCCTGTCCATACGTGCCCTTTTCAAAGATACTTGTGAAGTTGGCGAGTGCTTCCTTCTTCTTGTTCGCGCGGAGGAAGTCGATATACTGACCGAGATTCTTTGCCGCCAATTTCTTCTCGCGCTCATTGAGCTTGGCGTTCTGAAGGAAACGGAACACAGACTCGTTGAGGATGGCAAACTCATGAAGCTGATATTTCTCGACAGTCTTCATCGTCTTGTCATACTTCAATAGAAGTTCTTTGCCAGTGATGGCATTGTGTTGCTGAACACTGCGGATGAAGGCTGCCGCCGCACCAGCTCCCACGATACCGGCGATGATGCGTTTGTGAATGTCTTTGATAGTATCGACATTGAGCATGATATCAGATACATTCTTCCATGCGCGGCGGTCAGCGCTCTTATCGAGCCCCCGATAGTCGCGTTTCCCGTCACCGCTATCACCGTCAAGCCAGGTTGGATTGTCCTGAATGAAGTTGATGACACGCTCGTCGAGTCCCTGTCCTGCAGCCCAGTTGAGCCATTCCTCCACGGTAGGCCTGAATTCATAGATGTTGAAGCGGCTAACCAATGCGGGGTCAAGGTCAGTGAGTTGATATTCGTCTCCTTCGTTCACGGCAGATATCACATGACTGCCATCTGGCAGGGCCTTACCCGCCAACTTTCGGTTGAGCGTGAGATCCATCACAGTCTGAAGGATCTCGGGACGCGCACGATTCAACTCATCGAGAAATAGGACGATAGGCTTGCCGTCCACCGGGAACCAGTAAGGTGGGGTAAAATCTGTCTGTGAGGTCACGTTACCGTTGGTGTCCTTCTTCTCTACCCTAGAGGGAAGACCGATGATGTCGCCCGGGTCGGACATTTGTCCGAGAAACAAGGTGACGACTTTCATCCCCTTGCTTTGGAAATAGCTGGTGAGGATTTCAGATTTTCCGATGCCATGCTTGCCTACGAGCATGATGTTCTGTGTTGAAGGAGTGAGTTCTAATGCATCCTTGAGCTCCGAAATATTAATCATTACTGCCATATTGCATATTTTTAGTGATAGACAAAGAAATATTTTAATGTGCTCTTGCTGTGAGTTTCGATAATCTGTTTGAGACTCTCAATCTGTTTTGGGAGGCGTTCTCGGTATGACCCCCACCAGGCATCGAGGTATACGCCAAGATGTGTGTTGGGAATCATCACCTTGATTCTAACCCGACGTTTTTGTTCGACGAACACATACTTGACATGAGGATAGTCCTTCATAGCTTCATTGAATATCGCGCGGATGGCGAGGAAGGCCATGCGTTTGCTCTTTGCTTTTTTATAGGCTTTGTCCAGCACGGCATCCCAGCCCCCCATATACTTGTCGAGGTTTTGCTTTTGGCGTATCATCCAAAGGGCGACATCCTCTGCCCGGTATGACTTCAAGTACATGCAGGTCATATTCTTCTCATTGATGGTGACTTGCAGGCTGGAATGGTTTGTCTCAGCATAGAGCGTGTATGCTGGCGACAACTTGACTATAAGTTGCTGAGTGAAGAACTTTTTGCTCATTACCATCTTCACTTGAAAATCATCTTTCCCAATGACATCGTTACCAATAAGATGCAAGTGGACGTCGGAAGGTGATGGCCCTTTTGTAATGGACGGGCGCTCATTGGGGAGGTCGTTCATCATGTTCATCATCAGGAAGAGGTCAAGAGCATCTGCATTGCTTTTTCCTTCTTCCAGTGCACTACGGATGTTGTTGTCAATTATTACTTTAGCATATCTCATATTATTCATATGTCGTGATAGTCATATTACCTATTCACTGAGAACCCTGCGACGGTTTTGCGGTTCGACTCAAGTTTCTCCTGTTTTGTGAATTTTCTTATCATATTGATGTCTGCTTCCATGCTTGTCAGTACATACTGCATAGTGGCTTTGCGTGCGATGTTCTCTATCTCGCCACCAGTGACGTCAAACTCCTTGGCCAGCGTGCTGGCATCCTTCTCATCCAGCCAGTCAATCAAGGTTTGCCAGATGTGGGCTTTCACCTCCGTGCCTGGTTTCTCGAACTTCACCTTGAAGATGAAGCGGCGCTCAAAGGCAGAATCGAGGTTGGAGGTGAGGTTGGTGGTCACAATCATGATGCCTTGGATGTTCTCCATCTCTTCCAAAAGGATGTTCTGCAAGGTGTTCATCATCTGTTCGGTGCCGTGCTCCACATTCTCAATGCGTTTCGAGAGAATGGCATCGCCTTCGTTGAGAAGCAAGATGGGTGTCACCTCACTTTTCATACAGCATTGGCGATAGTCTGAGAAAATCTTCTTCAGTTTGGCCTCACTTTCTCCCACGTACTTGTCTTTGAAGTCTGTGACCTGCACCTGAATGATGTCACGTCCTGTCTGACGGGCCAGTTCGTAAACGGTAGCAGTCTTGCCCGTGCCTGGCTGACCGTGCATCAAAACACATATTCCCGTGCGCATCCCTTTGCTCTTCAGACGCTCCTGAATGATGGGGAGTTGGTCTTGCGAAAGGATGTTGCGGAGCATTTCCACCTGTTCCAGCTCCTCTTTATTATAGAAAAGAGCCTTTGGTGTGATGTCCTTATACGACTTGACTCCGTTCATTTTTGGCACGTGCTTGTCTGAATGGTCCATTGGGTTGAAATCCGCCAGGACCTCATTCTTGAGATAGTCTGTGGCAACATATCGGTTGACCTCAGCCATTCCATCCACACACTTGTGCTCTATGAGGTTCTCACGAAACAGACGATGGGTGCCTTTCTGCATCGCGTCAACTACACGCCTGTAATTGGGTGTTGTCTCGTGTGGATATACCAGTTGAACATCATGTGGTCCGATGCCCTCATTGCCGGAGCCATTGAAATTGGCATAATCAGCAATGACGAGCATAAGAAGTGACAGACAGTCGATGTCCTTGAAACTGTTTGCCAACCTGCATATGGGCAACTCAGCATTGGCATTGACCATCTCCTGAAGCCAGTACTTCTCATCCATGAAAACTAGTTGCTCATCGTTGTACCCGGCTCCGATATGTTTAGCTACCTTATCCACGAACTCTTGCGTGTCCTCACACTCCAAGGCCTCTGGCTTGAAGGGACGGTTCTCACGGATAGCACTAATCACTCCTCTTGCCAGCGCGTAGCCATCGAATATGCCGTCATTCTCACTATCACCCCGATGCTGAAGCCAACGCATCTTGAACAAATCCTCAATGTCATTGTAATATGTCATCATGGAAAGACGTGTAAGTCCGAGTATCTTACCCATCTGGCGGAGTGACATAGGTTTGCCTTCCTCGATGAGCATGGAGATGACAACACACTGAACGGGATTGAGACCCAGTTTGTCTGACAAGAAAGTGAACGCTTCTGCACAGCGGATGAACAAGTTTTTGTTCAACTGGCTCTTGGGCGCTGCATCGTTGATAGCATTAAAAGCCTTGACGATGTTCCACTCCTCGTGGATGGGGATGACCACGCTTGACTTGGTGCCATATTCCTCTTGTGGAGATTCAATGTCACCGAAGTCATCAATGAATTCCTCTGGCTGCTCAAGGTCAATGTCTATTGGAAGTTTTTTTCTCATTATGATTTAGTTTATTGGCTATCATATTATCATCGGTTCTATGCTATGAACTTACTGCGTGTTCCATTTCGATGGCCATTAGCAGGAGGTAATACCCCTCAAAATGTCATTTTTTCAGGGATTCATTCTCTTGGCTGAGGATTTTCCTGACAAAAGGGATGATGACGTCGTGCATCACTTTGTTGTTCATACGGTGCTCGCCGTGGAAGTCAAAGACATTATCGAAGTGTTCGGAGAACTCTTTCTTGTAATTGACAGTCGTATCACCGTCAGCGAAGAAGCCCCAGCATTTTTCCTTGCTCTCTTCTGTGACGCCATCAAACATGTGCTGTTCCATCTCCTTGAAATGTTGGACTGTCTCCTCAGTAACGTTGAATTGTGTCCTGCCGTCCGCTGTCGGGTGGAAATACTCGAAAGTGCCAGGTTTCAGTATTTCCTTCAGTTCGGACATCCTCAGGGCAGGGTTCACACAGATGCGCGGATAATCTGTTTGCTGCATGGCATACATGCCTCCCATACTCGTCCCGATAATCAGGTCTGGTTTGTTGGCAGCGCAGAAGTCTTTGAGAAAAGGCAGCGCTTCTCTTGGATCTACGGGGATGTCAGGGGCAATGATTCTGCACTCAGTCATTTCCTTGGTGAAATAAGTGATCGTGTTGCTTTGGCTGCTTGAAGCAAAACCATGGAAGTAAACTATTGTTTTCATATATTACTATTTTGGAAATTTCATGTACAAAGATACGGTAAAGTATTGACAAAGGCAGGTTTTATATAGGTATAACCCATTCAGGAGAAAAGGGAAAAAATAAGTTCTGCTGGTAGCACTGCTCGCAGCGATTGCCGAACCAGCCCAGTTGGGTGCAATTTATCTTTCCTAGTATGATCATGTACAATAATAGGATCTTGATGATGACTTTCTCAAAACATTTGCTTAACTTTGCGTCGGAGTCAATTATGACTTCCTTGCATATACCATTATATTGGTCGAGTGTTTCTGATATTTTATTCATTTTCCAGTATGGGTAAAATAGTGTGCTAAGTAATTAAATCAAGCACATGATTAAATATGTGTGGTTATGATATGTTAGCGTAACTCATCGATTTTCAGTCGATTATATACACAATCCTAAGTATTGTTAGAAAAGATTAATCATTTATAAATAATGACGATGAAATATGGAAAAAGACTTTGCGAGAAACTGAAGGAAATCCGTTTAGAAGTAGCTCGCGCCAATGACATTCCTTATGAACCTGCTGAGTGCCATTATGAGGGTGATTGTTCAGGATCTTGCCCTCGATGTGAGGCGGAGGTGAAATATTTGGAGCGTCAACTTGACTTAAAACGATTAACCGGGAAGATTGCTGTCATCAGTATGGCCGTAGGGGCACTAGCTACCTTTCAGTCATGCGGCATGTCACCTGAACTAGCCCATGAAGAAGTTGAAGAAGCGGCAATAACAGAGGAACAAGACTCCACGGTCTTAGCCCCTTCTGATAATTCTACCAATACGATAGGTATTTCTGTTGACGGGAAATAAAGGCTTGTTTGCGGAGTAGGTATAAGATAAGAGTGGCGGGGGAAGAGGGGACCCTCCCCCCTACCCTTATGTGGTGGTTCAGCTGTGAGGGAAGACACCGTTTACCTTCTTCGAGCGGAGCTCGCGAATGCGCTCTGTGGTCTTGTTCCTGAAGCCGAAAAGGTCCTCAAATGGCGGCAGCTGCTCCATGAGCTGCTCAAAGGTGATACTGCTTTTGGCTGCGTCCTCGAAGACAATGCGGTCGTTCGGAATGCGTATTCTCCTCAGCTGAAGTTGGTTCTTGCCGACGGAACGTTTCTCATTCTCGTCCTCAAACGCACACCAGTAACGCACCACATTGTCCAAGGTCTCGTTATCCTTTACGGCGTTATTGGCGTGGGTGCGGTAATTGGAAATGTTGTATTCTTTCGCTGCGCAGTTCTCCACCCACTGCGCTCCACCCGAGCGGTAGAGCTTGTCGTAGAGTGCCTTTATGACAGCGGAAGCCCTCTCGTTCTTGAAGTACCTGTTGGACAGTCCACCCACCACCTTCTGACATAACAGCGTGAGCACGTAGAGCATTTTCGCCCCACGGTGCGGCATGTCGAGGACTATCTCCTCGCCACAGTCCTTGCGGACGACAACGGAATAGTCACCCTCCTTGGTCTTGCAGTTGGGCCTGTCCGACGGTCTCACCACGACGGAGAAATTCGGTGTGGCGATATCGTTGACGACACTCTTGTCAACCACCTTGTCTCCGAGCATGATGAGGATTTGGAATGGGTCTACGTTGTTGAGGGTAAGTCTGTTTCCGATAATCTCAATTGTCATCATAAAGTCAAATAACATATGTTTACATTTGTTTAAGGTAAAGACGAATACTCCTGAATGGAGTGCGAGAGAAACCGTCATGAAGACCGAAGGCCTTTTTGGCTAGCCAGGTTTGGAACCTCGATAAGGTGGATTGTTTCCCTTCAGAAAATCGAAGGGATAGAGAGCGTTGTCTTGGGACAACAACAAGCGAGAAAATCTATTGCGAAGGTTTTTGAACCCCCACACAACACATTGATCACAAAAAATAAAGTAATGTCATAATAATTTTTAATTAATCGGTTTGTTAGACCTTTAATTCGTATCATCTTCCCACCGTTGCGATTATGCTCGCTGGTTGGAGCAGCTCTTGGCTGTCTCTTGATACATTCAAATCTTCAAAGAACTCTTTCCGATGAGCATTATGTCTGCACTAGGCTTCGTATGCTCGAAAATTTAGAGCGTGGCCATTCCGTTTTTGGCTTAAAAAAAGGTCTTTGGTGCCCCCCAGACACCCCCTTTAAATTTAGCAATGCGAAGGTAGGTAAAATATTTGAGAATAAAAAAATTTTCGTCTTAACAATTGTTAACGAAGCGAAGATTTTTCGTAACTACTCAGCACCCCATGGTATGAGTAGTTACCTTACTATTGTACGACAGCAAGTATTGCATTGAATTTGGAGTTTCCATTCTTCATAGCTGTTTCAGCTATGGAGTGTAACTTGGCAAAATCATCGGCACCGTCATCAGTTCGGAAACCACCACTGATTTTCTGTTTTATCTTTATCTT
>JAEEGL011883049.1_pt1 | contig 44411 bp, 45 predicted proteins | sample 9134231 | NCBI WGS metagenome assembly JAEEGL01 (sample SAMN16246548, study PRJNA631951) | gut metagenome | biome: gut microbiome; feature: rumen; material: fiber-attached | host: Bos | place: Iran: Karaj | collected 2018-10 | reverse complement strand
TATCAGACCAATTGCTATCTCATCTCGGATGATGCCCAACGGTGCGCCGTGGTGGATCCGGGCGGAGACGCTGCGGACATCCTGAAGGCGCTGGAAGTCATGAATCTGAAATGCATGGCGATCCTGCTGACCCACGGTCACGGCGACCATATCGGCGCCCTGGAAGAGGTACGGCAGGCAACCGGCGCGAAGGTCTACATAGGCGCCGGAGACGCGGACCGGCTGAATACGCCGGCGGATGTATTGCTGTACGGCGGCGAAAAGGTACATGCCGGAGACCTGACCTTCGACGTGATCGCAGCGCCCGGACATACGCCCGGCGGACTGCTCTACGTCTGCGACGATGTGATGGTAGCGGGCGACACCCTTTTCCACCGCAGCATCGGGCGGACCGACCTTGAGGGCGGAGATATGGAAACGATGCAGCAGACGCTGCGGATGATTCGGGATCTGCCCTATACGGATCTCATGGTCCTGCCCGGCCATGGCGAGACCACGACGCTTGCTTATGAACGGAGGTTCAACCCGTTTTTCGAATGATCCTGTATCTGAGCGACAACCGGTTCCACTATGAACTGGAAAATATCACCCGCCTTTTCTTCTGGAAGGTAGAGGTGCGGAACGAGCTTCCGGCGGCATTTCCGCCGGAGGACAGTTGCTGCGTTTCCATGAAAGAAAACGGAGACGTCCTCCGCCTTTCCGTCAGCGCGGTCGCGGACGGAAAGAAAGCACATGAATCGGAGGATATCCCTGCGGGAACACCGGAAAAGGAGACTGAGCACGAATGCTCGGTGCTGTTATTTCGCTGTCTGTCCGGGATCACCGGAAAACGGCCGGCATTCGGCGTGATGACCGGTGTGCGCCCGGCCAAATATACCGCGAACCTGCTGGCCTCCGGCTTGACGCCGGAGCAGACGGAACGTTTCCTGCAGGAGCACGCCCTGGTCTCACCCAAGAAAGCGAGACTCGTCCGACAGACGGCGGAAGCGGGAAGGACGATGTGGGCCAAGGCAAGGCCCAGAGGATTCTCCCTGTACGTTTCCGTACCTTTCTGTCCCACCCGCTGCAGTTACTGTTCCTTCGTTTCCAAGTCTACGGAGAAGGAGCGGAAGCTCATCGCTCCTTATCTGGAAGCGCTGGGCAGGGAGCTTGAGGAGACCGCCCGTATCACGAAGGATCTGGGTATGCCCCTTCAGACCGTCTATATCGGCGGCGGAACGCCCACGGTCCTCACCGCGGAGGAACTGAGAATCCTCACGGAAAAGGTGACATCCTGTTTTGGCAGGCCACTGGACGGGGAATTCTCAGTGGAATCAGGCAGACCGGACACGATGGACCGGGAAAAACTTCAGGTGCTGAAAGACGCCGGTGTTACCAGAATCTGCATCAACCCGCAGACCGGCAACGACGAGGTCCTGCGGCGAGTCGGCAGACGCCATACGGCGGCCGACATCGAGGCATGCTACCGGATGGCAAGGGATCTCGGTTTCAACAACATCAATGCGGACTTCATCGCCGGACTTCCCGGGGACGACCTGGAAAGTTTCCGCCGCAGTATGGATTGGGCGATCCATGTGCTGGATCCCGAGAGCATCACAGTTCATGCCCTGACGCTGAAGCGGGCCTCCAGAATGCGGGAGTCGCAGGAGGAGATCTTCTCCCCTGACGCAGCGGCCATGGTGGACCATGCGGAGGAAGTCCTCACAGCCGCCGGCTTCCTGCCGTACTATATGTACAGGCAGAAAGGAACGGTGGACAGTCTGGAGAATACCGGTTACGCGAAGCCCGGCTTCGAGTGCCTGTATAATACATTTATCATGGACGAAGTGCAGTCCATCATCGCCTGCGGCGCCGGATCCGTCACCAAACTGCTGGATCCCGTCACGGACCGGATCGAACGGATCTTTGACATGAAGTATCCCCAGGAGTACCTGGAACGGTTCGATGAGATGCTGAGCCGCAAGCAGACTATCAGGGAGTTTTACGAAGAGAATGGTATTTGAAGACAAAAAAAGACTGCAGCTGAGTGAACTGCGCGAATACGCAGCCGACCCGGATTACATCCGCCGGTGCGAGAATGCGTTCCGCGAGCGGGTGGACCGCACAGCACAGGCGGTAGTTGATTCAGGCGTTCCGCTGGTAATGCTGACAGGGCCTTCCGCCAGCGGGAAGACCACCAGTGCACGGAAACTGGCTCAGGCGATGACGGAAAAGGGGAAAAAGACCTCCGTCGTGTCGCTGGACAATTTCTACCGCAACAGGGATGAGTATCCCAGACTGCGGAACGGAGAGCCGGATTTCGAGCATTTGCACGCGCTGAACGTGGAACTGGTGAACGACTGTCTGGAAGAACTGGTCTCCACGGGCGTCACCTGGATCCCGGCCTTCGACTTCAATACCCACAGCAGCGTACTGCGTCAGCAGGAGGTGCGTGTGGACAGGGATACTGCCGTCATCATCGAGGGCATCCATGCGCTGAATCCGGAGCTTTCCAGGAAAGTGGATCATGGTTCCGTTATGAAGATATACGCGGGTCTGCGTACGGAATACTACGAAGGACGCAAACGCGTCATCGCGACGAGAGACCTGCGCATCACACGCCGGATCATCCGGGATGACCGCGACCGGGGACACGCTCCGGAAGCGACCCTGGCGCTGTGGAAGAACATCATGGCGGGTGAGGAGAAGTGGATCAAGCCTTTCAAGCCGGACGCCGACATGCTGCTGAACACCGCTCTGGACTATGAGCCGTGCGTGTTCGCGCAGACGCTCCGCAGAATGGCGGATGATGGGCTGGGCGGTAAGTATCAGGAGGATATGGAAAGTCTGGCACAGCGGTTCGGACAGACGTCCGTGCTGGACGATGCTCTGGTACCGGAGGACTCTCTGCTGAGGGAATTCCTGGGCGGTCTGAAACTCATGGACACGTTGTGAACTCTGTGTGAAGTTTTTACCTGTTTTATTGAATTTACAGGGTCTCTTGGCTATAATGACGATAATAAACGAGAGGTCCGATCCTCCGGAAAAAAGGACAGCATTCGACTGATAATACGAAAGGAATATTAAAATGAGCGATTTTTTTGAGAAACTCACGAAACAGGGCAAGGCGCTCTGGGAAACAGCAGTCTCCACCGCTTCCGAACTTGCGGATACCGCGAAGGATACCGCCAACGATCTGATCGATCAGGGCAAGGACAAGGCGGAAGAGCTGAAGCTTAAAGGCAGACAGAAAGAACTGTTCACCAAGCTTGGCGAAATGGTTTTCAACGAGTATACAGGCGCAGAGGCGGGCGACAAGGAAGAACTCTTCACCGAGCTGAAAGATCTTGCTGCGTCCCTGACCGCGCTTGATGAGAAACGTGCAGCCGCGCTGGCGGCGAAGGAAGCGGCGAAGGAAGCCGCTGAAGAGGCAGCAGAGACCGTAGAGGAAGTTGCGGAAGACGCAGCGGAAGCGGTCGAAGAAGCGGCCGACAGTCTTGACGAGTTCAAGGACAGCGTCGAGGAAGCGATCGAAGCGGTCCAGGAAGAAGCCACCATTACCTGCCCGGTATGCGGCGTCGTCCTTCCCGCTGGAACGAAAGTTTGCCCGGTCTGCGGTGTCGAACTCGAGTAACGTGATCTACTGAGCCTGGGAAGCCGGCGAACCATACTGTTCGCCGGCTTTTCGTGGTTTTTAGGAGCTGCGCTTGGCAACGAAGAAACAGACAATCACTGAAGGCGCGCTTACGCTGACGCTCGCGATCGCCGTCGTAAAAGTCGTCGGGCTGATCTACAAGTTCCCGCTGATCGAACGGCTTGCCGGAGGCGGGTACGGATTTTACACCAGCGCGTACAACATCTACAGCGCCATTTATGCCGTGGCAGTGACGGGGTTCCCGTCCGCTGTCGCGCGTCTTGTCGCGGGTTACGCCGCCAAAGGGTGCTACAAGGACGTGCTGGAACTGAAGCGTCAGGCAGTGCGTCTGTTTGCCGTTATCGGCGTGATCGGCAGCACAGGACTTCTGGTCCTGGCGCGTCCGATCTGCTATACCCTGATGGAAAACCCGGGCTGCTATTACGCGGTCTTGGCGGTAGCTCCGTCCATTTTCTTCAGCTGCCTGATGAGCGCGTACCGCGGCTATTATCAGGGCCTTTCCGACATGGTGCCGACGGCGCTTTCCCAGGTGGTGGAAGTGCTGTTCAAGGCAGCTTTTGGCTATGGCGCGGTGGTGCTGCTCAACCACTATCTTTCCATCGAATACAACAAATACGGGACGGTCCTCGGCATCCCGCAGACGGAAGCGACGGAGGTCTCCGCCATTCTTTCCGTGTGTGCGGCCGGCGCGATTTTGGCCGTCACTGTGTCCACCCTTGCGGGATACCTTTACATTCTGCTGATCTACCGGCGACGCGGGATGGGCTTCTCCAACGACATGCTGGAGAACAGTCCGGAACCGGAACGCCCGGACGTGCTTCGCAGACAGATCCTGAGGTTTGGTTTCCCGCTGGCTCTTTCGGCCATCGCGCTGCGCGTGACCAGCCTGATCGACAACGCCACCGTTATCCGCCGCCTTAACGATGTGATCGAGAGGCATCTGGACGTCCTGTACGCCTCCCATCACGGACTCTTCGACCTCATCAGCGTGGAGGTCCCGGACCTCGCGAACTATCTGTACGAGGTCTACGGATATGGTATGCCTCTGTTCGACCTGATCCCCACCGTTACCGCCACCTTCGGTACCAGCGCGCTGCCTCACATCACCGACGCTTACAGCCAAGGTGATCTGGAACGGGCGAAACGGGGCGTGGAGCAGACACTGACGATGACGATGCTCATCGCTTCACCTGCAGGCTTCGGGCTCGCCTTCATGGCGCTGCCGGTACTCAATCTGCTGTACCCCAGACTTCCCGTCGGAGCGCAGCTCGCGGCCCCGATGCTGACGGTCCTGGGCGTGGCTGCAGTCATGTCGGGGCTCACCAGTTCCGTGAACACCATGCTGCACGCTATCGGCAAGATCGACGTGCCCGTGCGTCTGATGATCATCGGATGCGCAGTCAAGGTGGTGACGAACTCCCTGTTCGTTTCCATCCCGCAGCTCAACATCAAAGCCGCCCCTTTGGGAAACCTTTTCTGTTATACGGTCACCGGTGTTGCCGGATTGATCCTGCTGCTGCGGTATTCTGGGATCCGCATCGACCTGATCGGGACCATCGTGAAGCCGATCCTGGCCGGCATCGCCACCGGCGCGGTGTCGCGTCTCGCCACCATGGTAGCCGCGCGGTTTCTTCCCGGACGCATTGCGACACTGGGAGGCGTGGGTATCGCCGTGATCTTCTACGCGGTGGTCATCGTCAAACTGGGGTTGCTGACCAGGGAAATGGTGGCAGGTATGCCGAAGGGTGAAAAAATCGCCGGAATACTTGAAAAAGTCGGACTCTTCAAGTAGAATAACTGAAGATTTTGAGCCGTTCCGGCGGAACAGGCAGAAGATCTGCAGTCGGGACCCCTCTTCTCACGTGGGGAAAGACTGAATCTGAATATAAAAAACATAACATAATAAGGAGTATCAACAATGACAAAGACAGAACTCGCCGCACTCGTTGCTGCAAAGACCGGCCTCACGAAGAAGGCCGCGCTGGAGACCGTTGACGCGACGTTCGACGCCGTCAAAGCAGCCCTCGCAGAGGGTAAGAAAGTTTCCGTCGCCGGATTCGGCAGCTTTGAAGCCAAGGAGCGCAAAGCCCGCACCGCGATCAACCCCCGCACCAAGGAGACCGTCGAGGTCGCAGCGACCAGAGTTCCCAAGTTCACGGCCGGCAAAGCCCTGAAAGACGCGGTCAAATAAGAAGAAACACCCGGTGCCCCAGGCGTGCCTGGGGCGCTTCTTTTTTCGGCAGGACACGACAATGAGGATCGATAAGTTTTTGAAGATCAGCCGCATCATCAAGCGCAGGACCGTGGCAAACGAAGTCTGCGATGCGGAACGCGTCTCCGTCAACGGACGGCCGGTGAAGGCTTCCTACGCTGTGCAGCTGGGCGATATCGTAGAGATCCGGATGGGAGACGGCGTGACCCGCTTCGAGGTCACGGCGATCCAGGAGGATCAGTCCAAAGACGCGGCGCGCACCATGTACCGGATGCTCTGAGTTCTTGTTGCATTCGGAAAAAGGTGATACACTCAATCCGGAGGGAAGCGGATGGCATCGAACAGCAGACAGAAGAACGCGGAAATAAAGGAGCTCAGGAAGAGCATCCGTCGAAGACTGGTCCTCATGGTGATGGCCGGTCTGTGTATCTATCTGGCGTTCAACGTGGTGCTGGTCCGCTGGCGTCTGCACAAGCAGCAGGAACAGCTGCAGGCGGTGCTGGAGGCGATCGAGATCGCCAAACAGGAAAACGACGAACTTGTCCGCGTCATGAACGGCGGGGAAGAGGAAGTCATCGAGCGCATTGCCCGGGAGAAATTGGGATACGCCGCCATCGGGGAACGGGTCTTCGAGGACATCTCCGGGATCGGATGAGCGCACAGAACATCTATCCAGCACGCGTCCGGACGGATCACCGTCCGGACCGTTTCCGTCATAGGGGAAGGGGTAGAAAATACATAATATTGTGCTATAATAGATTGGTTACAGAATAGAAACAAAAGCAGGCCTTATGCAGTATACGATCGGAAGAACAACCAGATCCAGATATAACAGATCCGCCGGAAATCACCGGAAACAGCGGGTCCTCGTTTCGCGTATCTTGGAATTCCTCTACGCGAACCTGGGCCGTTATCTGTATATCGTGGGCGCTTCCATCGAACGGGAGGAAAAGCATCTGTGGCGCGTGTTCCGGCACGCTTTCGCGGCTGTGGGCGGTCATGTGTGGTCCTGGATCACCCGTCTGTGGGCGGTCGTTGCTTCCGCGGTGTGGACGATGTTGGGAGACCTGTTCAATCCTTTCATCAAGATCGTCAAGGGCATCCGGAGCTTCATCCTGCTCCAGTTGGAACTGCGCGGCAGGCCCAGAAGATTCAGGGCTGCGCGCAACAAGGCATTCTTCCACTACGGGTGGGAATGGAACAAGCATCTTGTGGGACGCTTTCTCAGTTATGTGCTGCCCGTCGCCTGCGGTGCGGTGTGTTTCTTTACCCTACGCAGCATGCTGGCGATGAACTACGCCATCGGCATTACCTATAACGGGCAGCAGATCGGCTATGTGGCAGATGAGAGCGTCTACGATTCCGCGGTAAGCATCATCGACAACCGGATGATCGACGTGGGCGAGTCGGGGTGGAACCCCACCGCCACGATGACCATCGAAGCGGTGTCCCCGTCCGAGATCTCCTCACAGGAGAGCCTGGCGAACCGCCTCCTTGCCGCTTCCGGCACCGAGATCATGGAAGCGACGGGGCTCTACGTGGGCGGACAGTTCTACGGTGCCACCACGGCGGGCGACCTGCTGCAGATCACGCTGGACGAGGTTATCGAGCCCTACGTGGAATTCGCTGAGACCCTGGGGGACGACGTTTCGGTGAAATACGCCCGGGAGGTGGAGCTCATCAGCGGGATCTATCCCGCTTCCGCCGTCGTTTCCTATGACGATATCAGCGGTCTGGTCACCTCGGAGGAGAAACAGGACCTGTATTACTCCGCGAAGAGGGGAGAAAGCACCGAAGAGATCGCCTCGATGAACGGGATCACGGCGGAAAAACTCATTGCGCTGAACCCCAAGGCGCTCATCGGCGACACCATCGAGGACGACGCGGTGCTGCTGGTGGCGGAGAACCAGGCGGTGATCACCGTCCGTACTACCCGCATGGAGCGCAAGACTGAACGCATCGGATTCCAGACCATCGTCACCAGAGACAGCCGTTTCCCCAGCAGCTACTTCTGGATCGTCTCAAACGGCGAGGAGGGGGAAAAGACCATCACCACCGAGATCGTCTATGAGAACGGGGAGGAGGTCTCCCGGGAAGTCATCTCGGAGGAGGTCTCCAAACAGCCGGTCTCCAAGGAGATCGTCATCGGCACCAGCGGCGCCGGAGGTTCTTCCGTCGGCACGGGATACCTCACCTGGCCCACCGGCCCCGGCGGAGGCATCTCCCGTGGCTTCTCAGGTTCGCACGGCGGCATCGATATCTGGAACTCGCCCAACACGCCGATCTATGCGGCGGACAGCGGCGTCGTCATCGTTTCCATGGATACGGATCACGGCTACGGCCGTTACATCATCATCGACCATCAGAACGGCATGCATACGCTGTACGGCCACCTGAATACCCGATTGGCTGAAGTGGGGCAGGTCGTCGGAAAGGGCGAGCTGATCGGTCTCATGGGTTCCACCGGTTATTCCACCGGTACCCACCTGCACTTCGAGGTCCGTCTCGGCGGCGGTTACTCCGGACGTGTGGACCCGTGGCCGTTCCTTGTCGGAGAATAATTGATCAGAGGTTAGAGAGTGGAAAAACTAATCATTCGCGGCGGAAGACCCCTGCAGGGCATCGTTTCCATCGGCGGCGCAAAGAACGCGGCGGTGGCGATCCTCCCTGCGACGATCATGGCGGAAGGTCCGTGCACCATCGACAACGTGCCGGACATCAGCGACGTCCATATCCTTCTTGAGATCATGAACAGCATGGGCGTGACCGTGGAGAAGCGGGGCGCGCACAGTTATTATCTCGACGGCAGGGGACTGGTCTCCTCCGTCATAGAGCACGAGGAAGCCAGGAGGATGCGCGCGAGCTATTACTTCCTGGGGGCGATGCTCTCCAAGTTCGGGAAAGCCGCGGTGGCGCTTCCCGGCGGATGCAACCTCGGCGCGAGACCCATCGACCAGCACCTGAAAGCCTTCGTGGCTCTGGGCTGCGAGACGACGGTGGAGCACGGCATGGTGTACTGCGACGCGGGCAAAGGACTCAAAGGTGCACATATCATCTTCGACATCGTCTCCGTCGGCGCGACCATCAACGCAATGCTGGCGGCGGTCAAGGCGGAAGGCCGGACCGTGCTGCAGAATGTGGCGAAGGAACCCCATGTCGTTGATGTGGCCAACATCCTCAATATGATGGGTGCGGATATCCGCGGAGCTGGCACCGATTCCATCAAGATCAACGGCGTGAAGCATCTGAGAGGCGTGGACTACACTATCATCCCGGACCAGATCGAGGCAGGGACGTTCATCGCCGCGGCGGTGGCGACGGGCGGCTATGTTCGCATCGACAACATCACACCAAAGCATCTGGAGACCATTGTTTCCAGAATCCGCGAGATGGGCGGCGAGATCACCCTGGACGAGGAATGCGCCTATGTGCGCCGGAGGGGGCCGCTGCTGGCGACCAACCTGCGCACCATGCCGCATCCCGGATTCCCCACGGACATGGTTCCGCAGGCGACGGTCCTGCTGGCTTTGGCGGAAGGGACTTCCGTCATCCAGGAAGGTATCTGGAGCAACCGCTTCCGTTACGCTGACGAACTGCGGCGTATGGGCGCCAAGTTCTCGGTAGACGGGAAGACGGCCATCATCTCCGGCGTGGATTCCCTGAGCGGCGCGCCGGTGGCTTCCACTGACCTGCGCGCAGGCGCGGCGATGGTCATCGCCGGACTGTGCGCCAATGGGGTCACGGAGGTTGGAGGACTCGACTACATCGACCGCGGCTATGAGGATTTTGTCGGCAAGCTTAAGGCGCTGGGCGCGGACATCGAGCGCATCGACGACGGCACCGGCGACGGTCAGCTGGTCAGAGAAGCATGAAACAACAGGCGAAGGATCTCTCCTTCGCCTTCTTCAAACAGGAAATGCAATGATCCGTTTTTCGACACTGTACAGCGGCAGTTCCGGCAACTGTTCCGTCATCTGGGATGAGGGAACGGTGATCCTTGTGGATATGGGCGGAAGCTGCCGGAGGACTATTACGGCGCTCAACGCGCTGGGGATCCCGGCGAGTTCCGTGAACGCGGTCCTCATCACCCACGAACACTCCGATCATATCGCGGGGCTGGAGGTGTTCTGCCGTCACTACCACACTGCGCTCTACGGCACCATTGAGACCAAGCGGTTCATGGAAGCGAGAGGGATGCTGATGCCGGGACAGCAGTTCAACTTGTTCCGGTCCGGTGAGGAACTGACAGTGGGAGATTTGAAAGTGGTGCCCTTCGCTACGCCTCACGACAGTCAGACCTGCCACGGTTTTTCCTTCTCCAAAGGCATGGCCAGACTCTCTGTGGCCACGGACTTGGGTCAGATGACGGAGGACATTTACCGCCATCTGGCAGGCAGCACTCTCGTCGCTCTGGAGTCCAACTACGACGAGTACGACCTGCGCAACGGACCCTACCCGGCCGATCTGAAGGCCCGGATCGCTGGCCCGCAGGGACACCTGAGCAATATGTCATGCGCCAGAACAGCGGTGGATCTGGTGAACGACGGCATGAAAACACTGGTGCTGATGCACCTTTCGGAGGAGAACAATACGCCGGCGAAGGCCGTAACAGCCATATTGGGCATGTTCGAGAACTATGAGCTCGCGGAAGACTGCTGCGAGGTATATGCTGCCCCCCGTTACGAAGTGGGCGAGGTTTGGGAGATTCCGGAATGCTGACGATCGAGATCCTCTGTGTTGGAAAGATGTCCCAGAAATGGTTTGCGGACGGATTTGAGGAATACCGCAAGCGTCTGACCGCCTTCGACCGGATCCAGGTCACCGAGATCCCGGAGCACCGTGTCACATCCGACAGTGATACACTGCGGCGGGAAGCGGTGGAGAAGGAAGGAGAACAGATCCTGAAGATCCTTCGCGAGGCGAAAAAGGCAAGAGCCGTCGCCTTATGCGTGGAAGGGAAACAGTATTCCTCCGAGGAACTGGCGTCTTTGATCCTGGAAACGAAACAGGACTGTTCCAGACTGATCTTCGTCATCGGCGGGTCGGACGGCCTTTCGGACGCGGTGAAGAATGCCTGTGCACTGCGCATGTCTATGAGCCGCATGACTTTCCCGCACCAGATGGCCCGCATGGTCCTGGCGGAACAGTTGTACCGCGCGGAAACGATCAATTCCGGTATGAAATATCATAAGTGAAGATACAGAAACGAGGTAATTCCATGGCGTTCAAGGATGTTTTCAGCAACAAACCCGTCATCGGCATGATCCATCTGATGCCGCTTCCCGGTTCTCCCGGATACGGCGGGAGCATGGCGGCGATCGAGGAAGCCGCGATGCAGGACCTGCGCGCGCTGGAGGAAGGCGGCGCGGATTCCTTCATCATCGAGAACTTCGGCGATGTTCCCTATGCCACGTACAATGCACCCATCACGATGGCGGCGATGACCTCCGTGGCGGCGCTGGTCTCGAAAGAAGCAAAACTGCCCTTCGGAATCAACGTTCAGTTCAATTGCACGGAACAGGAATGGGCGCTGTCCTATGTCACAGGCGCGTCTTTCATCCGTGTGGAAGCGTTCGTGGAGAACCGTGTCGGCGTGCACGGCGTCACTTACGCCGCCGCACCGGAACTGCGGCGCCTGCAGGCGGCGTACCCGTCGAAGACAATGATCTTCGCGGACATCAACACGAAGCACACCTTCCCCATGGCGGATCAGCCGCTGGATTTCTCAGTCCATGAAGCCATTGAGTCTGGTGCGGATGCGCTGATCGTTACGGGACTTCTGACGGGTCAGAGCCCAACGGTGGAAGACGTCAGGAATTTCAAGCAGATGGCGAAAGAAATGCCGGTCCTGTTGGGGAGCGGAGTCAATACCGCGAACGCGAAGGAATTCTTCGACGTCGCGGACGGCGCAATTATCGGCAGTTCCATCAAGATCAACGGCAATGTGAATGACCGCGTGGACCCCGAACGTCTGAAGAGACTGGTGGCGGCGGTCAGAGGATAATCATTCCACTAACGGAAGGAGCGTCAAACCTATGGAACAGAGAAGCAGCGGGATCCTTCTTCCCGTATCCTCCCTGCCTTCACCCTATGGGATCGGCACGATGGGGAAAGAGGCTTACAGGTTCATCGATTTTCTCAGGAAGTCCGGACAGCGGTGGTGGCAGGTGCTGCCCATCGGGCCTACCAGTTATGGTGACTCACCTTATCAGAGTTTCTCCGTTTTCGCGGGAAACCCGTATTTCATCGACCTCGAGGAGCTGATCTCGGACGGTCTGCTGCTGCGGGAAGAAGCGGACGCGGGCGTCTGGGGCGGCGACCCGCAGTCGGTGGATTACGGCACCGTCTATGAGAACCGGTTCCCAGTCCTCCGCCTCGCGGCGGCGCGCGGCCTGAAACGGGACGCGGACAAACTGGCCGCCTTCCGCAAAGAGAACCCCTGGGTCGAGGTATACGCCCAGTTCATGGCCATCAAGGCCTCCTTCGGGATGCGCAGCTGGACGGAATGGGAAGACGAGGATATCCGCCTGAGAAAACCGGAAGCGGTGGCGCGCTACTGTGAGCTGCTGAAGGACGACATCGATTTCTGGGCCTATCTCCAGTATCTGTTCTACGGACAGTGGGAGAAGCTGAGGGCCTACGCCCACCACAACGGGATCTTCATCATCGGGGACGCGCCGATCTACGTGGCGCTGGACTCCGCGGACGTGTGGTCCGAGCCGCAGTTCTTCCAGCTCAACGAGAAGAACGTGCCCGTCAAGGTCGCCGGCGTGCCGCCGGACGCCTTCTCGGACGACGGCCAGCTGTGGGGAAACCCGCTGTACGACTGGGACGCGATGAAGAAGGACGGCTACGGCTGGTGGATCCGCCGCATCGAGGGCGTGTCCAGATTCTTCGACATGGTGCGCATCGACCACTTCCGCGGCTTCGAGGCTTACTGGTCCGTCGACGCCGAGGAGACCACCGCCAAGAACGGCAAGTGGATCAAGGGACCCGGCAAGGAGCTCATCCGCGTGCTGAAGGGATGGTTCCCGAACCTGAAATTCATCGCGGAGGACCTGGGCGAGATCACGCCGGAAGTGCGGGATCTGCTGGAGGATTCCGGATGGCCGGGCATGAAGGTCCTGGAGTTCGCGTGGGGCGGCGGTGAGACCAACGAGTATCTGCCGCACAACCACGTGACCAACAGCATCTGCTACGTGGGCACCCACGACAACGAGACGGCGGGCGGCTGGCTGGAGAACGCCAAGCGCGCGGAGATCCTCCACGCGTGCCGGTATCTCGGTGTGAAGGAGGCTTCCGAGCTTCCCGGGGCGCTGATCCGCGCCGCGCTGGGCTCCGTATCGTTCCTCACCGTGATCCAGATGCAGGACTGGCTGGGCGTCGGGGCCAAAGGGCGGATCAATCTGCCCGGCACCACGGGCGGCAACTGGTCCTGGAGACTCGCCCCCGGCATGATCACGGACGGGCTGGCGGACCGGATCTACGAACAGACGCTGATGTATCAGCGCTGCTACAGAAGACCCGAACCCAAAAAGGAAGAGGCGGCGAAGGAAGCCTGAATCCGCGCATGAGAAAGCAAGGACCGGAGAGCGATCTCCGGTCTTTTCCGTAAGAGGCGGATCCGTATTCACCGGAGAAATCTCTTGAAATCAATTTTTAATTCACCTAACCTTGTTTTCAGGATCCTGCGACAGCAATGAAAAGGGGGAAAAGATGACGAGGGAAGAACTTCACAGCTATATTTCCGCCAGCGCCGGGAACGAGAGCAACATCTGTCAGATCTACGCCATGCAAAACGGCGATACGGTATTGGACGACAGCTGGCATGGATATCAAACCGGGGACGCGGTGAACGTCAATTCCGTTACCAAGGGCGTGATGGCGCTGCTGGCCGGGATCGCGCTGGACAGAGGATACATCGGAAGCGTGGACCGGAAAGTGATGGATTTCTTTCCGGATTACGCCGTCAAACGCGGAGAGAAGACCATTTACGACGTGACGGTCAGACATCTGCTTACGATGACCGCGCCGTACAAGTATCAGTCCGAACCGTGGACGAAGGTGTGCACTTCGCAGGACTGGACCCTTGCGGCACTGGATCTCCTGGGAGGACGGAAAGGGATCACCGGGGAGTTCAGGTACGCGACGCTCGGCATCCAGATCCTGGCGGGGGTGATCGAGCGCGCTTCAGGCGAGAAGTGCATCGATTTCGCGAACGAGCATCTTTTCGGACCGCTGGGGCTTCCCGAACGCGTCAGGCACGGGGACAGTTCCAAAGAAGACCAGTTCGACTTCTACATGAACAAAAATCCGAGGAAGTATGAGTGGTATTCCGATCCTCAGGGCTCGGTCACCGCAGGCTGGGGGCTGTGCATGTCCGCCCGCGATATGGCCGTGATCGGCACGATGGTGTCCGGATACGGCGTGTACGGCGGGAAAAGGATCGTCTCCGGAGAATACATCAGAGAGATGACAGCCCCGCATCTGAAGCTCGGCGAGCGGTTCGGGTATATGAACTACGGGTACCTGTGGTATCAGCCGCACGACGGGAAGGAAGTTTACGCCGCGATCGGAGACAGCGGCAACATCATCTACGCGGACATGGAAAAGAACATTTCCGTCGGGATCACCGGAACGTTCAAACCGAGGATCTTTGACAGAGTGGAATTTATCGAACAGAAGGTGCTGCCGGTCCTGTGAGGACCCGGGGAGGATACCGATGGATTATCAAGCGGAAAACCTGATCCTTCATTTTGTGACGGAGGACGATCTGCCCGAGGTCGCCCGGACGTGGCCTTCCGGCCATCATCCGCTTTCCGACGGACAGGCGCGGGAAGCCGTCGCCTATATGACGGGAAATCACGGGCGGAATACGAAAGGCTGCATTTTTCATCTGTGCCTCGCCGTCTGCCGCGCGGAGGAGCCCCGCACCATCATGGGATGGTGCGGACTGGACGGCAGAAGGAGCCATACGGAGCCCGAGATCTTCATCCTGCTGGACGAGCCGTACCGCGGCAAAGGCTACGGCACGCTGTGCGTGAAGGAGCTGCTGAGAATCGCGTCGGAAGACTATCTGCTCCCGGGCGTGCACGGCAGCTGCGCCAAAGAGAATACCGCTTCCGCCCGGGCCATGGAGAAAGGCGGCATGGTGCGGTACGGTGAGCAGGAAAACGGCGATCCGCTTTTCCGGTTTACCGCAGAGGAATCGCCCGGTATGTCCTGAGGAGGATCGGCATGCAGGATCGCACGGCAGTGTGCGTATCTCCTGTCCGGAAAAGACGGAACAGCGCAAAAAAACAAGGCGCGGCCACAGCGGCCGCGCCTGTTTCATATCCTGTTTTAGTTGGCAGACGGTCTCCTCAAAGGACGGAGCCTTCGGAAAAGATCAGTATCCGAGCCGCCGGTCCACGACGTTCTTCAGCGGTTCACCGTCGACATAGCGGCGGAAGTTCTCCGTGAGGATGCCAACGACCCTATCCAGTGTCCCCTTCAGGAGGTAGTTGCCGGAAGCGTGTGGGGTGATCAATACGTTGTCCATGTCCCACAGGGGATGGTCCGCGGGAAGCGGTTCCGGATCCGTGACGTCCAGCGCCGCGCCGGCGATCCTGCCGCTGCGGAGCGCTTCGGTGAGCGCTTCCGTGTCCACGGCGGTGCCTCTGCCCACGTTGATGAGGACCGCGTCCTCCTTCATGAGAGTGAGCCTGCGTGCGTCCATGACGTGCCGGGTGGCGTCGCCGCCCGGAATGACCATGGCTACCACGTCCGCGCGGGGCAGGACGCTGTCCAGTTCGTCGATGGTGTACTGCTCGTCCGCCCAGTCCGGTTTTTCCTTGTTGGTGCGGCGCACGCCGATGACGGTGGCGCCCAGCGCCTTCATCTGCCGCCCGTAGCTGCTTCCGATATCGCCCATTCCCAGGACCACGATGACCGACTCGGAAACAGCTTTCACGCTGCCCATGATCTTCCATATGTGATCGTGCTGGTTGCGCGCGTATTGCGGGAACCGCCGCAGGAGACTGAAGGTGAAAGCGGTCATGTGTTCCGATACAGCAAGGCCGTAAGCGCCTACCGCATTGGTGAGCAGGACCTCCTCAGGCAGGACGTCCGGGCCGAAATATCGGTCCGCGCCGGCGGAGGAAAGCTGCAGCCATTGAAGCGCATCAGCGTGGGAGAGAAGGTGCGGGGGAATATGTCCCAGGATCACCTGCTGCCCCTTCACGTCTTCCGGTGTGAGAGCGGAAACGTCTTTCACCGTCATTCGGAATCCGCCTCTGAGAGCGATCTCCGCCAGTTCTTGCTGCTGTTTTTCTGTCAGGGGTACCGTGACCAGTACGGTTCTGTTTTCCATGTGTATACACCAGTTCTGTATTAGAAAAGGGAGAAAGGATATGGAACGCTTCAGAAGAGATCCGATGCGTTGAGAGCGGACATTGCTAGCAATGCTGCCCCGATAGGCAGCGCGTCGGTATCCGCCTGATAATGGGGACTGTGCCAGGAATAGACGCAGTCCTTCTTCTCATTGCGGACTCCCAGCCAGTAGAAGAAGGAAGGCACGCCGTGCCGGCCTTCGTAGCCCTGAGCGTAATAGCAGAAATCGTCGCCGCCGCCGGAGGGCGGGGCAAGAACAGGCTCGGCGCCGATCTCCCGCACGGTGCGCAGCGCCAGATCGTACAGACCGGGGCATCCCGGCAGGGCGGCGTTGGTGGTGACGGGCAGATCCGCATAGGAGCGGTATTCCGCCTCGCATCCGTAAGCCGCACCGACATTCGTGACGATCTCCCGGATCCTGCGGTTGAGCAGGACCTTGTCCGCATCATTGTAGAAGCGGATGGTGCCGCGCATATGCACAGCGTCCGGGATCACATTGGTGATCATACCGTTGTCCGTGTGGACACTGCAGATCGAAACGACAGCGGCGTCAGAGGGCGCGACGTTCCTGCTGACGACTGTCTGAAGGGACTGAATAATGGCCGCGGCCGCGACCACCGGGTCCGTGCTTTTCTGGGGAAGACCGCCGTGACCGCCTTTCCCGACGACGTCGATGTCGATATTGTTCATGCCGGCCATGATGGGGCCGGGGAGCACGGCGACACTGCCCGTTGGGATCTCCGGAGAATTGTGGAAACTGAAGCAGGCGGACACGTCCGGAGATTCCAGAACGCCGCATCCGACATACAGTTTGCCGCCGATGTTGGGTTCCTCCGCCGGCTGGAAGATGAACTTGACACTGCCGCGGATCTTATCCCGCATCCGGGAGAGGATCACTGCGGCACCCAGCAGCGAGGTGATGTGGGTATCATGACCGCAGGCGTGCATCTTTCCCGGCGTTTCCGATGGGAAAGGGCAGGAGGACTGCTCCTCAATGGGTAGGGCGTCGATATCGGCGCGCAGCGCGATACAGGGGCCGTCCTGTCCGCCCTTCAGCAGGCCGACGACGCCGGTCTCGAATCCGTAGTCCAAGACCTGGATGCCTAGGTCGGTGAGAATGCTGCATACAAATGCGGACGTGCCGAATTCCTCCGTCGCGGTCTCCGGGTGCCGGTGCAGGTTCCTGAAGCATTCCAGGAACACTTCCTTGTTCTGTTCCGCCAGAAGGCGGACCTCTTCGTGCAGTTCGCTCATAAAGTTACCTCGGAATTATGTCGTTCCAGCCATGGGATCACGTCCGACAGGGACGGGAGCACCGCGTCGCAGCAGACCAGAGCCTCTTCGCTGGGGTGTTTCAGGTCCGGGATGCAGATGACGTGCATGCCAGCGCGTTTGCCTGCGACGAGACCGCTGTTGGAGTCTTCCAGCACCAGGCATTCCTCCGGCGAGGCGCCGAAGAGATCCATGGAGATGAGGAAAGGCTCCGGGTCCGGCTTGCCGTGCTTCACCATGCCGCCGTGGACAATGTGGTCGAAACGGTGATAGACGCCGTCCGCCGTGAGGATCGTTTCGATCCAGTACAGGTTGTTGGAGGAGACGATGGACCTGCCGATGCCTTCGCGGTCGCAGTAGTCCAGCAGTTCCGTCACGCCCGCTTTGAGGGGGACGCCGCCCTGCGGGGCAATGATCTCGTATTCGCCGTCCCACTGGGGGTAGACCATGGTGAGGGCGTCGATTCCGGGAAATTCGGCGTTAATGACCTCCTGAATCGCCGTGTCTGTCCTGCCGATAATGCGCAGGTAAAAATCCAGCGTCAGTTCATAGCCGTATCCGGCAAAGATCTTTTTCCATATATCAAAGGTGACCCGCTCAGAGTCGGTGAGCAGGCCATCCATGTCAAAAAGCAGATATCGGATCTTTTTGTGCATTATTTCTTTCTTTCAAGAACGTTGACTGCCTTGCAGACCGCCAGCGTCAGAATCGCGGAAACGACCGCTTCCACCAGTCCATTGGTCGTTGCCACGGAGAGAACCATCTTGACGACGGCGCCCATGTCAATGGAGTACACACGGGCCAGCAGGTCGCGGAACAGGACGTAGAGAAGTCCGAGATATCCGACTGTGTTGGTCAGGGAACCGAGGGCTCCGGTGATCAGATAGGAGACCGTGCGGTCTTTGCCACTGAGCGCTTTGGCGAGGAGTCCCGCCACGATACCGACGGCGATGCGGGGCAGGAAGGATACACAGAAGTATCCGAAGGGATGCTCCGAGATGGCGGTAAGCGCCACGACATCGGTGGTCTGTCCCGTGATGGCGAGCCAGAAGTTCAGCAGGCCCCAGGCTCCGCCCAGGATCGCACCGGCTTTCACGTCAAGCAGGCAGGCGCCGATAATAACAGGGACCTGGTAGACAGTGGCCACGATGGGACCGACGGGAATGTTGGCGATGTTGAACACCGTGAAGATGATGACGATCGCGAGAAGCATTGCGAGTCGTGCGAGATACTGCACGCTCATTTTGGATTTCTGATTCATTTTTACTCCTTCTGTCGCTCCCCTTCAGAGGATGCGGCGAATGTCTTTTTCAGGCGTTTTTGTTATATATCACGCGGAGACCTTCTGTGACGAGATCCTCGCGGTATATCATTTCTGTATGGCAGGAACTCAGCACATACTGTACCAGCCCGCCTGTGGCGATGACTGTGGCGTCCTGGCCCAATTCCTCGCGGAAACGGGCGACCATACCATCGATCATGGATGCGAAGCCAAGCACTGCCCCGCTGCGCATGCAGTCGGGTGTGTTGCGTCCTATAGCGGACTTCGGCGCGCCAAGCTCAAAATCGGTGAGCAGGGAAGCGGAACTGACCAGCGCGTTCATGGAAGTGCGCATGCCGGGCATGATCGCACCGCCGATGAAGTTTCCGTTGCGGTCCAGCGCTGTGATCTTGCTGGCTGTACCCATATCCACGATGATGGCGGGCAGGGGATAGTTGTGCTTAGCGCCGACTGCCGCCGCGACCAGATCCGCGCCGCATTCAGCGGGATTGTCGATGGCGATGTTGAGGCCGGTACGGACGCCTGCTGCCAATGAGAAACAGCGGCAGCCCAGCGCCATCTGGATGGCATGGCTGAGGTTCTGCGTCAGCCGGGGAACCACGGATCCGACGATAGCGCCTTCGAATTCTTTCGGCTCGATGTCATAGAGTTCCAATAGAGAATGCAGTTCCACCGCGTACTGATCCCGGGTCAGGGTCGCGTCCGTCTTGAGACGGGAAGTAAAGACCAGTTCCTCGCCGTTGTAGCAGGCGAGGACGATGTTGGTATTGCCAACGTCAGCACACAGCAGCATCAGCCAAGTCCCTCCATGGAATCGTCTTCGTCCACCCACTCGGAGGCGACATCAACGACCTGGTAACTGTCCTTGTCAATGCGGGCGATCACGGTGGTGATGCCGGCGTTGATGACCATGCGCTTGCACATGGAGCAGCATTCCGCATTGGGAGTGTAGCTGCCGTCACTGCACTCCTTGCCTACGAGGTAGAGGGTGGCGCCCAGCATCTGGGAACGGGAGGCGCTGATAATAGCGTTCGCTTCCGCGTGCACGCTGCGGCAAAGTTCGTACCGCTCTCCGCGGGGCACGTTCATGGCGGCGCGCCTGCAGTACCCGATGTCGCAGCAGTTCTTTCTGCCGCGGGGGGCTCCGGCGTAACCGGTGCTGACGATCTCGTCGTCCTTGACGATGATGCATCCGTAGCGGCGGCGCAGACAGGTCCCGCGCTCGCTGACGGCTTCGGCGATGTCCAGATAGTAGTTGACTTTGTCTCTGCGGATCATGTTGTGGCTCCTCTCCCGGGGTTGGCATATAAATATCAATAGTAATAATAGAGAAAAAGAAGCAGGAAATCAACAGAAGACTTTTCCCCGGTAGACGAGGAAAGCGGCAGGGGCTTCACTGAAAAAACTCCTGCCGCTTTATAATGTCCTGTTTACTCCGTCTCTTCCCGCAGCACACTGATCCGATCGACGGATTCCATGCGGATCAGTTTCTCTTTGATGCCCTTAGGCGTATCGATGCGGACCAGCATCCATTCATCATCCGCATCCAGCACGGTTACAGATCCGTGCTTGGTGTTGCCGTACATCACCACATCCGAATCCATGTGATCCTCTTTGAGATCCAGGATGATCTTCTGTCCGATATATGCCTTCGCCGCCTTCAGGAGCGCCTGACGGTCTTCGTGGAGGGAGGTGCCTTCCACAACGGTCAGCTGCCGTTCCAGTTTGGTAACACGGTTCTTCAGTTCAGGGAGCTCGAGATAGGCAACAAGGCCGAAAATACCAAATATCCACCCGATATATTGCATCAGCCGTCACCTCCCGACACTTCTACTGAAAGCACGGAGGACACCGGGATCAGCTTCTCGATATGACCTTTTCTGGTATCGGCTTCTACTTTCATCCAGCTGCCTTCGAAGTCCGTTACCGTACATTCCGTATTGAACAGATCGAAATCCCCTTCATCTTCGAAGAAGACCAGTTTCACTTTTTTACCAAGGATTCCCTGCAGCAGTCTGCTGACGCCTTTCGGCAGGGACATCTCGCTGTCCGTGACCTCATCTTTGAGGAGATAGTCGCAGGAAACGCCCAGGATGGTGGCGATGTCTGCGATCTTGTCGATATCGGGCATCACAGTTCCGGCCTCCCAGCGGCTGACCGTCTGTCTGGTAACACACAGTCTGTCGGCAAAATCCGTCTGCGTCAGACCTAGATCCTTCCTTTTTCCGGCGATCTTTTTGCCGAGTTCGCTCATCGTTTAATTCTCCTTTCGTTTCGTCCTGAAATGATTTTAATCGTACTTTCAAAGCAGCTGCAAGAAATCCTCCTGTTCGGAATGTAACACGTGGTGTTTCATTTTCACGTGAGACATACGTTTTTTTGCTATAATAAATAAAAAAGGAAGAGGGAGAAGACATGATCGACAGAGAAAAACTGATCGAGGCTGCGAAGGAAGCGCGCGAACGCGCCTACTGTCCGTATTCGCAGTATATGGTCGGTGCGGCGGTACTGGGCGCCGACGGAAAGATCTACACGGGATGCAACATTGAGAATGCCAGTTACGGGATGACGGTCTGCGCGGAGCGGACAGCCATCTTCAAGATGGTATCGGAGGGCTGCAGGACATTCAAGGCGCTGGCAGTTTATACCAATGGCAGCGGCGAGGATGGCGGTCCCTGTCTTGCCTGCCGTCAGGTCATGACGGAGTTCTGCGCGGATTTCGACGTGCCGGTCATCGACGCCAGCCCTCAGGCGGTGTGGGAACACACCATGCGTGAGCTCTGCCCGTTGCCGTTCGTCGTCTTCGAGAAAAATCCGGATTATCATGACTAAGTACGCGCCGGGAAAAGAAGAACACAGGGCGAAAAAAGAATTGGGACAGAATTTTCTGGTGGATCCCACAGTTTGCCCGCGGATCGCAGAGAAAGCGCAGATCGACGGGATCGGTGTGCTGGAGATCGGCCCCGGTTTTGGCGCTTTGACATCGGAACTGGCGAAACGGGCCGCCAAGGTGGTAGCAGTGGAGATCGATCCGGATGTGATCCCGCAGCTGACGGAGAACCTGAAAGATTTCGCCAACACGGAGATCGTGCAGGGTGACGCAATGGAGATGGATCTGGCCGCTCTGATCCGGGATAGGTTCGGAGAAATGCCGGTCGCCATTGTCGGGAACCTGCCTTATTACATTACTTCGCCGCTTATCACCCGTTTTTTGCTGGAACGTCTGCCTGTCCGTTCGGTGACGGTAATGGTCCAGAAAGAGGCGGGGGAGCGCCTGTGCGCAGAACCGGGGACCCGGGAATGCGGTGCAGTCTCGGCCGCGGTATGGTATTACAGCGTCCCGAGGATGCTGTTCACCGTGAAACCCGGAGCGTTCAGGCCGAGACCGAAAGTGACTTCCTGCGTGATACGTCTGGAGATCCGGGAAAAGCCGGCGGCGGAGACGGACGCAGATCTGCTGTTCCGGGTCGTGCGCGCTGCTTTCGGACAGCGGAGAAAAACTGCGGTGAACGCGCTTTCATCCCTGCTGGGGATATCCAAGCAGACTGCCGCGGACGCCGTTGCGGAGGCAGGCCTTGCCCCTGAAGTGCGCGCGGAACAGATCACGCTGGACGCATTCGCAGCGCTTGCGGAAGCGCTGCGAAAAAAGGAAAACGGTTGAAAAAAGGTTACAGAAGCGGCTCCTTTGGAGTCGCTTTTGTGATATTGCACAGTGAAAAGCGCTTTTCTTTGTACAAATCTATTGAAAAATAGACCTCTGTGTGCTATTTTGTGAAATAGACACACAAACCATGAATATTTTTCTTGTTTTTGAATGAGGGAAAAAATGGCAAACCAGTACTTGACGGTGATCCAGCAGTTAGGTGCGGCTCTGGGACGCGTTGTAGGCGTTCTGGATGAGAGCGGGGTCGTCATCGCGTGCAGTGACTTCAGTCTGATCAACACGACGAGAGTCGGACTGTCGCTGAACGCTGCCTCCGGTGAAGTTCTTCAGCGCTCCGGTTATAGTTACCGCTACATCGATTCCAGCATGCGCAGCCTGATCGTTTTCGTGGAAGGCGAAGACGCCGAAGCGCGCAGGGGATGTATCCTCGCGGCGATCGCCCTCTCAGGGTATTCTGAGTACGCGGACGGAAAAAACGATCTTGTTACTTTTGTGAAGAACGTGGTGACGGACAATATTCTGCCCAGTGACATCTATGTCAGGGCGCGGGATCTTGGGTTCCCCGTGGACGGCACCACTGCGGCACTGGTCATCCGCGCAGCGGAAGGGGCAAGTTCTGTTCAGGTCTTGGACCTGATCGGGCACCTGTTCCCCGAGAAACAGAAAGACTTTATCTTCAACGTCAACGAGACAGACACTGTCCTGATCAAGAGCGTGGCGCCGGATATCCAGCCTGAAGATCTGGAAAAACTGGCGGCCTCCATTGCCGATGTGCTGGAAACGGAACACCGTATCCACACCGAGATCGGCATCGGCTCAAGAGTCTTCGGTGTCAAGGACATGGCGAATTCCTTCCGGGAAGCCAGAACCGCGCTGGAAGTGGGAAAGGTTTTCGACACGGATCACAGCATCGTTTCTTACGGCAATCTGGGCATCGCCCGTTTGATCTACCAGCTGCCGACGACGATCTGCGAGCAGTTCCTGGACGAGGTGTTCAAACAGGGAACCATCGACTCCCTGGACCAGGAGACGCTGTTCACCATCCAGCGGTTCTTTGAGAACAACCTGAACGTCTCCGAGACGTCCCGCGGTCTGTTCGTTCACAGAAACACGCTGGTGTACAGACTTGAAAAGATCAAGAAACTGACGGGACTGGATCTGAGAGAATTCGACGAGGCCATCGTATTCAAAGTAGCACTGATGGTCCGCCGTTACCTCGATTCCGCTTCCGAAATCATCTAAAAAGACTCCTCGGTGCGCCTTTGGCGCGCGTCCGGCTCAGTATGGAAGGTCGGGAGGGGTGCGGATAAAGGACAGAATCAATGATCGATTTTCGCAATGTCAGCAAGAGCTACCCGGGCGGCACCCATGCGATCGAAGATGTGGACATCTTCATCGACAAGGGGGAGTTCGTCTTTATTCTGGGACATTCCGGAGCGGGAAAAAGCACACTGCTGAAACTTATGCTGCGTGAAGAGCTTCCCACCAAGGGCTCTATCACTATTGCAGACTACAATCTGGTCAAAATGAAAAAGCGCCAGGTACCGTATCTCCGCCGCGAACTGGGCGTGGTCTTTCAGGACTTCCGCCTGATCCCTTCGATGACGGCATATGAGAACGTGGCGTTTGCCATGCGTGTGACGAACATCTCTTCGAAGGAGATCCGCCGCCGTGTTCCCTATATCCTCCGGATCGTGGGACTGGAAGACAAGATGCATGTCTATCCGGACCAGCTCTCCGGCGGCGAACAACAGCGCGTCGCGCTGGCGAGGGCGCTGGTGCACAATCCAAAGATCATTCTGGCGGACGAGCCTACCGGCAATATCGACCCGGCTCTGTCTCTGGAGATCATGGAACTGCTGCTGGAGATCAACAAACTGGGTACGACCGTAGTCGTCGTCACGCATGACGTTGCGCTCGCTTCCCGTTTTCACGCCAGAACGATCACGCTGGATCACGGCAGAGTCATCAGTGACACGAAAGACAGGGGGACGACATGAGAGGATCCAGTTTAGGTTATCTGATCCGCAAGGGGATCAGCAATATCTGGCTCAACCGCATGATGTCGGCCGCTTCTATCGGCATTCTGACCGCATGCCTGATCATCGTCGGCGGCTCCGGTCTTCTCGCCGTGAACATCCGGGATCTGTTCACCTCGATTGAAAACCAGAACGAGATCGTGGTCTTCATCAAAGAGAACGCCACGGATCAGGAGGTCAAGAACCTCGGCGTCTACATCGATTCGCTGAATTACGTCAAAGAGAACCATTTCGTCTCCAAGGCGGATGCTCTGGAGGAACAGAAAGGCTATATGGGTGAGCAGGGTTACCTGCTGGAGGGGCTGGAGGACGACAACCCGTTGCCCGCTTCCTACAGGATCACGCTTCAGGGCCTGGAGCATCTGGATGAGTTGATCCTGGAACTGCAGAATTATCAGGGCGTGGACTCGATCTCTGCGCCTACCGATCTTGCCGACACGCTGACAGGCGTTGAAAAGACGGCACTTGTCCTCGGCTCCATCATCATCGGGATCCTGATCGTCGCGTCTACCGTCGTGATCTCGAATACGATCCGTCTGACGCTGTTTGCCCGACGTCGTGAGATCAATATCATGAAGTACGTCGGCGCTACGGACGGATTTATCCGTCTGCCCTTCGTGGTGGAAGGCATCACGATCGGCATTTTCTCCGCACTGCTGTCTTTCGGCGTCATCTTTGCGATCTACCAGAGCCTTGGCAAACTGTTTGCCGAGACGAAGATCGCGTGGCTGACGTCGGTCTCCGACAGTCTGATACCGTTCCAGAATCTTTGGTACTATGTGCTGGGCGGATTCCTCATCGCGGGCGTTGTTATCGGCAGCATGTCGAGCTCCGCGTCGATCCGCCGCTATCTGAGGGTATGAGTATGGTTAAGTGGAAAAAAATCATCGCCGTTCTGCTGCTGGCTGTTCTCCTTGGAGCCGGCCTTCAGTATATGAGCGGCACAGACGTGCGTGCGTCGGAAGTTGATGATCTTCGCGAGAAGATGCTGGAGCTCCAACGCAAGCTTGCCGAGGTGAATCAGCAGCTGGCGGATGCGAAAGACTCCGTGGAAGCGGCCAGAGTGCGTACAAGCACCTACGCGTCCAGGGTCAGCATCGTCAAAGAACAGATCACTACGCTTCAGGAAAGCATCGACGTGAAGTCGGAGGAGCTTGCCCAGAAGCAGGAGGAACTGGACCGCAAGATCAAGGAACACGACGCGACCTACGAACTGTTCAAAAAACGCCTGCGCGCGATGTATATGACCAATGACGCATCCACGCTGGCGCTCATCTTCGGCTCCCGCTCCTTCTCGGAATTCCTTGTCGCCGCGGAGACACATTCCAGAATCTCCAAACACGACACGGAACTGGTCCAGAAACTGGAGATGGAAGCGCAGGTCATCGCGACCGAAGAAGAACTGATCCAGGTCGAACTGGAGAGCCTGCAGGACGATATGGATGTCCTCGAGGAGAAATACGAGGAACTGGCGCGACTCTATCAGGAGGCCAACAGCGACCTGTCCGCAGCAAAAGCGCTGCAATCCGCGACGCAGGATGACTATGACAACATCCTCGCCTCGCTGCAGGAGACCCAGAACGAGTGGAACGAACTGATGGGCACCGGTATGGCGGAGTACGTCGGCGGATACTATGCCTGGCCGACTCCCGGCTATACTTACATCACGTCCGGCTTCGGCTGGCGTACCCTCTTCGGGCAGCCGAACTTCCACACCGGTATCGACATCTCCGGTTATGGTATCTATGGGGCACCGGTCATCGCCTCCAACACGGGGCGTGTGGTCCGCGTCCGCTATTATTCAACGGGATACGGCTATCATGTCATGATCGACCATGGCGACAACAACTGGACAGTATACGCGCATCTTAGCGGGATCGCCGTCAACGAGGGCGAATGGGTCGCGCAGGGACAGACCGTCGGATATGTCGGTTCCACTGGCAACTCCACGGGACCGCACCTGCACTTCGAGATCCGTATCAACGGTACGGCGGTGAACCCCTTGGACTACGTCGTGAGGGACTGAGGCACTGAATGAATAAAAAGATATCGGTCGGAATTGCAGTCGCATTTATATTCATTGCGATCACCATCACCTTTACGGCGACGATGATCTACGCGATGGATCTTTTCGACCGTAAGATCATCAACGTGCAGGAACGCGCCGCGATGTACGAAAAGATTTCCGAGATCGACTCGGTAATTCGACAGAATTATTATCTTCCCATTGACGACAAGAGAGTCATGACCGGCCTTTCCCAGGGCTATCTGCTGGGACTCGGCGACGAGTATACCCGCTACATGACCAGCGCCGAGATTTCCGCCATGCGGGCAAGCAACTCGGGCGAGATCGTTGGCGTCGGGCTCTCGGTGGAGCAGAATGCCAGCGGCTACGCGGTGGTGAGTTCCGTTGTGCCCGATTCCTCCGCTGATAAGATCGGTATGGCCATCGGTGACATCATTATCAAGGCCAACGATGAGGATGCCCTCGTCCTGGGATATGAGGCGGTTGAGAAACTCCTCGTCGGACCAGAAGGCAACCAGCTGAAACTGACATATACCCGTTCGGGAACAGAAAACGAAGCAGAGATGGTCTATGACGCTTTTGAGACTACTTCTGTCGTCTATGGTACCGTCGATACGATCTTTGCCTATGTCCGGTTCACGGATTTCAATGAACTGACTTATGGCCAGTTCAATACTGCGATGGACAAGCTGATGCAGGACGCACTGGTGCGCGCATTTATCTTCGATGTGCGCGGATTGCACTCCGGAACAGACCTGAGTATCGTTGCTTCCATCCTGGACCGACTGATGGGACAGGGCGTGATCATCTCCGGCATTTATTCCGGCGAGATCTCCAAGGTCCTGTATACCTCCAATGCGGAACAGCTTCAGTATCCTGCCATCGTTCTGGTGGACGAGCAGACCAAAGGTCTGAGCGAGATCTTCGCGGCGGTGATGGGTGAGAAAGAGAACGTCCGGATCATCGGCGCACAGACTGCGGGGAAGGGCACCTATCAGGAACTGGTCACTCTCAGCGACGGTACAGGGCTGTATATCACGGTATGCAAGCTTATGGCCTGCGGATATCTGGATATCGACCGGACCGGCGTTACGCCGGACTTCATTGCGCTTTCCGCGGAAGGCTTTGTCCTGACAGACGGGGTGCCGGACAAGAAAGCGGACGTCCAGTTGTCCCGCGGACTCGAGGTCATGCAGACGGAACTGCTTTCATAGCAATAGACAAGGAAACAGGGGCGGAAAGATTCCGCCCCGTTCTTATAACACAGCGCCTTTGCCGCGGCAGACGCAGCGGCGGGGATCCTTTTTTTGAATCGGCATTTCTGCGGAGGAAAGGAAAAAAACATGGAAGCCAGGACATTTCTGGAGATCCTCGGCGTGGCGGCGGGTCTCAAGACAACGATGCGCCACTGTTACACAAAGGAAGACCGTCAGGAGAGCGTTGCGGAACACAGCTGGCGTATCGCGCTCATGGCGATGCTGCTATCCGGTGAAGAGGAATTCCGGACGCTGGACATGGACAAAGTCATCCGGATGTGCCTGATTCACGATTTGGGGGAAGCTTTCACGGGGGACATTCCAGCATTTCTCAAGAATGGGGCGGACGAGGAGACGGAAGACGGTCTGTTCAACACGTGGGTGCGCCGGTTCCCGGAACCGCAGCGGGAGGAATGGACCTCTCTGCTGGAGGAGATGGAAGCCTTGCAGACGGCGGAGGCAAAGACCTACAAGGCGCTGGACAAAATGGAAGCGCTCATTTCCCACAATGAATCCGACATCAGGACCTGGCTGCCGCTTGAATACGACCTGCAGCTGACATACGGTCAGGAGAATATGCGCTTCTCGCCTACGCTCACGGTGATCCGGGCGGAAGTCGACCGCTGGACGAGGGAGAAGATCGACGCGGAAAAGAGCGGTTTATCTTGACTTTTTTGATGGTTCTCTTTAGAATTATCATCTATGAACAACAGGTCATCTATGACCTCGGCAAACGAAGAAAGGCATTCTGAAGAAGGAAAAAATGACACAGGAGTTTTTGATCAGCAAGACCAAGCTTGTTGAACTGGAGCACGAACTGGACTATCTGAAATCTGTCAAAAGACAGGAAATGGCTGCCGTGATCAAGGAAGCTCTCTCCCACGGAGACCTGTCCGAGAACAGCGAGTACGATGAAGCGAAAAATGCACAGGCGATCATGGAGGCCCGGATCGCGGAACTGGAGAAGATGCTCCAGAACTCCCGGGTGATCGATGAGGACACCATCACCACCGACCATGTGGCGATCGGAGTCAGGGTCGAAGTCCTGTTTATCGAGGACGACGAGAAGGAAGTCTACGACATCGTCAGTTCCGGCGAAGCGGACGCGATGCACAACAAGATCTCGGACGAATCTCCCCTTGGCAGCGCCATGATCGGGCACCGGATCGGCGAAGTCATCACGGCCCAGACCCCCGGCGGAGCTCTGGAGATGAAGATCCTGAAGATCGATAAGCAGAGTTTGTAAATGATGATCATCAGGCCATGCGTTTCGCCGCACGGCCTGTTTTCTTGGAGGATACTATGTCAGAACAGCAGAACAGGCAGAATGCTGCCGTCCCTACCGAAAGCGAACAGATCGCGATCCGCAGGGAGAAACTGGCCGCCATGCGTGCGGACGGGTCTGATCCCTTCCGGGTCACTTCCTACGATATCCGCGATTACGCCGTACCGGTGAAGGAAGCTTTCGTGGATCAGGAAACGACCCCGATGACGGTCTCCATGGCCGGCAGGATCATGACCAGAAGGATCATGGGCAAGGCGTCGTTCTTCAACCTGCAGGACACCACCGGCACGATCCAGGTCTACGCCCGCAGAGACGACGTAGGCGAGGAGACCTACACCCGGTTCAAGAAATGGGACATCGGCGACATCGTCGGCGTGAAGGGATTCGTTTTCCGCACGCAGACGGGGGAGGTCACGGTGCACGCTTCGGAAGTGTCGCTGCTGAGCAAATCCCTGCGCCCGCTGCCGGAGAAGTTCCACGGTCTGACCGACTCGGATACCATCTACCGCAAGCGCTATCTGGATCTGATCACCAACCCGGAATCCAAGGACGTCTTCCGCAAGAGATCCGCCATCGTGGCCGCCATCCGCAGCTTCCTCGACGGGGAAGGCTTCATGGAAGTGGAGACCCCGATGCTGGTCTACAACGCGGGCGGCGCCGCGGCCCGTCCCTTCGAGACGCACTTCAACGCCCTGAACGAGGACATGAAGCTGCGCATCTCGCTGGAGCTGTACCTGAAGCGCCTGATCGTGGGCGGCTTTGACCGGGTCTTCGAGATCGGGCGCGTGTTCCGCAACGAGGGCATCGACACCCGTCACAATCCGGAGTTCACCATGATGGAGCTTTATCAGGCGTACACGGATTACCACGGCATGATGGACCTGACCGAACGGATGCTGCGCCATGTGGCGCAGAAGGTCCTGGGCACGACGACCATCGTGTATCGGGGCGTCGAAATGGATCTCTCCAAGCCCTTTGAGCGGATCACCATGGTCGACGCGGTAAAGAAATATGCCGGTGTCGATTGGAAGCAGATCCATACACTGGAGGAGGCGCGGGAAAAGGCGAAGGAACTCAAGGTCGAGTACGAGCCCTTCCACGGAAAAGGGGATATCCTCTGCGCGATCTTTGACGCGTATGCGGAAGAGCATCTCGTGCAGCCCACCTTCCTGATGGACCATCCGATTGACGTTTCTCCGCTGACAAAGAAAAAACCGGAAGACCCGGAGTACGTCGAGCGGTTCGAGTTCTACATGAACGGTTGGGAGATGGCCAACGCCTATTCCGAGTTGAACGACCCCGTGGACCAGCGTGAACGTTTCGCCGCGCAGGAAGAGAAGCTTGCGCACGGCGACGAGGAGGCCAACCACACGGATGAGGACTTCCTTGAAGCCATGGAGACAGGCATGCCCCCGCTGGGCGGCATCGGTTACGGCATCGACCGTCTGGTCATGCTGTTCACCGGCGCGGAAGCGATCCGCGACGTGTTGCTGTTCCCGACGCTGCGTTCCGTCAAGACGGGCAGCGAAGAGAGACCTGCAGAGAAAAAGGAAGAGTCGGAAGTGCCCGTACAGCCTTCTGCGCCTTTCGCTGAGACAGCGCCGATCGATTTTTCGAACGTTCAGGTGGAACCGCTGTTTGCGGATTATGTGGATTTCGAAACGTTCTCGAAATCCGATTTCAGGGCCGTGAAGGTGCGGGAATGCGAAGCGGTTCCAAAGAGCAAGAAACTGCTGAAGTTCCTTCTCGATGACGGAAGCGGCGAGAACCGGGTCATTCTCAGCGGGATCCACGGGTACTACGAGCCGGAAGAGCTGGTGGGGAAGACCTGCATCGCCATCACGAACCTGCCGCCCAGGAAGATGATGGGGATCGATTCCTGCGGCATGCTGATCTCCGCCGTGCATCATGAGAACGACGAGGAAAAACTCCATCTGCTGATGGTGGATCCGCATATCCCGGCGGGCGCGAAGCTGTACTGAGGGTATAGCTTAAAAACAGCTAATGCCAAATCATATGCCATTTTATGCTGAGTAAACGTCATGCTCTTGGGGATTTGTGCAATTTCACATGAGTTGACACCGACATCCACAAGTTAGCAAATCGCACATTTTTGAAGAGTCCGCTTAGATGTTTCGGCGGACTCTTTTTACAGTAGAATATTATGATCAATATGGAAAAGAGGCTTTGGAGGAAACCGATCCTGGAAAAGCTGAATTATAAAGAAAAAGAAGCTGTTTGAGAGTTAGAATCCTTTTTTTAGAGGATGTTCTGGAAAGGAATGCTATTTTCAAGGAAGAGCACAAGAGGAGGGGTCATGATTTGATCAAAAAGATTGGTGATGCCCTATAAATTGATTACTTGTCTTGTATGAGATGACAGAGGACTGGTGAGCGATGCTTATTAGTCCTTTTGTTATGCGCTGATTTATATTGATTGTGGATAATAATCCTCACTAATCTTTTTTTAGAGATAATAATTATGTATCAATATGCCTAAGAGGGAAGGAATCGCTAGAATAGCAGTAATATATTGTTCCTGCGAATTTATCAAATAAAGGGTGGTGTTACTTGACATCACCCTTTGAAGGAATTAATAATTTTTAGTTTTCTGCAAGCTCAAGCTCTATCTGTTCTTCGACTTCTTTTTCGGTTTGCTCATGCGATTGGATAAGATTACCAATTATCTCGCGTGAGCTTAATATGCCTAATTCGTATATTTCGACTTCGATTCCGGCGGCTGTGAGTTCGTCATAGCACTTTGCAAGTTTCTTCACTCCGGGATGACTAATATGCTTACTATGATAAACAAAGTCATTGGATTCTATCGCAGATTTTAGTTCCGCAATGGAAGCAGAAGAATACTTGCGGAGGATGCTGACACATTTTGCAAAGGAATGGTATCTAACAATTTTCAGATAAATGTTTTCATTTAATTCTTTTTGATTCATGTTTATTACTCCATCATCGTAGTACAATTGGATTTATTGGCTTTCCAGGTAGTGATGTTTTGAAATTTCTTCCATGCCATCCATATAAATGCTCTCTGAAAGTTGCAGGGAATATTACACTTCCTTGATTAGCAAGGTGAGGGAATAGAGAGACACTGTATGTATGATGTCCTTGGAAAACTTTGCCATTATACTTGGGTTTCCTATCGTGAAGAATATCATTGATTTGCTCAGGAGTCCAAAACCTGGTAAGTGGCTCTCTGGCAAGGAGTCTTTCTTTCTCCTGTCGCCAAAAGCTATCTACTCCAGCTTGACGTCGTGATTCAAGACGTAGAATGCTTCGTAAGTGTTTATATTCAGATTTGCTAATGGTTCTATCCTTAAGTTTCTGTTGCAATAATTGTTTTTGTTTTCTAGACAACTGTTTGTATTTTAGAGGATGAGATTGTAAATCTAAGCCTTGAGTTCTGATAGCTATGATATCACTTTCTTTGTGGATTGTTTTATTGGAATTCGACTTACTCGAATGTATGCTTAGTTTTGCGCCAGTTGTTCTTGAAAAATATCCACTACTAGATTTACTCATTGCACTTCTCCTTAAAAGCTTTACATGTTTTGCTTTCAAAGGAGATGATCTCAATCTCTTTCGTGGTCAACTCTTTAAAGCAGGAGTAATTTGACGAGCCATAAATAATAATGCGCTTAGGATTTATGACCTCTATCATTTTTCTCAGACCATTAGTGAACAGAGGACGGCTTTCTAGTTTTCGCATGCCGCTTGCTACTGTTCCAATGCACACAGTACTTCCTTTAGGTATCCCATCAAAACAATAACACCAAGTTTCATATGTGCCCCAACGAACGCAATTGATCACAGGAATTTTTTTCTGATTCATCCAGCAGCCAAAAGACCGCATACGGTAGGTATTAAACCTTTTCCAGGGATCAGGAAAATCTGCGTTAGTGGAAAAGTCGGGTGTAATAATTCCGTCGAAGTGAGTAATTACTTTTAATGCTTCTTCGGGATACAACCAAATGCTGCTTCTTTTTCCATCAAATTTCTGATCATCGATAAAAAAATGGATAAAGGCTTTGGTGTGGAAATCAGTATTCCCGGCCCGCACCATTCTTTTATAAATGCCTTTTGCATCGTCATATGATATTAACTCCAAAGGGACTTGAGTTGTAGATGTACAGATAGGCATATCTGAGCCTGGTGAAAAATAGGCGTCTTTTACCATGAATGCATTCCACATATCACGGCATCCGTTTCTAGGTTTTAAGTTATTTACAAAATACATGTGTTTCTCCTTCCTTTTGAGAGGTGGTTATTTGAAACACATGGGCCCATGTGACTTTCATATTAAGAATAGCTCGGACAATCTGTCCTGAACATTTCTGTAGCTTTCCCAAGACTTGTTTTTAAAGAGATATAATAATGATGTGAGGTATCAAGGCTTATGATTGTTTTTTGTCTTGGAACATATTTGAAGACAATGATTAATTGCATGAGTGAAAGTTGTAATCAAAAGCAGCTTGTTGGTGTAATAATGCATTCGATGAATACAGATTTTGATGAAACGGATGATAGCAAAATCTCTAATATAGTTGCTGGAAGAAAGAATCCGCCAAAGTACATAATTAACTCTGCAAAAAAATATAATAAAGATAATTATGATGAATTAGTGCGATATTATGATGCGAATGTGATTCCACTTATCAACCCGAATAAAGCCATCTTATTAGAACGGGCAATAAAAAGGATTATTGACGAAGACGAGTCTATAAGTTGGAACACAGTAATTGATGTTATATCTGGTGCAACTAAAAGCAGCATGTATTCCTGTGAAAACAACATAGGAGCATTTCTTGCTGGTACGCTTTTATATGTGTTGATATATACAGGTAATGACGGCAAGATAACGTCGGTTAATTCTATAGATGATGCTTTTTTCCAAAATGTTGATTTCATTAGTGAGAAAAGGAATTATGAATTGGCGACTATCACAAATGCGAAATACGATGCTGATTTTGATTTAACTTCAATAGAGGCAAAGAAATTCTGCATGGAGCATGAATGTGAAATAGGGCTTTTGCCTTTGTGCCAGATAGCGGATTATATTGATCCATACCACAATAATGTTCGTAAGATTTTTACGGATTATAAAATGTGTCCAGGGGTTGTAAAAGAAGGCATTCTTAAAGCAAAAAAAGTTGCAAAGTTGGATTTTAGTAATTCCGGATGGATAGGAGAAAGCCTTAATGAGATAGACAAACTAATCCATCAATTAAAGCTGGCAGAACAAAAAGAGTTCCTATATGATGGGGGAAAATATTTCCATCGGGCATATCAGAGATATGCAGATAAGAGTATTAACCAATATGACACATACATATTTAGTGCATTGATTAATAGTAAAACTCTTAGTAAGGCAGCAAGTAATCAAATAAAAAAGACTGATCTAGGAGGATATATAGATCAGTACTTGTGGATTAAAAAGAATTGTCCAAGAAGGAGACCGAAAGCTCCCATGGATTACTTGTGGGAACTGGTGAACCTAGAGTGTTGTACAGAAGAAGAAATGACTTTTTGGGTATGTAAGTTTGTTATTGAAAGCTGTCATGTGATAGATGACTATCGAAAACAAATAGGGGAATCATCTGCCACAAATGAGAATAGTTGGGATGTTGGTGATTCGTATTGGTTATTGAATACGCAGGAAGATTTGTATTTCTATGCATTGTTGCAGTTATATTTGATTTTTTATCATGAATGGTAAAAATCATTAGAATCACAAAATAATGCTGATGGTTGTGAATAAACAGAAGATTGCTGACCTTATGATTGTTTCCCTGTTCTGCAGCGTTTCAGCGATTCGGTTTCTCCGAAACATCAGGTAGTACTGCCGCGCTCTACAGACACCGTCGAAAATGATGTCATCGTTGGTATCTACTGTGAAAGTTCTGGAATGCGAAGCGGTTCCGAAGAGCAAGAAACTGCTGAAGTTCCTTCTCGATGACGGAAGCGGTGAGAACAGGATCATTCTCAGCGGGATCCATGAGTACTATGAACTTGAGGAACTGGTTGGGAAAACCTGTATCGCGATCACGAACCTGCCGCCCAGAAAGATGATGGGCATCGATTCCTGCGGCATGCTGATTTCTGCCGTTCACCATGAAAATGATGAGGAGAAACTCCACCTTCTGATGGTGGATCCGCATATACCTGCAGGGGCTAAGTTGTATTGATATCGATTCCAATTATTGACCGAAAGAAACCCGCCGTAGCCGGTGGGTTTCTTTTTCTGCAAATTTCTTGCCCAACTTCATGCCCGCTCAATAATATATATTATGAGAGGATTTGCGATGTGCTATGAAGCATCTGATGAGAGACGCAGACTCGCTTCAGTTTCGGAGAAGGAGAAGAGAAATGAAAGAGCAATATGAGGTCCTGCTTACGCCCTGGAAGATCCGGGATCTTGAGATCAAAAACAGAATCGTCATGGCTCCTATGGGTGGAACCAATATCTTCGGATGGACAGAACCGAACCACTTCGACAAGGAAGCGGCAAAACTGCTTAAAATGGTCGCGGACAATGATTGCGGACTCATCTTCCCGGGTGTCGCCACAGTAAAAGACATCATCGGTCCGATGTGGTTGTATCAGAACAAGGGAAAATTCAGAAAACTGAAGCAGTTCATGGAAGAACTGCATAATACCGGTGCGAAGATGTTTATCCAGATAACAGCCGGATGCGGCAGATCTTTCGCGCTAAACGACATGATGGTAAAACTGCTGGAGAACAGGACACTGGGGAAAATCATGAAACCGGTCCTGGATCCGGAGTTCCATTCTCTTGCTCCGTCTCCGACGCCGAACCGTTGGGCTGACAGTATCACTTCTACTGAAATCACAAAGGAACAGATCGACCAGATCGTCTACGCTTTCGGCGAGACCGCGAGACTCTGTAAAGAGGCGGGTGTCGACGGAGTCGAAGTGCATGCAGTCCACGAGGGTTATCTTTTGGATCAGTTCACATTGCCGTATGTGAACTCCAGAACGGATGAATACGGCGGTTCATTCGAGAACCGGTACCGCTTTGCCGTGGAGATCGTAAAAGAGATCAAGCGTACATGCGGGGAGGATTATCCCGTATCACTTCGCTACAGCGTCGTATCCAAGACGAAAGGCTTCAGGGAAGGCGCAGTCCCCGGTGAGACATTCGAGGAAGCCGGAAGAACGATGGAAGAATCCGAAAGAGCCGCGAAATATCTGCAGGACGCAGGATATGACATGCTCAACTGCGATAATGGGACATATGATGCCTGGTACTGGCCGCATCCCCCTGTTTATATGCCGGAGAATTGCAATCTGGAGGACGTTGCTCACATTAAGAAGTTCGTCGATATCCCCGTTGTCTGTGCAGGACGGATGACTCTTGATGCCGGTGCGGAGGCAGTGAGAAATGGAGAGATCGATGCCGTCGGTATCGGAAGACAATTTCTCACGGATCCCGAATGGTTCCGGAAAGTGATCGAGGACAGGGAAGAGGATATCAAACCGTGTATCTCCTGTCAGACGGCATGTCTTACCATGTCAAAGTCCAATGGTACGAACAATACCCAGACCATGGACGATTCCACGCATATGTGCCGCTGTGCGCTCAACCCTCAGACAATGCAGTCCGGTAAATATACTATACGGAAAGCTGCTGTCGCCAAGAGAGTGGCGGTCATCGGCGGGGGCGTCGGCGGTATGGAAGCAGCGCTCGTTCTGAAAAAAAGAGGTCATACGCCTGTGATCTATGAGAAAAGCGGCAGGCTTGGAGGGGTGTTCGTCGCTGCCGCGGCTCCGGATTTCAAATCGCATGATAAGAAACTTCTTGCTTGGTATGAGACCCAGCTGAGAAAGGAAGGCATCGAGATCCGTTTCAATACGGAGATCAAAGACCTCAGTGAGATCGCTGCAGACGCATATATCATCGCGACGGGATCCAAGGCAAAGAGACTTCCCATTCCGGGTGCGGATTCCGCAGTCAGCGCACTGGACTATCTGTTGGGGAACAGACAAGTGGGAGATAATGTCGTGATCATCGGCGGAGGACTCACCGGATGTGAGATCGCATATGATCTGCACCGGAAAGGAAAGAAACCGGTCATCGTAGAGATGCTGAATGACCTTATCACCACGCCAAACCTCTGCCTTGCGAATTCATCCTTCCTGAGGGATTACTTTAAGGCAAATCAAATACCTGTTTATCTCGAGCACAGATCCAAGGAAATCAGGGAAGGATGTGTTTTGATAGCTGGTAAGGACGGAAAAGAAAAGGAGATTTCCTGTGACAGTGTGATCCTTTCTGTCGGTTATGATTCTGCCCCGCTTGCAGCAACCGGAAAGAATGTATATCTGGTGGGAGATGCCGGGAAGGTCGGAAATCTGCGCTCCGCAATCTGGGGGGCGTGGAATACGGCGATGAAAATATGATATCGAAATAATCTGAACGGAAAAACCGTCATGGCTGTGCCGAACAGCCATGACGGTTTTTCCTTCATCAGCATTTCAGTCTGGACGATTCTTATCTTCATATGAAATCAGTTCGCGGATTGTTTCGTGTGCATCATGGATGTGCCGCGGAAATTTAACCAGAAGCTCAGATGGAGCAGTTTCCATAATATATGGGAATCCGGCAGCTTCAAGCATCTCAATATCGTTGAAGTTGTCCCCCAGTGCTGCTGATTGTTCTGGTGCAATACCAAGATGTCTGCACAGTGCACGCAGACCGATTCCTTTTCCGGCACAGGAAAAATCCAACCAGTGAAGGCCGGAAACCATTACTTTCGCATGATCTTTCCACATAGGAATCAACAGTTCGGCAAATGGGTCGATCAGTCCGGTGGAAATAACAGTAATCTGGGTAATCTCTCCCTCGACAGTGTCAAAAGAAAAAGCCGTCAGTGCCTCAGGATACTCCCAACTGCGCATCAGATCTGCTTCTTCTTCCGTATGAACCAGAAAGTAGACGTTCTTCGTGGTATTGATCCGGATATAACAGCCCTCCATCGAATAAATAGAGGCACAAATCTCCTTGCAAAGTTCGCGCGGAATCGGAATTACTTCCAGAAGCTCTCCATCAGCGTAGATATAGGCTCCATTTTCGCATATACAGCAGATTTTGGAAGCGTAAATGCCGAAATGATCCTGAACAGAAGAGAATCGTCTTCCGGTCGCTGCGCAGAATGAGATACCTTTTTCGCGCATTTCATCGAGGAGGGGAAACAGTTCTGGTGCGAGGGTGTCATCGGGGTTTGAATCATCTTTTCCTGTGTGCAGGATCAGGGTTCCGTCGAGATCGCTCGCAATCAGTAAAGGGTGCATGTGGACTCCAATCTGTCAGATAGATATAAAACCATTCCTGCTGCAATCACTCCATATGATCTGTGAGATATGCCATGAATTCATCATAACTGGTTAGATTCAGCAGGTTTTTCATGTGCGTGGGCTCCATCAACAGCATGGACAGAGGCTCAAAAATATCATAGAAGATTTTTCGTTCATCCGGACTGAAGCACAAAAGGATGACCAGACTTACAGTGGTTTCTCCCCATTCCAGCGGAGTCTTGCTTATATAGATAGACATGCCGGTTTTCTTAGCTCGCATTTTCAGCGCGTGAGGAATAGCGACCTGACCGAAAGCAGTAGACGACATTGTTTCCCGTTCCCAAACGTCAGACAGAAAATTCTCGTCGGTATAACCAAGACGGATTAGTCTGGCACACATTGCCTGAAGCAAACGATCCCTTGTTGCATATCGGTTTCCGACCTCGAATAGCTGCGGAGAAATGATTTGTGATAGTTCTGCTTTCAGAAGCGCTTTTCGGTTTGCTGTGTTTATCTCGTCAACGCGTTTTGAAATCGCGATGGTATCTGTGTTTGTCAGAAAAGGAGAAATCAGTACGAGTGGTGTGTCAAGTACACGGTGTGGACGGACTGTGGAGATCAACAGAACGTCTGCAGAAAGACCGTCAAGATCATGCTCTGATGTATAGATATTAGTCAGGTTGATTTTATCGTTCAGTTTTCTGGTCAGCCTGTCAGCAAGGTCGGTGTTGATGTTGTAATAACTTGGACAATACAGGACGGCGGGAACGAGTCGGGACATTTCCTTCTGTGTTTCCATGGCACCGCCAAGATGAAGAGCGATATATGCGATCTCATCTTCATTCAGAATGATTCCGGTCTGTTCCAGAATGATTCCTGATAACTGAACGGAGACATCATAGATCAGGGGACAACTTTGACGGATCTCAGAGACAAGTGGGTTTTTACAGAAATTCTGGGTATTGGCGCGCACAAGCATGTTGTGAATATGCAGCGCAAATCGGATGAAAAATTCTGGTTCCTGCAAGTCAATGTCATAGTATTCATCGATCGTGCGGATAAGCAGAAGAACAAGATCAAGACATTCTTTTCCAATATAAGTTTCGATGTTGTCCTTGGTGATGCTGTTGTAATCCATTGACGAAGCGCGAGAAACGAGAAGCAGAGTCAACTCGAATATTTCAGCTTCTGAAAAGGTGATCTGAAATCTGGATTCAAGTTTCCCGACAATCTTACGCGCACAGGCGTGTTCATCGGGAGAAAGCGGGGTTTCGTCAAAAATCGGATTGGAATTGATATAACCATTCTGAATACGGTTGATTGAGATCACAATATGTAGAAGGAGATTCAGCAGGGAATAGTCATTGATGAAATAATGCTGCTCGTTCAGTACTTCCATGATGTCGTTGCGGATATCCTCGATGCTGATGGAAGGAAACGCTTCCTGAAGGGCATCGAAACTGAAGAAAGCGGTCCCCGATTCGGAATACAGGAGACTGCTGATCAGCTGACGTTTGTTTTTTTCTGCGCCGGTAAGTGTGATCATGTCTCCGGAAACACTAAGCGTCAGGTCATGTTCCCGGGTAAGGCGTCTCATCTTGCCCAGAAGGCTTTGAAACGTGGTTGAACTGATGAAAATCTCATCGCAAAGATCATAGATGTTCAGACTGTTCCCGCTCTGAACGAGACGGCTCAGAATGTATGCACATCGCTCGGAGTTATTGACCGGAATTGAGGAATGCTTCGGCTGCAGGATTCTCTTCGCTGTATCGATATTGATTTGGTAACCGTTCGGCGTGCTGGTAATCGCATCTGGATATTCAGAATTGATCTGGCGTATATCATTGTGAATCGTGCGGAGAGAAACGCCGAGTTGACTTGCCAATTGCGACGCATTCAGACGGTTATTTTGTGTGAGAAGAAGTTGAACGAGAGATGCTTTTCTGTCTGCCATGATAATCTCCTATCAAATCTCGAACAAACGGATGCGTATTCACTGTAAAGCAAAAGAAACCTTCAATTTATTGTACATGATATTCCAACAGAAAAAATATAGTTTCACTTTATGGATGCAGATATCCGAATCATTTTTCGGTGGATTGTACAAGATAGATATTTCTGCATTGTGCAATGTGCAAAATTGCACACCCGGAGTGCAAAAACTGATTTGTTTCACTTTTTGCACTCTTGATATAGTTTAATCGTCCAAATAACGAATAATTCATTTTGTAAAGGAGACTGATCCTATGGCAAAAAAACACAATGTTCTTTTAGTATGTGGTTCCGGTGCGTCTTCCGGTTTCATGGCTGCAAATATCCGCAAGGCGGCATCCAAGAGGGGTATCCCGATGTCTGTCAATGCCAGAAGTACAGCGACGGTTGAAGATTATGTTGATGAGATCGATTGTCTGATGATCGGACCTCACCTCAAGACCATTCTCCCCAGCATGGAAGAGGTTTGTGAAGGTTATGATGTCAAAATCGGTGTCATCAGCCAGGAGGCTTATGCCCGCCTGAACGGAGAGAAGGCACTGGATGAGATCCTTTCTCTCTTTGGTGAAGTGTAAGACGTAAAGTGATGTACGGAGTGGTTCCGTTCATTGATATAAGGAGGAAAATTGTATGGAAAAACTGATCAAATGGCTCGAAGAAGATTTCGCGCCGCGTCTCCAGAAGGTGACGAACGCGACTTGGGTCGTCGTAATCAAGGACTCCATGATGCAGCTGCTGCCGTTTATTCTTGCCGGTTCGCTGTTCTGCCTCGGTGCTGTTCTGAATGATTATGTGCCCGGTCTGCCCAGTTTCTGGACACCCTTTGGCTGGACCATGAGCAAGATTTCTCTCATGGCTTCCTTCCTGATTCCGTTTAACTATTGCGAGCGCAAACGCTACCGCAAACAGCGCCTCATCGCCGGCTTTACGGGAATGATGTTGTTCATGATCACCATCAACCCCGAAGCTGCTGAGGAAATGGGTCAGGGCCATGCACTCTATGGTGCGAACGGTATGTTTGTCGCCATGTTCACCGGAATCATCGTCGGAACGGTCTTCGGCGCATTTGCAAAGTTCTCGTTCTTCAAAGAGGACAGCGTTGTTCCGGACTTCGTCCGTCAGTGGTTCGACTCACTGCTCCCGATCGTCCTTACCATCACAGCTGGATGGCTTATTGTCCTTGTTGCCGGTGTTGACGTTGCAGGTGCGGTTCAGGCAGTATTTATGCCTTTGCAGAAAATCCTGACAAGCCCTGTCGGATTCGTTCTGTTCCTCTTCTTTAAATGTTTCATCTACTCCATGGGTATTTCCGGTTGGGTGCTCACTCCTGTTGATGAGCCTGTCAAACTGGCAGTTATGGAAGCCAACCTTGCACTTGTTGCAGCTGGCACTGCGACTTATAAGACACTTGGCGTTTTCACAGAGTGCTTCATGTACTGCACATATCTGTGGATCGGCGGTATCGGATGCACGCTTTCTCTCTGCCTGTTGATGATGTTTGCCTGCAAATCTAGCGAGCTTAAGGCTCTCGGACGTGCATGCATCGTCCCCGGTATCTTCAACATCAATGAGCCTGTCGTGTTCGGCGCCATTGCTTGGAACCCGATTCTCATGGTCCCGATGTGGCTGCAGGCCATTATCCTCGGTTCTCTGACCTATCTCTTCACGAAGGTCATTCCGTTTGCACCGATTCCGAAGATCGACTTTGAACTTTGGTATTGCCCCTATCCGATCAGCACCTGGATTTCAACACAGGGATCCATCGCTGGTGTCCTGTTTGCTGTAGCGACCTTTGTGGTTTCTGCTCTGATCTGGTATCCTTTCCTTAAGGCATATGATGACCAGAAGGTGAAAGAAGAGGCTGAGACTGCCGAAGCGTAATCGTTTGCGTCAGTGCCTGAAAGGACTGTTTTCGCAAAAGCGATAGGCAATAGCGAATGCTGCTGCCGGAAGGCCGCAACGTCTTCCGGCAGTTATTATTTCGGGAAAGGAGTGCAGAACAATGGAAGAACTGTCCATGGTTGGAATGACTGAAGAAGAAAAGGCAGAATTCGTAATGGAGCGTTCGATGGACATTATCATGTCTGCCGGAGATGCCCGTGTCAAAGCGAGCGAGGCGGTCGATGCGATTGCCGAAGGTAGGCTGGATGATGCGAGAGAATTGCTGAAAGAAGCCGACAAGTATCAGGCTGCTGCGCATAATGTGCAGACCGAGATGATTCAGGGTGATATCCGCGGTGGCGACGAGAAAATGGGATATTTTGTCCTGTTCGCTCATGCACAGGATACCCTGATGACGATTCAGGTCGAGATCAATATGACGAAATCGATGCTGAAAATAGCGGAAAGATACGAAGCTCGTCTTGCAGCGCTTGAAAACAAGTAATCAAATATATCATTGAACGAAGCTTTTCTGTTTTTAGGAGATTTCTTATGTCCAAGATGAGCAAATACAATGGGATGCCGAAGGATTTCATCTGGGGTGGCGCTCTTGCTGCGAACCAGATGGAAGGAGCATGGAAAGAGGGCGGAAAAGGGTGGTGTCTTGCAGACATCAACCGCACCCAGTATGATATTCCGCCGGATGCCCGATACAATATGGAGGTAGATACTGATTACATTCTTCGCGCAATGAAAGAGGACGATTCTTTCTATCCGAAGCGCCGTGGTATCGACTTCTACCATACCTATCCGGAGGACATCAAACTTCTTGCCGGAACGGGAATGAACGGATTGCGCACCAGTATCAACTGGTCTCGTATTTTCCCCAATGGCGACGACGAGGAGCCTTGTGAAGAAGGACTGGCATATTATGACCGCCTGTTTGATTGCATGATCGAAAACGGGATGGAGCCTTTGATTACCCTCAGCCACTATGAAATGCCCCTGAATCTTGCTCTCAAGTACAACGGATGGGCAAGCAGGGAACTGGTCGACTTTTTCGTCAAATACTGCAAAGTCTGTTTTGAACGGTATAAGGGAAAAGTCAAAAAGTGGATCATTGTAAATCAGATCAATCTGATTATCCATGAAAGTTTCAACCATCTGGGAATCGCTGCGGATAAAGTAGAGAACCTCCAGGAAGCGAAATACCAGGGTGTTCACAACGAAATGGTGGCATGTGCCAAAGCGACGAAGATCGCACACGAGATTGATCCCGAAAACCAGATCGGTATGATGTTCTGCTCGAACCTGACATATCCCATCACCCATATGCCGGAAGATGTGTTCTGGAACATGAAGCACAATCAGATGGAATATCTGTACGGTGACATCATGGTCAGGGGTTACTATCCCGGATATGCGCTGCGCTTCTACGATGATCACGATATCCACATCGAATTCTATCCCGGTGACGAGGAGGCTTTGAAAGAAGGCACCGTTGACTTCGTGTCGCTGAGCTATTACTACAGCAGGTTGTCCGGTAAGGAACCTTATCTTCATACCGAACTCGGACAGGTCAGTAACCCTGATATCCCCGCCAGTGCTTGGGGATGGAGCGTGGACCCTCTTGGCCTGCGTATTGCGCTGAATTCTTACTGGGACCGCTACCAGAAGCCCCTGTATATCACCGAAAACGGACTCGGTGCATACGACAAGGTGGAAGAAGACGGCTCGATTCATGACCAGTACCGTATCGACTATCTCAGAGCGCATATCGAACAATGCGTCGAGGCAGTGAAGGACGGAGTGGATCTCCGCGGGTACTATCCATGGGGACCGATCGACATCATCAGTTGCTCTTCCTCTGAGATTGAGAAGAGATACGGATTCATCCATGTGGATTATGACAACCATTTCAATGGTACTGGAAAACGCAGTTTGAAGGACAGCTATTACTGGTACAAGAAGGTGATCGCTTCCAATGGAGAAGATCTTGGCTGATCATTAATACATATGAGCGGACTTCCCTTACCGGTCTGATAAGGGAAGTCCCTTGTACAAAAACGATTGAGTGCTGCTCTTGTGATGCAGTGGATGATTACGGGAAAAGGAATGAAAATGGCTGAGTACACCAAAGAGAAGGAATATCGGAGAACAAGCACTTA
>JAEEGL011229033.1_pt1 | contig 44411 bp, 23 predicted proteins | sample 9134231 | NCBI WGS metagenome assembly JAEEGL01 (sample SAMN16246548, study PRJNA631951) | gut metagenome | biome: gut microbiome; feature: rumen; material: fiber-attached | host: Bos | place: Iran: Karaj | collected 2018-10 | reverse complement strand
TCTTATTAAATATACCGGTGTGAAGTTCAGCAATGGGTGCTCCGTCAAAAGTATCGCTGCCATCTGCTGCGAAACGTCCTACCCAGGCATTGGTAAAAGGATCGTAATGATATTCATAAACCTTTACCGTCACCTCGTAAGTGAAATAAGAATCCGAATCCTCATAAACGCCGCCACCCACATCTTTTCTCATTACGGGATTGCTGTCATTTGCTTTATGTGATCTGGGTATAAAAGTAACAGTTGCATCAAAGAAACGGTTATCCTTCTCTATACGACTGTAGAGCATGTAACACATCTTGGGTATGCCCTTTCCACTGATGTTATCCGGGTCATCGTACTGCAGATATGCGTCTGATACATTGTTAAAACCAAAATATAATAATTTATCGTCATTCGTTGCCGTATATTCTTCGTAAGTAAGTGTGGGGTCAAAATATGTGCGGATCTCGGCTATAGCCTTCTTAGCCATCATCTGATCATCGATTTCATCTGAAGTACGGGGATGACAGTTATTGGAAGTCAGATTCCTGTATGTACATTCATAGTCTCCGCTGTAATCACCGAGGGTCATCGCAGCCCCGCCTTTTTTCAATATCTTCTTGGACGAATCCATGCCGCCCACATGTCCCTGATTGTACCAGTTGTTATTGATACTGGAAAGTGCAAGTTTTGCGCTTCCGTCTTTATCATCCACAGAAGTAGTAAATCCTGTGGGCGCAGAACAAAGAGCCTTGACCACTTCCTCATAGGTCTTGCCCTTGATGCCTTCCATGATGGCATCAGCAACATCCGTTGCGATCATTACATCACGGCTCCTCTTATTAACTTTGATAGCCGTAACAAAGGAACGCATAACCGGTGTAATAATAACCGCAAACAACGCCAGTGCTATCATTACTTCAAATACAGTAACACCGGCCGATCCCTTTCTGAACCACTTAAACAGTCCTTTTCTTTTTTTCTTCATGCGTCCCTCCTTAGTTTTGCAACAAGTCCCTCCCCCCTGTATAAGGGGGAGGGATAAAACATGTTCTTATCAGCTTAAAGGCTTATTCAATAACTGCGCCTTCGCCTTCGCCTTCTTCCTCTTCTTCTGCTTCTTCAGCAAGCTCTTCTAAGTAAAGCTCAAACAGCTGATGTTTATACAGTGCGTCGGGGCTGAGAGGCCCGAACAGATGGGTATCCTCAATACCACGCATATCAAGTTCGTCTATATCCTCCCATACGGGTACAGGATCAAGCGTTCTGCCGTTGCCTGCGATTGCCCACTGCTCAATCATCATCTCTCCGGTAAGCTCAGCCGTATCAGGATCATACTCAACCTTCAGCTTCTTGTAGATCATAGGATCATCATAGTTAAGTATATAATCCAGCATATATCTGAAACCATCATAATGACAATTGAATGACAGGGTTGAATCATTGATGACGCCCATCAGAGTACTGTCATCTTCACCGATCTGGATATAATCATTGTCATTGTATCCTACGGAACCGATAAGGAAAGTAGTATCTCCTTCTATCCCCTTATAACCAAAGGGAGGTGTCTCATCATCATCATCTTCTTCCATTGCCAGAGTATTTTCCTCAGACTTAAGTATAGAATTTACTTCAAGATACTGAAGGAACATGGTGTAATTTTCCTGGCCTATCTCTGCGGGGAAAGAAGCGATCAGCTCGTCTCTTTCTTTCTGCATACGCTGAGTCTCTGCAATGTAGAAATCTCTGTTCTTGTTCATTTCCTGCAGTTCTTCAAGTCTTGCCTGCAGCTCGATGTTTTCGCCCTTTATCATTTCCGTATCAGCACGGAGATTCTTGGTATACAATACGTAAGGCAATACAACAATGGCAATGATCAACAATAAAAGTATGATCTTCGAGTCTCTATCTGATAATCCTAACATTACATATCACCTCCTTCTGAGTCTGCACCATCGGTCGATTCAGCGTCAGGTGATTCAAGCGGAGCTGCCTCTTCTGTCACTACAACCACAGGTCTGCCAATGTGGCAGGTAGCTTCGTATACAACTTGTCTCTGTCGAACAAGCTCAATACTTGTAATGCCGTCAATAACTTCCATACCGACTTCATATTCCACATATTCCTGAGGGAACTGGGGAATTCTCTTCTCGTCAACATCCTCAAGATCATCGGCATCTATCAGATCAGTTCTTTCCTCTTCATCCTCTTCTTCATCATCATCTTTACCGGTATAGTCCTCGGTCCAGTAGATGGGTTCACCAGTTTCCTCATCATAACCGATTATCATGATGTAACGCCACTGATCCTCAATGCTGGGGATCTTGAAATCGTATACATAATCAAGATTGCCTATCTGGAGCAGCACATCAGCAACCTCATTCTTGGTTGTTGTATGCCAGCCGCTGGTAAGAGTAAAGGTTACGTTACCGTCTTCAAATTCTATCTCCGATATAGACGATCCCTCGGGAAGACGTGCCTCGAGGTCATCTATGAAGCGGATTATATATTCATTGTCATTGTGGGTTCCGTCTTCAAAAGCCTTAACTTGATTATACTCACGCTCAGCTTCCTCATACGCCAGCTTGATCTCTTCTATATCTTTGATCTTATCGATCTCCGCCTTAAGGTAATCCCTCTCATCTGCAACCTTCTTGTGCTGATAGATCGAAATACCGGTAAAGATCGCACTTCCGATAAATGCTACCAGTAATGCATACTTTAAGTATTTGATCAGGTCGGAAGACTCGATCAGTGCCTGCTTCTGTCCCGCACCGATATTCAGGTTCATGGGATCGATAACAGCACCGATATTAGGCAGATATCTGAGGACTTCTTCTGCTGTAAGAGCAGCCTGTCCCTTTATGGAAACACCTGCCAGAGTTTCGAAATGCTCCACGGGAGCACCCAGCTCACGCTGCAGGATCTTCTCAATACCAGCTATCGCAGAACCTTCACCGAAGATCTTGATACCCTGCAGAAGTTCACCGGGGTTCTTGGTCCTGTGATACTCAACCGCACGTCCGATACCGTTTACAAGGTAGGATACGGTCTGCGCATACTCATCAGCGGTAACATGTTGATCCAGCAGCGCTTCATTTGAAAGCAGTGTCTTAGCATCCTTTTCGGATATCTTCTTGACATCCATCAGGGCATTGATAACTGCCGTCTTACCATAGTTAACGCTTCTCTGGAGCACCAGGACATGACCACGCATAACGTTTACGTATGTCGCATCCTTCTCTATCTGGAGAACCAGATCGGTACGTCCTTCCTGCATCTGCAGGGAAAGAAGCTGGATAACGGAGTTACCGAAATAATCGATGCTCCTTACATTAAGCTTGAGTTCTTCGGCTATCTCGTAATAACCGCGAACCAGATCCATGGGAGCTGCAACGGCGGATACCCTGTACTTGCGCCCTTCCTCACTCATGTAATCTTCAAGGATCGAGTACGCGAACAGGTAGTCTCCCGAACCGCTCATGGGGAAGTATTCCCCTGAATTTGCCTGGAGCACCTGCCCCAGTTTCTTTGTGTTCTTGAAGTAGGTGATGTCTACTTCCTTGCTGGCTATCTTCTTACTTGCTATGGTGAAGATAACTTCCTTCGCCGTGAAGCCTCTGCCGAAGATTGCCGTTCTGATGGCTTCTGCAATGGACGTTACATCGATGATGTAACCGTCATTGAACGCCCCGGACGGGGTCGTGATCTCTGCCGCATTGCTGAGCACCACAGCCTTGTTGTTGTTCTTCTGCATCTCAGCGATACGAATAACGTCTGCCGAAATGTAGATTGTCAATGCCTTGTTGGCCATCCTTGCCGCTCCCCTTTCATATAGTTATATACGGCTTTTATAAGCCTGTATCATAGCAACGGCCGATGGCCGTGATATGCGTTTTGGCTGCTGCGTCACCTGTTAAGTACCGCCCCCAGGTAAAGCGATATCAACTGGTCTCCCCAGAGCATCGCAACTACAGCTCCTGCTGCCAGATACGGACCAAATGCAAGCGCATGTCCGTCTTTCTTTATCAGCATCCTGAGTCCGTGTATCAATGTTCCCGATACCGCACCGATCAATAAAACCAGCAGGATCTTCTGCCAGCCAAGTAATAATCCCAGCGCAGCCATCAGCTTTACATCTCCTCCGCCCATTGCCTGTCCTTTGCTCAGGATCCCGATCAAAAGGAAAAGCCCGCTGACAGCCACGGCACCTATAAGGTATGTATACCAGTGTTCCAGATCCATCGAAACCCTTATAGCGCCAAGAACCGCTATCATAGCGTTAAGTAACGGAGGCAGCTCATTTATCTTTATATCAACGTAGGATAAACCAAGCAATAATGTAATGCACAGGCTATACAGCAGAAACAGCCATCCTTCGCCATAGATACAAGCCGTCAATACCCATAAAATTATGGCAAGTACCCGGACAAACCATACTGCTTTTCCCTCCGACCTGCAAAAAGCCATACCGTCAAGCGTTCCAAGCTTTAAGAGTTTCTTGTCCAGCTCTTCCTCAGGTCCAAGCGCCGCTTTGTAGACTGCATAGCGTCCAACGGCATTGGCAGTAAAAAAACCCGTACAAATTGCAATAAAAAAGAAATATGCTTTCACCCGGTAAGATTATACCAAACAATGCCTTTTACGTCAATTTCAAGAAATACAGCAAAATGCCCAAAATCATGGGTATATTTTTATTATATTGATATCAATGTTCTGCGCAGCCGGAAAAGGCACTGCAGAGCCGATCCGACTACTGTTGAGCGTATTATAACAGGGTGTGCTGAATAATAAAATGCCTTTCGCACGAAATGAATGCTTTAGGTAATGAACAAATAACCGTAATAATCCCCCGTTCAGAAAACCTCAACAGGATACTCCAGATATGTGCGGTGAAGACCAAGATTCTCAATAAACCAGTCAACAGGACTGTCTTCCCCCAGTTCCACCAGCAGTATATCTTCTGCTGACTGCAGGGGGTAAGTGATCAGCAGCATCATGCCGCCTTTTTCTTCCGACATTTTTTCATACACCCAGGTCCTGCGGTCATATACCGGCAGGAAAGCCTCATAGGGTTCATCATAATATTTCGAACTGAAAGCATAGATAAAGCTTCTGTAAGGTAGGAAGGTCCGCCCTTCCTTTACATATACACCGTTTCTTAAAGCAAGCGCCGTAGTCCCGGTCTCCTGCATCAGCCCTCCTGCAAGCTCCACCTGCTCCATCATGGATTCCACTTCGGTCACTCCCACAACAAAACCGTCCGGATTAAGAACCGTATCATGGTAAAGCGCGCTGCCGCCATCCGTCCTGTTAAGTTCAAAGAAAAAGCCCTTGACCAGAAGGCCGGCAATGCAAAGGGCGCCAAGCAGCATAAGCGGCGCTTTCTTATCTTCCTCTTCTTCATTCCTCAGAGAATTTATGGTATAGACTCCTGCTGCCAGGAACGGTGCAAAAAGAAAAATACGGCTCTGTCCGTACAGAAGGCTTCCGGGCATATAATCGGTCGACTTATCTGTCAGCAGAAAAAGCGTGCTCCCCAATACAGCTGCCAGGGTTATAAGCCCCTCTTTATTTCTTTTCTTATAAAAACACCACCCCACCGCTCCGATAAGTATTACCGGTATGGCAATAAAAGCTACCGGCGATACCGCAAAGAAATCCGCCAGCAGGTCCGGAATATTACTTATATTATCAAAAAGATAAGAAAGCCCTACTCCGCCCGGTATCACCCGGTGTACACAGTACTGCGGATTAAACTTATAAAAAAGCTGTGTCAGAACAAAACAGCAGCCGCCAAGCGCCAGACCTGCAACTGCCGGGATAAACTTCTTTTTCTCTTTATATATGAGCAGGCTCAGCGCAGCGATACCGGCCAGGGCTGCTGCCGTCTGGTTCATGCTAAATGCCAGACCGCACAGAAAAGCTCCGATAATGCATCTTATGCGTCCGGCCTTCGGATCGCAGAGCAATACCATGCCTATAACAGCAAAAGGGAATCCGCAGATAAGTGCTCTGGGGAGGGTAAATAAGACATCCGTCTGCCAGCCCAGCCAGAACAAAGGCACAAGTACGAGCATCGCCGGAATGCGCTTTCCCCTCTTCCATAAAAACAGCGAGCAGAATGCGAAAGGAATAAAGCTTAAGATAAGCGCCGCCAGCGGCAGTGCATAGTTAAGCGGAACCTTAAAAAGATACAGGGGCACCGCCAGCAGTGACTCCAGCATGCTTCCGTAATTCTGCCCGAAGAAGCAGGGCTCAGAAAAATGCCCGTGGGCAAAATGCACCGTTCCGTACCACATAAGGGTCTGGTCGTCATCGGTATAGTGGACATTGTATGCCAGATAAACATAAAAACGCCAGAACAGCAGAAATATCCACTGTAAAACATATATCAGCCACATATACTTTGCCTTATCCGGCTTTTTCTCTTCAACGGCATTTAACTGTTCTTCGCTCATATCGTCTCCCGCTTTCTGCGCTCTGCCAGATAAAAGACTGACAGTATTACGATACCTGCCGCCCCACACAGGAGTCCGGGAAGTATCCACTTATTCTTAAAAACAATGTTAAGTTCATGGCTGCCCTCCGGAAGCTCCGCGCCCAGAAAGGCTCCTTCAAGAAGACTTAAGCTCTTAAGCTTCTCTCCATCCGCATATATCTCCCAGCCCTCATCATAAGGTATTGTCGTCAGCAGTACAGTCCGGCCGTCTTTAACCTCCACGCTTCCGCGCCACTGCGCCTCCGATGCAGACGACAGTTTGATCCCGCCGTCCGAAAGATCATCATACAGGCGGTCCAGTTCACTGTCATTTAATGTGGCATAAAAAAGCTTACTGTAATCCACCAGCTCATAACCCCAGCCTGTCATGTAAAGATAACACTGCCAGCCACCGTCTTCCTTTTTTGAAGCAGGAAAGATACGCGGCATAAAGAGACGCGGTCTGTTTATAAGACCTCCCAGATCTTCATCACTGAAGATCAGCGGCGAATCCGGATCGTCCGCAGAATATTCATCACGTGAGACATATACATATACCTGGTCATCAAGCCCGGTACCAAAGGAAAGCACTGCCTTTCCCAAAACGCCTTCCGCCTCACGCCGGAGATAGACTCCCTCATCATAGGGTATCAGGCTCATCTGCTCCTGCTCGGCAGTATACGGTTCTTCCCCCACGTTCCATATATCATACGGCTCTCCTGTCAGCGCTTCCGCAAGCTGTTCCTGCGCCGCAAAAGGATCTTTCTTAACAAGCGCAAGATCCTCTATCTGCACCGGCACCAGATATGCCGGCGGCAGGGTTCTTTCATTTTTTTCAACACTCAAAGCTTCCGGCTGCTCTCCGTAAAAGGATCCGCAGTTTACGGAATATTTCTGTGAAAAGAGCATGCGTGTCAATGCCGTGGAGCCGTAATCCTGCACGGTACGTGAGCTTGTGGCATATCCCAGCGCATCCAGCAGTGCCCTGACGTTTTCGTTCTCAATACTCAAAAACCAGCCAAGTCCCCGGAAACCGTAAAGCATGGATACGTTTCCAAAGGGTGCATTCCCGTAATATACACGGTAAAATTCCGATCCGTCTTTCTGCTCTTCCTCAGCCATATACTGCATGGCGATACCGGCCTGTTCACGCCAGATGGCATAATATCCGCCATCCCTGCTCTTATCTTCCGTATAAGCGCTCTGTGTAATGATACCGTTACAAACGGTTTCTGCCAGAAAAACCAGTCCCAGCACGATCATCAGGTCACGTTCCTTATTTCTCAACCACAGTATACCCGTATATGCAAGCAGGAATGCCGCACCCATTAATGCATCCGATATCGCAGGAGCGCCTTCAGCGGAGGCAGTCCTTATTGCCGTCACTGCTATATACAGCAAAAGCAGTACAAGCGATATCACCGCAGCGCGCCTGCTTTCTGCAATACGTTCCGCTTCTTCTGCCGCCACATAGATGATCCAGAAACCAAACAGCCATGAAAAACGGAAACAGTATCCATCCGGAGCATCAAAAGCATGCATAAAGATATATGCACTTTTCAAGAAACAACAGATAAGAAGAAAGACCGCCGGTACCGCCGCAATTATCTTTTCCTTCATTTCTTTTTCCTTATCCGCAAAAAAGACGATATAAAAGACCAGCGGCAGAAGCCCGAAATAAAGCATGGGCACGGTATTATATGCGGAAGCCGAAACAGACGCCCCCGGATAAAACGCGGTGATAAACTCCGGTATCCCAAGGGATAAGCTCTCAAGAACAGTACTGTCCGTTCCCAGATGTCCGAAAAGCTCCATAGCCGCAGGCAGAAGGACCGGCGCCGAAAGCAGCACCGCCAGGAAAACGCTCAGACAATACTTAAGGATACTGCTTCTCCAGCGTTTCATATCCTTCCCATACTCTGCCGCTCCATAGCAGAGATAAAGCACAAAGGAAAAGACCCCCAGCATATACGCCGAATAAAAATGGATAACAAAGCTGAGAAAATATATGATGCAGAGCGCGATCCATTTCCCGGTCTTTACAAAGCGTATCAGCGCCCAGAGAAGTATGGGCATGATGATCATCATATCAAAAAAGATAAGGCCGAAAGAAAAAGTCATGACAAAGCCGCATAATACATAAGCATTTGAAAGTACCGCAGCCGTCTTTAAAGAAACATCCCTGTTCCTGTGCAGCAGAAAAGCCATGGCAGCCGAAGCGCTCATAAGCTTCGCCGCAAATACTATAAAGCAGGCAGCATCGGGATCCTGCACAAGCAGAAAGAGCAGATTGAACGGACTTAAGCAATAATAGGCATACAGGGCTATCGTAGGCATTCCCATCCCTGCCTCGAAAGAATAAAGAAGGCTTTCCCCGCCAAAGAGATGGCGCAGGAAAAGCTTTATCATAGGAACATACTGTACAAATGCATCTCCATAGAGAAAAGTCCTGTCTCCGCCGGGCAGGATACCGTTAACACCGAATATGACCAGTAACACCAAAAGCGTGCATCCGGCGGCCGCAAGACAGTATTTTACTGTAGTTCCGCGATTTTTCTCCATAATACAGAACATTCTAAACCACCAACCCCAATAAATCAATATTTGCATTGGGTATGTGCATTGTGTATAATCTTAATGTTAAATAAATAACACGCATTCTGCGCGTGAAACTATAAGGAAAAAGGAAAAAAACATGTTTTCGCATCTTTCGGAAAAAAAGAATTTATTCCCGCTGTACTCTGCCGTGATCACGGCCGTGATCTTCCTTATCATACTGGCCCTGAACAATATATGCGGTTTCGGCAATAACACCATCTTATCGGGTGATCTTTTCTCACAGTACAGCGCTTTCATACAAAGCTTCATAAACACGATCAAAGGAAACGGAAGCTTTTATTACAGCTTCTCCATTTTCCTTGGAAATCCCGCAACCGCAAGCTACGCCTACTATTGCTTAAGTCCTTTTAACCTTCTGTATCTGCCGGGCATTATCTCTGTTTCCGCAATGACACTGGTGATCATAATGCTCAAGCTTTCACTTTCAGCTGCCGCTTTCCAGTTCTGGCTTACCCGCGGCCTAAAAGAGAAAAGCCCTTTCACCATACTCTTTGGTACAGCATACGCTTTATGCGGGTTTGCCGTCTCAATGTTCGTACATATCATGTGGCAGGATGCGCTTTATACACTGCCCATCCTGCTGCTGCTCATCCTTCGTTTCGTTAAGGGCGGATCCTTTCTCCCCCTCATACCGGCTTATGCATATCTTTTCCTGACCAATTTCTATATGGGCTATATTGCAGGGATTTTTTCCGCTCTCTGTTTTGTGGCGCTGCTGATACTGCAGATAGACAAATGGGAGAAAGCAGAAGTCATCAAAGCCGTAAAACGCGGACTCCTCTATGCCTTCTCCGTACTGCTGGGAGCCGCCTGCTGTGCGGCAGTTCTCCTTCCCACCGCTTTTGAGCTTTTCAATAAAGACAGCTCACGCAGTTCTTTCGCACTTCAGAGCGTGACTATACCCGATGTGATAAACAATCTTTTCCTGGGGGAGATGCAGGGTATGGGCAGTCCCATACCGCTTATATACTGCGGACTTCCGGTACTGCTTCTGGTTTTTATATACTTTACCTGCCGTTCCATAAGTAAAAAGGAAAAGCTTTTAAGCGGATTTTTACTTCTCTTTTATCTGGCAGCCACACAGTTCCTTCCGCTGTATCAGTTCCTTCATGCAATGGAAGCCCCCAACTGGTATGCTCACCGCTATGCTTACTGCATAGTATTCGTACTTCTTTCCGTTTCCTGCCGTGCCCTTCCCTATATCAGGGAAGTCAAAACCAAAACCCTGGCAGGCTACACTGCAGGTCTTCTGCTGATGTACACTATACTTATCCCCATTCAGGATCTCTGCTATCCGTCCTACTATACAAATACCCACGGCTGGCTGATCCTGAATGCCGTTTTCTTAAGTCTATACCTGCTGCTTATGCACTTCCGCCCGAAGCGCGCCGCTTTATTTATTACGGTACTGTTTACGGCAGAGGTTCTGATAAACGGCTATACCTGTGTTTCCCGCAATGACTTCGGTTTCCACAGCGAAGAAATGGTAGAACAATGGGAGAATACCGAAGAAGCCACCATTCCCGCACTTTTAGCTGCCGATCCTTCCTTTTACAGAGTGCGGGTCAACGGTGAAGTCTGCTTCAACGCTCCTTCCCGTTTCCATTATGCCGGCATCAACAGCTTTACCACCACCGATAACGCAAAACTGCGTGAAACTTTATCTTCCCTTGGTATAGCAACTTCCTTTATGAGCATTTATGATCACGGTTATACGGATATAACCGATATGATCTTTGGCGTCAAATACAGCCTTGATCTGGGCAGCGGAGAACTAAGCGGATCCCCTCTGGCTCTGCCTCTGGGATATATGTGCTCCGCCTCCCTTATGGCCTGGGAAAACAGCGAAGATGTATTCACCAACCAGGAAAACCTGGTAAGCCTTATGTGCAATTATCCCTATACTCTCTATACGCCTGTGTCCATCGATGAAGAAAACATGGTGACCAGAAATATGGAGATACTGCCCTTTGAGAGCGCAATACTTTTCCAGCATATAAGCGATATGGTTGCAAACGGCGTGATACGTTTCCGTTTCCCCGAACTGGCAGGACATGTGATCCTGGCTCATTTCCCTACCGTTGAAGAGCCTGTGATACGTTCCACCTCTCCCGAAGCCGATCTGCCTGTTACCGGCTTTTCCAAGAGCATAAATCTTTCCGACGGCAGCATCTTCTGCAGCACCTGGGATGAAAACAATATCCCCGAAGTGGGACTGGTATTCCATGACGGTCCCGATTATGACTATGCCGTAGGAGCTATACAGTTACGTGACTATGATAACAGCAGCCTGACCGAGCTGCATAACGATCTGTGCAGGCAGCCTCTTTCGATAGAGAGCTACGAAGACGGATACATCTCAGGTACCGTGGAGGCCACAGAAGACCGTCCTCTTCTGTTCTTATCCATACCTTACGATGAGGGCTGGGAGGCTCTGGTAGACGGCGCTCCTGCCCCGGTATTATCCGTTGTGAATGACAGTTTCTCTGGGCTTTATCTTACACCCGGCGTGCATAAGATAATCCTTCAGTACAATCATCCCGGTGCTTCCGCCGGCAATATCATAAGCGCTGTTGCAGTGATCTTATTCCTTATCCTGCTTCTTATGGATTCAAAGAAAAAGACCGCTGCCAATCCCAAAGTTTCCGATAAAGCATCCGATGAAGACAGCGCTCAGAAGGAAGAAAGCAAAGGAGCAGAGGCATGAAAAAAGAACGGCTCTCTACTCCTCTTATCTTTGCTTTCCTGCTTTCCGTTTCCGCTTTTCTGCTCTTTCTGGCTTTTTACGGGGTTCTAGGCTACGGAAATTATACCATCATGCGCGGGGATCTTTGTGTACAATATGTGGATTTTATTCACCTTTTTCTGCGTGTACTGAAAGGGAAAGAGGATTTCTGGTACACCTTTTCACAGTACTACGGATCTCCCTCAATCCTTACCTATGCTTACTACGCCTTCAGTCCTCTGAATCTGCTCTATCTGCTGGACTCTATCTCCATACCGACTATGACCATAGCCATCATCACCATAAAGATCGGACTTTGCGGCCTGTTCTTCTGCCTCTTCGCAAAAAAGAGTTTAAAGTGCAGTGACGCCGCGGCAGTCTTTTTCGCTGTATGTTATGCGATGAACAGCTTTAACGTAACACTTCACTTTAATATAATCTGGCTGGAATCCGCTTATCTTCTGCCGCTGATCATACTGCTTATGCACCGGCTAATAAAGACCGGAAAGTACTTAGCCCTTATCCCGGCATTTGTTTTTCTTTTCTTAAGCAATTTCTATATGGCGTATATGTGCGGTCTCTTTATCGCAATGGTTTTCTTTGCTATGATATTCAGGGTGCCTTTTTCCTCAAAGGACGATATCAAAAAAATCCTGCGGCTTTTTATCCGCTTTGCCATATCCGTTGTCCTTGCCGCAGGCGTCTGCGCCGCCATACTGCTGCCCTGCGCCAAATTCCTTGTGTCACATATGGCTGCGGATAATTTTGAATTCACGCCTCTGCCTACATCTATCTTCGATACCTTAAACAGTATGATGATGGGTGTAATGCCGGATATAGACAACCGAACCCCCTTCCTGTACTGCGGTCTGCCCGTGGTTCTTTTCGTGATCCATTATTTCCTGCAAAAGATCATCCCTGTTCGTGAACGTATCATTGCAGGCATACTTTTGATAATAAGTTTCCTTAGTATCGTATTCCTGCCCCTGTTTATATTCACCCATGCTTTTGATTATCCTAATTTCTATTTCTTCCGTAACAGCGCCATAATCTGTTTCCTGCTCTGCGCTCTCGCCTGCCGCTGCTTTACACAGACAAAGGGAACCCTTCCCTCAAAAAGCCTCTGGATCAGCATAGCAGGCATGATCGTCCTTTATTCATTTATGAAGAATTTCTGGCCTCTTTACAGTGATTCTATCGATGTAACCAACTCCAGTGATGAAATGGCATTCAATGTATTCTTCTTAGTGATATGGGGAATACTCATCATGCCCAAAGCAGGCATGAATAAAACCGGCAGGGCAAAGAAAGCGGTTCTGCTTTGCTTCTGCTTTATACTTATAACAGCTGAGCTTGCCATAAACGGTAGCCTTGCCTATAAACATATGGATTACGATCCCTTTACCGAAGACGATTACAACAACTGGTATCAAGCGCAGAGCAGCGTCATTTCGCATCTCCCTGCGGATGACGATCAGCTGTACCGTGTTTCCATGTACGGTGATAACAATTATAATGCCGGCGCTCTCTTCGGATATGCCAGCTTCAACACTTTTTCCTCATCGGACCAGTATGCGCTGCGCATGGCTCTTTACGATCTGGGAATAGCGGTAAGCAACCGAAGCATTATAGAAATAGGCTATACAGATCTTACCTACATGCTCTTTGATAAGGGCTATACCGGAAAAATACAGCGAGTAGCCGATGCTTCGGATAAGCGGTATGCAGAGCTTGAAGAATTTCCATGGCGTCTTTCCATTGCCTATACGGTTTCAGAGGGTATCATGGATTATAAAGCCGGACCGGATCCTTTTGATAATCTTGAAAAATTTGCCGAAGCTCTGAGCGGAAAAAAACACCATTTCTTTGACAGACTTGAACTGGATGATCTTAACTTAAGCAGTTTTAACGCAAGGATATACCCTCTGGAGGATAACATGCTCTTTTCCAAGACCAGTGATTATTCCCCCACTGCAGGTCTTTATTTCTCTGTGCCAAAGGATGAAGAACATCCTTTTTACGCCTGCTTCCGCCAGGATTCACCTTCCGCCATGGCTTACGCGCCCTATATCTTGGGAAGTGATGACAGTTATGCTGAAAGCTATACCATGTCCCAGGGCTGTCTCTTAAAAAGCGGAAAAGTAAGCGATAATTTTTCCGATGATACTGAGAATGTAGTTGTATACTTCACGGATACAAGTCTGAATGATTATCCTTGCAGGGAAATGTACTTTGCACGCTTTGACGGATCGGAGCTCTCCGATCTGCATGATGAACTAAAACCAGGCATATTAAAACTGGATAAATGGAGCACTTCTGATCTTAAGGGACATGTTTATGTAACCGAGGATCATCCCATACTCTTTACCTCCATCCCCTGGGATGAGGGCTGGGAAGCTTATGTAGACGGAAAGAAAAGCGAATGCGGTTCCGTAATTAACAACGCGTTTCTTATATTGAAACTCACTCCCGGAGATCATGAAGTAGAATTAAAATACAATGCCCCCGGAAGCAGGGCAGGTCTTATGGTATCCTTAGTAAGTCTGGTAATATGCCTTATACTGGCAGTTATAGAGATCAGGGCTCAGCGTAAGTAAAATTAAGTTCCGAATACGGCGCCCAGATATCCTGACCGGTGATGTAGCCATACAAGCCTTCATTATCCTGCAAGCCATTTAACTCTATCCAATCGATCAGATTAGGATAATAATCACGTATATCCATTTGGAGAAGATTCCAGCCTAAAGGGCTGTTCCCCGAATAACCGTTAATGGTATTCAGACCGTACTTATCAGCTATCAGCCACGCATACATGTTTATGTCATGTATAGTCTCTTCCATTCCAATAGGAATAATAAAGAATTCAGAACATTCTGTCGGAGGTTCAGAAACCTGAGCCAGACTCTTTTCAATTTCCGCTATATCATCACGTGTATAACGTTCGCTCTGATTGGAAATGATAACTATAACACACAATATAAGTATAACAATAATTCCTTTTTTCTTGTTATCTTCAAATCTTTTATCCATCTGATCCTTTAAAAATAAGCATAGTACTATTGAAAGAAACGGTGTACAGATGCCAAGATATCTGCCGATAGCGCGTATGGAATCCGCTCCCGGCAGCACCTTCCCTATATAAGCCCACGGAAAGAATTCCCCATATCTGCAGGTAAGAAAATGCAGCAATAATACAGAGATGCTTATAGATATCAGTACATGATCCGCTGCGCTCTTCTTTTTTCTGACCATAAATTTTATCATAGCCGCAAAGAAAAGCACCACCGTCAGCACAGCCCAGCCGCAGGAGATTTCCATTATACGGTTAGGCAAAAGGTAATACAGCTCGTCAGGCAAATATGAAGGCAATGTTACACTTAAAAAATATTCCAGCGGAGCATAGCCGCCGGTACGCAAAATATCGTATACATCAGGCGCATGCGTCCAGGAAAAAGCAATACTATAACCACCTTTCTGATCATAAACCGGAAGATATATGCAAAGAAAAGGAATTATCCAGAAAAACTGCAGCAGTATATAAATAAGGATCTCTCCTATATTATTCCTAATCAATCCGATAAACGCTTTAAAACGCTCTTTAGGATCAAACAGAAGAAAGATTATGAGGGATATCCCGATGATAAGCGCTGTGAAATATCCGATATAGTATGCTGATAAAAATGTTGCTCCCACTGCAAAGGTTGCCAGAATGCCCCAGGGAAGGCGCTTTTTCATTCCCTTGTCCCTGTTCTTATAAAAAAACACAACCGCCAGAAAGAACAGGGGTACCGTCGATATACAGAAAAACTGTGTATGATAGGATAACTGTGTAAAGGAGCAGGACCAGAGTGAAAAGAAAATGCCTGTAAACGAAAGGATATATGAACATCCAAGCTCACGCAATGTTTTATACATTGCAACCACTCCCAGGAAATGCAGTATTACCAACGCAGGATCGAAAGCCGAAAACATATCGATTCCTATGGCCCTCAGAAGACTGTATAACACGCCCGGCACGATAAGTGCATCGGTATATCCCAGACTCCCCACCGCAGGGAAGAAAGACCGCAGCGTGGCTATAGACGCCTTTCCCCTGAATACATCAAACCAATGTTCTAAAAGCAGATTGATGAGTATCGCATCCGAATTGATACCCATTATCTTCCGGCCGGCAAGCAAAGTATGAAAATACAAGATCTCTCCCAGAACAAGAGCTATGAATACGTAGAGTACATACAGCTTTTTCTTCTTATCTTCTTTCACATCGATCCCTTTCAAAAGAACAAAATTTATAGTGAGTATATCATAAAGAAAACATTTTGAACATAGTATCCGTCCGAATTACCGCGGCATAAAAAAACACCCGGGTATTTCTACCCGGGTGCTAGTGTAAGCTTTAATTACTGGATTACGATATTGTAACCGCTGGAGCTCTTTGAACCTCTGGAGTCAGATCCAGGAACCCATACAGAAACTTTGTTGTTACCAACTACTGCAAACTTGATATCAGTTGCGTTGGTGCTCTTCAGTCTCTTGTTAACTGCGGTACCGTTGCTCTCACCAAGAATCTCAAGTGCTGCAGAACCTACAACATCAGTTCTAGCCAGAGATGCTACGCTCATACCAGAGGTGTTCTTTACAACGGGGCTTGAGTTGTAGCCGGTGTGGTTAACTACTTCGGGATCCATCATTGCGGTAAGGATTGCGGTGTGTACAGCGTCTGCTGCCTGGGTATCAGATGATACCTTGCTCTTCTCAATGTACTTGATCAGCTGGGGTGCCATAACACCTACCAGGATAGCCATGATGGCTATAACGATGATCAGCTCTACCAGTGAGAAACCTTTGTTGTTCTTCATTTTTCTTTCCTCCTTTTGGAAATTTGTTTGTTTTTTTTCTGGGCTTCATTGCCCTGTTTCTTTATGAGCCTATTATAGCATCTGGATATATTAGTTCAAGCGCGTTGGTAACGTCTTTTTTATTACTCATGCAAAAAAGCAAAAAATATATCTTTTCAGTTCTTTTCCGTTTTTTCCTGTCTTTCCCCGGAAATCCCTGTATTTACAGGCTTTTTAGCATGTTTTTCCATCAAAACACCGGCAAGCAGGATCAGTATTCCAAATGATGATATCATAATCCCCTCTGTTTTTCCGGGTGCCTCATATTCAAAAACTATTTTGTGCGCTCCCGCGTCAAGCTTAAGCGCTATAAAACTCCCCTCAAGTACTGTATTTACGGGCTTTTCACGCCCATCAACATAGACTTTCCAACCCTTATCATACGGTATTGTCGTGAATAAAACAGGCTTATCCGATGATGCAGAAACCCTTGCTTTTATGCGTTTTCCGGACCATTCCTCAATTTCCCAGCCACCGTTCTTAAGCTTCTCATAAGTTTTTTCAAGCATTTCCTCATTCTGGTAATAGAACAGATGCAGATAATAATCAAAGCTTTTTTCCGGTCCTTCATAGTCCGCAAGTCTTATAACAAAGGTATCTTCGACCTTCGTCATCTCCATCAGAGAATCATATGCAACGATACCGAAACGTGCGCCATTTCCCTTTCTGTCATCCGCCGAAAAGATCGCAACTTCAGTAGCCATACCATCCGGAATGCTGTATTCTCCAGTATTTCCGCTGTATGGAAAAATCTGGAAATAAGCATATGCATGATCATAGCTATCCTTAGGGATGCCAAAGAGTATATCCCCGTTTACGCCGTTTTCATTATTCCGTAAGCTGTATGCTTCTTCTGTTTCCGAATAAGTCACACCGTTCTCTTCAAACGCATATCTATCAGCACTTTCATAGACTTTTATTTCTTCACCACACATAGCACTGATAATGGCATTCTGGTATTCAAAAGGATCGCCGTCGTAAGGCACCTGCGCAAGTATCTCTTCTGCACACATATATCCCAACGGAAGCGCCAGAGCATATTCCTCATAATCCGGATTTTTTGCCCCTGTATTTATCTTTCCCCTGTATCTTACTCCAAATATCATATCCGTAAGATCAGTAGCCCCCTCCTGGATATAGCTCATAGCCGAAGCACCGTTCCCAAGCCTTTTCATAAGCTTGTTGATATGCGCATAATTTGAAGAAGAAAACTGTCCTAGTCCCATATAGCCATATGCGGCGTTTGGATTAAATCCGGGATAGGCAGCAAGATAAGCCCTGTACGGCGTATCGTTATGTTCTTTGTCTGCATTCATATATTCGATAAAACTGTCCGCCTGATCCCTTTTTTCTTTTATCTCCTCAGACCACAAAAGCCCCTGTTCCCGGACATTAAATACCGCCTGCGTTCCCAGTTCAGCAAAAAGCAAAAAGTATAAGAATACAAAAGCGGCTTTCCTTCTCTTCTCCATGAAGTAAAGATAAGCCCCCACTCCCCATAACGGTATGAAAATAAGATTTCCGATTAGTGCAAAGCTCACGCCCTTACCGTCGGCTGCTTCCCCGATATTATCATGCAAAAGGATAAGGCTGATCGCGATCACCAGAAATGCAAAAGTATATCCGCAATAGCGCAAGCCGTCGATTTTTCCGATAGTTTCTTCTCCATTCATCAATGCTCTTGCAGCCAGCACAACAAATACAAAAACAAAACAGAACGCGTATCTCACGGTGAAACCGTCAGGCCTGTTAAAAGCATGTAAAAACAGATATACAGGATCTATATAAAGCGTGGCTGCCGCCAGAACCAGCGCAGCTCCCGCCAATATACGTTCCCTACGGGAAATACGCTTATTTGCAAAGTATAAGGGAATCAACATGATAACAGCGGTACCACAATATATGTAGGGAATATTTGTCATTAAAGACGTGGGTCTACCGAACAGCGGGCTATACAGAAGATCAAAAAAACTTATATGATCTACACCCAGTACGCCATTGAATCCATTATAGGAAAAATACCCCGCGATAGCCGGGAAAAGCAGGCACATTGAGAGCATGATAGCTGTTATAACGCTTATGGTATAATGCACAAGATATGAAATATTTTTCCTGATGAACTCTTTTCCGTCTTTCAGAAAAAGTATAGCCAGCATGGCCGCCGCAGAAAACATCCCTGCCAAAAAGGACATATAAAGCTCGCTTATAAAGCTGACAGCATAGATGAGCGTAAGCAGAAGGTATTTACGACTTTTTATACTTCGAAGTATCGCATACATGATAAGCGGCAGTATATAAAGGGCATCCGTAAGATTGGTCGCCATCATATACTCCAGCATAAAACCGCTGAAGGCATAGCACATAGAAAAAAAGATATTCCAATTATTTCTGATACACAGACCGTATTCCATGAAAACATAAAAACACATGGAACAGAGACCTATCTTTACCAGAAGAGCCAGTATCGTAGCCGTATAGATATCGCTGACCAGAAGATATATTAACAGCACGGGGCTGTAGGAGCATAGCGCATAGATCAACGCGGTATTCTGTCCCATTGATGTTTCCCAGGAATAAAAGATACTTCCGCCGTTTTTAATATTCCTTGCCAGCATGGCATAAAAAGCCGCCGTCTGATCCATTGTATCGGTATTCCAGCTTACCGCATCCTCCCCCGGTAAAATCCCTGCAACAGCAAATACGATCAATGCAAGAATAAAAGCCGCGGCAAAACTTATAAGTATTCCGGCCCTGCCCCCTGTAAGCCTTTTTCCCCGGCTCTTTTGTTCATTTTCATCCATTTATCACTATAACCTCATTCACTGCTTGTCTGTATAACTTACACCTTAACTTCAAAAGGACGATCCCGGAGATTACTCCGGAACCGTCCCGTAAAAACTTTCCCTGTAGCATATCAGGACAATGCGTCGTACAGTGTGAACATAGGGCTCAATATAGCGATTACCAGGAAACCTACTACAACTGCCATTACAACGATAATTGCAGGCTCTAAGATGGTCATCATCTGCTCTGTAGCCAGCTGTACGTCTTCTTCGTAGTAATTAGCCACGTTCTCAAGCATCGCTTCGATGTTACCGGTCTCTTCACCGATAGCCACCATGTGTACAACCATGGGAGGGAAGAGTCCGCAGCTCTGAAGAGGTCTGGAAAGAGGAACGCCTCGGAGCACCTGATCTTTAGCTTCCTTCATAGCTCTCTTGTAAAGCAGGTTCTCCATTGAACGGCCTGTGATCTCTATAGCGTCAACCATGGGAACACCGGCTCCAAGCAGAGTACAGAGTGTACGTCCAAGTCTTGCGCAGGCACTCTTAGTCTTAACCGGTCCAAGTACAGGTACCTTAAGTGCCAGAGCGGAAGTAAATTCCTTACCCGAATCCGTAGATGCATAGGCTTTGAAACCAAATATGATAGCAACAATAAAGATTATCATCAACCACCACCATGCAACGAAGAAGTCGGAAATATGAATGACTGCCATTGTGATAGCAGGCATTTCAACATCCAGATCGGCAAACATGTTCATGAATGTAGGGATAACCCATACCATAACGACGCCGATAACGCCGGCCATAACGATCAATAGAATTATAGGATATGTGATAGCCTTCTTAACAGCCTGCTCCAGTGCAGCTTCTTTTTCGAACTGTATAGCCATACGCTCGAAAGATTTTTCGAGTGAACCTGATGCTTCACCTGCTTCAACCATGTTGTTGAGCATTTCAGGAAAAACACCGCCCTGCTTTCTCATGGAGTTTGCAAGTGTCTCACCTTTTGATATATCCTGATGTACAGACTTGATAGCTGCACACAGTGCCTCGTTTTCTGTCTGGTCAGCCAGCATCTCAAAACTGTCAACAACCGGAACGCCGGCGGCGTTGATCGAATGAAACTGATGACAGAAAAGCGCAAAATCCCTTGCCTTTATCTTCTTGCCTTTGCTGAGGAAATCTATAGGTGTATGGACACCTACTGCCTCCTCGCAGCTCACCACCACATTCTTGTCCTGTTTCAGCATGACCATTGCTGCATCTCTGGTCTTTGCTTCAAGGACGCCTTTCTTCTCCTTACCTGCGGGTGTTATAACCCGATACGCGTATTGTGCCATAATAGCCCTTTCCTTTCTTTTATGTTCTCCCGTAAATAAACACGGTTAAGCATTCTTTTTAACCTGCGGCGTTATCCTCTTCTTCAAGAGTACTTGCATTTGCCTCTGTCTGGGCATCCATATCGTATGCAACACGAACCATTTCCGCAATGGAAGTTATACCCTCTACCACGTTTCTGGCACCTGCCATACGCAGGGTGTTCATACCTTCCGCTACGGCTGCTTCCTCGATCCTCTCGGCAGTAACCGTTTCATGCAGGATACGACGTATAGCCGCACTGATAGGCATTATCTCATAGATAGCTTTTCGTCCTTTATATCCGTTACCGCATTTCTCGCATCCGCCGGGTTCATATACGGTAAGGGGCTGGTCCTGAGGCCAGTTAAGCAGTATCTTCTCCTGCCTGGTGGCTTCATGTCCCTTTTTGCATCCCGGCTCCTGGCAGAGACGTCTTACCAGACGCTGTGCTATGATACCAACCACGGCATCACCTATCATGTAAGGCTCTACACCCATATCTATAAGACGGGTTACGGATGCTGCAGTGGAGTTGGTATGCAGTGTACTGATAACAAGGTGGCCGGTGATAGATGCCTGTACGGCTATCTGTGCTGTCTCACCGTCACGGATCTCACCTATCATGATAATGTCAGGGTCCTGACGCAGAATAGAACGCAGTGCCGTAGCAAAGGTAAGTCCCGCTTTAACATTCACCTGCACCTGGTTTATACCGGCGATATTTGCCTCGACAGGGTCCTCAACGGTTATGATATTAACATCCGGTTTATTCAGTTCATTAAGAACCGTATAGCAGGTTGTTGATTTACCGGAACCGGTAGGTCCTGTTACAAGGATTATACCGTGCGGGTTATTCATGATACCGTCCAGACGCGCTTCATCATCAGGATAAAGTCCCAGGAATTTCTTCTCCTGGGTAAGACCCTGTTTCTTGGTAAGTCGCATGACGGTTTTTTCTCCGTATACGGTAGGCAGTATGGAAACACGGACGTCGAATTCGACGCCGTCAACCACGTATGTAAGACGACCGTCCTGAGGTTTTCTCTTTTCGGAGATATCCAGTCCGGAAATGATCTTTATACGGGCTGTCATAGCTGCCAGCATGGCCGGGGAGTACTCCGCATCCTGCTGGAGCATACCATCGACACGGCTCCTGATACGCAGGCTCTTCTCCATGGGCTCTATATGGATATCGGATGCACCCTCACGTACGCTCTGCTGTATCATGCTTCGCACGATCTTAACGATAGGTGCCTCACCGACTGTATCTTCTTCTTCTTTTTCTTCTTCACCAAATTCGGCCTTGTGTTCCTCAAGGAACTGATCCGCAGCCTCCATGGTGGTCTTCTTTCCGTAGATCTTATCCAGCTGTATAGCCAATTCACTCTGCGGTGAATAATGGGGAATAACCTCCATACCGGAAGTCATCTCTATATCATCAATGATACTTAAGTTGTTAGGCTCAGCCATAGCAACATGTATAGCATTGATATTATCAAAATCAAAAGCAAAAGGCAGTACCTGATGCTTACGCACCAGATCATCACCTACAACCTCGATTACCTTGGGATCAAAATTCTTAAGATCCTCCGGTGTAGCCGTAGGTATACCCATCGTGTTGCTGAAGAAAGTACTGAACTTCTCTGAAGACATCAACCCCATTGCGATCAGGGTCTCACCCAGTCTCGCCTTGGTTGTCTGCTGCTCCTGTAATGCAAGCTCCAGCTTATCCTGCGTCAGCAGTCCGGCTTCAACAAGCTGCTCGCCCAGACGCTTCTTGGCTCCAAATAATGCCATGTTAAAAAATCCCCCAAATTAAAGATTTGAAAAACCAGACGTAGGTATTATCTCACAAAACCGCTGAAAATGAAAGTTTTTTAATATTTTTTTATATATTGAATAATAATCTTCCGGCATCTTGTGCATATTGTGCAAATTTAATTCTTGTTTGGATTATAATAAACAATATTGGGAAATGCCCCCCTTACATCTTCAATCGTAAAACCGGCTTCCTCAAGTTCTTTGATATCATATACATTACAATTTGTCGTTCTGAAATACGTTGTTATAACATGATGAAGCTTATAGCAATTATCAAAATCTTTCTGCTCAACATCTATCAGCATCACATATCCGTCATCATTAAAGTCCCATCTCTCCGGATAATACTCCTCAAGATATGTCCAGACATCCGGCGAAAACATCTTAAAATCATAATATTTAAAACCAAAAATGTACATCAGATGAAATCCCACCAAAAGAGAGGCCGCAACGCTCATGACCGCATATACTCCTGTTCCCAGCAAAAATCTCTTTTTCCCGCTCATAGCCAAAAAACAGTTAAGACAATAAAATGTAAAGACTTCCACTGCAAATATCGACATAGTACCGGCATAGCGTTCAAAACTGACAAGCATATCGGAATTTGCATCACGCTCTTCGAAGGTGAAAAAGGTAAACAAAACGCCCAGAAGCCAGATCACAGTCACTATGGGGACATAGCACTTTATAAAACTCCACTGGCTGTTCTTTTCCTTTTTCACCCTCTTAACTATGCTTATTCCAAAAATAGCCAGGATAACAACCCACATTATCCTTATCTGCGGCCAGGCATACCCTATGTCAAAACATTCTTTCAGAAATTTTTTTATGATACCCGTGTATCTTACGACATCCCATCTTTCCACTACCTTTGAATATTCCTCGACCGATCCCTGCTTCCAGGTCTCAGCCCCAAATACAATCTTTGCCCGGATAATATATAACTGTGTGATCAGAAACGGCAATATTACCGTTATGATTGCAAAAAACGCCCTCTTTATTTTATCTTTCTTTTCTTGCAGGCCTTTTAAACTTGCAAAATAAGCTGCTGCGACAAAGCAGATCAGGAACCCCCCCGAAGCTTTGATCAGTGCGATAAAACAGCACATCACGAGCAGTATCAGAAATCTCGAAATAGCCACCCCCTCTTTTTCGGAAGCAGCGACATATATAACTCCCGCTGAAGCCGCCAACCCCAACAGCCCGTCCACCAGCAGGGAATATACCGTAACATCCATTGCACACAAAACCACAGAAAGTACAGCGCAAAAGACTGTAACCACTATCTTTCTGACATGATCACTATCTCTGCCGATCGCCGAAAGCAATGCGCAGCAGCATGAAAGATTTAATACCATCTGCGCAAAATAGCAGTTCTGCGGGCTGTATCCGATAATACCGGTTACATACCAGATCCAGGTAGCCGTTCCCGGAACATAATTCTGGAAATAGCATTCGGCAGTATTTGGATATGAACTGTCCGCATATATGGTCTTACAGATCTTGAACCAATGAGAAAAATCATCATAATGTGAAGGATATATGCCCCTGGACAACACGTAGCACCAGACTATACCGCCAAGCATAAAGATCAGCGTGGGATTAAAAAAACTCTGCAGATCAAGCTTTTCCCTCTTTTTGTACAGGCACATTATGCTGACGCCCAACAAGCACATCCCAACCAGTATCACTGCCAAAAAGCCCAGACTTAACAGCTCTGCGCATCCAAAAAGATAGATCAGCACCACTGTGAAAGAAATAAAAGCAAAAGGGAAAAATGCTTCTTTCTGCTTAAGTATCAGTACAAAAAAAATATAATACCCAATCACCGCTATCAGATTTATGATCAAAAACCCCAACATATCAACGCATCTCCCACTTATTCTTTCTGTTGCGGCAGATTACCACCGACATCAGCAAAATATCCCGCACCATACCCTATCTTAACGTTTATGGCACAAATTGCAACAGACGTGAACTGCTTTCCATTTTTCTTTCAAGCCCCATTTCCGAAAGATACTCTATCACATTCTTATCCCCCGTTTCCTCCAGGAAACACTCCATGGTATCTTCATTATAAACCAGCAGTCTGGCATTATACAATTCCCTTAATGATTCATAAACCCAGGTTCTTTTATCTTTCAACGGCGTATAAGCAACCCTGCTCCCTTCGTGATATAATGCATCATAAACATATGTGGAATATGATCTATCATCAGCAGATACTAACACATCTGCATCTGTCTCTATTGCTAATCGCTCCAGCGCATCAACCACGGAAACAGCATCTTTTACCGACACCTGAATTCCTTCCGCCTGTTCCCGTATTCCGCCATTATATGTCGCAAGTTCTCTGTCAAAAAGGAATCTTTTCTGAAGAAGCAATAGTATAATTAACACAGGTATCATTGCAATGATTCTAATGTTCTTATCAATTGATACTTTGTCATCTTTCCTTTCTGATGCATACAATGAGATCAAAAGCAATATACTGTACGGTAAAAACAAAAACTGTCTCAATTCCCCATATAATACACTATGTCTGAACATTTCCAACGTCCTAACCATAGCCATGATTGGCAGATTAACTAATATAATGAGCCAAAGAAGCAATGCATATATCATCTTATGCATTCTAACAAGATAAACCGTGATCAGTATGATCACTGCTATAATTATAACAAGATTACTGATCACCAATCCGCCATCAAGCATTGATGGCAGCTCCTCAAATATATTTTTCTTAAAAACGCTGTAACTAAAATCCAATTTAACCGCCGGATGCAGATTGTATTCCGGTTGCAATAAATAGAACACCTTTTTTATCGCATAAACGGTTGCACCGGCAGCATATCCCAAAATCATTTCAGTAATATGTACTGTCTTTTTTTCTACCCGCCAGACGTACACATAATAAGCTGTGAATATAAGTATAAAGATTATCACAGTTTCAGTCATGACAAATCCATAGCTGAGCATAAATGCCCCCAAAAACGTCATTCCTTTTCTTTCCGCATGTGTATTAATCAATTCTGTTCCAATGATAGCTATGGGAAATCCGCTGATAAGAGATCTTGGTATAGTACACAGTACATCAAACTGCCAGCCAGTCCATCCAAACAAAAGAATGATCAAAAAAGCACTTACATAATGCCCCCTGCCAAGCGCTTTAATACCACAATAGATTATCGGGATCATAGATAAAACCAAGGTAACAAAAGGTAATGCGTAGTTTAAAGGCCATCCCATAATATATAAGGGTACCGCCAATAGTGATTCCAACATAGTTCCATAATTTTGTCCCCAAAAACATGGCTCATGAAATTCTCCACGCGTAAAAGATACCGTACCGCACCACATACTGGCCTGATCCATATCCAAATATCGAACAGAATATATGAAAAACACATAAAACCTCCATAAAAGAAGGCTTAGCAAACAGATTATCCAGATAACAGACAATACCGAATGTCCTTTTTTGCCTTTTACGTTTTCCGTAGTTGTTTCCATATACCCTTTAGGATCTTAGTCCATGCTCCCGGCATAATTACATCATATTAAAAAAGGGAAACCCTATGGTTCCCCTTTTCAAAATATCCAATATTAAAATTATCTCAGCTTCTGAGCCATACCGTCAGGATCAACCGCATACTGTACAGCCATATCCCTGGTGATCTTGCCTTCCTGGAAGAGCTGTGTAATGGAAGCATCCATACTGATCATACCCAGTTTAGCATTGGTCTGCATAACCGAAAGCAGCTGATGTGACTTACCTTCACGGATAAGTGCACGCACTGCAGAGTTTGCGATCATAACCTCGAAAGCAGCGCAACGTCCCATACCGTCTGCGGTGGGGATCAGCTGCTGGGAGATAACTGCCTCAAGCACGTTTGCCAGCTGCACACGGATCTGCTGCTGCTGATGAGGCGGGAATACGTCGATGATACGGTCGACGGTAGAAGCCGCACCGATGGTATGCAGTGTGGACAGCACAAGGTGGCCTGTTTCTGCTGCAGTTACGGCAACGGATATAGTCTCGAAGTCACGCATCTCACCGACGAGGATAACATCGGGGTCCTCACGGAGGGCTGCACGAAGTGCATTTGCATAAGTCATTGAGTCGAAACCTATCTCACGCTGGTTAACCATTGAGGTCTTGTGAAGATGCAGGTATTCGATAGGGTCCTCCAGGGTAATGATGTGTGCATCCCTGTGCTCATTGACCATATTTATGATGGATGCCAGTGATGTTGACTTACCGGAACCGGTAGGTCCTGTCACCAGTATAAGTCCTCTTTTTCTGGTATATAATTCAACGAATGCCTCAGGCAGGCCCAGCTGCTCCGGATTGGGAACCACGGTATTAACGGTTCGAAGAGCCATTGCAACAGATCCACGCTGACGGAATGCATTTACACGGTAACGTCCGATAGGATCCACTGCGAAGGACATATCCAGCTCACCCTTGCTGTTAAAGATCTCACGCTGATGGTCTGTAGTGATCGACAGAAGGATCTCAAGTGTATCATCTGCTGTCATGACCGGGAACTGCTCCATCCGTACCAGATGGCCGTTCACACGCATCATAGGCGGAAGTGACACGGTCAGGTGAATATCGGAAGCCTTTGCCTGCTGTGCTACCAAAAGCACATCATTGATTCTGATAGACATTCTTTTTACCCTCTCTTAAATGTAATTGATTTGCTAATATCCCCACGTGCCTTTTACGACACGTCAGCACTCAACATTGCTATTATAACAAACACGGCCCCTAAGTGTAAAGGAAAAATTGTAAATATTGCACGAATTATTGCTATATTGTATCCAGTTATGTCCTTATATCACTTGTCATCCCTGTAGATATAACAGTTATATTGGTATTTCCCGTTAAGATATTCCGGATTCTTCACTTCGGTAAACAGTATCTTTCTCCCGTATTCGGCAGCCAGCTCTTCAAACCAGCTCTTCGGATAAAAACATTTATCCAGCCCTTTATAACGCTCGTCATGATCCGGGATAACGCTGCGGCGGTATGCCATCATCTCTTCCTCAAGCGCTTTATCGTATATGCCGCCGAAATACGCCAGTCTTGAACTCTTTTCGATCATCAGGCCCGCAACCTTTCTGGCATACTCCCATGACGAAAAGTATTCGAAAACACTCTCTTCCATCACAACATCGTATTTCTTATCTGTCTGCAGCTCCGCCGCATCCCCGCAGACCAGCTCCGCCCCTTCAAGAACCGAAGCAGCGCTGTCTATCAGCGACTGTGAATAATCCATGCCGCCAAGAGCGCATCCGCACCGCCTTCCCAGAAGATACAGATTAACCCCGCTCCCGCAGCCCAGTTCATACACGCTCCCGAATCCGCCGCAGAGCTCACGGAGTTTTTCGTAAAAGCGCTCAAATTCGGCATAAAACGCTCTGTAATATGCCTCTTCATCCGCCACGGCAACATCAAAGCCGTCCGCCTTTTTAAGAGCACAGAAGATCTCGAACTCCGGCCTCTCCTCTTTCATCAGATCTTCCGGAGTCTTCTTATTTCCCCAGATGGCTTTCCAGCCCTCATTTGCCAGCCCCATCTTTATCCTCCTTCCGGGCAGATATATAGTCCGCCACGTTCTGTGCAGCCTTTCCTTTTTTCTGCCAGGCCATCTCACTTAAACTCTTCCTGCCGGCCTGATAGTGATCGTCTGCCAGCACTTTATCGATCAGCTCCTTTATACTGTCAAAATCCTTCTCCTGAAGCTCCTCTCCCAGCTGGGGCAGTACTTTAAGCCTCCATACGGGCTCTTCCAGCCATGCCGCATCATAGGGTGCGGTATCCAGCCCGGTATCGGTATATATCACGGGTTTGGCAAAAATGAAGGCATAATCAAATATGACACCCGAAAAATCCGTGATCATGACATCCGCCCTGCTCAATGAACCGAAATTGTCATGTTCATCATCCCATTCGATGGATTTTTCGCCCGCATACTTCTTTTTTAGGGTTCCAGTATCTCCGTCTCGCTCTTTACGGTCTGGGGATGGGGACGTATTATGATATGATATCCCGTCTTTAACAGCGAATCTATCAGTTTCTCCCCGAATCTTGAAAGTATCGCACTCTTCCCCCAGGACGGCGCCAGCAGGACGGTTTAAATACTTTCCAGTACTGCCCGCCTTCACCGAAGATCACCAACTCCTTTTTCTCCGTATCGGCTTCAACTTTCCCTCCGCGGTATTTAAGCCTGATCCAAAGCTGCTGCGCCAGGAAATACAGGGTGGAGGCCACCCCCAGCAGAGCAGCAAAGAGCATGCTTCCCGTTCCGGGATCGATATAAAGGATCATTTTGCTTCCTCCCGGCCTGTACCGGCCCTCATCTGTTACCTCCAGAACTCTATAGCCTTAGCTATAGCCATATATGACTCCGGATTTACATCCTTAAGGAGATTAAGTCCTTCCGTTGCATATGTAAGCCCGCTGATTATGATCGCTGCAACAGCCGCAAACAAAAGCAGGCCTCTTAGTATCTTTACATTCGGCTTTTTTATCTCTGCCGAAGCGAAACATATCGCGCCGCAGACAAAAGCAAGCGCCGCAAACGCTGCTATATCCATGCGGTATCTGTCCATCAGGCCTCCCATCACCGCCGTGATAGCCGCCAGAACAGGCACCAGTATCAGCGATATGATCCCGATCCGCTTAAGCTCCCTGCCCTTGCCCTCTTTCTGCTTAAGAAAGCATGCAAAGGCCAGTATAAGCAGCGGATACAGCATGAATATGCCGCCTATCGAAGGATGGCTTGCCAGCAGATTGGGATTGCTCCATTCAAAAGTACTCCTGTCCAGATAGGGATAACAAGCACTGAATGCCGGCAGCCTGAACAGATAATAAAAGATACCGGCCGCTGCTGCCGTGATATTAAAGCCTGCATTATCAAGAAACGCAAAGGTCAGATTCTTCATTGCCCCGAAATCGAAGGGTGATCCGAAACGCAGTGCATTATATATCATAAGCAGCACCGCCACGATCACATAAGGCAGGGCAAAAGCCAGGCAGCGCTTTATATCAGGTCTGATCTTATCTTCTTTTTTCACAAAAAGCACAGGCAAAAGCAGCGGAACGGTACATGCCGCTCCCAGTACAAGCTGGGGTCTGCATCCTGCTATACACGCCATAAGGAGACTGCCTATGGCCAGCTTTATCCTGCCCTTTTTCTCATACCTTTCGTCCGGCGGATTACCCGGATCCAGCAGATCAGCCGCAGCCAGATTTATAGCCATTCCGAAAAAGAAGAAATCTACCGCCGCCAGCATAGGTGCATAATAGTTATTCGCATCTCCCATGGCTGCAGGGAGCGAAAGCAAAGCTACAGCCCCCATCCAGATAAGCATGGCCGGCGCTGCAGCCATCTTCCTGCGATAACGTCTGATGATATTCTTTATCATAAACCAGCACCCGAAATAACATAAGAGCAGCATCACGGACATGGCAAGCCAGCCCGGCATGTCGCTGCGGGTGATGATATACCAGGGAAGATACAGAAGAAGACAGGGGATCACGCCAAAGTATATATAATACTTCCCTTCAAAAAAGGCATAATCAAGCTGGAAGGGCACTTCATACTCCTCCCTTGCTATCGGATCATAAGGATTATCCAATGCCAGAAGTTCTTCCGACGGCTCCAGATCAAGATACAGCTGTCCCTTTGACAAAGCCCTGGCCAGATCGGTATAGGGATGAAATCCGTTCTCCGCCTGCATAAACACCTGATTCTGGCATATAAGCGTAGGAACACATACCAGAAGCGCTGCAAATATCATTATCGCAGCAGCAAGATAGCGTTTTCTCAACCTGCCGTTCTCTCCAAAGAGACTGTCCGTCCAAAGTACGGAGCCCGGCCTGAACATATACACAAAAGCAAAAAACAGAAACAGTGCAAACACCCTGATAGGCATGACATTCAAAGGTACTCTTGAATTCAGGTATATACCCGAAAGTTTCAGTTCACTGCCCTTTACTCCCTTAAGCTGAAGTGTTATCTCCTCCGCTCCCTCCATGTCAGGCAGGTTTATGATATCCTTTTCACCCTCCATGCCGTATAAAAGGCGGTCGCGCAGCACCGTATTTCTGTCTTTTCCGCTTATCAGCACCGCCGCCTCAACCGATGTTGACAAAAGGCGGGCATAAGGCTTGCGGAGATATCCCCACCAGAGTTCATCTCCGTTTGTACAGCTTATCTGCAGGCCCAGATCCTTAAGCCTGATACCGCTGTCCTTTACGGAAAACTGGACATAGATGCCCTCATCCCCTCCTTCCAGTATCATACTGCCGTCCTCATCCTGCCCTTTCAGCCCCTGATAGCTGCAATAATCGAGAGGCACCACTATCTCTTCTTCCCTCTTGGTCGAAAAATACTGGCAGTTAAAGATAAACACCTCTACCCCAAACGCCAGAAGCAGTGACAGCAGTATAAACAGATATAAACGGTTTTTCCCATCGATCTCCATATCCGCGCCTTATCCCAGCCAGCCGTAAAGCAGTCTGTAGTATAATCCGGTATCTCCGGTCCTTAAGTTTCCCACATAGTAGAAACAGCTGTGGTAAAGCATTGAAAGTACAAAGGCCACGATCAGAAAAGCCCTGACCAGCCTGCGCGCGTCTTCGGATGAATTCTCCCGCAGCCTTATAGCTCCCATGGCTCCCGCAGCCAGAAAAGCCGGCGCGAAGTCCACCCTGTAATGATAGGCAACTCCCGCCACACATATATTTACCATCATATTTATCACAGAAAGTCCGGTAAGCCATATGCCGCCTTTATCCCTGTTCTTTTTTGTAAATACCGCAGGAATGCACCACGCAAGCAGGTTACTTGTCAATATCCCGCTGTAACCCCAGGTGTAGTAAAAACTGCCATGCCCAAATGCATTTTCCTGTACGAAGCTGCCCTCTTCCATAAACGGAAAACGATAAGTAATACGTGGCAACCTTAACAAGTATTCATATAAGCCAATCACTATCCTGTCAGACAGTATGTTTTTCTTTGAATAATCCAGCACCGTCAGCTGATAATCATAGCCAAAATCAAATATGGATCCAAAGCGCAGTGCATTATATGCCATAAGCAGCGCCGCAATAGGCACGTATGGTGTAAGGAGTGCCGCTATAGACTTATTCCTGTCTTTCTTTTCAAACCCGTCCCCGGTCTTAAGATATCCTGCAAACATCGGTATAGCAAGGAATGAATAAATTGCCTGATTAGGCCTGCAGCCCACTGCAAGAGCCAGGCAGAGACTTCCTCCTGCCAATGTTGGGATATTAATACCTCTTCTGTCAGTTTTTACGGAACGCTGCCACAGATACAGCCCCCATGCCACAAAAGCCAGTCCTGCAACACGCGGTATGTCATGCGCATCCGGTGATGAAATATCTGCCATCATTCCACTTCCTGCAAAAATCATTGCAGTAAGAATCAGAAGATACGCTACAGGAGATTCCGGAGCACGTCTCTTTATCCATTCTTTTAAAGCCATATAAATCCCGGCATATACAAACGCCGCCAGTATCATCATCAGAACACCGTCGCTTAAATGGGTTCCCGTAATAAGGTATACAGGCAGATAAAAGAGTACACAGGGCACCGGTCCAAAATAACAATAATATTTACCGTTGTGGTATACCATGTCCCACAGATAATCCACATAAGCCTGCAGCCCTGCGGCATCTCTAAGCGTATAATCATAAGGATTATCAAGTTGTGCCAATGCATCTGCAGGTATCTCCTTAAGACTCAGCTGCCCGGCTGCAAAAGCTTCTGCCAGATACTGATAAGGCCTGAAGCCTCCCTGTAGCTCAAGCGCATGATCAGAAATACCCGTAACAAGGGCCGGAAGTACGAAACAAAGCCCCAATGTTGCCGCAATAAGCTCATTCTTTAAATTATTTCCACTTACACTTTCCTTCCAGAGAGCCGATCCCCCTCTCAACGCAAATATCGCAAGAGAGATCAGAACAAGTATGATAAGCCGCGTCGGAGACACCATAAGGTTCCTTCGCGCGTTCAGCTTAATGCTTTTTATCTGAAATACGCTTCCCTCACTGAGTCTGACGTTCAGGGCTATAGTCTTAACTTCACCGGCAGGCGTGATCCAGAGGAATTTCGAATCCTGAATATCCTCCCTGTATACATGTTCTGCCAGTATATCGTACTGATCATGACCTGCGTCACGCACATAAGGCGTTATATACATGCATCCGCTTTCCGCATAGATATTATCTTCTGCTTCAGGCAGATATATTTCCAGAAAAACACTATGAAGTCTATTCCCCTGAAGCACTTCTGGCATATTCTTAAGATAGATAACCGCATTGCCTTCTTCTCCGATACGATACAATCCTTCCCCGAAATCTTCCGCTCCCGCAATCTCCATCGTTACAGAAGAGAAATCTTTTTCCCGGTAAAACATTGACTCAAAAGTTCTGAAATTAAAGACAAACAGCTCAATAATAAAAGCCGCCAATATGACTAAAAGATATGAATATAGCTTCTTTTTATTTTTAACCTCTATGTTCATACAAATCCCGCCATAACATAATTAGCCACATCCTGTCCTTTAGAAGTCAGGGCCAGCGTATCGTCCGATCTCAACATAAGGCCTTCATCTGTCATCTTATCAATCCATTTCCCGTAAAAATCCCGGGGCATTCCGCCATATCTCAATGCATAAGCATTTATGTCTATCCCACGAGTCTCTCTGAGCCCCAGAAACATGGCTTCGCTGCGCTGTTCTTCCGGAGTCAGTATCTGCAGGTCTCTTTTCAGCCCTTCATCTGCGGCAGAAAGGTATTCCCTGAAATCTTCCGTATTCTTCCATCTTACGTCATCCACGCAGGAAGCGGCTCCCGGCCCAAAACCGGCATAATCTCCCCGCTCCCAGTACACCTTATTATGCCTGCATTCATATCCTTCCAGTGCATAATTGGATATTTCGTACTGATGGTAGCCGGCGTTGCTTAATATTTCCCTTCCAAGATAGAGCATCCTGCGCTCTTCATCTTCGTCCGGAAGATACTGCGGTCTGCCACCCTTATCCCTTACTTCGGCATCTGCATGGTAGCTTTCATAAAAGGGCGTGCCTTCCTCTATTATCAGACTGTAAGTACTGATATGTTCAGGTCTTATCTGTGTCAGCTTTTTAAGGCTGCGCTCATAGTCCGCAGCCGTCTGCCCGGGAAGGGCACTGATCAGATCGGCGTTTATATTGTCAAAGCCCGCTTCACGTGCAGACTCGAAGGTCCTGTAGAAATCATCTGCCGTATGTATCCTGCCCAGCAGTTTAAGCTCCTTATCATCCAGGGACTGGCAGCCTATGCTGAGTCTGTTTATCCCGGCTTTTCTGTAGCTTTTTAGCTTTCCCGTATCAACAGTTCCGGGATTGGCTTCGATGCTTATCTCCGCCTCCGGGCTCAGGTTATACTTCTCACAGATAAGGCCCATCAACCGTTCTGTCTGATCCGCGGAAAGCACGGAGGGCGTTCCGCCTCCGAAAAAAATACTTATCACCTTTCTGTCTTCGTACTGCAGCGCAGCCCGCTCGATTTCCCGGCAGAGCCTGTCAATATAGTTTTTCTTAAGGCTGTCCTCTGCCGCAAAAGAAAGGAAATCGCAGTAAGCGCACTTTCTTACACAAAAAGGAATATGGATATAAAGGGACAGCTCCTTATTCTTCATCCAGCTTGAGCACGCTCATAAAGGCACTCTGGGGTATCTCCACATTGCCTACCTGTCTCATGCGCTTCTTGCCTTCTTTCTGCTTCTCCAGCAGTTTCTTCTTACGGGTTATATCACCGCCGTAGCACTTGGCAAGCACATCCTTACGTACAGCCTTAACTGTTTCACGGGCTATTACCTTGCCGCCCACAGCTGCCTGTATGGGTATCTCAAACAGATGCCTGGGTATCTCGTCCTTTAGCTTTTCGCACATACGCCTGCCGCGCTCATAGGCGCTGTCGGCGTGTACTATAAAGGAAAGGGCATCCACTTCTTCCTTGTTGATCAGTATATCCAGCTTGACCAGCTTTGATTCCTCATACGCCTTCATCTCGTAATCGAAGGATGCATAGCCCTTCGAACGCGACTTAAGTGCGTCAAAGAAATCATAGATTATCTCATTAAGAGGCAGCTCGTACTTTAAGAGTGCCCTGTTCGCCTCTATATATTCCATAGAAAGATAACGGCCGCGTCGTTCCTGGCAGAGTTCCATGATGGGGCCGATGAAATCCTTTGTCACCATTATCTCAGCCGAAACTATAGGTTCCTCCATATGGTCTATTTCCGAAGGATCCGGCAGATTCGAAGGATTGGTAAGCTCTATCATCTCCCCATTTGTCTTATAAACCTTATATACAACACCGGGAGCCGTAGTGACCAGATCCAGGTCGTATTCCCTCTCAAGCCTCTCCTGTATAACCTCAAGATGCAGAAGCCCCAGGAAGCCGCAGCGGAAACCAAAGCCCAGGGCTATGGAAGTCTCCGGCTCATAGAACAGCGAAGCATCGTTAAGGGTCAGCTTTTCCAGCGCATCCTTAAGATCGGGATACTTGGCACCGTCCGCAGGATAAACTCCGCAATATACCATACTGAGCACCTTCTTATATCCGGGCAGAGCCTCCGCACAGGGCCTGTCGGCTTCGGTAACCGTATCACCCACTGCCGTATCCTTAACATTCTTTATGGATGCTGTAAGATAGCCTACCATGCCGGCAGACAGCTCTTCACAGGGCAGGAACTGTCCTGCGCCGAAGAATCCCACCTCCACCACCTCCGCAGTGGCACCGGTAGCTATCATCTTTACCTTTGTCCCCTTCCTTACGCGCCCGTCCATGATACGCATAAAGACTATTACCCCCTTATACGAATCATATAAGGAGTCAAATATCAGCGCTTTAAGAGGCGCATCCGGATCCCCCTTGGGAGCCGGCACCTTCTCTACTATGGCTTCCAGTACATCCTCTATGCCTATTCCGTTCTTGGCACTGATCATAGGCGCGTCCTGGGCTTCGATGCCTATCACATCCTCTATCTCGTCCTTAACGCGCTCCGGCTCCGCGCTGGGCAGGTCTATCTTATTGATGACCGGAAATACCTCCAGATCATGATCCAGCGCCAGATAGACATTTGCCAGTGTCTGCGCCTCTATGCCCTGGGCAGCATCCACCACCAGTACCGCGCCGTCACAGGCTGCCAGCGCCCTGCTGACCTCATAATTAAAGTCCACATGTCCCGGGGTATCTATAAGATTAAGAACATACTCCTTGCCGTCTTTAGCTTTATATATGGTGCGCACAGCCTGGGCCTTTATGGTTATGCCCCTCTCACGCTCCAGATCCATATTGTCCAGCACCTGTTCCTGCATCTCACGCTCGGTCAGCAGGCCTGTTTTCTCTATGATACGGTCTGCCAGAGTGGACTTGCCATGGTCGATATGCGCCACTATGCAGAAATTTCTGATGTTTTCCTGTTGGGTCATTATTATGCTCCTATATATTAATTCTGTTCGAAAAATCCTTCGCTGCGCTCAGGATGACACACTAAACGTATAACTTTAAAATGTTAACATATCCCCCCCTCTTTTTCAAGATACCGCAGCACATACAAAAAGGGCTGCCGCTATGCGGCAACCCTTTTATCGATCATATCAGTTTTAAGCTGAATTACTGTACGGTCACATCAATTGTGATGGTTGAACCGTTTATCTTAGTGGTAAACTTGGTGGATCCGACTCCTCTTGCAACAACATGGCCGTTTTCATCGATATAAGCCACATCAGGTTTGCTGCTCTTGAATACCACTACACGTTCGGGATCCAGGCTTGTAAAGGCAAGATCGACATCTGTGCCCTTAGTCAGGTTCAGCTTATACTTATTCTTAGTACCACCGCTGAGGCTCTCGCTGCCTGTCAGGGTTATATCCTCTACGATAAGAGTGATCTTGTAATCCACACCGCCATACGTAGCTGTAAGTTCGGTAGTACCGGCTTTCAGTGCTACAACCTTATTTCCCTTCTTTCCGTCAATCCTTGCTATTTCAGGATCACTGCTGGTCCATACAGCCTTAACTTTCTTAAGACTTATGGTCTTTGCCTTGCCATTCAGGGTCATGTGAATGGTACGCTCCTTGGCAGCTACCTTCTCCTTAACAGTTACTTTACAATTATAAGCGGTACCGTTGATATAAGCGCTTATCTTTGCGCTGCCCTTACCCACTGCAGTAACCACACCATTACCACTTACTGTTGCCACATCAGGTGCCGAGCTGTACCAGAGAACATCTGTTAAGTGATCATCCTTAACCAGCATTGCATTCTGAGTATTTACCGGATCACCGTTAGTAAATTCAAATGTCATCTTCTTTGAAATCTGAGGCTGGCTGATATGGATAGTAATATCCTCTCTGCCGTCATGATGGATCTTGACAGTATCATCGGTGGTTACCTTCTTTGCTTTGAAAACACCTGCCTTGCTGATGGTCACATACTTCTTGCTGTTCTTGTCTACAGGTGTCCAGCCCTTACCGATATTGAACTTCTGGCCTTTAACCAGCCACAGATCAGTAGTATCAGCCTTGATCTCGGGCACAGGATCAAGTGCGGAATCGCCACCCGCGATATCATGCGCCTTCTCTGACCACTTAGCGTAGAGGGTGAATTCCTTGGTAACAAGATCGTCAAAATTGTATTCCTTCTTGCATGTCTTATCGGTAAACCAGCCGCCGAACTCATACTCCGGATCGGTAGGATCGGCAGGTTTGGGAAGTTTGGTTCCTTCTTTTACCTTGCGTTCAAAGTTTTCACCATGCTCCATAAGATCAAAGGTTATGGTAAAGGTTTCTCCCTTAGGAGTAGATTCTACTATACTGTCTACAAAGCCGTTTTCTTTCAGCCAGTTTTCAGCAGGCGAATCGGTGGTCACATGGAATCTGAGGTTATCCTTGTATTTAACGTTAAATACTTCTTCTCCCATGTATTCAACAAACTCATAGAGATATACGTCTGTAACCTTATTTTTGCCTGTCTCATAAAAGGCTCTGCCGTATATAATTCTTACAGCTTCCGGCAGATCAAGTACTCCGCCGATAGGAGAAGCTGAGAAAGCCTCATCTCCTATGCTTTCAAGGTTACCGGATGCAGCAAAATTAGCTGAAACTATACCTGTACATTTTTCAAAAGCGCGGTTATCGATATTCTTTACGCTTTCGGGGATATTGATGGACTTAAGCGCGCTGCACTCAGAGAATGCCTGGCTGGCTATCGTCTCAACATTGTTGCCGTCAAATACTACTTTAGCAAGCTTTGTGCAGCCGGCAAAAGTCTCTGCTTCCACTCTGGCTATTGCCGCAGGAATATTAGCTTCGGTGATCAGAGCGCAGTTTCTGAATACCTTCTCACCCATTACTTCAAGGTTTGCAGGAAGCTTTATGCCTGTTAAGATCTTGCAGTCTTCGAAAGCACTCTGGCCGATCTCTTTAAGTGAAGCCGGAAGAGATACGGTCTTTAATCCCTGGCATCCATAGAACGCATACTGCCCGATCTCTTCTAACTTAGAACCATCCTTAAAGGACAGACTCTCCAGGTTAACAACATTGGTAAGTGAATAATCACCTATTCTCGTTACAGAAGCGGGAAGTACAAGCTTTATGGGAACATACTTTCCTGCTTCGCTCTCCTGGAACTGGGCGCCTTCAAACAGATGATCCGGGAAGATGGTTACTTTATCGCCTATAGCAATGGTCTTTAAGTTACAAGCACTGAAAATATTTCTTTCACAGTTTGCACAGGCTATAGCATTAAATACAACTGTTTCCAGTAAAGAGCAGTTTTCGAACACTCCCTCACCCATCGTGGTAACGCTCTCGGGAATGGTTATGCTCTTAAGCTTGGTGCAGGATGCAAAAGAGTGCGCTCCCAATACGCTTACCTTTGACGGAAGAACGATCTCTTCCACAGTTGAATTATATCTGAAAGCATCTACTCCAATGATCTCAAGACGGCTTCCCTCTTCAAAAACCAGCTCCTTGATATTACCGACGTTATTACCCTCATCTCCTGCAAAGGCACCTTCTCCGATCTCTACAACGGTATTGGGGATAACCACTTTTTTACCGGTCTTCCAGGTTGTCTTTTTGAAAAGGTTAGCCGGTACCTTAGTCACGCCCTCTGCAAGTTCGAATTCGGAAATATAGCAGTCTTTAAAAATCTCTTCTCCGCAATACTCTATATCTCTGGGTTTGATGATAACTTTGTTGATCTTTTCGTACTGGGACTCTGCTCCGTAAAGGTCTTCACAGCCCTTAAACGCTCCCGAGCCAATGTAATTCAGCTTTTCCGGCAACGTCAGAACGCCATGGAAACTGCAGGTATTAAATGCATTACCACCTATATATTCCAGCGTGGACGGTAATGAAGAATTGTAGGCATTACAGTATAGAAATGCATTTTCCCCTACAATTGTAATACCTTCCCTGATATCTGCTTTCTCCAACTTACCACATGACTCAAAACATCCAACGGGAATCTCATGGAACTGATCCTCATCGGCGATTCCGTTCTTTTTGGAGGGGAAAGTTACCAGCTTAAGCACACCACAACCGGCAAACGCTCTCTCTCCCAGTTTTATTAATGTTTCGGGTAATACAACCAATTCCAGGCCATAAAAGGTCCCAAAAGAACATCCCATAAAAGCTTCAGCACCAATCTCTGCTATATTGCTTTCAGAGAAATCTACATCTGACAGGCTTTCGCAGCCACAGAACATTCTATCTGACACATACTTGTGTTCTGAATAGAACTTAACGCTTTCAAGCGCTTTGCAGCCTTCAAAAATACCGCTCCCCAGATTTTCCTTTCTCTGCGTTCCCTTTGAAAGGGTAAGTGTCTGTACATTCGCACAATTTGCGAAAGCGTTATCCTCTATAAAAGTGATATTATCAGGAAGTACCAGTGACGTTATGCTTATGCAGCCCGAAAATGCTCTTGCCCGGATATAATGCAGACCGGTACATGCAGAAAAATCTATTTCCTGCAGACTTTCGCAGCCGGAAAAGGCCTCCATATTTATAGATGTCAGCTTAGCCCCCGGAAGAACCACATGCGCAATATTGGATCCACTGAACGCATACTCTCCAATCTGCACCACATCCTTATCTATAGTGATCTTAGCTCCCTCCTTAAAAGTAGCCCCTTCAAACAGCCTGTTAGGAAATACTGCTATACCATCACCATCTTTAGCCAGCGTAAAACTGTCAATTGCACACCCGCTGAAAGTTCCGCCGGTCTCGCATGAGGTTGCCGTTCCCTTTAACACTACCTTATGCAGGGCCGAACAATTACTGAATGCACTCTCACCGATAGACCGCAGTTCCTTTTCCAAGGTTATTTCTTTCAGCGCCGTACATCCGGAGAATGCCGTGTGCTCGATTTGATTCAATCTCTCATTAAAGATAACAGTGTTTAATGATACACAGTTTGCAAACGAATTAAACTTTATTGTAGTCAGATCAGTCGCATTGGACATATCTACAGATTTCAGATTCGCACAATCCTGAAAAGCTCCCGTTTCATCGCCTGCCGGCTGGCCTAAAGTCTTAGCTATAGATCCGGAAGCAAATTCTACCGACTCAAGGTCACTCCAGCCTTTAAAAGCATAACAGGGGACCGATTCCACATCTTTGTCAATCACAAACTTGCCTGTAGATTTATCAAAGGTCCCCACATAAACTTTAGATTTAAGGTTAGCGTACAGCTTGTTTCCGTCAAGGATCAGACGACCGCCGTTTAAAGACACCTCCGCCTTATCAAGCTGCGGCTCCTGCCCATCAAAAGGATCATCAATTGTCTCTTCTTCCGGCTCTTCAGCTACATCCTCACTGACAGCTTTCTCTTTAGCAGCATCTTCGCTGACAACATCCTCACTGACAGTATCTTCACTGACAGTTTCCTCCGAATCCGCTTCATCCCCCTGCGCATCCGTTTCAACTACTGTTTCATCCCCCGCTGCCGCATACAGCACAAAGCCACTGTCCGCTATGCCCTGAAAAAGCATAAGCCCCGTGCATAAACCGGCAAGAACTCTCTTAACTCTGTTCTTCACTTCTTTCCCTCCTATCCTGTAATATAGCTTTTATACTATTGCCATTCGGCAAACCATAATACATAATTATAATCTATTCATAAATTCTCTGTCAATCGAGCAAATAACTAAAAATTTATTACTTTTTTGCATGGAGAAATATCATGGTAACCGTAACAAGCACCACATTTGATCTGATAAAAAATGAAAGTATTTGTACGCTATTTCAGCGCCTATCCGATAAGCGTAAATTGTGTGCAATAGTTTAATAAGTTTTCTCCATTATTTTTATTTCTTTAGGGGCAAAACACAAATATAGCCGGGTTTATAAGCTATATTATGTCGGGAATATTGTTAATCATCCAAGTCAATGTCGTCAGACGTAACCGTTTCCTCCGTCTCTATACGTTTACCGCTGTCTTTCCTCTTTAGCAGAATAAGCAATAAAGCCGCTGCTCCAAACATACAAAAACCTATCAATAACGAATCGTCTTTGTATACAAATTCCAGTTCATGCATTCCCGGGGTGATATCACAGGCCAGAAACGCCCCGTTATATACAGCATAAGTATCAACCTCAATCCCATCTATACTAACATTCCAGCCAATATCGTAGGGGATCGATGTAAATAAAACACTGTGCTCATTATCGGCAGTAACCGTACCATGCATCCTGTTTTCAGAATAGCTGTCGGATACCATTCCCAGCGGTTCCAGTTCTTCGTATATCAGTTGAAGCGATTCCATATCAAGAGCATAGGCTGTCATATTCTTTATAACCGTTTCCGAACCTATAACACCTTTCATTGACAGATACACCGTTGGGATTGCATCCTCATTGACCGCGAAAAATCTGTATATCATAGGAACAGATAGCGGCGTTTGAGATTGCACCGGCTCCCCTGACAGGACCATTTCATCATCAAAAATACCTGCTCCGTACGCTACAGGCGTAAAATACATATACGCCGGTTGTTTATCAGTGTCTGATATATACCATGCCCCAATAGCCTCATCTCCGATCTTCCTGAATAATACGGTATTATCATTCTGCTCAATCTCCACGGCATCATTTGCATAAACATCCGTTTCCACCGGATAAAAAAGCTGTCTTTCCTCACAAACCATAGCATTCGCAAGTAATTGCTGATTCTCAAACGGATCATCCGTAATCTCAACAGTCTTTATACTATCACTTACCACAAAAGCCAGGGGCAGCGTAGGCGTATTCAGGTATGCCTCTCCGTCATCCGAACTGCCGCTGTACTTTATCGAAAAGATCATATCGGTAAACTCTGTATTTCCAAAGAAGCTGTATTGCTGCGATCTGCCCAAATGCCCAAGAAGCTTCATAGCACAGATAAGCTTATAATTATCAAACGAGCAAAAATAGTTAATACCGGGATAATCGTGCAGCAAAGAATCATTGGTAAAACAAGCCGAAAATAAACCGGTTCTGTAAAAACCCGTATTATCCTTTTTCAGCTTCCCGCTGATAGCTTCCAACTGCGCGATATCCTTATTAACGTCTTCCTGCCGCTGTCCGTTCGTATCATTAACGGGAAGCTGTAAGTATGCGGCGCAGAGAAGCTCCGCAATACCCAAAAGAAGGATTCCCCCTTTTTTATAATCAAACAGAAAATGCAGCATCACAAAACCGATATTTAACACAAAGATGTACAGTGGTACAGTATATGCTCCCAACTCCGGGTAACAGAAGAAATATGCCGTTCCGACTGCAATAAGAATGATTGCCGTTGAAATAACAGCCGGCTTAGAAAACCACTTCTTTTGCGCTTTGTTATAAGCATATGCCCCTGTACAAACAAGCATAAACACCATCAAAAAGGAAAACCGCCAGGGAAAACTGTCCGGTTCATTAAACAAGTGCATGAATAAATATGCCGGATGCCATAAGATACAAATAATCAGTAACACAATGGGGACAGTCACAAGTATCTTTTCTCTTTTGTTTCCCTTCCCAGTCAAAAAAGACAAAGTAAGCAAAATAGACGGCCAGCCGCAATACAGCGCAGGCATTGAATCAAAAATGCTGTATATCTGCCTTCCAAACAAAAGAGAATTAATTACATACAGCGGCCCGCAAAGCCGGGTAATCGAAAAATCGCTGGTTTCAGGCATATGCTGCAACACATACATCGCCGCAGGCAGGATAACCGGAGCAGACAAAAGGCATGCCAGTATAACAGATCGAACATAAATAATGAGATTTTTCCTAAGCCTGCTGCCACGAATATTGAAATACCACAAAAGAAGAACATATATGCTAAAAGAAAACACGCCTATACAGAAGCCAACCAGAAAATTACTGATAAAACAATATGCATAGCACAGCGTCAATCCTGCCCACTTTTCCTCTTTGACATATCTGATTATCAATAATATCAGTACCGGCAGTATATAGAATACATCCATAAAATGAATATTATTGTAGTATATCAGAACGTATGCATTTACCGAATAAAAGAACGCAAAGATCAAAGCCGTACTGTTTTTGCATTTCAGGCCCCGTATCAGGAAGAAAAACATCGCAAGTGATGACGCCGACATTTTAAGCATCCACATAATATATCCGCCAAGCGTAACATCTTTGATAATATAGGGGATAATACTGAACGGACTAAAAACAAAAATAGAATACATCGCCATGGTCGGCGAACCCATTCCCAGCGAAAAACTGTACTCTATACTCTTCCCATGCAGCAAAGCATCCCAAAAATGTCTGAAAAAAGGAAGATACTCTGCAAAATAATCTCCATATACAAGCAAATACTCCTGTCCAGGAAGCATTTTCCGAAAGAAAAGACAAATCCCCAATATCAGAACCGGACATATAGCAGCTGCTATAACGTATTTAGTGTTCCCATGCATATTACAACGAATCATTCTTTCCTTCATTTTCATCTTAAAGTCATTAAATATTGTATCACTTATAAACTTATATTCGGTTCCGGCAATTGCTATTCCTCTCCCATTTTGAACTTAATGCTAAAAATGATGATGATTGCGGTCATTTTACTGCTTACAGGCTTAAAAAGCAAGTGCAGCAAGGATTTATAAGCTATATTGTTATTTATCTCCAATAATGCTAATATTATGCAAATATCTCAAGGAGATAAGATACATTATGGCCTTTGAAAAAAAAGAACCTCACGGAAAAAGTGACATATCCTTTTTGCACTTAAGCAACACCGGCAAACGCTGCTTCACTGCTTTCCTTATAATGCTGCTGCTTTTTCTTCCCTATCTCCTCTTTGAGCCCGTAAGTTCCGATACCAATGACGATACAGCAATGAACCTTATCGCAGCAGGTGCTTTCGGCGAAGACAGCCAATTTCTGGTTTACATAAATATACTCTACGGTTATATGCTAAAGGCACTTTTCCATATTATGCCTTCCGTAAACTGGTATCTCTATCTGACACTTACACTGAATTTCCTTTCGGCTGCCCTTATCGGCATGTGCCTTGCATATTTTCTTGATTATAAACGGCTCTTTCCGGCACTTATAATGCTCCACTTTTTTATAGCAGGGGACCATGGGTATGATCTCCGACAGCGAGACTGGAAAATACGCCATCCTGACCGACATCCTCGGCGACGAGGA